>Ga0315271_10002054_pt1 | contig 12504 bp, 11 predicted proteins | sample C3_top_MG_FD_204664 | JGI IMG/M metagenome (GOLD analysis project Ga0315271, IMG submission 204664) | Sediment microbial communities from Yellowstone Lake, YNP, Wyoming, USA - C3_top | ecosystem: Environmental > Aquatic > Freshwater > Lake > Sediment | place: USA: Wyoming | collected 2017-08-01
GAGCCCTTTTCAACCCCAGCAGGCGCAGACACGATGGCACCCTCCGAAAAGGGCTCTGACCCCTTTTACCTTCACTCGAACCCGTCGGCGAACACCGATTGATCAGCGCTCGACAGCGCCGTGCCGATCTCGGAGGTATTGCCGGCGGCGTCGGTTGCGGTGAAGCTGATCACGCCGCCCGCGAGTTGGTTTGGCACCAGGATCGGCAGGCTGAATGGTAACGGCCCACCGATGACGTTCACGGTTGTGCGACCGAGGAAAACCTGGGCATGGCCGCGCTGCGTCGACGGATTCGCGGAACTGCTGAAGTAGGCATCGATACGGTGCACGCCCGGCAGCGTGTCGAGCACGCCGCTGACTGTGGCCGGACGGTCGATGCTGCCACTGGCGGTGTACACCAGTTGGGTTCCGATCGGGAAGTTCTGCAGACCATTGGGTCCAACGTCGGCGTCGCCGGCATCATTCGCGGTAGGTCCGACCACGCCAGCAGTGGGCAGCAGGTCGATGTCCATGCCGTTGCCGGTCGCGCCATTGTCGTAGATCAGGTTCGCGTTGACCGAGTTCCCGGTCGCCGCGTCACCCTTGATCACCACGCCGCCTCCGGTCATGAAGCGCACCGTGTTGGCCGTCAGCGCGCCACCGCTGTCGCCGGCGCCGATGATGTTTCCCGTGCCAGTCACCAGAACGCCGATTGCGTTGTTGAGCACGCCGATGTTCTGCGTCGTGATGCCGACCTGGTTCTGCTGCACGACATTGCCGCTGCCGCCATTGAGCCAGATGTTGTAAAGCGTGTTGCCGGCCACCCGGTTGCGCACGATGGCGCAGCCGTCGCCGGCGTCGTTGATGCCGAATTCGTTGGCCACGACGGTGTGGCCATCTGGCCCCAGGCCGATCAGGTTATTGACGATCTGGCATTTGTCGATAGTGCTGACCACGCCACCTTGGATATTGATGCCGTTGCCGAGCGAAGCGACGATCACGTTGCGGTCGGCGATGTTGGTACCCCCGACGATCAGGCTGCCGCTGGCATTGACGCCGATGGAGATGGCCTGCAACCCGGCGCCCGGCAGCGCCACTCCGTTGGCGGTGCCGCCGAACTGGTTGCCGGCAATCACGTGTCCGGTGCCACCGAGGATCACCACGGGCTGGCCAAAGCCACCCAGGCCCAGGCCACGCAGGGTGAGTGACACGTTGCTGGCAGCGTCCGCCAGCACATGAAAGGCAGTGGTCAGCGTGCCCGCTGCTGGCTTGACCATCACGCACAGCGTGGCGTTGAAAGCAGCCGCATCGGTATTCTTGCTCGACAAGGGCTGGGTATAGCCATCGATGCTCATGGGTGCCGAGACCTCGGGCAGGGTGGTATCCAGGGCAATCACGGCCGGGCAGATCGGCACCGCGCTGCCATCACGGATGTTGAACTGGATCGACTTGGCAATGCTGGGCGAGGAATTGGCGTCGAGCATCGCCTGACGCAGCGAGCCTGCTCCGCTGTCGAGCGTATTGGTTACGGTCAGCACGCTCTGATCGCTGAACGCGGACTCGTAGGCACCGCGATCGGGCGCGCTGCCGGTGACCCGGAGGTGCCCTTCGAGGTCCGTTGCAGGTTCGCCACCGAAGATCAGAGGGGTACCGCTGTTGATCGCGGGCGAGAGCGGATTGGTCAGCAGGCGATAGTTGCCAGCGGCCGGGTTGATCCAGCCCGGCGCGGCGTTGATCTGGGCCTGAAAAATCGGCGTCCCGGAGATCGACTGACCCTTGAATACATCGTTGAAGAATGCCACGGTCGAACTGGCACTGGAGTCGCCGCGGAAAATGGACGTGCCACCATCGGAGTTCCACAGGATGCTGTTGTAGATGAACATCTCAGCCCTGGCTCCCCCGTCTGCGAAACAGAAATCGTCGCCGCCCGCCAGGTCCGCGGTCACGTGATTGACGGTCACCGAGGCGCCGTTGGCGCTCTCGAGGTGGACAGCACAAGTTGCCGTGGTGCCGACATGGTCGACCAGGACATTCTCCAGGTTCACCGATCCGTCGTAGGCCAATACGCCGACCGGGTCATAGGCCTGGCTCGTCACGGAGATCTGCGTGAACCGCACGCGGCTCAGACTCACGCTGCCCTCATCGTTGGAAAAAACGCCTGAACCGCCAGCCCTGAAGAACATGCCACTGTTCGAGTTGCGAAAGGTCAGTCCATCGACGTTGATGGCCGCGATCGGCGAGCCACTGAGCTGCCGGAAATCGAACGTGTGGCCCAGGCCGATGTCGACCACGGTGTTCGCCGCTGGATCGGCCACGCGCGCGGCGCAATTGGCGGTGTAGCCGCCTTCGATCGTGGTCGGCGCCGAGAACTCGTAGACCAAGCTCGCATCCATCGCGTATGTGCCCTGGACGAGCTTGATCGTGTACGGCTGTGCCTGAATCGAGCCCAACGTCAATGCGTTCTTGAAGGTCGACACGTCGCTGGCGCAGAACGACACGGCCTGTGCAGGTGACCACCCAAAGACGCACAGCAGCGCAGCCCACGACCTGAGCGCAACAGCCATGCGCAGCGCTTTTCTCTTGACCATCATGGCGACATGCTTCCTGTGCAACGGCAACTGGCGTGACACCCCACCATCAGGCAGTCGGACCAGAATGCCGACCCCGCATGCGTGTGGCTGACCCAGGAACGCGCGCTGAAGGCGCGGCAGTGCATCGACGTCTCGCTGCGGTCCCTTCCCATCTTGCCACACATTTGAGCAAGAAAGCGGGTTTCACCAAAACTACCTCACAGACCGGCGCTATCGCATTAGAATACCCGATGGAACGCCGTTTTCGCGATGCCTGGGGTTGGGGAATTGCCGGCGGGAGCAAAAGGGGTCAGAGCCCTTTTTCTCAAACCCATCCACCTCCAAGGTAAACCTCCTACACCAATACACGCAATCCGGCTCTGGTTCGCAACCCGGCAGCGGCGCCACGCTGGGAGAATGCATTTTGAGATTGTGGGTTCAATACGTTCAGCCAAAACCATTGCCCGTGGGAGCGGGATTCGCGATTTGAAAAGGTTGAAGCGAACTTATGGTTTCGGTATGTGGAGAAAGAGAAAAGGGATAGCAATAATCAAACTTGAAGATGGCGCGGTGCTCAATGCTGAATTACACTGGTACGAGGCATCCGGCCTGGGTAAACACGAACTCAAGATCAAGAGATTAATGGCACGATCATGACTTCCTCGAAATTTGTCATCTGTACGCAAAACACCGGCTATGAGGTGGCACTGGAGCTGCGCAAGCTGTATCAGGTGTTGCCTGACGCCGGCGCAAAAACCCATGGTCAGATCCGAGTGGTGGACGAATCGGGTGAAGACTACCTTTACCCTTCCTCTTTTTTCGCTCCAATCGATCTTCCCGATTCCGTGGCAAAGCGACTAGCGCACGCTGCTTGAGCGGGTGGGTTCCGCAGGGTAAAGGGATCTGACCCCTTTTCTGACCCCTTTTCTCGGAACCGCCCGAAGGGGTTGAAGTTAAGGGCCTGAAGGCACGGCCACTTCAATCTGGCCGTCCCGGATACGCAATGGAAAAGAGCGGATAGGCCTGGTGGCCGGCGCGCCTGTGCACGCTCCCGTGCGTATATCAAACGTGGCGCCGTGCAAGGGGCACATGATGCGGTGACCGCGCAATTTACCTTCATTGAATCTCGCCAGCGCGTGGGAGCATAAATTCTCTACGGCAAAGTACTCATCCCGGAATCGGCAGATGACAAAGTCCGTTCCATTGACTTCGAAAGCTGAGAAACTCTTTTCTTCGATCTGCCCCACCGGGGTAACCACTGTAAATATTGGTTCTGACATGCGAATAAATCCTTTCCTTTCAGATAGTCTCGATGCTAACATGACTTGAATTCGATTCAAAAAACATTTCTGGAGAAATGGCCATGATGACGTTCCTGGCGAGGATGAAGGTAAAGGAAGGCAAGGAAGCGGATTTTATCCGGTTGGCGCAGGCATTGACGTCCAAGGTCCTGACTCATGAATCCGGAACAATTGCGTACGAATTTTTCAAGCTGCGGGATGTGCCGCTCGGCTATGCCGTGTTTGAGCAGTTCATGAGCGAGGAAGACGAAGAAGCGCATCGCAATACGGACTATTTCAACAAACTGGCCCCCCAGTTGCTCGAGTGCCTGGACGGTACCTACGTCAGGGAATTTCTTGATTCAATCGACTGAGAACAGCAGGCCTTGAATTCCGATCTGGCTTCGATCCGCTTACAGGCAACGTCGCTGGGCGATTTGCTGCTGCAAGCGGCTGACGCTCATCCTGATCGCGCCGCGATCATTTTGCCTGACCAGCGCAGCAGCTATGCCGAAATCCGTGATGCCGCAATCAGCAAGGCACTGAGCCTGCAGGCCCTGGGTATCGGGCCGGGTGATCACATCGGCCTGCTGTTGCCAACCGGCATGGATTTTATTGAAACCCTGTTTGCAGCCTCACTCATTGGCGCGGTCACCGTGCCCATCAACGCCCGCTACATGCCCCCGGAACTGGCCTATGTAGTGGAAAACGCCGACCTCAAGATCCTGCTGACTACGGATAAGATCGCCGAAGCAGTAAATTTCGTGGAGCGCCTGAATCTCGCTTTTCCTGAACTGCAGCAGGCCGATCCGCAGCGGCTGAACCTCAGCCGTGCTCCGCTGTTACGCAATATCGTCCTGTTCGGTGATACCCGCGCAACGGGGATGTTGACGGAACAGCAGTTTGCAGCACTGGCAAGCCAGAGTGACCTGGCACGCCTGCACCTGCGGCGTTTGCAGGTCCGCCTTGGCAGCACGGCGCTGATCCTGTACACCTCCGGCACAACGGCTAATCCCAAAGGTTGCATGATTTCGCACGAAGCCATTGTGCGCAACAGCGTGGCGCTGGCTGACCGCTACCAGCTTACCGGCGAGGACAGTTTCTGGTCGCCTTTGCCCATGTTCCACATTGCCGCCATTCTTCCCATGACCGCGATCATCGCCAAGGGCGGTACCTATGTGACCACCGGATATTTCCGCGCCGGCGAAGCGCTGCAGATGATGGAGCGGGAAAAAGTAACTGCCACCTACCCCTGTTTCTGGACCATCATGTCCGACCTGGTCGATCACCCGGATTTTGAGAAGACCGATCTCTCGCGCATCAAGCTGATGAATGCCAACTTTGCGGTGCAGCCACCGGAAATTGGCAAGAAAATGAAAAAGGCGCTGCCGAATGCCATTTTCGTCGGTACCTTTGGCATGACCGAAACAGCCGGGACCGTTTCAACCAGCCGGCTGGACGATAGCGAGACCGCGAGGTTTACCCGTCTTGGCACCCCCTTGTCGGGCATGGAAGTCCGGGCCGTGAACCCGGAAACGGGCGAAGACGCGGCTCAGGGAGAAAAGGGTGAAGCCTGGATTCGCGGCTACAGCACCTTCACGAAATACTACAAGGCGCCGGAGAAAACTGCCGAAGCCCTGGATGCCGATGGCTGGTTCCATTCCGGCGATCTCATCTCCATCGACGCAGATGGTGCCCTGATGTTTCATGGCCGGCTGCGCGACATGCTCAAAGTCGGTGGTGAGAACGTGGCCGCAGTCGAAATTGAATCGTGTCTGCAGCAGCATCCGGCAGTAAAGCTGGCGCAGGTCGTGGGTATTCCCCATCCGCGGCTGATCGAAGTTCCGGCAGCTTTCATTGAGCTGGAGCCGGGCAGCAATGCCACTGAGGAAGAGCTGATCGGTTTCTGCAAAGGCAAAATTGCGGGATTCAAGGTTCCCCGTTATGTCCGTTTCGTCTCGCAGTGGCCGACGTCCTCCACCAAGATCCAGAAGTTCCGCTTGCAGGAACAACTCAGGACAGAGCTGGGCTTGTAGCCCGCCATCGTGCCGTGTTGACATTTATTGCTACGCTCCAGGTCGCCGCCGGACGGGAAAAGGAATTCGAGCAGCTCCAGATCGAGCTGTCAGAAATTGCCCACCGCGAAGAAAAAGACCTGCTGGTTTACGATGTCATTCGTCACAAGGAAAAACCGCGCACCTACGTGGTCTACGCCCGTTTCAGGGACCAGGCGGCCTTTGAATTCCACCAGAAGGCCGATTTCCACCAGCGCCTCGTCCCGCCCATCCTCGCCTGCGTGGAAGGGGATATGGACCTGCAGTTTTACGACTGGAAGGGTTAATCTGCTGGCCCAATGGCCAGCAGCACATTGCCGGGCATGTGATTGTATAGCCCGTAACCTGAATTCACATACATCATGCCGTCGGCCACAATGGCACCGCCACCACTGAACGACCCGCCCCGGCCTGATGCTCCCGACACGCTGGAAAAATCCTTGAGTGTATCCAGTTCCCACAGGATGCTTCCATCCTCCGCTGAGTACCCACGCAGGCGGCCATCCATGTGGCCGGCGATGACGGCGCCGGGTATGGCAATAATGGCCTGCGAGATACCGGGGTCGCAGTCCGCGAGGTCACCGCAGACGTCGGGCGCCGGTGCGGACCACAGCAATTTGCCGGTCGCGGCATCGACCGCGTAAAGTCCCGGTTTGGCCGGGTTTGCCGCGCCGTAGCGGGCCACGTCCTCGGGGTAGAACATGTCGTTGATGGGCACGTAGATGCGGGTGCCTTCAGCCGCCATGCCGAAGTGCACGCCACCTTGCACGCCCCCTCGGCCCAGCTGGTTTTTCCACAGTGTTACACCGGTGTCGGGATCAATGCCGACCACAGCACCGGATTTCTGCCCTCCAACCAGCACCTCCTTGCCATCCGGCAGAGTCACGAGTATCGGGGATGCGGCAAAGTCGTAGTCCGGTCCATTTTCCTTCGGGCAGTTGGCGGGATCTTTGGTGAATTCGCTCAGGCAGCCGGTGTTCCACGCGTCGCCAGTGGTTTGCTGGCTGACCCAGATCCGTTGGCCTGTGGCCAGGTCGAAGGCCATCAGGGCGTCTGAGTTTCCATCGGCAGGCGATGAGTAATTCTCCCCGGAGCCCACATACAGCCGCCCGCGCTTGAGATCCACCGTGGGACTGGTCCACACCGGTGCTCCCGAGGGTGCAAGTATGGCCGTGCCCGCACTGGTGTTGCCCGCATGCAGCGGCTCAGCTGGAATCGAATACGACTTCCACAGTTGCTCGCCGGTGGTGGCATTGAGTGCCACCACGGAGCCGCGGAAGGTGCAGCAGGAGTAGCCAGGGTTGAGCGCTGCCACCACTTCCAGCGAGGATACCGGAACATACAGGCGCTCTCCGGACAGTGCCGGCGCGCCGGTCACGGTGGCGTCGCGATGATCGTCGACCCGGGTCTTCCAGCGCAATTCGCCGGTTCTTGCGCTGACCGCATAAACGCGCGCCAGGAGATCTCCGAAATACAGAGTCGGATCGGCATTCTCATCATCTTTAGACCAGGGGGAAATAACCAGGGCCGTGCGTACTTCGGCGGAAGCGCTGAAAGACCAGCGCAGGCAGCCGGTTTTCGCATCCAGGGCCCGCACCGTGCCATCCTGGCTGCCAAAGTAGATGGCCCCGCCACCATAGGCCGGTTGCGACCTGGCCTTGAAGGAATTGGGATAGGCAAAGGCCCATTTCACTTCCAGCTTCGGTACATCCGCCACGCTCAGGCCACCGGTTTCCGCCGGCTGGAAGCGAGTGTTTGCCGGGTCAACGCCCCAGCCGGTCGAGACCGGGGTCAGCCTGGCATCAAACCCGTGTGCCGCATCGCAGGCCGGTGGAGACGGTGGTTCCACGAGATCGCCCATCTTCTGCCCACTGAGGTATTCGGCGATGGCCACACGACCATCGGCGTCGATGGCGGCAGCCTGTTCGGACATCAGGCCGCCGTTGAGCGCGTTGAGGATATTGGCGGGCCCCAGCATGCCGATGAAGAGCCGGCTGGGGGCCTTGTACAGGACCTGGTCGTGGCACTGCGCGCAATGGGCAAGGTACAAAGCCTCACCCGGTGCGGGGGCTGCACCCGGTGAGGGCGCCGCTAGCGTGGCTTCGGCCACGCTGTTTCCGGTTTCGGATGCCGCGGTTGCTGCTGCTGCTTTGTCTTCCGCCGCTGGTGCGGAAGTCCCACTGCTCGCGCCGGGGGAACATGCCGTGGTGAACAGCGCAACAAGCAGGGCACCAAGCGCTGCTTTGGGGATCAGGGGCCAGTTGGTCTTCATGTCAAAACTCCGGGTCTGTGCAAGGGGTTTCAGGCTGTCGATGGGTAAATCCGGTCATCATTCTGTGCTTTCGTGCGCAACCAGTTGGAAGGATTCAAATCCGCCCTGGTTTTGCAACTCAGCTTGTCACACAGGGAGATAAAAGCAGTCAGCCCCATGGTATCGATATAGGAAAGGACGCCACCGGTATAGCTGGGAAAACTCCAACCCAGAGTTGAGGCCAGGTCGGCTTTGACCGGATCCGTCAATCCCTCTTCCCAACACCCGGCAGCGGCCAGGGCGTGTGAGCACAGTAGCCTCTGCCTGACTGCCACATAGGTCGGCTCGGCAAAAGCTGGCTCGGCATAGGCCGGGATTTCGAAATCAGCCGGACTGGCTTGGGAAGCATTGCCTTCAGAGCGTTCATGCGCCATTGCCAGTGGGCCTTGCGGCAGGCCAACCGCAAATGCGGCGTTTTCAATCACTGCAGGTTTCACGCCTTCCGCGAGCAGGGCGTGTCCCTGCTGAATGTATCCGTGTTCGCAGCGCTGCTGCAAGGCCTGCACACCCGGATCGGCCATGAGTTGTTCACGAGTGGTCTTGCCTTTGTTGATGAACAGCGTGCGAATCAGGTTGCGCGCCACCGGGTCCCGTGTCAGGGCGGAAAATTCACGGGTCTCTATTTTCAGCGCCTGGTCCATGGATAAAACGGTAGTGCCGTTGAACAGGCAGCGCAGTGCGGCGATCGGGGCCGGGTAATTGTGCCGGTAATCCGCGCTGACCCGGCCGGTTAGCTGCTGGAACAGGCGGCCAATATTCATGTCATTCAGGCCGGAGCCCCCTGGCACCTGGTAACCTTTGCGGTCCCAGGGTTGCTGGGGATTGCCGCCTTGCAGCACCCACTGCTCAGCCACGGCAACCAGGTCCGCTGCGGGCACTACTTTATGTACGATACCCACCTGCAAAGCTTCAGCCGGACTGAGGCGCTTGCTGCCAAGTATCAGGGCAGATGCCTGCTTGAGCCCGATCAGCCGAGGTAAGCGCTGGGTGCCGCCGCCGCCTGGCAACAGGCCAAGGCTCACTTCGGGCAGGCCCAGCAGGATTTTTTCATCATCCGCCACGACGCGGAAATGGCAGGCCAGTGCAAGCTCGAGGCCGCCGCCGAGCGCCGTGCCATTGATCGCCACCGCGACCGGCTTGCCGCAGGTTTCCAGCTTGCGCAGGGATTCGGTAAAGGTGCGGGACTGGGTATAGGCCTCTGCAGCAGTGCGGTTCATGTCGTAATAACGCACGATGCGATTGAGATCGCCACCGGCCATGAAGGAAGATTTGCCCGAATGGATGACCGCGCCCCGGGCTTTCTCATCGGCCGCAAGCAGCGCGGCAACTTCACCAATCTCGCGGTGCAGCTCGGGCGTCAAAACGTTGACTGGCCGGTCCTTGACGTCGATGGTAATGAACGCCACGCCATTGTCTGCAAGGTGATAGGCCAGAGTTTGCATGAGATGGGCTTGCATCAGATGCGCTCAATGATCGTTGCGGTGCCCATGCCGGCCCCTACGCACAGGTTCACCAGGCCGGTGCCAAGACCCCGGCGCTCCATCTCGTCGAGCAGGGTGCCAAGGATCATGACCCCGGTAGCGCCAATCGGGTGACCCATGGCAATGGCGCCGCCATTGACGTTGATCTGGTCCAGCGGCACGTTCATTTCCTGCATGAACAGCAACACCACGGAAGCAAACGCTTCGTTGAGTTCGAACAGGTCGATGTCCGTCCGCTTCATGCCGGCTTTCTTCAGCGCCAGTTGAGCGGAGGGGGTGGGCCCGGTCAGCATGAGCGTGGGATCCGTGCCCACCGAGGCGCAGGCGCGAATCCGCGCACGGGGTTTGAGCCCCAGCTTCGCGCCCATTGCAGCGGAACCGATCAGGGCGCCGCCGGCCCCGTCCACGATGCCGCTGGAGTTGCCGGCCGTATGGCCGTGCTCGATGCGTGCAACTTCCGGGTACTTGAGGATGGCTTGTTGATCGAATCCCATGTCACCAATGGCAGTAAAGGCCGTGGGCAGGGCCGCCAGGGATTCCATGGTGGTGCGCGGGCGCATGGCCTCATCCCGATCCAGCAAGGTCATGCCGATGGAGTCGACCACGGGTATGACAGAACGGGCGAAATGCCCGGCATCCCAGGCAGCGCCGGCACGCTGTTGGCTGGCAACGGCATAGGCATCGAGGTCATTGCGGGATAAACCGTGCAGGGTGGCAATCAGGTCTGCAGCAATACCCTGCGGCACGAAGTAAATCTTGTAGGCCAGCGCCGGATCAGAAGACCATGCGCCCCCCGAAGAGCCAATGGGAATGCGCGACATACTCTCCACGCCACACGCAACAACGAGCTCGCACTGCCCGGAGGATACCTTGGCTGCCGCGAGGTTGACTGCTTCCAGGCCGGACGAACAGAAGCGGTGGATTTGCTGGCCCGGGACGGTACAGGCATAGTCGGCAGCGAGGCAGGCGGAGCGGCCAATGGCGCTGCCCTGCTCGCCAATGGGCGAGCCGCATCCGGCAATCACGTCTTCCACCAGCGAGGTGTCCAGTGCATTGCGCTCACGCAACTGCATCAACACCTGCGCCAGCAGGTCCACCGGCGCAACGCTGTGCAATGCACCATCCGGCCGTCCCTTGCCGCGTGGCGTCCTCAGATGATCAAAGATATAGGCGTCATTCATGGGGCTTCATTCATTGCGATGTTGACTCAGCAGGCTGGCCTGTCGGGGATAGCTTGCAGAATTGCGTGATTCCTTCTAATAAAACAGGCCCAAAAAGTAGGCCCAAGAAAAAGACCTGAGGCGGGGCTGTCACGGCCTGACGGATAAGCTATCATAGTTTTTGTATATAGTTCAAAAAATGGGTTCAAAAACTGGGTCCAAAATTGGATTCAAAAACGGGTTAATTTCAAACCTGCTGCCGGAGGGAGAGCCAATGCAGTTGAAGGACAAGGTAGCCATTGTCACCGGGGGTGCATCGGGACTTGGGCGGGCGACCGTCGAGAGATTATTTGCAGAAGGTGCCAGGGTCGCCATCTTCGACCTCAATGAAGAACAGGGGAAGTCCCTGGCACAGACTCTCGGCGCCGGCGCCATGGCCTGCACCGTCAATGTCACGGACGATGATTCCATTGCCGCCGGAATCGAGCAGGTCATGCAGCAATTCGGGGCCATCCATATTTGCGTGAATTGCGCTGGCCGGGGCGGCGGAGCTACCAAGACCCTGGGCAAAGGCGGGCGCTTTCCCATGAAGCTGTTCCGCGACGTTATCAACATCAACCTGGTCGGCACGTTCAGCGTGCTCAGCCAGGCAGCGGAGAAAATGGCTGCAAACGAGCCCGGGACTGATGGCGAACGGGGCGTGATCATCAACACTTCATCCATTGCCGCGTACGATGGCCAGAAAGGCCAGGTGGCCTATGCAGCCAGCAAAGGCGGGTTGATCAGCCTGACGCTGCCGGTGGCGCGCGATCTCGCCTATTACGGTATCCGCATAGTCACCATTGCTCCCGGCGTATTTGAAACACCCTTGCTCGGTGTCATGGCGCCCGAGGTGAAACAAGGCCTCGCGAGCGATATTCCATTTCCCGCACGCCTGGGCGCCGTGGCGGAATTTGCCCTGCTGGCGCAACACATTGTTGAGAACATTTACCTGAACGGTGAAACCATCCGGCTTGATGCGGCCCTGAGGATGTCCTGATGGCCCCTTCGATGAACGACCCCAATGCCATTAATGAAGCGCGGCTGGACGTGCTGCGCCTGATGAATGAATACTGCTACCGCATTGATCGTGGCGATCTCGAAGGATTCGCCGCGCTGTTTGACAGCGGTTCCTTTGGCATCATCGGCGACCCGGCCGGCCCCATTACTGGCCGGAAAGCCGTGCTGGATATGTTGCAGAACGTTACCTTGTACAACGGCAAACCGCAGACCAAGCATGTCATGAGCAACGTGCAGATTGATATTGCTGCATCGGGTACGGAGGCGAAGGCCGAAAGTTACATCATCCTATTCCAGGCCCTGCCGCCGGATTTCCCCATGCAGGCAATATTTGGCGGCCACTACTTCGACCGCTTCAGCAAAAAGGGCCGGGAGTGGATGTTCGCCAGCAGGGAAATATCTCCTGACCTGATTGGTGATTTGAGCCGTCACCGCGCGGACATGGCCTGAACCTGCGCGCGTTGCATTCAAGGAGACCAGGATGATCAGATTGCCGGTTTTGTTTTTACTACTGTTGTTCGGGTTGATTACGGTGGCACCGGTGCACGCTTCCGCGCTGCAAGGCCAGGCGGGCACATTCAGCGCTGACCAGGCAGCACACGGCAAGGAA
>Ga0315271_10002055_pt1 | contig 12498 bp, 11 predicted proteins | sample C3_top_MG_FD_204664 | JGI IMG/M metagenome (GOLD analysis project Ga0315271, IMG submission 204664) | Sediment microbial communities from Yellowstone Lake, YNP, Wyoming, USA - C3_top | ecosystem: Environmental > Aquatic > Freshwater > Lake > Sediment | place: USA: Wyoming | collected 2017-08-01
GGCCAGCGGGCCGACGCCGGCCTGCTCGAGCCCACGGAGGGCCTTGTTCAGGGCCGACCCGAATGTCCGGTCGATGGCCATCACCTCGCCGGTCGCTTTCATCTGGCTGCCGAGCGTCCGATCCGCACCCGGGAACTTGTCGAACGGGAAGCGCGGCAGCTTGACCACGACGTAGTCCAGGGCCGGCTCGAAGGCCGCCACGGTCGTGCCGGTGACCACGTTCGGGATCTCCGCCAGGCGGCGACCGACTGCGATCTGGGCCGCGACCCGGGCGATCGGGTAGCCAGTGGCCTTGCTGGCCAGGGCGGACGAGCGCGAGACGCGCGGGTTGACCTCGATGACCGCGTACTCGGTGGAGTCCGGCGACAGGGCGAACTGGACGTTGCAGCCGCCCTCCACACCGAGGGCGCGGATGATCGCAAGCGCAGCACTGCGCAGTCGCTGGTGGACCTGGTCGGTCAGGGTTTGGACGGGCGCCACGACGATCGAGTCGCCGGTATGAACCCCGAGCGGGTCCACGTTCTCCATGGAGCAGACGGCGATGCAGGTGTCGTCGGCATCGCGCATGACTTCGTATTCCACTTCCTGCCAGCCGACGAGGCAGCGCTCCACCATCACCTGGCCGATGGGGCTCGCCCGGAGGCCTGCCCGGATCCGCTCCCGATACGCGACCTCGGTGACGACGATCCCGCCACCGCTCCCACCCAGGGTGAATGCCGGGCGGACGATGGCCGGCAGGCCGATGACCTCCAGCGCCTCGTCCGCCGACGCTCGTCTTGCCTCATCCGTGGCGCCCTCCACGATGAAGCTGGGAGCGTAGGGCTGGCCCATACGGTCCAGCAAGTCGCGAAACGCCTCGCGATCCTCGGCCATCCGGATCGCCTCCAGGGGGGTACCCAGGAGCCGGACATCGTGACGCTCGAAGACGCCGGCTTCGGCCAGCGCCATCGTCAGGTTGAGCGCCGTCTGGCCCCCGAGGCCGGCCAGCAGACCCTCGGGCTTCTCCCGGGCGATGACCGCCTCGACCGCCTCGACCGTGAGCGGCTCGAGGTAGATGACGTCGGCCACCGAGGGGTCGGTCATGATCGTAGCCGGGTTGCTGTTGACGAGGATCGTGCGGACGCCCTCGGCGCGTAGCGCTCGACAAGCCTGGGTCCCGGCGTAATCGAACTCGGCGGCTTGACCGATGACGACCGGCCCGGATCCCAGGATCAGGACGGACCTTGGCTTGTCCACGGGTGGCGTCACGGGCGATCCCCGGCCCGTTCGGCGGTGGCCGCGACGAACCGGTCGAAGACGGCCAGCGCGTCGAGTGGGCCCGGTGCCCCTTCCGGGTGGTACTGGACGGTCTCGATGGGCAACTCACGGTGGCGTAGGCCCTCCACCGACCCGTCGTTCAGGTTGATCTGGCTGACTCTGAACCCACTCCGATCCGACACCGTGTCGCCGACCACCTGGACCTCGTGGTTTTGGGCGGTGACCTGGACCAGGCCCATTTCCAGGTCCTGGACCGGGTGGTTCGCACCGTGATGCCCGAACCGGAGACGATTCGTCTCTGCTCCCGCCGCGCGGCCCACGATCTGGTGACCCAGGCAGATCCCGAGCAGCGGTCGGCCATCGGCGATGATGGCGCATGCCAGCGCGACCTGGGCTTCGAGCCTGGCCGGATCGCCGGGACCAGGTGACAGGATCACCCCGTCGATGTCACTCGAGAGGACCTCCGATGCCGAGGCTGTGTGCGGGAAGACCCGGACCCGGGCGCCGCGGTGCCGCATGGCTCGCACGATGTTCGTCTTGAGACCCAGGTCCACGATCCCGATGCGTGGGCCCGTGTCCGTTGTGTCGCCGTATTCCGCGATCTCGGGCGGGGAGACCTGGCTCACGAAGTCCTGGTCCTCCCAGCGCGTCACCGCCCGGGCGGCCGCCGTCGCACGACCCAGGTCAACCTCGCCGGGCGCCGTGACGATCGCTCGTAGACTGCCGCTCGCGCGCAGATGTCTGGCCAGGGCGCGCGTGTCCACTCCGGCGATCGCCGGGATCGAGGCGTCGCGTAGCAATGCGGCCAGTTGTCGGGCGTCATCGAGCACGGCGGCCGTTGCGTTCGCGACCACGAGCGCCCGCAACCACGGGCGCATGGACTGGTCGTCGACGATGAGTCGCCCATAGTTGCCGATCAACGGGTACGTCATGACCACCACCTGGCCCGCATACGAGGGGTCGGTACAGACTTCCTGGTAGCCGGTCTGGCTGGTGTTGACGACGAGGTCGCCGCCCGAGCTCACAGGCGCCCCGAAGGCGACGCCGGGAAAGATGGAGCCGTCCTCCAACGCCAGCAACGCTGGCCCCAGATCCCCGATCCGGGGATCCACGACGGCTGAGGCGCGCGGCAACGGGGGGACGATCACGCGACAGCGGACACAGGAAACCCACCAGCCGCCGGGGCCTGGTGGGCGAGGACAGACGCTGACAATCAAGCCTCCTTCGCCGGCCTCTCGGGACCGGTACGCCAGCCTCACAGGACCGGCCATGAAAGGACGCCGTCAGGGTAGCACGGGGAGCCCGGCGAGCCCGGGCCGAGCATCTGCGACGATGTGCACATGTCAACTGCGCTTCCGGTGCGTCCCGAGCAGGTGGAGGGCCTGGCCTGGCTGGGCCGGAACCCATCGGCCCGACCCGGATGGCTCGTCCGTGGCCTCTTGCGCCTCTTCCGAACGTGCGTGACCAGGATCGCCGCCATCCACGTGACGGTCGAAGGCCGCGAGTCCCTGCCGGCTGGCGGCTTCATCCTCGCCTGTGCCTCCCACCGGAGCTGGTTCGATGGCCCGCTGCTCATGTCGGAATTCGTGGAGCCGCGCCTGTGGTACATCGCTTCGGCCGGGGCGATCTTCAAGTTCCCGGGCATGGAATGGGCGATGCGCCGCTTCGGCGGGATGGTGCCCGTCTACCGCGGTGGCGTGGACATCGACGTCCACGTCGAGGCGGCCCAGGCGATCCTGGACGCCGGTGCGGTGTTCGGGATCTACCCGGAGGGGACGCGAACCGGCGACGGCGATCAGATCGGGTCATTCCGGCGCGGCATCGGCCTGATCGGACTTCGGACTGATGCCGTCATCATCCCGGTGGCACTCGGCGGCACGAAGACGCTCTATCGTGGTCGGCGGATCGGGATACGGATCCTGCCGGCCACGTCTGCGCTCAAGCTCGCGGGCCTCGTGGAGCCGCCGGCGCCGGGAACATCGTCCGAGCTGGATGCCGCCCGTGCCGCTTCGGAGGCCCTGGCCCTGATCCTCGCCCCGCACGTCGTGGAGCTCGCGAGCCGCGCCAAGGATCCACCGGAGCACCCCCGCCGCTGGCGCTGGATGAGCGACCTCTTCGCCTGAACGGTCAGGGCTCCAACGGGAAGATGTAGCCGACGCTGCGCTCGGTAAGGATGTACCGGGGGTCGCGAGGATCGCGCTCCAGCTTCTGACGGAGATGCCATACGTATCGGCGGATGTAGCCGGTCTCCTCGACGTACTCCGCCCCCCACACCGCGGCCACGATCTGGCGCGCCGACAGGACCTTGCCGGGTTGACTCATCAAGGTCGCGAGGATCCGGAATTCAGTCGGGGTGAGCTCCACTGGCTCGCCGGCCCGCAGCACTCGATGGCGATCCAGATCGACCTCTAGATCGGCACCATGGAGGACGCTCCCCGATTCGGCTCGGCCGGTCGAGGTCCGGTCGATCACCGCCTTGATCCGAGCCCCGAGCTGGGCGAAGCTGAACGGCTTGGTGACGTAATCATCCGCACCGCCTGCGAACCCGCGCAGGACCTCAGCCTCGTCCCCGCGGGCGGTGAGCATGATGACCGGCACCATCGAGACCGCGCGGATCCGGACCAGGGTCTGCCAGCCGGTCAGGCCCGGCATCGTGACGTCAAGCAGGACGAGCTGTGGCGTGGCTGCGTCGAGCGCCTCAAGGCCGGCCTGTCCGTCGGGCGCGCCCGCGACCTCGTGACCCAGGCGTCCGAGGTAGTCGGTCAGGAGCTCGCGTAGCGAGCGATCGTCGTCGATGATGAGGATCTCGGCCATCAGCTTGCGCTCAGTTCATCGGATGGCTCGCCATCGTCCGGTTCGGCAGCGGCGATCGGCAGGGTGAATGTGAACCGGGCACCTGGACCGTCCGGGTCCGGCCAGACCGGACTCTCGACGCTGATCGTGCCGCCGAGGGCCCTGATGAGCTTGTCGGCGAAATACAGCCCAAGGCCATATCCACTCGTGGTGGTCTCGGCATCCCCCAGCCGGTGGAACGAGCGGAAGATCTGCTCATGTTCATCGGAAGGAACGCCCGGGCCATGGTCCGTGATGGCCACGCTGATCGACGTGGCGTCCTGCCGCGCGACGACGGCGATCTGGGTCCCCGGTCGAGAGTAATGGACGGCGTTCTCGAGAAGATTGCGGACGACTTCCTCGACGAGCATCTCGTCCGCCCACGCGGGCGGGAGGACCGCGGGCACCGACAACGTGAGCGGCCGGTCAGGCTCCGCCTCCAGCGTGGAGGCGCACGAGCGGGCCAGGAGCGGCTCCATCGCGACCGCGCCGAGGCGGAAGCTGAGCCGGCCCGACTCGATCCGCGATACGTCCAGGATGGTCTGGATGAGACGGGACAGGCGCTGGATTTCGAGGGTGAGGATCTGGAGCGTCCGCCGACTTGCCGGCGGCAGGCGGTCGGCATCCTGGGCGACCATCTCCAGGGCCCCATTGATGTTGGTCAGCGGGGCTCGCAGTTGATGGGACACGAGTGAGACGAACTCCGACTTCATCTGGTCGAGCCTGCGGAGGTCGTCGTTAGCGGCCGCGAGCTGCGCCGTGGCGGCCTCGAGGTGTTGGGTCCGGTCTGTGACCATCTCCTCCAGCGAACGGTTCAACGTCTCGAGGGCCGTCGAGGTGGCCCGATAACCGGCCAGTAGGCCGGACACCCAGCGCAGGGTGAGCGCGACCGCCACGGGCCCGATCACCGCGAAGATGAACACCTCGACTGCGAACGCGGGCGTCAGCTCATCTTCGGACGACAGGACGTGCTCCCGCAATTCGATGAACGCTGCCAGGAGGGCGAGACTGAGCGGCAGCACCCAGCGGATCACGCTGAGCAGTCGCTCGGCGGAGGCGGGCGGTGGCGGGGGCTGGATCGCGGTCACTCGAACGACATCTCCTGAACGAACCTGTCATCACCACTTCTAGCACAGCCGTTGACGGTATTCATCCTCCCCAGGGCCCTTTTGACACGTTTGCGACATTCGCGCGACACGGCCGCGACGAAGGTACTTCTAGGCTGGCAGCAGCAGGAACCCACGAGAGCCCGTCGATCGACGTGGCCACGGGGCCGTGGCAGGTCCACGGAGCCAGAAGGAGATATCGAAGATGCGCAAGATGCTCGGACTCGTGGCCGTGATGGCGATCGCCGTTGCCGCCTGCGGTGGAGCCACCGCGACCAAGTCCCCGGCAGAGGAGTCGGAGGCTCCGGCCGCGTCGCAGCCGGCGGCTGCCGGCGCCCGGACCGTGGTCCTCGAGATCGCGGCCGGCAAGATCACCCCGGCCACCGTCGAAGTGAAGAAGGGCGAGACCATCAACTTCGAGGCCAAGAACGTCAGCGACGTCCAGGTCGAGCTCATCGTCGGGACCCAGGTCGACGTGGATGCCGACGCGGGCGACAGCCTCAAGGAAGCCGAAGAGATCGCTCCCGGCACGTCCAAGTTCGTCGAGTACACGTTCGACGGTGACGGCCCATACGCATTCGGCGACCAGATCGAAGACCACTACGCCAAGGGCGCCAAGGGCACCATCACGCTGGTTCCCTGACCCGACGCGCGAAGCGACACGTCAGCGGCTACCCTCTCTGAGGGGAGCCGCTGACTCGCACCCGGAACGGAGATCCCCAAGATGACGGAGCAGGAAACACCGGTGACGGAGCTGGAAGCACCGGTTGCGGAGCTGGATCAGCAAGTCCCGACCGGCTCCGAGTCGTCCCGGCGCAAGTTCATGATCCGGGTCATGACCATCCTGGGCGGCGCGATCGCCGCCGTTCTGGCCATCCCGGTCGTCGGATTCATCACAGCCCCGGGCTGGCAATCGAAGACCCCCCACAAGCTCCTGTCCACGTCCGTCGCCCCCACCCTTCGATCGAACGAATGGACGTCGATCGGCAAGGTCGCCGATTTCGAGGTCGGCGTTCCGAAGTACGTTGTAGTGGATCGCAACATCGTGGACGGCTGGGTGGTTGAGAGCGCGCCGATCGGGATCCAAGTGGTGCGCATGACCGACGCGGATGTCGTCGTGTTCGATCCACACTGCACCCACCTCGGCTGTCCCCTGACCTGGTCGACTGGCGCCGAGGCGTTCGTCTGTCCGTGCCATGGCGGCTCGTTCAAGTCGACCGGCGAGGTCGTCTCGGGTCCCCCACCACGCCCCATGCTCCGCTACGAGACGAAGACCGAGGGTGACGAAGTCTTCATCGGCACGTTCGTCGCCGAAGGGGCCTGAGCGATGCACCGCGTCCAACGCTGGATCGATGAGCGGCTGAACGTCACGCCGATCGTCAGGGCGTTCCTGGATCGCAAGGTCCCGGGCAACATCGGCTGGGCCCACACCCTGGGCAGCGCCACCCTGTTCCTGCTCATCGTCCAGGTCGCGACTGGCATCGCTCTGTCGATGTCGTACGTGCCCAGTCCGGACCACGCCTACGACAGCATCCTGTTCATCGACCAGACCCCGTTCGGGAGCGTCGTCCGGGGTGTCCACCACTGGTCGGCCGGGTTGCTCGTGCTGCTCATCGGCCTGCACACCCTGCGCGTCTTCATCTGGGGGGCCCATCGCTATCCGCGCGAGTTGACCTGGCTCGTGGGGGCCGGGCTGTTCTTTATCGTGCTCGGCTTCGCCTTCACCGGCTACCTGCTGCCGTGGGACCAGAAGGCGTACTGGGCGACCGTCGTCGGAACGAATGTCGCGGGTTCCGCCCCGGTCATCGGTGGCTCTATCCTCGAGTTCCTGCGCGGCGGCGAACAGCTGGGGGCCGTGACCCTGGCCCGCTTCTACGGGATCCACGTATGGGTCCTGCCGGCCAGCCTGCTCATCCTGGTGGGGATCCACCTGTTCGGGGTCATCCGCCAGGGCATCGCAGCGTCACCTCGCCGGAGGCCGCTGGTGGCACCGGATCCCGGTCTTTCCAGGCGCGCGGCGTACGACCTCGAGTACGCCGCCGAGAAACAGGCCGGCGATCCCTTCTGGACCTCGCTCGTCAAGGACGCGATAGTGGCCGCCGTCCTCCTCGCCTTCGTCGTATTCCTCGCGGTGGCCCAGGGGGCACCGCTCGACGGTCAGGCAAACCCGAACTCGACCGACTACGTGCCGCGCCCGGAGTGGTACTTCCTCGATATGTTCCAGCTGCTGTGGTACTTCACCGGCGGCCTCGAACCACTCCTGATCTTCGGTATCTTCACCGTCGGGGCGGTCATCTTCATCCTCGTCCCATTCCTGGATCGCGGACAGGCCCGGCACCCTCGCCAGCGGCCGATCGCGATGGGCCTGACGGCCGTCGTCGTGGCTGGGATCATCGGGCTGACGTGGCTGGGTGCGGCAGGCACGCCGGCGGGCGTGGTCAAGATCCCCGCGACGGCAGGGATGACCCAAGCCCAACTCGACGGTCTTGCGGTCTTCAACGCCCAGGGCTGCACGGCCTGCCACGAGATCAACGGATTGGGCGGACACACGGGTCCTGGTCTCTCGAAGGCCGGATTCCGCTGGTCACGTGAGGACATGAAGACGCAGATCCAGACCCCGAAGGACCAGAAGATGCCCGCTTACGACGGGCTGCCGCCCGCCGAGCTGGACACGCTGCTCACATACCTGGAGAGTCTCAAGTAGCCTGACGGGGTGAACGATCACGAACGCGTCGCCGATAGGCGAGCCTGAGCGATGCACCGCGTCCAACACTGGATCGATGAGCGGCTGAACGTCACGCCGCTCATCAGCGGCTTCCTGGACCGCAAGGTCCCGGGCAACATCGGCTGGGCCCATACCCTGGGCAGCGCGACGCTGTTCCTGATCATCGTCCAGGTCGTCACCGGCGTGGCGCTCACGATGTCGTACGTGCCCAGTCCGGACCAGGCTTACGACAGCATCCTGTTCATCGATCAGACCCCGTTCGGAGGCGTCGTTCGGGGGGTCCACCACTGGACATCCGGGCTGCTGGTCCTGGTCATGGGCCTGCACACATTACGGGTCTTCATCTGGGGTGGCCACCGCTACCCGCGCGAGTTGACCTGGCTGGTGGGGGCCGGGCTGTTCTTCATCGTGCTCGCCTTCGCCTTCACCGGCTACCTCCTGCCGTGGGACCAGAAGGCATACTGGGCGACCGTGGTCGGAACGGACATCGCGGGTTCCGCCCCGGTCGTCGGTGGCGCGGTCGTCGAGTTCCTGCGTGGTGGTCTACAGCTGGGGGCTGTGACCCTGACCCGCTTCTACGGGATCCACATCTGGGTCCTGCCAGCCATCATGCTCATCCTCGTGGGGATCCACGTGCTCATGGTCGTCCGACAGGGCATCGCGGCGGCGCCCCGTCCAAAGCCGCTGGTGGCCCCGGAGCCCGGCCTGACCCGGCGCGAGGCATACGAACGCGAGTACGCCGCCGAGAAACAGGCCGGCGATCCCTTCTGGACCTCGCTCGTCAAGGACGCGATCGTGGCGGCTGTGCTGCTCGCGTTCGTCGTATTCCTCGCGATGGCGCAAGGGGCGCCGCTTGAGGCTCGGGCCGACCCGAACTCGACCGACTACGTACCCCGCCCGGAGTGGTACTTCCTGAACCTGTTCCAACTGCTGTGGTATTTCACCGGCAGCCTCGAACCGCTCCTGATCTTCGTCACCTTCACGCTCGCCGCGCTCATCTTCATCTTCGTCCCGTTCCTGGATCGAGGGCGGGGCCGGCACCCGCGCCAGCGGCCGGTCGCGATGGGCCTGACGGCTGCTGCAGTCGTCGCGATCGTCGGACTGACGTGGCTGGGCGCGACCGGATCGCCGGGCCGCTCCACGGTGCCGGCGACACCGGGCATGAGCCAGGAGCAGCTGGATGGCCTGGCCGTCTACAACGGCGAGAACTGCTCCGTCTGCCACAAAATCCGCGGCGTCGGCGTGGGGTCAAGCGTCGATCTCTCGAAGGCGGGATCCCGACTCACGCGGGAGGAGATGGAGAAGCGATTCCTGAATCCGCCGGACCAGAAGATGCCCCGGTATCCCGGCCTGACGACCGAACAGCTGGATGCGCTGTTCACCTACCTGGAAAGCCTGAGGTAGGCGAGCCCGGGCGACTGAGCTCCGCCGGCTGAGCTGGAGTTCGTCGCCTCAGGCGGCGGCACGTGGCGGGTTCGTCGGCCAGAGCCATGCGGCGATCGAGGCCGGAGAGCGGGCGATGCCTCTAACCGAGTCATTCCGTACCACCACTTTCCGGACGATTGGTGGTACAGAGAGTGGTACGGCCCCGGACGGATCGCCGATGCTGGACGTCACCCTGGACGTGATCGCGACGACGGCTCGGGGCCGGTAGCCGGAGCCTAGTTGAGGAACCCGGTGTAGGTGTTTCGGTTGTGGCCGCCGAAGATGTCATCCGGGAGAGACGCGGTGACGCCGTCACCACTGCCCTGGAGGTGCCCGTAGGCACCCGTCCCGCTCAGGACGACCCAGGTGAATGTCTCCCCGGTTGCGAAGTCGATGTGGACTTGCATCTTGATGAAGAACGTCCCGCTGCCATCATCACAGGTGAATTCCTTGATGACGAGGATCTGGAGCTTGCGGCCACTCTGCCCTCCAGCGAAGCCGTTGCGGGTATCGACGATGGTCCCGACCGGGCAGATCAGCCCGCTATCCACGGCGCTCCCGACGGCTGTGAAGGTCCCAGTGGTGGGGTCACCCGCGAAGGTATTCACCACATCGATGGTGACCGGCTGCGGCCCAGTCGCCGCCACGGGTGCGATGACAGTCATGAGGCCGATGGAGGCCCCGAGCGCTGCGATGAGCAGACGCGGGCGACGATGCGGGATCCTCATGGTCGGTTGCTCCAACTATCCATGCCCGTCCTGCGGAGACAGAACGTAATCGGCGAAGCCTACGCATACCCAGACGCAATGGATAGGGGGCACGGCGCAGGAAGTGGTGCACTTGGGCACCACGGCGCGGGCCCGCGGTCGGCTCGGACGGGCTGGCCGGACAGTCAGGGGCCGCCGGTGCTCTTGCAGTCTGCCCTGTCCGAGCTGCTCGCAGCCATCCGCGCCGGCGACGGTCGGCACCACGGCCAACGTGTACGCACACCTGACCCTTCGGAAGCGAGCCGCCGGGTGGTACAGGTCAGAATCAGAACACCCCTCCAGCGCGACCGGAGGGGTGTTTTGTGCTCGGAATAGTGGTGAGCCCGGAAGGACTTGAACCTTCAACAAAGTGATTAAGAGTCACTTGCTCTGCCATTGAGCTACGGGCCCACGAGGCCGGGATGATACCGCAGCCGATACGGACGTGTCATCCGCAGTCATCCGCCAGGCGGTCAGGACGGCTGGTTGTCGATCTGGGCGCGCTGGAGTCGGCCGCTGAAGTCGACATAGATGGACTTCCACTCGGTATAGGTGTCGAGCGCGACATGGCCGGCCTCACGGTGGCCGTTGCCGGTCTGCTTCCAGCCACCGAAGGGCAGGTGCGTCTCCGCGCCCGTCGTCCCGGCGTTGATGTAGACGAGCCCGGTCTCGAAGTCGCGCATCGCCCGAAAGGCGATGTTCACGTCCTGCGTGAAGATGCTGGACGACAGGCCGTAGCGGGTCTGGTTCAGGGCCAGCATCGCCTCGCCGTAATCCTCGACAGGGATGACCGCGAGGATCGGCCCGAAGATCTCCTCCTGGCCGATGCGGTCCATCGCCCCGACGCCGGCAAAGATGGTCGGCTGGAAGAAGTGACCATGAGCCAGGTCGCCATCCGTGGCTCGACCCCCACCCACGACCAGGTCCGCCTCGGACCGGCCGAGGTCGGCGTACCCGGCGACCTTGTCGACCGCGGGGCCGTTGATCAGCGGGCCGACGTCCGTGGTCGCCTCCAGGCCCGAACCCAGTCGCAGCGACTTCGTGCGCGACTCGAGACGCTGCAGGAGTGGTTCCACGACGGGACGCTCGACGATGACCCGGGAGCAGGCCGTGCAGCGCTGACCGGTCGTGCCAAAGGCGGACCACAGGATCCCGTCCGCCGCCAGGTCCAGATCCGCATCCGCGAGGACGACGACGCCGTTCTTGCCACCCAGTTCAAGGGAGAGCCGCTTGAGCCGCCGGCCCGCCTTCTCGGCCAGGAGCTTGCCCGTCGTGGAACTGCCGGTGAACGAGATGACCGGCACGTCCGGGCTGTCCACGATGGCATCGCCGACTTCCCCGCCCGCGCCGGTGACGAGGTTGACGACCCCGGCCGGGAAGCCGGCTTCGTGCATCAACTCCACGAGCAGGGTGGCGCAATGGGGCGTGTCGCTGGACGGCTTGAACACGACGGTATTGCCCGTGACCAGGGCCGGCATCATCTTCCAGCACGGGATGGCCATCGGGAAATTCCAGGGTGTGATGATCCCGGCTACACCGATCGGCTGGCGGATGCTCATGGCCCACTTGTCGGGCAGCTCGGACGGGACCGTCTCGCCGGCCATCCGGCGGCCTTCGCCGGCCATCAGGTAGGCGATGTCGATGCCTTCCTGGACGTCGCCCCGAGCCTCGGCCAGGACCTTGCCCATCTCGCGAGTCATCGCCCGGGACAGTTCTTCCTTGTGCCGGGCCATCAGGGCCCCGTAGGCGTACAGGATCTCGCCGCGCCTGGGGGCAGGCGTGCGGCGCCACATCGGGAAAGCCGTCTCGGCGGCCTTGATCGCCTTCGCCACGTCCGCCTTCGTCCCCTGCTGGAAGCGACCGACGACGTCGCGCGTGTCGGCCGGGTTGCGACTCTCGAAGGTTGCGCCGGACGAGGAGTCGCACCACTCCCCGGCGATGTAGTGGCGGAAGGTGGGGGTCGTCGTGGCGGTCGCGCCGGTCGCATCGGCGGGCGCGGTCGTCTCGGTCATGCGGGGATCCTTTCGAAGGCCATGGCGACGGATCCACCGCCCCCCAGGCAGAGGGTCGCGAGGCCATAGCGGCCTTCGCGGCGGGCGAGTTCGTGGAGGAGCGTGGCGACGATGCGGGCGCCGCTGGCCCCGATCGGGTGGCCGAGGGCGATCGCGCCGCCGTTGACGTTGACCCTGTCCCAGTCGAAGCCGAGTTCGCGGCCATCGGCCAGGACCTGGGCCGCGAAGGCCTCGTTGATCTCGATCAGGTCGAAGGCCTCGATCGGGAGGTCGATCCTCTCGAGCAGTCGGCGCACGCCCTGGACCGGCGCGAGAAACAGCCACTTTGGCGCGACCTCGGCTTGCGCGTAGCCGACGATCCTGGCGAGTGGCGTGAGGCCGTACTGCTCCACGGC
>Ga0315271_10002056_pt1 | contig 12495 bp, 11 predicted proteins | sample C3_top_MG_FD_204664 | JGI IMG/M metagenome (GOLD analysis project Ga0315271, IMG submission 204664) | Sediment microbial communities from Yellowstone Lake, YNP, Wyoming, USA - C3_top | ecosystem: Environmental > Aquatic > Freshwater > Lake > Sediment | place: USA: Wyoming | collected 2017-08-01
GGCGGACGCGTTGTTTTCATTCAGTTCTTCTGTCCATTTTTCCAGCGGAATCTTGATACCGAAACTTTTGTCAATAGCGAAGGCTATATCCAGAAAATCCAGGCTATCAATGTCCAGATCGGTGAACGCATTCTTTTCCGGTGTGATTTCATCCAGCGGAATGTCGCTGGTTTCGGAGATGATTCCCGCCACAACCTCAAACGTGGTCGCCATTTCTTTTCCCTGTATTGAATTAATTCGTGGTGTGCCATAGTAGCTTGTGCAGAGGTACCATTTCAACGATACATTACTCACCGTCCACTACATGTCGCTATTGAACGAAATCAAACTGTTGCGTGTTTCAGACCTGCGCGGTCTTGTGCAACTGGCAACCCAGGCCACTGCGGGTGTGACCCGCATCGCTGAAGGGGTACACCACGCGGTGCTGGACACCATGGGCTTTCGCGGCAGCAAAGTGCCGGGGCAGACCCGTGGCCTGACCGGATTGGTCTACCGCAGCGTGCACGGTGCGACACAATTGACAGGCAAGGGCATCGACCTGCTGCTGGCCGGCTTGCAGCTCGGCATTGGATCAACAGCGAATGCCAGGCCCCACACCCTTGAGCGCGAAGCTTTGCTTGCGGCACTCAATGGAGTGATCGGCGACCGCCTGGCTGCAAGCAAGAATGTGTTCGCAATCCCCATGTCCTTGCATTACCAGGGCGAAGCACTGAACTGGAAGGCCCTGCCATCATTGCCGGCAGAGCCTGGAAAAGTATTGATCCTGGTCCACGGTTTGTGCATGAATGACCTGCAGCGCCACGCCGCGCAAAACAACCATGCGGTCGAGCAGGGTGCAGCATTGGCTGCTGCCCTGGGCTATACGCCTGTTTACCTGCGTTACAACTCCGGATTGCACATCTCGCTCAATGGCCGCGAACTGTCGGCTCAGCTGGAACAACTGCTCACACACTGGCCCGCGCCGATAGCTGAAATCACCATCGTGGCGCACAGCATGGGTGGCTTGTTGGCCCGCAGCGCCTGTCACTATGCCAGGCTGGACGCACTGCGCTGGCCCGATTACCTGAAAAGCATCGTGTTTCTGGGCACGCCACACCACGGCGCCCCGCTCGAGCGGGCCGGAAACTGGGTGGATGTGCTGCTGGGCAGCACGCCCTACACCCGGCCGTTTGCTGCGCTGGGCAAGGTGCGCAGTGCCGGCATTACCGATTTGCGCCATGGCTACGTGTTGGATGAAGATTGGCAGGGCAAAGACCGCTTCCATGGTAAAACTGACCAACATCAACCGGTACCGCTGCCGGAAGGTGTAGCCTGCTACACGGTGGCGGCAACAAGAACTGCGCGGCGCAGCGCCGTGAGCGATCGTTTGTTGGGCGATGGACTGGTGCCTCTGCACAGCGCACTGGGATACCATGATGAGGCTGGGCGTAAGCTGGCATTTGGGCAGGCTGCACAATGGATTGCCTATCGCACGAGTCATCTGGGATTGCTCAGCAGCCCGGCGGTAACCCGGCAGATGGTGCAGTGGCTGGCGCCCCAACAACTGCAGAATAACCCTGGCGAGCAAATGTTATGACGCACCATGAAGTCCATAAGGCCCATCGCATAGGCTGGTTGCGCGCTGCAGTACTGGGCGCCAATGACGGCATTGTCTCCACTGCCAGCTTGATTATTGGTGTGGCCGCGGCCAACACCACCCATGCAGACGTCCTTCTTGCCGGGGTTGCCGGACTGGCCGCTGGAGCCATGTCCATGGCGGCCGGCGAATACGTGTCGGTGAGTTCCCAGTCGGATACGGAGGCTGCAGACCTGGCGCTGGAGCAAAAATCACTGGATGACGATATTGAGTCGGAAAGAGAAGAGCTGGCGAAAATATATGAAAACCGCGGCCTCGAACCCGCCCTGGCGAGGCAGGTTGCAGAGCAGTTGATGATTCACGATGCCCTGGGGGCGCACGCCAGGGACGAAATTGGCATATCGGACCATGCCAAAGCGCGGCCGGTCCAGGCGGCTTTTTCCTCGGCTGCCACGTTTACTGTTGGCGCAGCATTGCCTTTATTGACGGCGTGGTTGGTACCTTTGGCCCAGCTCATTCCCTGGGTTGCCGCCTTGTCCCTGGTTTTCCTGGCTGTTTTAGGCGGGGTTGCGGCTCAAGCAGGTGGTGCGCCACTAACCAGGGGCGCGATCAGGGTTACATTTTGGGGCGCACTGGCAATGGCTTTGACGGCAGCAGCGGGCAGGTTTTTTGGCGTCGCTGCCTAGTCAGCTCGCATTCATTGCCGCCGCCAGTTTCAAACCCTGCAGCACCAGGTCCGGCATCAGTACATCAAACATGCCGGTGTTTTCAAACAATGAGCCGAACCCGCCCGTGGCAATCACCTTGGGTCGCTGGCCGGCAAATTCTTCCGTCACCACCCGTCGGATGATTTCCTGCAGTGCCCCCAAGTGGCCGAAATACAATCCCGACTGGATGCTGGCGGCCGTGGTCCGGCCCAGGGTTTGCCCTACGCGAACGATTTCTACAGCCCCGAGCTTGGAGGTACCCGAATCCAGGGCCTGCATGGACAGGCGCAGGCCAGCCAGTATCACGCCACCTTTGTAATTGCGATCTTTGCCGATGGCACACAGGGTAGTGGCGGTGCCAAGATCGATAATGAGCAGATCCTGGTCCGGAAAGAGGTGTGTAGCTCCGATCGCGTTGGCGATGCGATCCGCACCCACTTCGAGCGGATTCTGATAGCCGATCTTCAGGCCGGTGCGCACCCCCGCCTGCAGGATAAACGGTGCGCGATCGAAGTACTTGCGGCAACCCCCGCTGATTGCGTACACCACTTCCGGCACTACGCTGCACATGGCGACACGGGTGATGCGGTCGGGCTCAATGCCGTTTTCGCGCAGCACGGAGCGGAAAAACAGGCCGTATTCATCGGACGATGCACCCTGCTTGGAGGCTTTGCGAAAGGTCAGCTGCAACTCATCGCCATCAAATACTCCCCCGTAAATATGGCTATTGCCGATATCAAGACACAGGATCAAGGCAGTTCCTCCAGCAGTTGTCCAATTGCGCCATTCAATTCGTTGCTGTTGGCGCAATCGATCGTGATGGCCGGCAACTTGTGCAAGGTATAGCTGTGGCTGCCGGGTTGGATTTCGTTGAGATCCCGGATTTCATTGAGATCATTGTGTACCACGGCATCCACGCCGGCATTTTCGAACAATCCTTTAACGGCTTTCGCCCGGACCGCATGATCTGAAGTACACGTAAGCTTGAATCCAATGACGTGCACCGCCGCATTCACTGACCAGCTGCGCAACTGCGGCAGCAACTTGGCATTGGGTTTAAGGTGCAGGCTGAGCTTGCCCGAGGAGGAAAGTTTTCCTGCAGCCGTGCTGGCTTTACCGTCCTGCTCGATATGGTCGATGGAAAAATCGCTGACGGCGGCCGCATGGATTACCCAGTCGAAGTGGTGTTCGCCAAGCAGACGGCGCAGTTGCGTTGCCAAATCCTGGTAACTGGAAAACGATTCCAGTGGGCAGGGCAGACTTGGGCGCATGGCGTTTGCTGCGGCAAGAAAGGTCACTGAATGGCCCCTGGAGATGAGCGCGTCAGCAATGGTGGAGGCAGTGCGCCCGCTGCTGTGATTGCCGATATAGCGCACTGCATCTATGGGCTCACGGGTGCCGCCGGCAGTGATGAGGACGCGCTTTGGTTGCAAGGTCCGGCCGGGGAAATGCGCACTGATTGCTGCAAGAATGGCTTCGGGTTCCAGCATGCGGCCCGCACCGAATTCGCCGCAGGCAAGATCGCCTTCCGCAGTGGGCAGCACGTGAATGCCCCAACTGCGCAGGGTTTGAATGCTGGCCTGGGTGGCGGGGTAATGCCACATATGGGTATTCATTGCCGGCACGATAAACAGTGGCTTGCCCGATCCGTACGATGCCTGCCACAGGCTGGTTACCGCATCGTCGGCAATACCCGCAGCGAACTTGTTGATCAGGTTGGAGGTGGCCGGCGCCGCAACCACGACGTCAGCCCAGCGAGCGAGGTGAATGTGGTCCATGACCTGGCCCGGAGAAAAGGCACTGCCCAGCACGGGACGCCCACTGAAACCTTCCAGCGTTGCATGGCCGAGAAACTCAGCCACCGATGGGGTGCAGGCTACCTGCACCTGGTGGCCCTGTTTGACCCAGCTCGAAATAAGGCCGCAGGCTTTGGCACACGCAATGGACCCTGACATCAGCAGGAGAATATTCACCGCCGCAGGTGCTGCTTTATCCAATGGCGACATTATCAATCAACCTCACGTCCCCGAGGCGCACGGCAGCTAGGCGTCGCCCGTCCAGATCTTCAACGTAATCCACGTCAAACCCGAGTTGCTGCAAAGCTTCACGCGCCTGTGTGGCGGAGCCTGCCGATTGCAGCGCGCGGAACAAGCCGGGTGCCTGCGCCCTTTGCTGTGCATCGAGGCGGGCGTTGCGCGAAGACATGGCCAGGCCGTCAGGTTCGCGCACCGTTGGGCAGGCGACGATGCTAAGCGGCAGGAAAAACGCGTCAGCCATGCCACGCACCAGTTGCAACTGTTGATAGTCCTTTTCGCCAAAATAGGCCCGCGTCGGCCGAATGATATTGAACAGCTTCATCACCACCGTCAGCACGCCGTCAAAGTGGCCGGGGCGATGAGTACCGCACAGGCGCTGGCTAAAAGCGGACTCGCTCACGCGAAAGGCATAGGCATCCGGATAAAGGCTTGCAGCGTCCGGCATGAACACTGCATCGGTGTTACCGGCTTGCAGGAATGCGAGATCCGCTGCGGTGGTACGCGGGTAGTGTTCAAGGTCGGCGGCCTGGTTGAACTGGGTCGGATTGACAAAAATACTCACTACCGTGATGTCATTATCGCGCTGGCTGCTGTTCACCAGTGAGAGATGTCCTGCGTGCAGGGCTCCCATGGTTGGAACGAAGCCAATGGATGACCCCGCCGCGCCTCTACCCAGGCTGTCGCGGAATACGCTCCAGCCGGCCACATCGGTGTAAATGTTCATTTGGAGTTCATCCGGCGTTCAACCGGCGTAACGTTCCGCACTGGCCGGGAAGCTTCCGTCTTTTACGTCGCGGGCGAAGGCATTGAAAGCGTCCAGCCATTGTTGGCTGCCATCAAGGTAGCGGCGCACGAATTTGGGTTTAAAATCCTGGTTAAGGCCGAGCAGGTCCTGCATGACCAGTACCTGCCCGTCGGTTTGAGCGCCCGCGCCAATGCCAATGGTTGGTATGGTGAGTGCGGCGCTGATTTCAGCCGCCAGGGTTTCGGGCACACATTCCAGCACAATGGCGAAGCATCCGGCAGCCTGGCAAGCAATGGCCTCGGCTTTGAACCGCTCGCGCTCAGCGGCGCTACCACCTTGCACATGAAATCCACCCAGCTGGTTAACCGATTGCGGGGTAAGGCCAAGGTGGCCCATCACGGGAACACCCGATTGCACTATGTGGGCTATGGTGTCCGCATTGCCGGCGATTCCTTCCAGTTTCACCGCTTCCGCTCCAGCCTGCATCAGCCTGCCAACGGCATCCATGGTGTCGGCCAAAGACTTGCGAAAGGACAGGAAAGGCAGGTCTCCAACGATGAATTTGCGCGGCGCACCTTTACGTACAGACGCCACGTGCCAGGCCATCATCTCGACCCCGATGGGCAGCGTCGTGTTGTGCCCGTGCATGACCATGGCAGCGCTGTCGCCCACGAGGATCATGTCTACATCCGATTGTTCAAGAATGCGCGCCGAGGTGTAGTCGTAGCAGGTCACTACGACGAGTTTTTCGCCATTGCGTTTGCGTTCCGGCAACTTGAGGATATTCATAGCGCCACCTCCTGCAGGCTCGCAGCCGTTTGGGAGTTGCCATACAGATCCACAAAGGCCTGGTACACCGCTTGCAGTGGATCGCCACTTAAAGCATTAAGGTTGCGGCGAATCGTATTCACATCGCCGCGGCTGAGCGGTCCGGTGAGGGCAGCCCCAGGTTTGTGTGCGGGATTGGCCACGAAGTTGTGCACTACCTGCTGAAGATAGGGCGCAAGGGTTTCCGGCGGCAAACCCATACCGGCGAATCCTTCACTGGCTGCCTGCCACAGGATCTGGCTGAAATTGCCCGCCATGACGCACAAGGCGTGATAGCGAGGTTTGTCTTCCAGCCGCACCGGGAAGTTGGGGTTGCGGAGGCCAGGCAGCAGGGTGCTGAAATCATGGCCCTGGTCCACCATGAAGGGAATTTTCTGATATTGATCGAGGGTGTAAAGTTTATGGCCAAAGGTCATCAGCGGATGTGCGCCCGCGACTCCGGGAATACTCAGAGCGCCGGAACAATGCACCAGGGTTTTCTGGTGCAGGAACGGATAACGGCTGATCAGGTCGGCAATGGCGCCGTCAGAAACCAGCAGTAAGACGTGGCTGGCTGGCCGCAGCGTGGCTTCCAGACGGGCCCGGGGCTTGGGGGTGGAATGCGTGTTTACATCCGCTGCACCGTCTCGTGACCATGCGGACACGGGCAAGCCCAGGAGCGTGAGATAGTGGCGCATGTGCCGCGCAAGGCGGCCGCCACCCAGAATGGCATAGTGTGTCATTGCGGTACCTGTCCTTAAGGATCAAGTCCTTCTTGGTGCCATTGTATACGCAGTAGCGATGAAGTGCATTCCCCCTTCCGTGGGGCATTGAACTCCCGGCCATCGGGTCTGGGGCTGTACCGTGGGCAATCCCTGGCCAATGGCGATGGTTTCGGCGAGTTTCCTGATATACGCACAAACCTGATGATTCCAAATTCGCGCATGCGCCCGAGACCCTGGCAGGGTGTCGGCGCTTCGGGCAGGAACGCGCTTGCGCGCGATTTCTGACGTAGAATCAGCAGAGAGACAGCGCGGTGCAGGTTTGGCCGGCAAGGCGAAAAGGTGCAATGCCATGAATTTTCTTGAAGTGTTTCGTGACTGGAAAGGCGTAGAGGAGCATCGCGCCAAGACCGTCATTTTTTCGGAGGGGGATCCGGCCGAGGTGATCTACGTGATTCTTTCCGGGAGAATCGTGCTGACTTTACATGGCGAATCGCTGGGGAGTGAAGAGGCGGGCGGCATCATCGGTGAAATGGCAATGATCGATGCAGGGACCAACAGCGCCACCGCAACTGCGCTTACCAGCGTAAAGCTGGCACGGCTGGATCGGGACCAGTTCAGGGAATTGATCGGCAAAAATGCTGAATTTTCGCTGCATGCGATGGCGGTACTGGCCAACCGGCTTCGTGCCATCGACAAGTACATTTCCAGGCAGTTCGAACTGAGTAACTAGTCGATATACCGCCGCGCTGGCAGTTGTCCACTGGTAAGGCTTGGTGCACGGTGGTTTTTATAGGATTGGCGGTATGGATTTATTGGAAATTTTCAAAGATTCGGGTGACCTTGTGGCGTTTCCTGCTGGCTCCGTGATTATCACGGAAGGCAAAGAAGGAAACCTCATGTATGTAGTGATGCAAGGCGAAATAGCTATTTCATTAAAAAATAGAGTCATTGCCATGGCATTACCCGGGGAGATTGTGGGAGAAATGGCCCTGATCAATGCGGAAATTCGCAGCGCAACCGTAACAGCAAAGACTGATTGCGTGTTGGCGCTTATCGATCAAACCAGTTTCGAGTCGTTGCTTAGGCATGTGCCAGAATTTAGTCTGCACGTAATGAATGTGCTGGCCCAACGCCTCCAGAACGCATACGAGATGATCGAGCACTGAAAACGGGTTTCCCACCCTGCATCAATTACTCCCCCGGGTGGGTAATGCCTGCCCGATGACGGTATTTTCGGCGAGGCCCCGAATATAAGCGCAGAAATCTGCATCTTCACCGATCAACAGCGTATCGAGAGCGTCGCGGAAATCCTCACGTGCGCACCACTCGCGCATGTAGTCCTCCCAGGATCTCCAGCGACGCTGCTTTTCGGCGTGCACCCCTTCCTCGTACAGCATGATGTAGGCTCGCTCGAACAAGGAAATCAGCATGCTGAAGATCACTGTCATGCGTTCGTGTTGCTCCTCGGTCAGTGCCGGGGTCTTGCTCATTGAGAACAGGTGCAGGTCGGGGTGTTCCAGCACCACGCGCAGGAATTCCTGGTAATTGTCGGAAATGGATTCATACACCAGTTCCTCCTCGTTCTTGCGTTCCTTGTGCTGCTCATAAACAAACACGGAAATAGCCAGAGGCAAGCCAATCACGGTCACCACATAGCTTAGAAGTTCCCAGGTTTCGAGGTTCATCATCACGCTCCAGTATCAGCCGGACCGGCTGTCGGCATCATCTTCGTCCTCGTCTGCGGATAGCTTCTCCAGCCGTGCTTTTTCAACCCGGTGTCCCTCGACCTCGAGCACTGTCATGCGGTAGTTACAACAGGTTATGGTTGCACCCGCTTGCGGCATCTCCTGCAGGGTATCCATGAACAAGCCGGACAGCGTGTTGGCGTCGAGGTCGTCCGGGAGCTCTATGGCCAGCGCTTTCTCCAAATCGGTCAGCGGTATCAGGCCGTGTGCTTCCCAGACCCGTTCAGACACCTTCGTGATGGGATATTGCGATTCGCGCTCGTCCATTTCATCGGCTATTTCGCCCACGATTTCCTCCAGCACATCTTCCATGGTGAGCAGACCGGCAAGAGAACCGTATTCATCGACAACGAAGGCCATGTGCGCCCGCCTGGAGCGCATATTCTCAAACAGGCGCGAAACCGGCAGGGTTTCCAGCACGATCAGTGGCTCGCGTACGTATTCGCGCAGGTTGTGCCATGGATTCGCCTTTCCCTCCAGCGTGGCGTTGAACAGGTCCTTGGTCAGGATCATGCCGACCAGTTTGTCAGTGCTGCCGTCAATGAGGGGAAAACGTGAGTGCGAGGTACTCAACACGAGTGCAATGTTTTCCTTGGGTGATTTCTGCAAGTCGATCATGTCGATTTCGGTGCGCGAAATCATGACCTCCTCAACCGTGCGCTCGCCAAAATCAAACATGTTGGTCAGCATCGTGGCGTTGCCGGAAGCCAGTTCGCCATGCTCATCAGAGACGACGATCATGTCGTGCAACTCGTTGCTGGTCATGACATCGGCATGCGATGACTGCGCGACGCCGAACTGCCGCAAGACATATGAGGTGCTGTTGCTCAACACGCGATTCAACGGGTAGGTCAACAGGAAAAAAGCCCGTAGGGGATAGGCCACCCACAGCGACACCGGCTCCGGTTTGCGGATCGCAAAGGTCTTTGGCACCTGTTCGCCAAGGACAATGTGCAAGGATGAGAAAACCAGGAAACCGATAATAAAGGATGTGGTGTGCAGAGCCTCCTGCGACATGCCCCAGCGGCGAAACAAGGGTTCCAGCAGGTTCGCCACGGCAGGCTCGCCTATCCAGCCCAGCCCGAGTGAGGCCATGGTGATTCCCAGCTGGCAGGCTGCGAGGTAGGACTCCAGGTCATCCATGATGCTGCGGGTCAACTTTGCTGTGCGGAATCCCTGGTCAACCAGCTGGTTGATGCGCACCCCCTTGGACTTGACCAGCGCAAACTCCGCGGCCACAAAAAATCCGTTCAGGGCGAGCAGCAAAATGACCAGCAGCAAACTGGTGAGTGAGCTATTCATTCCACGGTGAACTGCTGCATGGAGACATTCCGCAAGAGTTGATTTAGCGATATTATAACGGCTGAGTGAACAAATCAGGGTTGGCCCGCAAGCCGACCGATAATGATCAGGCGGCTCGACTCGCCTGCTTTGAACATGATTAAGAAACAGGACAACTTGATTTTTTGTTAAAAGAGCGTTTTAATGACGTTTAGTCCTGCCATTAGAGCGGGCAAAGTCAAACCATCCGGAGCGGCAGAATGAAAAATTTACAGATTCTTAGGGCTAGCGCGGCTCTTGCCCTGTTGTGCACATCCTCTGCACTTTTTGCGCAAGAGGACGAGCCAAAAGGCGAGAAAAATGGAGCGTTGGACGAGGTTTTTGTCACGGCTTCACGGCGTGGCGAAGAGAACATCCAGACTACACCCGTTGCGATAACAGCGCTTTCTGGCGACGAGGTAATGACATTCGCTGTACGCGACCTCAACGACATCGCGGCAGACGTTCCTGGGCTGTCATCCGGATCGGTTGCTGCTTTTAATTCCGCCCAGTTCGCCATGCGCGGTGTGTCTGAAACCACGATCATCCTCTACAAGGAATCACCCGTCGCGGTAACGATGGATGATTTTGTGATCCCGCACATCCAGACCGCCGACCTGGAAATGTTTGATATCGAAAACATCGAAGTTCTGCGTGGTCCACAGGGTACGCTGTTTGGTAAAAACACCACCGGCGGTGTCATCGCCGTGCGCACCAAGCGCCCCGAACTGGGAGAGAACTACGCTCAAACCCAGTTACAGTATGGAAGCTTCGGCACCACCAATGCCAATGCAGCACTCAATCTTTCAGTGGGCGATACCTTGTCCTTCCGCTTCGCCGGCATGTACCTGAATTCCAACGGCTACTACAAGAACGGGGCCGTTTACGGGCCGATCGGCACCCCTGCGCCGATAAATTCGAGTTATACCGGTCAGTCGGGTGCAGGCGATGGCAGCTCGATCGGTGGTGACGATGTATTCACCGGGCGGGCCAAGGTGCTGTGGTCTCCCACCGATAAGTTCAATCTGCTGTTCCAGTACGAAATGGTGCGCGACAACGGGGACACCCCACCCATCGTGCAGGAGTCCCAACCGGGATATGTTGTCCCGTATTGGGGATATCCTGTGGGAACCGGCGATCCGCTCAAGCGGGCCGGCGTATCGAATCGGGTTGATGACATCCTGAACATAGCGGGTGGCCACCAGGTTGATATCAATGGTTACTATCTGAATTCGGACTGGAGCTTCGCTGACAATTACACACTCTATGTCAATGCCGGATCGCGCAAACAGCAGTCACGTTTGCCCAGCTCTTACGTAGGCGTAACCGGGCCAATCTCCCTGTTTGACGCAAGCCGCGACGACAACCGGAAAACCCAACAGTTCGAAGCGCGCGTGGGTTCAAATCTCAATGGCCCGTTCAATTTTACTACCGGCTATTTTTATCAGACGGATGATACCCAGTTCTGCGTGGCGCAGATTGTGGGCTTCTTGGACGGTTTTGGCCTGCCCACCCCCACGGATTTCTTCAATGACCACCCCAGGCTGCTGTGTAACACCCAGGATGCAACGGCGTGGGCTCTTTACTTTGACGCTACGTATGATGTAACCGATGACTTCCATATCACGGGCGGATATCGCTATAGCAACGAGAAGAAGGATTGGGCCGGACGGCCGATGCGGTTTGCCCTGGGTGGAACGCCAATAAAAGACCTCAACGAGTTTCTGGACGGCGCCGACTTTGAAAAATACCCCGAAGGCGTGGTGTACAACAGCCACAGCTGGACCGAACCGAGCTATCGCGTGGTTCTCGGCTATGATTTCAGCGATGACCAGTTCGGCTACTTCAGTTATAACCACGGCTTCAAGAGCGGTGGTTACAACGATCAGCTGGGTACCCAGCTTGATCCGATCACTGATTTCGCCGCCCAGCCCACCAGGCCTGAAATAGCCGACTCATTTGAAGTCGGTTACAAAGCCACATCCGCCGATGGCGCCGCCACCTTTGCCATTGATACGTATTACGTCCAATACAAAGATGCACAAAAAACCTTCAACGTGACTTTCCCACCGCCCAATCCTGGCCAGGAAACATTGTTCTTTAATGCAGCGACTGAGGATGTGTACGGCGTGGAAGCTGAAGGCGCCTGGGCTGTTAACGATTCATTCCTGTTAGGTTGGAACGGCGCCTACATGCACGCCAAGTTCGGCAAGTTCCAGGCGGACACGAACTACGACGGGATCATTGACGTAGACCTTAGTGACAAGCCGGTAACCCGTGCACCCAAGTGGATGGGAACCCTTGATGGTAAATATACCCATCCGGTTGGTAACAAGGGCAATAACCTGGAGTTTGATCTGCGGGTGGGCTATGAGTCTAAATCGTACGCGAGCTACTCCGATGTGCCAGGAGCATCTGATCCAACCCTGAATGGCCATACCCTGGTCGATATCAACCTGACGTACCGCGATTCCAAAGACCGCTACTACCTCAGTCTCCTGGGCAGTAACCTCACGGATAAGCGCTATCGCACGGGCTCGTTGTCCGTGGCCACCTTGTGGATCATGTCTTCCTACGGCCCACCGCGGTTCTGGGGCATAGAGTTTGGCGGCAGGATTGGACTAGACAAGGAAGAAGCGCCCGCTCCGTCGGCACCGCCACCACCGCCACCACCACCCGCAGCACCGGCCAATCCGGACCTGGATGGCGACGGCGTGCTGAATGAGAAAGACAAGTGCCCCAACACCCGTAAGGGTGCGGTGGTTGATCTCGACGGTTGTGAAGTGGAAGCGGTTATTTCCCTGGAAGGCGTGCACTTTGGCTTCAACGAAGCC
>Ga0315271_10002057_pt1 | contig 12494 bp, 13 predicted proteins | sample C3_top_MG_FD_204664 | JGI IMG/M metagenome (GOLD analysis project Ga0315271, IMG submission 204664) | Sediment microbial communities from Yellowstone Lake, YNP, Wyoming, USA - C3_top | ecosystem: Environmental > Aquatic > Freshwater > Lake > Sediment | place: USA: Wyoming | collected 2017-08-01
GCGCAAGGGCGACCCCTCGTTGATGTTCATCGACACGACAATGCACCCGACGGTGGACGACTTGTTGCACGGCATGATCGTGCAATCGGGCAACGACGCCTCGGTGGCATTGGCCGAGGCTGTGGCCGGCACGGTCGAGGCCTTCGTCGCGATGATGAACCGCCAGGCGTTGGCCTGGGGTCTGAAGGACACGGCGTTCAAGAACGTCACCGGGCTGACGGAAGCCGGCCACAAGATGAGTGCGCGCGATGTGGCGGTGGTCGCGGCGCACATCATTCGCGACCATCCGCAGTACTACCCCTACTACAGCATCAAGGAGTGGACCTACAACAGGATCCGGCAGGACAACCGCAACCTGCTGCTGCGCCGCGATCCGACTGTCGACGGCATGAAGACGGGCTTCACCGATGCCGCCGGCTATTGCCTGGTGGCCAGCGCGGCGCGCGAGTACCCGAACCTGGGCCCGGGCAGCAAGCGACGCCTGCTCAGCGTGGTGCTCGGCACGGCGTCGCGCGAGGCGCGTGCCAGCGAGAGCCAGAAGCTGCTGAACTGGGGCTACCTGGCCTTCGATCCGGTGAAGCTGTTCGATGCCGGCAAGGCCGTCGCCACACCCGAGGTGTGGAAGGGCCGCGAGCGGCTCGTCAAGCTGGGCAGCGAGGCGGCGGTGGTCATCGCGGTGCCGCGCGGCGAGGCCGACAAGCTGCAAACGCGCATCGAACGGACCGAGCCGCTGGTGGCGCCGCTGGCCAAGGGCCAGCGCGTGGGCACGCTCAAGATCACGACCGCCGCCGGCGTGCCGGTCGCCGAAGTGCCGCTGACGGTGCTCGAAGCGGTCGAGCAGGCCGGGATCCTGGGCCGCGCCTGGGATGCCGTGCGGCTGTGGATCCGGTAGTAAGCTGGCAACCGCGTTCAGAGGATTGAGCATGACCACCGCCCTGCCCGACACGCTGTGCTACCTGAACGGCCGCTACTTGCGCCTGGCCGACGCCCAGGTCAGCGTGCTCGATCGCGGTTTCATTTTCGGCGACGGTGTCTACGAAGTGGTGCCGGTCTATGGCCGCAAGCTGTTTCGCTTCGACGAGCACATGGCGCGCCTGGCGCGCAGTCTGGGCAAGCTGCGCATCGGCAACCCGTTCGGCCGCGAGCAATGGCTCGAGCGCATCCGGCCATTGGTGGCGGCGCTGGCGGAGCGGCCGGGCAGCGACGATCAACTGGTCTACATCCAGGTCACCCGCGGCGTGGCCCTGCGTGACCACGTCATGCCCACCGACATCGAGCCGACGGTGTTCATGATGGTCAATACGATGAAGCCGCCATCTCTCGAGCAGCGCCATCACGGCGTGGCCTGCATGACGGCGCGCGACTTCCGCTGGGAGCGCGGCGACATCAAGAGCATCTCGCTGCTGGGCAACGTGCTGGCGCGCCAGATCTCGGCCGATCACGGCGCCGCCGAGACCATCATGTTCCGTGACGGCGCGCACGGCGGCCCGTGGTTGACCGAGGCCGCGGCCAGCAACGTCTGGGTGGTGCACGAAGGCGCACTGCTCGGGCCGCCCAAGAGCGAGCATGTGCTCGAAGGCATCCGCGTCGACCTGCTGCGCGAACTGTGCGAAGAAGTGGGCATCGCCTACAACCTGCGCCCGCTGTCGGAGGCCGACGTGCGCGCCGCCGACGAGGTGCTGCTGTCGTCGGCGACCAAGGAGGTCCTGCCGGTGACCAAGATCGACGGCGAGCCGGTGGGCCACGGTGCGCTGCGCGGCAAGCCCGGGCCGGTGTATGCGCGGCTGTACGAGGCCTACCAGCGGGCGAAGGCGAACCAGTCGACATGAGTGCAGCGCCGGTGCCGCCCGAGCAAAGCCTGATCGAGTACCCGAGCGCATTTCCGATCAAGGTGATGGGCCTGAATGTCGATGGTTTCACCGAGGCCGTCGTTGCCGTTGCCCGGCACTTCGATCCGACCTTTGACTCCACGACGTTAGAGGAGCGCCCGAGCAAGGGCGGCAAGTATCTCGGCCTGACGATCACCGTCACCGCCACCAGTCGCGAACAACTCGACGAGCTCTACCGCACCTTGTCGACGCACCCGATGGTCAAGGTCGTGCTATGAGGGACCGAGCCTGGTGTTGATTTCCTTGACCTTGCTCGGTGCGGCTTCGTCGCCATTGCGTGCCGCCGCCTGGTACCAGTAGCGTGCTTCGTTCAGATCGCGCGTGACGCCGTCCCCGGCTTCGGCCATCGAGGCGTAGATGTACATCGCGCCGATGTCACCGCCTTGCGCGGCGAGGCGGAACCAGTGCGCGGCCAGCGCGGCGTCCTTGGTCGCGCCGCGACCGAGGTAATGCGCCGTCGCGATCGCGACCTGGCCATCGACGCTGCCGGCTTGCGCCGCACGCAGGTACCAGCGGTTGGCTTCGGGCAGGTCGACCGGTAGGCCGGCCTGGCCCAACTCGTGTAGCTGGCCCAGGCCATAGATTGCGGTCACGAAGCCGGTGTTGGCTGCGCGCGTCATCAGGCGCAGCGCTTCGCGTGCACTGGCGTGCGGCACTTCGCCGCGCAGGTGCATCACGGCCAGGTTGTAGTCCGCGGCCGGCACGCCGCTGCGGGACAGTCGCGTGAAGGCGCTGCGCGCGGCGGCCAGCTCGCCGCGCTCATAGGCGGCGATGGCGTCGTCGATGCCGGCTGCGGCGGCGGTGGATGCCAGGATCGTCAGGGCGACGGTGACAAGGAGAAGGCGCATGGTTTGCGTGGGTTGCGTGGGTTGCGTGGGTTGCGTGGGTTGCGTGCACGACGATACGCCGCGCCGCGGAATCGGTCGTGTCGGGTGGGCAAAACCTTGCAGTCTCGCGGCCATGCGAGACTTGCCGTGCCATGTTGACCCGAATGCTCGGCCGCTGCGACTGGGCCGCCACTGCCGAGGCGATGCGCGCTTTCACCGAGGCGCGCGACGACACCACGCCGGACGTGTTGTGGCTGGCCGAGCACGACCCGGTGTTCACCCAGGGCATCGCCGGCCGCCCCGAGCATGTGCTGGGCGCCGGCGACATTGCCGTATTGCCGAGCAACCGCGGCGGGCAGGTCACGTACCACGGGCCGGGCCAGGTCGTGGCTTACCCATTGGTCGACCTGAAGCGCCTGTCGATCTATGTCAAGGAGTACGTCTACCGCATCGAGGCCGCGGTGCTGAAGGTGCTGGACAGCTACGGCGTCACCGGACACCGAGTGACCGGGGCACCCGGCATCTACGTCCGGCTCGACGACCCGTTCGCCCATGGCGCATTGCAGGGCCCGGCCGACCCGCGCGATCCGTTTCGTGGCCTGGGCAAGATCGCGGCGCTGGGCGTCAAGGTCAGTCGGCACCGCGCCTACCACGGCGTGGCGCTCAACGTGGCGATGGATCTGGCGCCCTTCGCCCGCATCAACCCTTGTGGCTACGCGGGTCTGGTCACCGTCGATCTGGCTAGACTCGGCGTTACGACCACCTGGCGCGACGCTGCCGATCGGCTTGCAGCGCGCCTGGCCAACCAATTTGCCCCATGACCAGCAACGAGCCCGTGCCTGCCTACGACGCCAATGCCAAGCAAAAGGCCGAGGCGAAGACCGCCCGCATCCCGATCAAGGTGGTGCCGGCTGAAGTGCTGAAGAAGCCCGAGTGGATCCGTGTCAGGGCGGGCTCATCGAGCACACGCTTCTACGAGATCAAGCACATCCTGCGCCAGAACAAGCTCAACACGGTGTGCGAGGAAGCGAGCTGCCCGAACATCGGTGAATGCTTTGGCAAGGGCACGGCGACCTTCATGATCATGGGCGACAAGTGCACGCGGCGCTGCCCGTTCTGCGACGTCGGGCATGGCCGTCCCGACCCGCTCGATGCCGACGAGCCGGCCAACCTGGCCAAGACCATCGCGGCGCTGAAGCTGAAGTATGTGGTCATCACCAGTGTCGATCGCGATGACTTGCGCGACGGCGGCGCGGCGCATTTCGTCGATTGCATCCGCCAGACGCGGGCGCTTTCACCCGCGACGCAGATCGAAGTCCTGGTACCCGACTTTCGTGGCCGCGACGACCGCGCGCTCGAGATCCTCAAGGCCGCGCCGCCCGACGTGATGAACCACAACCTCGAGACGGTGCCGCGCCTTTACAAGCAGGCCCGGCCGGGCAGTGACTACGCTTTCAGCTTGAACCTGTTGAATAAGTTCAAGGCACTGCACCCGGCGGTACCCACCAAGAGCGGGCTGATGGTCGGCCTGGGCGAAACCGACGACGAGATCCTGGCCGTGATGCGCGACATGCGCGCGCATCGGATCGAGATGCTGACCATCGGCCAGTACCTCGCGCCCAGCAGCCACCACCTGCCGGTGCGCCGCTACGTGCATCCCGACACCTTCAGGATGTTCGAGCGTGAAGCGGCGGCGATGGGCTTCTCTCACGCCGCCGTCGGCGCGATGGTGCGTTCGAGCTACCACGCCGACCAGCAGGCCCATGCGGCCGGCGTGCTGGCGCCACAAGGCGCTTGACGGGCGCGCAGGGCGCGGGCACACTCGCGCCCCGTCCCTCAACCGATACCCGAAAGGAGATGCACATGGAACGCCGCATGACTGACCTTGTCGTCGATCTCGGGATCGTTTCGGGCCGCTCGCTCGTTCGCTGAACCCAGGCCTTGGCCTGCATCGGTGGCCGGCCGGCCACCGAGATGATTCCCCCTTCGATCCGTTCGCTTTGCCGAGTGCGAAGCGCGCCGCCGCATGCGCCCTTGCGCATCGGCACTCATTCGTTGGATGGAAATCAAGATGCAGGAAATGGACTTCGATCGGCTGCGGCCGATCGGGCTGTCGCTGGCGATGGCAGGTGCGATCTCAGCAGCCAGACAGGAATTGACCGGCGCGCCCGTGCGCGTGACCGAGGTTCACCGCGAGACGCTGTGCGTGCACGATGGCGCGGCCGAATTCACGTCGCGTGTATTGCCGCGGCTGCAACGCAGCCTGGCCGACACCGGCGATGCGCTGGCCGTCGGCGACTGGCTGCTGGCCGAGGCCGACCGTCACGGTGACTGGTGGGCGCACACGCGCATCGCGCCGCAGACCCAACTGGCGCGCCGCGACATGCATGGCATGCCACAGGTGTTTGCCAGCAATGTCGACACCGCGCTGTTGGTGATGGGCCTGGACGCCGACTTCAGCCCGCGCCGTCTGGAGCGTTACCTGGCGCTGGTCCAGGGCAGCGGTGTGGCCCCGGTGGTCGTCTTGACCAAGGCCGATCTGTGCGCGGCCGAAGTCGAGTCGCAACTCGAGACCTTGCGCATGCGCCTGCCCGCGGGCTTGAACACTGTGGCCCTCAACGCGCTCGACGGCGCCACCGTGCTGCAGTTGGCGCCCTGGCTGGCCGCTGGTCAGACGTTGGTGATGCTCGGGTCCAGTGGCGCCGGCAAATCGACGTTGACCAATACGCTGCTGGGCGCCGCAGTGCAGGACACCGGCGGTGTGCGCCTGGGCGACGGCCGCGGCCGCCACACGACGACGGTACGCTCCCTGCACTTGCTGCCTGGCGGTGCCTGCGTCATCGATACCCCCGGGGTTCGCACATTGCGGCCGGCCACCGACGTGGCGGGGGCGGGCTTTGACGACGTGGTGAGCCTGGCGCGCAACTGCCGCTTTCGCGATTGCCGGCACAACGGCGAGCCAGGCTGCGCAGTGCGCGAAGGCGTGCTGCCCGATCGGTTGGCCAATTTCAAGAAGCTCGAGCGCGAATATCGGCGCGACACAATGACCGCGCTGGAACGGCGCGAACAACTCAACCTGTGGAAAGCCAGGAGCCGGGCGGGGCGCGCGCGGGTGCGCGAAAAGCAGAGTGGCTAGACTTGCCCTGCGGCACTGGACTCTGGTTGACCGCAGTCAGGGTCCGGTCCATCAATTCACCTTCAGGCGCATCGAATGCAACGCAGACATTTCGCGGTCTCGCTGGGCACCTTGCCGGCGATCGGTCTGGTCGGTGTCGCTCCGGCCCACGCACTGGGCCAGGACGCCGCCGTCGCGGGCGTGCGCGCCGCGCTGGAGCGCGGCGCCAACAGCGCGGTGAGTCTGCTCGGACGCAGCGATGGCTTTCTCGGCAACCCGCTGGTGCGCATCGAGTTGCCGGCGTTCATGAAGGACGCTGCCAAACTGCTCCGGGCCACCGGCCAGCGCAGGCGCGTCGATGAGCTGGTGACGGCGATGAACCGCGCTGCAGAGGCGGCGGTGCCCGAGGCCAGGACCTTGCTGGTCGGCGCGGTGAAGTCGATGTCGGTGGAAGACGGGTTGAAGATCGTGCGCGGCGGCGAGACGTCGGTAACCGAGTTCTTCAGCGCCAAGACCCGCACCGCAATTGGCCAGAAGTTCCTGCCCATCGTCAGCCATGCCACCGAACAGGCGTCGCTGGCAAAGAAGTACGACGCCGTGGCCGGCAAGGCCGTCGGCATGGGCCTGATGGCGAAGGAAGATGCCGACCTGAACGGCTATGTCACCGGCAAGGCGCTGGACGGCCTGTACCTGATGATCGGTGAGGAAGAAAAGAAGATCCGCCGCGACCCGGCGGCAACCGGTAGCGCGATCTTGAAACAGGTGTTCGGCGGCTGATCAGACGATGCCGCGCTGGCGCAGTCGCGCGCACTCGGCTGCATCGATTCCGAGCCCGGCCAGGACTTCGTCGGTGTGCTGCCCCAGCAGCGGCGGCGCGCGCGATACCTGCACCGGCGTGGCCGACAGCTTGATCGGGTTGGCAACCAGGCGCAGCGAATCGCTCAAGGGGTGCGGTACCGGTACGGCCATTGCGCGTGCGCGCACTTGTGGATCGGCGAATACCTCGGCCAGATCATTGATCGGGCCGCAGGGCACCTTGGCCGCTTCGAGTGCACTCAGCCATTGCTGTTTGCTGCGCGTGCGCATGCGCTGCGCGAGCAGCGGTATCAGCGCATCGCGGTGGCGCACGCGGTCGGCATTGCGCAGGAAGCGCTTGTCGCTTGCCAACTCCTGACAGCCGGCGACTTCGCAAAACTTTGCGAACTGACCGTCATTGCCCACGGCCAGGATCAGGTGTCCGTCGGCGGCCTCGAAGACCTGGTAGGGCACGATGTTCTGGTGCGCGTTGCCGGCACGTGCGGGCGCCACGCCGGTGACCAGGTAGTTGGCGCCGAGGTTGGCCAGCATCGCGACCTGCGTATCGAGCAGGGCCATGTCGATGTGCTGGCCGCATCCAGATGCGTCGCGGTGGCGCAGTGCGGCGAGGATCGCGACCGTCGCGTACAGGCCGGTGAACAGGTCGGCAACGGCGACGCCGACCTTCTGCGGCCCACCGCCAGGGCGGTCGTCGCGCTCGCCGGTCACGCTCATCAGGCCACCCAGGCCTTGAATCGCGTAGTCATAGCCGGCGCGGTCACGGTAGGGGCCGGTCTGGCCGAAGCCGGTGATCGAACAATAGACAAGGCGCGGCTGTGCAGCGAGCAGCGTGGCTGAATCGAGGCCGTAGCGCGCCATGTCGCCGACCTTGAAGTTCTCGACCAGCACATCGCACTTGGCAACCAACCGGCGTACCAATGCCTGGCCTTCGGGCTGTGCCAGATCGATCGTGATCGAGCGCTTGTTGCGGTTGCAGCCGAGGTAGTAGGCGGCCTCGCCGGTGTCGCCGCCGGCGCGGTCTTGCAGGAATGGCGGGCCCCAGCCGCGCGTGTCGTCGCCGCCGGGATGGTTGCCGCCGGCCGGTCGTTCCACCTTGATCACGTCGGCACCCAGGTCGGCCAGTGTCTGCGTGCACCAGGGGCCGGCGAGCACACGCGACAAGTCGAGTACGCGCACGCCGGCCATCGCGGCAGGCCGCGGAGACGGGATTTGATTCATGCAGCAATCGTATGCCGAGGCCGGCCGGGATAATCAAGGTCATGCAAGTGCCTGTGGTTTCTGTCGTGTTGGCGCTGGCCGCCGCGGCTGCGGCGTGCACGCCGGCGCTCGATTGGCGCGAGGTGCGGCTCGAGAGCGCGGGGCTGGTGGCGCTTTTCCCCTGCAAGCCCGACCGGCAGGTGCGTCGATTGCCGCTGGCCGGCACGGTGGTCGAAATGTCGTTGTGGGCCTGCTCCGCCGCCGGTGTGACTTACGCGTTGGGATACGCCGATGTCGGTGAGCCCGAGCGCGTGGCTCGCGCGTTGGACGAGTTGGCCGCTTCGGCGGCACGCAATATCGGTTCGGTGGGATTGCCCGGCAGCGTGCCGTTGCGCGTGGCCGGCATGACGCCCAACTTGCAGGCGCGGCGTCAGACACTCACTGGGCAAATGGCCGATGGTCTGACGGCGCACGAGACAGTGGCGGTCTTTGCGCGCGGCGCGAGGGTTTACCAGGCGACGATCGTCGGCGCGCACCTGGATCGCGACGCCGTCGAGGTGTTTTTCGGCGCACTGCGCCTGCCGACGTGAGTGCCACGGTCTCACCGTCGCCGGCCTTGCATACCGGCGCGCGAACCGCTGCCGTGATGTTCGCGGCATTTGCATTTGCCTATTTCTTTTCGGCACTGCTTCGTGCGGTCACGGCAACGCTGGCGCCGGCGTTCAGCGCCGAACTCGACCTGACGGCGGGCGACCTGGGCCTGCTCGCCGGGGCCTATTTCCTCGGCTTCGCGCTGATGCAGCTGCCACTGGGCCGTGCGCTAGATCGCTTCGGCCCGCGCCGTGTGCTGGTGAGCTTCCTGGCACTGGCCGTGCTGGCCTGCGCAGCGTTTGCGCTGGCCCGTAACTTCGCCTCGCTGCTGGCCGCGCGCGCGCTGATCGGCGTTGGCGTCTCGGCCTGCCTGATGGCGCCGCTGACGGCTTATCGCCACCGCTTCGAGGCTGCCGCGCAGTTGCGTGCCAATTCGTGGATGCTGATGACGGGCTCGCTCGGAATGCTGGCTTCGACGCTGCCAGTGCAGTGGTTGTTGCCCGTCGTCGGCTGGCGCGGGTTGTTTTGGATCGTGGCGGGCCTGCTGGCGCTGGCCACGACACTGATTGCCTGGGCCGTGCCGCACGACGAGCCGGCACGACCGGCCTCGGACGGTGCGGTGTTCGGGTATCGCGAGATCTTTGGCCATCACTACTTTCAACGTTTGGCGCCGCTGGGCTTCTTCGCCTATGGGGGACTGGTCGCGGTGCAGTCGTTATGGGCCGGGCCTTGGCTCACCGAAGTCGCTGCAAACAGCCCGGCGGGTGCGGCGCGTGGATTGTTTGCCATCAATCTGTCGATGTTGTGCGCCTTTTTCGGCTGGGGCATGGCCATGCCGCATTTGACGAGCCGTGGCTGGCCGGTCGATCGACTGATTGCAATGGGCGTGCCTCTGTCATTGCTGTTGCTGTTCGGTGCGGTCGCGCTGGGCCCGCGCGCTGGCGCCGCCTGGTGGGCGGCATGGTGCGTGTCGTGCACGTTCATGGCATTGAGCCAGCCGGCCGTGGCCCAGGCCTTTCCTGCCGCGGCCGCGGGCCGTGCTTTGTCGGCCTTCAATCTGGTCATATTTCTGGGTGTCTTCTGCGTGCAATGGGGAATTGGCTTGGCCATCGACGCGCTGTTGGCGCTGGGCTTGGCGCGCATGCGGGCGTTCCAGGTCGCCTTTGCGCTGTTCGCGTTCGGCTGCAGCCTGTCTTACCTCTGGTTCTTGTGGCGGGCCCGTGCACCCACGCCGCCGCAGGCCGGATAATCTGCGGGAACCGCTTCGCTTCGACATGACCGGCCTGCTCGTCATCGCCCACGCTCCGCTCGCTTCGGCGCTGCGCGCCGTTGCCGAACATGTCTACCCCGAATGCGCGGCATCGCTGGCCGTGCTGGACGTGCCGGCCGACGCGCCGATCGACCAGATTGAAGCACAGGCCGCAGCGTTGTTGGCGCGTATCGGCACGCGCGAGGCATTGATCCTCACCGACGTGTTTGGCGCAACGCCATGCAATGTCGCTCAACGCCTGGCCGACGGTGTGCGTGTCAAGGTCGTCACGGGAGTCAGCGTGCCGATGCTCTGGCGCTCACTGTGTTACGCGGGCGAGTCGCTCGACAGCTTGGTCGGCCGTGCGCTGGCGGGGGCCACGCAGGGCGCGATGCAGGTCAGCCCGCAGCGTCCGCAAGAACAAGTTCGCAATCCACCCGATCCCAATGCAACGAGCGACAGCCACGATCATCAATAAGTTGGGCCTGCATGCCCGCGCCTCGGCCAAGCTGACCAAGCTGGCTGGCGGATTTGCCTGCGATGTGCACATGACCCGCAATGGCAGGCGCATCAATGCCAAGAGCATCATGGGCGTGATGATGCTGGCCGCCGGCGCGGGCAGTGTCGTCGAGATCGAGACCGATGGCGATGACGAGGCGCAGGCATTGGCTGCCATCGTGTCGTTGATCGACGATCGTTTCGGCGAGGGCCAGTAGCTTCGACGCCGCCGCGCGACCGGGGCCGCTGCTACATTCGATCGCATGAGCATCCAGGTCTTTGGTTTGGCGATTTCGCGCGGCGTCGCAATCGGGCGCGCAGTGCTGGTTGCGTCTGGCCGTGTCGATGTGGCGCACTACTTTGTATCGCCGGCCCAGGTCGAGGCGGAGATCGAACGATTGCATAACGCCCGCGATACTGTCGCGGCCGAATTTGTCGCCTTGCAGCGCGACATGCCAGTCGACGCGCCGCCGGAGTTGTCTGCACTGCTCGACGTGCACCTGATGCTGGTGCGAGACGAGTCGCTGACAGGTAGCGCAAGTCACTGGGTGCGTGAGCGGCACTACAACGCCGAGTGGGCCCTGTCGGCGCAGCTCGAGGTGTTGGCGCGCAATTTCGACGAGATGGAGGACGAGTACCTGCGCGAGCGCAAGGCCGACCTTGAACAGGTGACCGAGCGCATCCTGGCCGCCTTGAACCGCAGCGCGAACGGCGGCCAAGCCATTGCGAAAGTGGGTGCACGAGACTTGGGCGGCGAGGAACCGCTGGTGCTTGTCGCTGGCGATATCGCGCCGGCGGACATGTTGCACTTCAAGCGCAGTGTCTTCAGGGGTTTCGTGACGGACGTCGGCGGCCGGACCTCGCACACGGCCATCGTCGCGCGCAGCATGGATATTCCCGCCGTGGTGGGTGCGCGCGAGGCCAGTCGGCTCATTCGCCAGGACGACCTGGTGGTCATCGACGGCGATGCGGGGGTCGTGATCGTCGATCCGCCGCCGATCGTGCTTGAGGAATACCGCTATCGTCAGCGTCAAGTAGAGCTTGAACGCGCGCGCCTAGACCGCCTGCGGCACACGCCGGCCGTCACACTCGACAGTCAGGCCGTCGAACTGCTGGCGAACATCGAGCTGCCGGAAGATGCGAGCACGGCACTCGATGCCGGTGCGGTTGGGGTTGGCTTGTTCCGCAGCGAGTTCTTGTTCATGAACCGCGGCCACGACCTGCCAAGCGAGGACGAGCAATTCGAGGCCTATCGCGCCGCGGTGCTGGCAATGAACGGGCTGCCGGTGACGATTCGATCGGTTGACATTGGCGCCGACAAACAGCTCGACCGTCTTACGATTCACGAGTTGCGGCATGAACACACGCTCAATCCGGCGCTGGGCTTGCGCGCAATCCGTTGGAGCCTGGCCGAGCCGTCGATGTTTCGCCAGCAGTTGCGGGCCATCCTTCGAGCCAGTGTGTACGGCGAAGTGAAGTTGTTGCTGCCGATGGTGGCGCAATTGAGCGAGGCGCGAATGACGTTGGAGGCGTTGGCCCGCGCGAAGCAGCAGCTGCGTGATGCAGGGCGCGCGTACAAGGATATCGAGGTTGGCGCGATGATCGAAGTGCCGGCTGCGGCGCTGATGATCGACGGGTTGCTACGCTACTTCGATTTCGTATCCATCGGCACCAACGACCTGATTCAATACACGCTGGCAATCGACCGCGCCGACGAACATGTCGCTCACCTCTATGACCCGTGGCATCCGGCGGTCATCGGCCTCATTGCGAACACCATTGAAAGAGCGCGTGCGGCGGGCAAGGGCGTAAGCGTTTGTGGTGAGATGGCGGGTGACCCAGCCTTCACTTTGCTGTTGCTCGGGATGGGTCTGCGAAGCTTCTCGATGCACCCGCGGCAAATCGCGTCGGTCAAGCAGGTTGTGCTGCGTGCCGATACGAGCAGGCTGCGCGCGGTTCTGCCGCAATTGCTTTCAGCTGACGACCCACAGCAGGCCGCGGCCGCCGCGTTCGGGCAGCATCACGCCTGATTGCATCGGCGTTCCGGGCGCTGGTGAAAGCTCTGCTATACTGAGAGGCTTCGCGGCGCAGATTGCACTCTGCGCAGACGTCCGACAGGCCGCCGAAGGCGAGGGAAGAGAAGAGCCAAGTGCTTGACAGGCGATCGAAAAACGTCGCATAATCCCATCTCTTCGCTGAACGAAAGTCAGCAGCGCTACATGGCGCAGTTCTTTAAAAACATACAGCCGATAAGCGTGGGCGTTTGAGGGCGAGTGCCAGAGTCCTGCGAGCAATCGCAGGACTCGGGTCTC
>Ga0315271_10002058_pt1 | contig 12489 bp, 14 predicted proteins | sample C3_top_MG_FD_204664 | JGI IMG/M metagenome (GOLD analysis project Ga0315271, IMG submission 204664) | Sediment microbial communities from Yellowstone Lake, YNP, Wyoming, USA - C3_top | ecosystem: Environmental > Aquatic > Freshwater > Lake > Sediment | place: USA: Wyoming | collected 2017-08-01
CAAACGCCCATGAGCGACGCCCTGAACCTGGTGCTCTTCTCCGGAACCGCGGACAAGCTGCACGCGGCCGCGACCCTGGCGGCGGGTGCCGCCGCGATGGACCGGCCGGTCAACATCCTGCTCCAGTACTGGGCGCTCGACGCGTTCCGGACCGTGCGGATCGACGAGAACCACGGCCTCGCGTGGGACGCCACCGCGGAGGGCACGAGCCGTCCGGTGAAGGGCACCAAGGCCATCAACTGGCTCGAGACGTTCCGCATGGCCAAAGAGCTGGGCGAGATGAAGATCCTCGCCTGCTCGGGCTCGCTCGACGTGCTCGGGATCGACGTGACCTCGCTCGACCCGATTGTCGACTCCGAGGGCGGCATCGCCACCTTCCTGATGCTCGCCGACGAAGGCCAGCTCGTCTTCATCTAGCGCGCCCATCGGCGAGGAGGCAGTCATGGCCGACAACGAGAAGCTCGTCTTCATGGTGACCCACGGTCCGTCGGAGGCTGAGCTTGCCACCATCCCGTTCGTGATGGCCGGCGCGGCGCTGGCTTCTGACGTCGCCGTCGTCATCGGGTTCCAGGGCGAGGGCGTCCGTCTCATGGCCGCCGGCGTCGCCGATGACGTCCATGCCGCCGAGTTCCCGCCGCTCGCGAAGCTCCTCGCCGACGTTCGGGAGCTGGGTGCCGAACTGCTGGTCTGCAGCCCCTGCATGAAGAGCCGCGGCATCGCCCCGTCGGACCTGGTCGAAGGCACCGAAGTCGTCCTCGCCGGGCGCTTCATCGCCGAGATCACCTCTGCCACCAACACGCTGACCTACTAGGAGGACACGTTCCATGGCCACCGCAACTGAGCTCGAGGCCCTCGAGGCCGACAAGATCATCGACGCCCGCGGCACCGCCTGCCCGGGCCCGCTCCTCGAGGCCAAGAAGGGCATGGCCGGCGTTCCGATGGGCTCGACCATCGAGATCTGGTCCACCGACCCGGGCACCAAGAGCGACATCAGCGCCTGGTCCGGCAAGGTCGGCCACGACTTCCTGGGCGTGCTCGAGGCCGACGGCTACGACCGGGTGTTCGTCATCCGCCGCAAGTAGGGCCCCCACCATCTGCCGTCGTCGCGGCGTCGTCTTCCACGGGCAGACGCCGCGACGACGTCCCTCCTCGCGCAGGAGCAGCGTTCGATGACCGCAACCGCCACCGCGGATCCCGGCACCGGGGCCGGGACGTTCGTCCCGAGGATCCTCGTGTTCTCGACGAACAACATCTCGGACCCCGGCGTCGACCTCGCCGGGTCCTCGCACTTCCACTACTCGCCTGGCGTGAACGTCATCTCCCTGCCCTGCACGAGCGGGATCCGCCCGTCGTGGATCCTCCACGCGCTCGAGACCGGCTTCGACGGCGTCTTCATCGCCACGGACGGCGAGGAGTGCGCGTACCTGAACGACTGCGCGAAGCGCTCGAACAAGGTGGTCACGACCGCCCAGAAGGAACTCAAGGCGCGGGGCATGGATGCGAGCCGGGTCCGGGTCGCCGCCATCTGCTCGGTCTGCGCCGAGCCCTTCACCAAGCACATGACGAACTTCACGGCGGCCCTCCTCGCGATGGGCCCGGCGAAGGCGGGATGACCACGATGACCGACAGCTGCGCCACCAACGACGCGCCCGCCGCCCTCGACTACGACGTCCTCGTCGTGGGGGCCGGCATCGGCGGCATGGAGTCCGCCCTCAAGCTCGGCGACATGGGCTACAAGGTCCTGCTCGTGGAGAAGGAAGCCTCGGTCGGCGGGAAGATGATCCTGCTGTCCAAGGTGTTCCCGACGCTCGACTGCGCGTCCTGCATCTCGACGCCCAAGATGGCCTCGACGATCCACCACCCGAACATCACGCCGATGACGTACAGCAAGGTGGACCAGATCCGGCGGACCGCGGACGGCAGCTTCCGGGCGACCGTGACGCAGAAGGCGCGGTTCGTGGACATCGACACGTGCACCGGCTGCCAGAAGTGCGAAACCGCGTGCACCGTGGCTGTGCCCGACCAGTTCAACGCCGACCTCGTCGCGCGGCGCGCGGCACACATCACGTTCCCGCAGGCGGTGCCCAAGAAGGCGGTCATCGACCGAGCGGGCAGCTCGCCCTGCTCGTTCGCGTGCCCGGCTGGGATCCAGGCCCACGGCTACGTCAGCCTGATCCGCAGCGGTCTCGACGAGGAGGCGTACCGGCTCGTGCTCGACGCGACGCCGCTCGTCGGCACGCTCGGGCGCGCCTGCTACGCCCCGTGCGAGGTCGACTGCACCCGCGGCTCGCTCGAGGGGACGCTGCCCATTCGCCGGCTCAAGCGGTTCGCCTCGGACCAGCACGACGCGAGCGGTGCCGACAACGGCCTCGAGCGCCCGGCGGCCAACGGCAAGCGGATCGCCATCGTCGGGTCAGGGCCCACGGGGCTCACCGCCGCGTTCCAGCTCGCCAAACTCGGCTACAGCGTCAAGGTCCATGAGGCTGCGCCCGTCGCGGGCGGCTTCCTGCGCCTCGGCATCCCGTCGTACCGGCTGCCGGCGTCGGTCGTCGAGCGCGACATCGAGAACGTGACCGGTCTCGGCGTCGAGATCGAGGTCAACCGGCGCGTCGACGATCCCGCTGCCCTCAAGGACGAAGGCTTCGACGCCGTCCTTGTCGCGGTCGGCACCCACCGCTCGCAGGGCCTCGGCGTCCCGGGCGAGGACCGCCTGGGCGTGCTCGGCGGGACGGACTTCCTGCGCAAGGTCAACCTGGGCGAAGCGGTCGAGCTGGCCGGCAAGCGCGTGGTGGTCGTCGGCGGCGGCAACGTCGCGATGGATGCCGCCCGCGTCGCCCGCAGGCTCGGCGCCGCCAGCGTGACGGTGGCCTACCGCCGGTCGCGCGACGAGATGCCCGCGCACCATGTCGAGTCCGCCGATGCCGAGAAGGAGGGTGTGGGGTTCCGCCTGCTCGTCGCCCCGGCCGAGGTGCTCGGCGACACGACCGGCGCCGTCAGCGGCCTCCGGTGCCAGGAGATGCGCCTGGGCTCGCCGGACGCCTCCGGCCGCCGCTCGGCCGAACCCGTCCCGGGCTCGTCGGTGACGATCGACGCGGACGTGATCATCGCCGCGATCGGCATGAAGCCCGACACCTCGATGTTCGGTGACCGGGTCATCGTGCTGCCGAACGGGCGGCTCGCCTCGGACAAGGCGACGTGCCAGACCTTGGTCGAGCACGTCTTCGCGGCGGGGGACGCCGTCAACGGGCCGACGGACATCACCCGCGCAGTGGGGGAGGGTCGCAAGGCCGCCCACCAGATCGACGCCTGGCTGAACGGGCGCGCGTTCGAGAACTGGGACGACCGCCTGCCCGTCGTGGACAAGCAGGCCGTCCTCGCGCGCCAGAAGTCGTACTCGCTCGCGGCGCCCACGCCCGACGGCATGGAGCTCGAGCCCGCGCCCGCGGACTTCCGCGAGATCGAGGCCCCGCTCACCGAGGCTGAGGCCCGCCGCTCGTCCGGCCGGTGCATCGACTGCGCCGTCTGCTCCGAGTGCAACGAGTGCGTCGCGGCATGCCCGGTCGAGGGGTGCATCGACCTGCGGGCGCACGACGAGACCCGCGAGCTCCGCGTGGGCGCTGTGGTGGTGTCCACCGGGTTCAAGCTGTTCCCGGCGGACCTCAAGCCCGAGTACGGGTACGGCGTCTACAAGAACGTCATCACCGGCATGCAGATGGACCGGCTGCTCGCCCCGACGCGGCCGTTCAACACGATCCTCCGGCCGGGCGACGGCAAGGTCCCCGAGCGGATCGCGTACATCCTGTGCACGGGCTCGCGCGACCAGCAGGTCGGCAACCCGCTGTGCTCGCGGTTCTGCTGCATGTACTCGATCAAGCAGAACCAGCTGCTGATGGGCGCGCTGCCCCTGGCCGAGATCACGGTCCACTACATGGACATCCGGGCCCCCGGCAAGCGCTATGACGAGTTCTACGAGCAGGCCAAGGCGATGGGCGCCAACTACATCAAGGGGCGCATCGCGGCCGTCTCGGAGACGCCGGCCGGCGATGTCGTCCTGCGCTACGAGGACATCGAGAACGGCGGCGCCATCACCGAGGCCGAGTACGACCTGGTGGTGCTCGCCGTGGGCGTCCAGCCCAACCGCGACGCCGAGCAGCTGTTCAACGTCGGCGAGCTCTCGCTCGACGAGTGGCAGTACGTGGCCGAGCCCGAGGAGGACGTGAACCCGGGCGCGACGAGCATCCCGGGCGTCTACGTTGCGGGTGCCGCGTCAGGCGCCAAGGACATCGCGGACTCCATCGTCCACGCGGGGGCCGCCGCTGCCCAGGTGGCGGCGCACCTCGAGCGGAGCAAGACCTCCCTCCCGCAGATCGAGATGGTGCCGGCATGAGCGACGAGACTCTCACGACGCCGGCCGCCGAGCACGGCGAGGACGGCCACCGTCGGATCGGTGTCTATGTCTGCCACTGCGGCGGCAACATCAGCGACTACGTCGATGTCGAGAAGGTGATCGACGACATCAGCGACGGCGGCGACGTCGTCGTCTCGCGGACCACGATGTTCGCCTGCTCCGAGGCCTCCCAGCAGGACATCGAGGCGGACATCCGGGCCAACGGCCTCGACGGCCTCGTCGTGGCGTCCTGCTCGCCCAAGCTGCACACGTACACGTTCCGCGGCGTCGCCCAGCGCGCAGGCCTGAACCCCTACGAGTACACCCAGGTCAACATCCGCGAGCAGTGCTCGTGGGTCCACACCGACGACCGCGAGGGCGCCACGGCCAAGGCCACGGCACTCGTGAAGGCCGGGATCGGGCGGACGCGGAACACCGTCCCGCTCGAGCCGATCGTGGTGGACACGATCCCGCACACGCTCGTCATCGGCGGCGGGATCGCGGGCTTGCGCGCTGCGGTCGGCCTGGCCGACATCGGGCTGCGCGTCACGCTCGTCGAGCGTGAGCTCGCCCTGGGCGGCTGGGTCAAGGGCCTGGGCGCCATGTACCCGAACAACAAGGACGGCTCGACGCTCATCGCGGGCCTCGTGGCCGAGGTGAAGCGCCGCCCGGCGATCACCGTCCTGACCGGGGCCGAGGTCGTGGGCAAGGCCGGCAGCTTCGGCAACTACCACGTGACCGTCCGCGTGGGCGGCGAGGGCGCCGGGACCATCGAGGTCGCGGTGGGCTCGATCATCGTCGCAACGGGTTTTGACAGCTACACGCCGCAGGACGGCGAGCTCGGCTTCGGGCTCGACGGGGTGGTCACGCTGCCCCAGTTCAAGACGCTCGTGGACGGCGCGAAGGGGCCGCTCGCCTGGAAAGGGCGCCCGGTCCGCAGCATCGCCTACGTCTACTGCGTGGGCAGTCGCAACACCGCGGGGTGCGCCAACGGGTACTGCTCGCGGTTCTGCTGCGCATCGACCGTGCAGACCGCGGTCCAGGTGTCCGGGCTCGACCCGTCGGTCCGCCAGTTCCACCTCTACCGCGACATGCGGACCTACGGCAAGTTCGAGCCGCTCTACACCGAGGCCCGTGACGCGGGCTCCGTGTTCCTCAAGTTCGACAACGACGAGCCGCCGACGATCGCGTCGGGTCCCGGCGAGCGCCTCACGGTGACTGTCCGCGACCTGCTCACCGAAAGGATCGAGCTCGCCATCCCGGTCGACCTGGTGGTGCTCGTCACCGGCATGGTGCCGCGTGAGAACCAGCCCCTGATCGACGTCCTCAAGCTCCCCAAGGGCGCCGACGGGTTCTTCAACGAGATCCACCCCAAGCTCCGCCCCGTCGAGACCGTCGTTGACGGCGTGCTCATCGCGGGGGCCAGCCAGGGGCCCAAGACCTCGTCCGAGTCGGTCATCCAGGCCCTGGCCGCAGTGACCCAGAGCGCGGCGGTCCTCAAGAAGGGCTTCACCGAGCTCGACCCGCTCGTGGCGATCGTCGAGACGGAGAGGTGCACGGCCTGCGGCGACTGCCTCACAGCCTGCCCATACGACGCCATCTCGATGAGCGAGGAGGGCGACCGGCACTTCGCGGTCATCGGCGCCACGACCTGCAAGGGCTGCGGCGGCTGCGTCCCGGTGTGCCCGGAGAACGCGATCGACCTGCTCGGCTACACCGACGCCGAGATCACCGACATGATCACCAGCCTCGCGGAGGTCCCCGTCTGATGCCTGCCACGAGTCGCGATGTCCGCGAGGTGATCCGCGAAGAGGCGGTCTGGCGACCGCGCATCCTGGCGGCCGTCGCGGGCGGCCCGCTCACCGTCCCCCAGATCGCCGAGGTCGTCGGCGCGCCCGCTCACGAGGTCGTGTTCTGGGTCATGGGCCTGCGCCGCTACGGCTGGCTTGCCGAGATCAAGGGCAGCGAGACCGACGGCTTCTTCCGCTACGAACCGACCGGACGGACCGCCTGATGACTGCCTCGACGACCACCGTTCCCGCCGCGACCCCGATCCGCCTCGATCTGGGGCTCTACCCCGAGATCCAGAAGTTCGGCGCGGCCGACATCAGCGCGTGCTTCTCCTGCGGCACGTGCTCGGCCATCTGCCCCATGAGCCAGACCGACGGCACGTTCCCGCGCCGGATCATCCGCTACGCCCAGCTGGGCATGAAGGAGCAGCTGCTCAGCTCCAAAGAGCTGTGGGCCTGCTACCAGTGCGGCGAGTGCGCCGAGTCGTGCCCGACCAAGGCCGACCCGTCGGAGTTCATGGCCGCGACCCGCCGCTACGCCATCGCGTCCTACGACCGGACCCGTCTGGCCAAGACGCTGTACACGCGCCCGGCTGTCGCGTCGGTGCTCGCGGTGCTCATCGCCCTGTTCTTCGCCGCGTTCATGTACACCGCGCACGGGCCGATGGCCGGTGAGCACCTCGCCATCTTCGAATTCATCCCCGAGGGGCTGATCCACACGACCGGCATGGTCGTGATGGCGCTCGTCCTGATCGCCGGGTTCGTCGGCGTGGGGACCATGGTCCGCGACGTCGGGCGCAAGGAGGGCGTGTCCTTCCGCGGCGCGCTCGGCACCCGAGCGGGACTCGCCCGCACCGGGCGCGCGCTCTGGGCCGCCATCGGTCGCGAGACCTTCGGCCAGGTCCGCTTCCGCGAGGAGTGCGAGGCGGACGCCGTCGCGATGGCCGTGCCGTGGTATCGCCGCCGCTGGCTCGTCCACGCGCTCGTCGTGTGGGGCTTCGTCGGCCTGCTGGCCGCCACCGGGCTCGACTACGGGCTCGCCCTGATCGGCGTGAAGGCAACGGGCACCGCCGTGCCGCTCTGGTACCCGGTCCGCCTGCTCGGCACCCTCGCCGGCGCGTCGCTCGTGTACGGCGCGACGGTCCTCGTCATCGACCGCTACCGCAAGGCGAATCGCTCGGTGCGCAGCTCCACGACTGCGGACTGGCTGCTGCTGGCCCTGCTCTGGGTGACCGCGGTCACAGGCTTCGCCATCGAGCTCGCGCTCTACCTGCCCAGCGCCCCCGTCTGGGGCTACTGGCTGTTCCTGGTCCACGTGGCTGTCGCGCTCGAGCTTGTGCTCCTGGCGCCGTTCATGAAGCTCGCCCACGCCGTGTACCGGCCGGTGGCGCTGTTCTTCGTCGCGCTGGCGGCGGAGCAGAAGGAGGCCTCGCGATGACGCAGTCCCTGCCGCAGGTGGCGCACGAGCACCACGAGCGGATCCTCGCGCACGTGGACCGCATGCCCGAGATGGCCGACGCCCTCCTGACCGCGAGCGCGGACGACATCCGCGCCAAGGTCATCGCCACGTACGAGTTCCTCAACGGCACGCTGCTGCCGCACGTGGACGCGGCCGAGCGCAGCGTCTACCCCGAGCTCGAGCGGATGTTCCAGAACCAACACTCGATGCGCCCCATGCGCAACGAGCACGACGAGATCCGTCGGCTCGTGGGCGACTACGGGACGCTCTCGACCGAGCTGCGCGACGGGCGCGTCACCCTCGGCCGCAGCCTCGCCCTGCGCCGGGTGATCTTCGGGCTCTACTCGCTCCTCAAGGTGCACCTGGCCGAGGAAGACGCCTACATGCGCATCGTCGAGCGTGCCGGCGGCTCGGACTCGGCGGACGCGATCGCCGCGGCGCTCGAGCACCCGGTCGCGGGCTGAGCGGCCCGAGTCAGGCGCGAGCCGGCGGCCCTGGTGCCACGAGGCCCACGATGACCACTCGACGAAGCGATCGGGCGCTCGCAGCCCCGGTCGCCCACGCCCCGCGCGGCCACCGCGCCGTGCCGACGTCCCCTGTGGACGCGGCAGCCGCTGACGGCGCGATCGACGGGGGCGAGGCGGCAACGCCCGGGGGACCCGCGCTCGCGATCGCGAACGCCCACGACCCCTCGGGCGCCCCGGTCCATCGCGGCTGGTCGCCGGTCGCGGCGCACCACCGCTGGATCGAGCCGTTCGTGCTGATGGCCCTCGCGAGCGGCGCGGCGCACGGCTATGCCGTGATCGGCCTGCTCACCGAGGTCGGGATGTCTGAGGCCGCGCTCGACGTCGGCCAGGTCTACCGCACGCTCCGGGACCTTGAGCAGGCCGGGCAGATCACCTCGACCTGGGCCACGGGGACCGGGCCGGCCCGGCGTGACTACACCATCACCGAGCTCGGGTCGCGGGCGATCGACGAGTGGGCGGCCGTCATGAAGGAGCGCGGGCGGCTGATCGCCGAGTTCGACGCTGCGTACCTGGGCTGGGTCGCGGCGCGCGAGCGCGGCGCGAAGTGCTAGAGGCCCTCGGCCATGGCGTGGTCGAGGCTGCGGGCGAGGGCGTCCTTCTCCGCGTCGTCGAGATTGCGCTCTAGCACCTCGAGGTAGAGCTCCTCCTCGGCGAGGTGCACCTTGAGCAGCGCATGCAGCCGGTACAGCGCGCGGCGCAGCGCCATCCCCTCCATCGCGCTCCAGGTGCACTCGTCGGCGTGGACCCGGTACCGGCCCAGCTCCTCGGCGAGGCGCCGGATCGTGCGGTGCTCCTCGCGCATCGGGGCGAGCGAGTGGTGCCCCGAGAGCTCCGCCTCGATGCGGCTGTACAGCGTCGCCTCGATGGTCGCCATGTGCGGGATGAGCTGGCCGGTGATGAACCGGTACTCCTCCTCGTACAGCGCGTGGAGCGCGGAGCAGTCAACGTGGCCGACCATCTCGGCAAGGTCGAGCAGCCGGTCGACGTGGGGGAGCAGCACGGCGTGGTGCTCGTCGTTGGTCGTCCGGAGCGAGACAAGGTTCTCGCCTGCGCCCGTCGCCTCGCCCATGCCCAGATCACCTCTGCCGTCGCGGTGGAGCCCCGCGCCGCTCATCCTGCCCCACTTCGGCCCGCCGTGCTGGCCCCCGATGCGCAATCATCAGCCAACCGTCACAGAGCGCCCCTGCGCGCTCCCATCTGAGGCCGCCTGACCCATGCCCACCTACCGCGTGCTTGCTTGGCGATCCATCCCGACGCAGGTCGAGGTGACAGCCGACGACGGCACCACCCTCAAGACCCCGATGCCCCGCTGGTTCATGCAGGAGGTCAGCCGCATCACCATGCGCGAGGGGCTCGCCGGCACCGACGACTACCTCGACGAGTTCGCCTGGAGCGAGCCCGAGGCGCATGGCGGGGATCCCGAGGCGGTGCGTGACGCGGTCGTCGCAGCGCAGGCGGCCAAGTTCGGCCGCAAGCCCGACGGCCACCCGCTCGAGGGCGCCGAGCGCTACGCGGGCGACGGCGCTGAGGCCTGACTGCCGACCAGTGGCCCGACGCGGCCGACCGGGCCCCGCGACGGGATCACGGGCAGGCGGCCCGCTGGAGATCGATCCTCGCGCGGGGCGGTCACGCTGAATAGGTCGCTCTCGAGCTCCTTGGCTGGCGGCGCGGCGTGTTCTGGCCCCAGCTCCCCGCCGTGGGCTGTGGCGAAGGGCGGCTCGCGCCTAGGAGCGCTTGGCGGCGTTGACGCCCTTGAGGATCTTGAGGTTCAGGACGACGAACCGGAAGAGCTGGAAGAGCTTGAAGTTCATCCAGAACCGGTCGCGTGCGGTGATCTCCATGGCGGGTGCTCCTGGCTGGGCGGACGGGGCAGGGGAGGGGGCGGGCGCGCTCACTCGGGGATGAACCGCCAGCCGATGCCGCCCTTGAGCTTGTGGATGAACGTGGTGTGGAGCATCCGCTTCATCCACGCCCCGGCGAGGCCCATCTCCATGTGCGTGACGAAGAGGTCGCGGCCCTCGTCGTTGGGATAGCGGCGGAAGTCGGGGACCACCGGGTAGATCATGATCGTGGCCGCCGACCCGTCCCAGAGCGAGTCGCCCATCGACGCGATGCAGGCCGCGTACATCTCGGTCATGCGCTCGCCGTGGGTCATCTTCCCGTGCTTGACGAGGTCGACGATATTGAGCGCCACGACCCGCCCGATGATCCCCGACACCATGCCGGTCCGCGGGGGCGCGGAGGTGATGCTCATGCCGTTGGGGTTGACGTGCGGCTGCGAGACCGGGCCTGGCGGCGCGAACGCGATCCCGGCGGCGAAGATCTCCGGGTAGCGCGGGTTCTGGTAGTGCTCGGGCCAGGCGTCGGGGTTCTTGATCAGCGCCTCGTACGGGAGCCCGTAGGTGGCGTCCACCTTGACGAGGCCGTTGGGCGCGAGCACGTCCGCCGACGCGTCGTTGCCGTCGCGGTCGAGGACCTTGAGCGGCTGGCCGAGGAAGCGGGGGATCAGCATCGCGAAGTCGTAGGGCGTCTCGCCCTCGTTCCCGTCGTAATCCTCCCAGCGGATCGCGTCGGCCGTGACCTCCTTGACGCCGGTCCGCACCTGGTGGCGGATCCCGTAGTCCTTAAAGGCGGCGTCGATGAAGTCGGCGCTGGACACGATCTTCCCGCCGCGTTTGACGTGCACGCCGCGGACGCCGAAGTCGCCGACCGCCCGCTCGTTGGAGAGCCACAGGAGGTCCACGCTGTCGCGGACGCCCCGCCGGACGAGGTCCTTGTGCAGGTTGGTGATGTACTCGAAGGCAGCGCCCTGGCAGGTGGAGCCCGGGTGGCCCGTGCCCACCACGAAGCGGCGCTTCTCGCCCTTCTTGAGGCGCTCGACCTCGGCCAGGTAGCGGTCGCGTGCGTGCTCGGCGTGCGGGCCCGTGCAGATGGACTCTGTGAACCCGCCGTCCGGTCCGAGGCCCGGCGTGCCCGCGAAGTCGAGCTTCGGCCCGGTCGCCACGATCAGGTAGTCGTAGTCGACGCGCGCGTCGGCCGCGCTGCCGTCCGCCGGCTCCACGACGACGTACCGCTCGTCCGGGTGGATCTCGGTCGCCCTGCCCAGGATGAACCGGATCCCGAACTTGCGGTAGACCGGGCGCAGCGGGAACTGGGTCTTGGCGAGCGGCATCCGGCCGACGCCGACCCAGACCCAAGACGGGACGTAGGAGAACTGCTCGAGCCGGTTGATCACGGTGACCTCGTGACCCTTGCCGAGCTTGTCGCCGAGGTACAGGGCGGCGGTGTGGCCGGCGAATCCGGCGCCGAGGATGGCGACGCGTGCCATCTGGTCCTCCGAGGTCGGCGCGCGCGGGCGCCAGCAGCCAGTCGGGGCGGGGGGACGCGGGCCCACTGTATTCGTGATTGCGGACTTGCGCAATCAGCAGAATAACGGCAATCTCCACGGGAGACCGGGGCGGCCCATGTATCCATTTCCGCCGTCGCCTCGTCAACGGGGTAGTGGGCAGCACTCGCCGCCCGGCCCCGGAGGGACTCCCCCAAATGCATCTCAACGTCTCCAGCCCCGACCGCATCATCCGCATCGTCATCGGCGTCGTCCTGGCTGCGCTTGTGGTCACCGGCGTCGCGAGCGGCCTCCTCGCCGTCGTGGCCGTCGTGCTCGCTGCCGTCATGTTCGTGACCGCGATCGTCGGCTTCTGCCCGCTGTACGCGATCTTCCGCATCAGCACCCGCTCGACCGCGCGCTGAGCCCAGCGCGCGCGATGGACGAGCCGCAAGTCGATGGCGACAGGTTCGCGACCGCGCTGGTCGCAGAGCTGCCTCGGCTCGTCCACCTCGCGGCGCGCCTGGTCCGCGATGCGGACCTCGCCGAGGACTGCGCCCAGGAGACCATCGTGGGCGCGTGGCGCCGCCGGGACCAGCTGCGCGACCCGGCCGCGCTGTCGGCCTGGCTCCGCCGCTCGCTCGTCAATCGTGTGATCGACCGCTCCCGCGTTCATCGCGACGAGCTCGACATCGACGCAGTCGAGGCTGACTGGCATGACGACCACTGGTCCGTGGCCCCCGAGCGCGTTCTCGAGCGCGCCGAGCTCCGCGACGAGCTTGAGGACGCCCTCACGCGCCTCCCGGTCGTCTACCGCGTCGCGGTCCTGCTGCATGACGCGCTCGGCTGGACCGGGCTCGAGATCGCCGCGGCGACAGGCGCCGGCTTGCCCGCGACCAAGCAGCGGCTCCGGCGTGGCCGGATGATGCTCGTGAGCGCCCTGGCCGAGGACGACGCACGGCGGCTTGCAAGCGAAGCCCAGCCGCTCCGCTGCTGGCGCG
>Ga0315271_10002061_pt1 | contig 12487 bp, 11 predicted proteins | sample C3_top_MG_FD_204664 | JGI IMG/M metagenome (GOLD analysis project Ga0315271, IMG submission 204664) | Sediment microbial communities from Yellowstone Lake, YNP, Wyoming, USA - C3_top | ecosystem: Environmental > Aquatic > Freshwater > Lake > Sediment | place: USA: Wyoming | collected 2017-08-01
CCCCGCGAGCTGCCACCGTGCCTGATGACACTGTCTACCATTTTGCCGTCCCCTTGCCGGTGAGTGCTATCCCGCCGGTTGGCGTGTCGCCGAGCCTCGCCGACCTGCCGCTGGGGGCGCCTGCGCGCGTCGTCGGCGTTCGCCCTGCAGGCGCTTCCCGAGAAGCACGCGAACTTGCGCTGCGACTCCTCGAGATCGGCTTCATGGAAGGGGAACCCGTGCGGGTAATCGCCCAGGGCCATCCCGGTCGTGAGCCCATTGCGGTCCGTGTGGGGGGAACGACGTTCGCGTTGCGCCGATTCGAGGCGGAGCAGGTGCTGGTCGCCCTCGACTTCGGCGGAGCGATTCGATGAACACATCGATCACCCTGCGAGTCGCGCTGCTGGGAAACCCAAACTGCGGCAAGACGGCGTTGTTCAACCTGCTGACCGGAAGCCGGCAGAAGGTCGCGAATTTCGCCGGCGTCACCGTCGAGCGCAAGGAAGGCCTGCTCCGCATGCCGGACGGCAGGAGCGTGACCGTGCTCGACTTGCCGGGCGCCTACAGCCTCAACCCCACAAGCGCCGACGAGACCATCACCCGCGACGTCGTGCTTGGCGCGCTGGCGGGAGAGGCCGTGCCTGACCTGGTTGTCTGCGTGACCGACGCAACCAATCTGAACCTCAACTTGCGCATGGTGCTCGAAGTCCGCCGTTTCGGCGTGCCGATGGTGCTCGCGCTCAACATGGCTGACGTGGCGCGCAAACGCGGCATCGTGATCGATACCGCGGCGCTCGCGCGCGAGCTCGGTGTGCCGGTCGTGGAAACCGTTGCTGTGCACCGGGGCGGAGCCGACGCTCTGATTGCGCAACTCGCGCACGCTGCGCCGTCACGACCGGTTGTCCCACCCAAATGGCATGCGCCGGACGCTGCCGAAGTCGCGACGACGTTCCGCGAGGTGCGGCGTATCCTCGGCGCGAGCGTGCGTCAGCCGACGGTGGACACGCGCGTCGACGATGCGCTCGACCGCGTCCTGCTACATCCGGTATGGGGAACATTGATCCTCGCCGGAACACTGTTTCTCATATTCCAGGCGGTATTCAGCTGGGCGGGGCCGCCAATGGACGCGATCAAGGATCTCGTCGGCGCCGTCAGTGGGTTACTTAAGGAGCACATGGTCGACGGCATGCTCCGCAGTCTCGTTGTCGACGGGATCGTCGCAGGTGTCGGCAGCGTCCTCGTGTTCCTGCCACAGATCCTGATCCTCTTCCTGTTCCTGCTGTTCCTCGAGGATTCCGGCTACCTGCCGCGCGCGGCGTTCCTGCTCGACCGCGTGATGGGCGTCGTCGGGCTCTCGGGGCGCTCCTTCATTCCGCTGCTGTCGAGCTTCGCCTGCGCCGTGCCGGGAATCATGGCCACGCGCACCATCAGCAACGCGCGCGACCGGCTCACAACCATCATGATCGCGCCATTGATGACGTGCTCGGCGCGGCTGCCGGTGTACGCGCTCGTCATCGGCGCATTCGTTCCGAAGCGCGACGTGGGCGGCTTGTTCAACCTGCAGGGGCTCGTGCTGTTCGTGCTCTACCTTGCCGGCATCGCGGGGGCGATGGCCGTCGCGTTCGTGATGCAGCGCGCCGGTGGGCGCACGACGCAACACCCACTCCTCATGGAGCTGCCGTCCTATCGTTGGCCCAACCCGCGCAATCTCGCCTACGGACTGTGGGAGCGAGCCCGCATCTTTCTCGCGCGCGTCGGAACCATCATCCTCGCGCTGATGATCGTGTTGTGGTTCCTGTCGACGTTTCCCGCTCCGCCGACGGGCGCGACCGGTCCGGCGATTCAATACAGCTTCGCGGGCATCCTTGGCCATGCGCTGGAATACGTGTTCGCGCCGATCGGCTTCAACTGGCAGATCTCCATTGCCCTCGTCCCGGGGCTCGCTGCACGCGAAGTTGCGGTCGGCGCGCTCGGCACGGTCTACGCGCTGTCGAGCGTCGACACTGAGCTGGCAGCGCAGCTTTCGCCAATGCTCGCGAACGACTGGCCGCTCGCGACCGCATTTTCGCTGCTGGCGTGGTACGTCTTCGCACCGCAGTGCATCTCCACCCTCGCGATCACCCGACGCGAAACGAACTCCTGGTTCTATCCGCTCGCCATGGCGGGATACCTGTTCGCGCTGGCATACCTGGCCGCGTTCGTGACGTATCGCGTGACGCTGCTTTTCACCGGAATTGGCTGACCCCATTGATGCAGGAACTCGCCGTCTTCGTGATCGTCGGACTCGCTGCCAGCTACGCGGCGTGGAAACTGATGCCGCGCACGCTGCGTGCACGCCTTGCGCACGCGACGGTCGGATGGATGCAGCGCGGCGGACGGATTTCCGACCAGGACGCCGCCACCCTCGCACGGCGCCTTACGGGAAGCGAATGCGGCAATTGCAAGAGTTGCGGCTCGTGCGGTCCCGCTCCAAAGTCCACGGCCGCATCGGACACATCCGTGGTGCGCTTCAAGCGTTAGCCCTTCGGCATCGTGCGCCTCCAGGAGTGCAGTCGTTCGAGTCGCAGATTTCTTCGCCTGCGATGGGGATTCGTTCGCCCGCTACCCTTTCCAGGGGCGTGGCTGGCTATGCAATCCCTGCTGCCGGGTCCACAATTCCCGTTTGTACCGATTGAGGCCCAATGGAGAGCCCCATGGCATCGAATGCAGTTCCCAGGGACAGGCGCTGGCGGCAGCCGCTGGACCAGCAACTTCCCGCCACGGCGCGGTGGGCCGCAGGATTGCCCTCGGAGATCCAGCCGCTTGCGCTGCTGCAGAGGTTTCCGAGAATCGCGAACTCCCTCGCTCGCGTGTGGCAGGACGACACCGAATTGCAGTTGCACCTGGATGACCTTTTGACGGACCGGCGCGGTGGCCGCCAGGGCTTCCCGCCCGAGATACATCATGAACTCCTGATGCTGCGCGAGTACTGCAACCGTCAGCGACGGAGCGGCTCACCTCTCTGATTCAGGCGCAATGGTGTCCAGCCGTTCGCCATGTTTCCCGCCGGCCAATAGCGCCATCGCGCGCGCCTCATTCCCGGGCCGCGGGTCGCGCCACTACGCGCTCATCGTGGTGCCATGGTTTCCGCCGATGCGGCCGCAATTTCCCGCTTGAGTTCCATGGCGGACGTCCACGGATTGGTGTCGGCCGCTGCACTACTTGACGTACGTCAATACCGACTTGCGTGTGCGGCATAGTTTCTACCTGTATCGGGAGGCGAGGCAGCAAAGGAACCGGGCGGACGGTTCAACCAGGCAGGGGGGAGTAGTCCCATGAAGAACAACAAAGAGACTCGCAGGAAAGCGTCCCAGGGCGAGCCGATCCAAGCGCCGCTCCCGGAATTGTTCTCGCGGAAGCAGCGTCTGGTTGCTGGCAAGACGTTGCGCGACAAGGTGCCGCGCGAACGCCACGCCACCTGGAAGCCGCCGGCCAAGCGCCGCGATCCCATCGAAGTGCTGGAAGAATCCAATCGGGACCGGATGCAGGAACTGGTCCCGATCCGCTATGGCCGCATGCTGCGCAGTCCGTTCACCTTCCTGCGCGGCTCCGCGGGGCTGATGGCTTATGACCTGGCTACGACGACCCCCAATACCGGCCTGCGGGTGCAGGCATGCGGGGATTGCCATCTGCTGAATTTCGGCATGTTTGCGACACCGGAGCGCAACCTCGTCTTCGACATGAACGATTTCGACGAGACCCTGCCGGCGCCTTGGGAGTGGGATGTCAAACGTCTGAGCACAAGCTTTGCCGTGGCCGCTCGTGACAAGAAATTCTCCGACAGTGTGGCCCGGGACGCCGCCATCGCATGCATGCGCGCCTACCGGAAAAACTTGCGCGAATGTTCGAAGAAGAGCCCGCTGGAAGTCTGGTACGAGCATGTAGACGTGCAAGCCCTGATCGACGAGGCTCCGGACGCCAGAGCACGAACGCTGCGGCAGGGAATAGCCGCGAAGGCCCGTCAGCGCATCGGCGAATATCTGATTCCCAAGTTGACCGCCACGGCGGGAGGACAGCGCCGCCTGGTGGATCAGCCACCGATTCTCTTCCACCTCGCCGAAAGGGACGCGGAGGAGCGGTTCCGTGAAGGGCTGGAAGACTACCGCCTGTCACTGCCCGACTCCGTGCGTGTGCTATTTGATCGCTATCGCCTGGAAGACTGGGCGGTAAAAGTTGTGGGGATCGGCAGCGTGGGCACCCGTTGCATGGTTGGCCTGTTCTTCTCCCCGGAAGGCCACCCCCTCTTTCTGCAATTCAAGGAGGCGTGTCCCTCGGTGCTCGCTCTGTATGCGGGCAAAAGCGTCTATGAGAATCAGGGCCAGCGGGTCGTCGTGGGCCAGCGGCTGATGCAATCCTCCAGCGACATCTTCCTGGGCTGGACGCACGGGCGGCGCGGCTACCACTTCTTCGGACGACAGCTGCGCGACATGAAGATTTCCTTCCCGGTCGAGGCAATGTCGGTCGTACAAGTCAAGCGGTATGCGAAACTGTGCGGTTCGGTACTCGCACGGGCCCACGCCAAGTCCGGGGATGCCGCGGAGATCAGCGGTTATCTGGGCAAGACCGACACCTTCGACCAGGCGATCGGCGAGTTTTCGCTCGCGTACGCGGACCAGACGGTTCGTGACCATGCGGCGCTGGTGGCGGCGGTGAAAGCCGGACGTCTCAAGGCACTGGTGGAAGAAGACCTGTGAGTTGGACCGAGAAGGTGCGGGACGAGCTGATCGAATACGCGTTCAACGTGGCCTACCTGACGCTCGTCTTCGTCGCGTTCACGCAATACCGCCGATTCCTGCTCGCCGAATTCAGCATCACCTACACCAACTACGGGTTGGCGCTTATCGGAGCGATGATTCTCGGCAAGGTCATCATGATCGGCAGTGTCTTTCGCCTCGGGCGATGGCTGGAGGACAAGCCGCTGATCGTCCCGACGATCTACAAAGCCCTGTTGTTCTGCGGATTTATCCTGGCCTTACGGGTCGTCGAATATGCGATCAAGGGTCTGCTGCACGGAGACGGGCTTGCCGTGGCGTTCCTCGAGTACTTCACGAAAAAAGGCATGGACGAGGTGCTTGCCAACGGCCTGATCGTTCTGGTCGCGTTGATTCCATTCTTTGCCGTGAAGGAGCTGGGCCGCGTACTCGGGACCGACCGGATCGCTGCGCTCTTCTTCCGAAGCAGGGCCGAGGGATGAAGAACGTGGACGACGGGAAACCATCCGCGCACAGCTCCCCATACGCTGGTGGCAAGCGGAGTGACGCCCGGACCATCACGGCCATGCGCTGCGTTATCGGTTCCTTGCTGCTTGTGCTCCAGCTCGCCGCACCCTTTGCCCACGCCGCGACCACCGCTCCGGCGGCGAATGCGCCGCTTCGTGTAATTACCACGCCGTTCGCGCCTTTCGTGTTGCCGGGCACTGACCCGCTGGCGGGCTTCAGCATCGACGTGTGGGAAGCGGTGGCGCGCCGGATGCACGTCGAGTTCACATTGCAAGTCGTCGCGGCCGATGATCGGTTTTCGAAGGTCCAGGGTGGCGAAGCGGACGTGGCAATCGGACTGCTCGTCATGACACCGGAGGACGAGAGGCGAGTTGACTTCTCGCATCCGTATTTGGAGTCGGGGTTGCAGATCATGGTGCGCGCCCAGCGCGAGGGCCGGTTGCTCGAGTTGTTCGACTCCATCCCATGGGGGTCCATCGGGGAGCTGTTTGGCGTCGCCATCCTCATCATGCTCTTGCTCGCCAACGTGCTCTGGCTCATCGAGCGACGCAATAACCCGAGATTCCGCAAGAAATACCTGGCGGCGATTGGTGAAGGTCTGTGGGGGTCCATGCTGATCATTGCGACAGGCGAACATGGCGATCGCGACGCCACCAGCGTAATCAAGCGGTTTGCGGTCGTCGCCATGTGGCTGCTGGGCGTCATCCTGGTCGCGCAGCTCACGGCGACGGTGACCTCATCGCAGATAGTTGCGCGCTTCCAATCGGAGATTCGCGGCCCGGCTGATTTGCCAGGCAAGACCATTGCCGCGTCGGCGCCGGGGACCATTTCTGGCGACTATCTGACCGAGCGTGGATTGCCATTTACACGCATCACGACCCCCGACGAGGGTATCCGAATGCTCACGCAAGGCGAGGTCCAGGCCGTGGTCTTGAATTCAGCGGCACTTCGATACGTGGCTGCGAAGCGGGGCAAGGGCGTCCTGCAAATTGTCGGCCCGATATTCCGACCCTACAAGATCGGCTTTGTCGTCCGCGAAGGCAGTCCGCTGCGCAAACAGATCAACGAAGCGTTGCTGGCGATGTACGCGGACGGTACCTATGAAGACATTCACGCCAAATGGTTCTCGCGCGGTAACTGACATTGAATATATCAAGCAGGATCGGAAAGCCATGACCACGAAGACCATGCGAAATCATGATCTCCTCGCCTGCGCGCGCGTTTGTGCACCGGCTTTTGCTGCCAGCGTCGCTCGCGCCGATGGCCGCTATGGGTGAAACGATCCTGGCTGCAGCAGGCCGCGGGCGGCCCATCTCACGTCGGGCGAGGAGAAACGGAAGGCCGCGCGATCCAACAGGTAGTGAATAAAGCTGGTCGCGAAACCCAATGCGAGCAGCGCCGGCACGAAAGGAGAGGAGCGCAGCCACCACGCGGCATTGCCGAAGATGCGGTCGGCATAGACGAATTCGGTGGACACGGCCTCAACCTCCAGCACCGGCAGGAGCAGGGTGGAGACGATCGCGAGCACGAGCAGCACTGCCCAGCCGCGCCGATTGATGGGCGCCAGCAATCGCTGCCAATGTGAGACAGGCTCCTGGGCGCCACCGGAAGCCGCGAGCGAGGTGAGTCCCATCGCGGCGCTCCAATGCTGCACGCTCCAGAGCACGATGAACAGGAAGGGGTCGCGCGTGACGAAGGCGAAGAGCACCATGCCCGAGACGCCCAGGACATAGGCCACGCGCGGCGGCGATGGACGCCGCGAGCGCAGTTCGACGCGCAGCATCAGGGCGGTCAGGATCACGACCAGGACGATGCCGCCTTCGCGCAGCGAGCGCGCGAACAGGTCCGACCCGCCCGCTCCCAACAGCGGGATGATCCAACGGTCCTGGAATGCGATTGATCCAGCCAGCGCGTCCGCCACCACGACGAAACCGCCGCCCACGACGAGCGCGAACCACCGATCGAGCCGTCGCGCGTTCGCGTCTGACGCTCGGCCCGCGCGCGCGCGGTAGAGGCTGAGCAGCCCAAAGTGCTGCGCGGCAAAATGGTAACTCACGAGCAGGTAGTCCAGGATGGCGAGCCAGACCACGCGCTCGGTCAGCGGCATCGGTAGCACGCTCTCGGGAGTCAGCAGCAGGGCGAAGCATCCCAAGGCGATGGCCAGCGGGGCCACGACGAAGCGCAGCCGCTGTGTAGTGAGCAGGGGTCGGTAGGCCGGGGTCGCGTAGGCAAGCCAGGCCGACGAAACGCGGTGACCGAACCACAGGGGCACCGCTACGGCGAAGAAAAGCCAGTCCACCGCGCTGGTGCGCGCGTGGTCATGCCCGCGCGCCAGCAGAAGGACCAAGGGAGCCAGCCACAGCACATTCAGGATCCAAACGAGGTCCCAACCAGGGCTCTTGATCCAGCGCATCGGGGTAGCAGGCAGCATTTCAGTCCGGTTGGAGGTTACGTCGACCAATCACTCGCTGCGATTGTGATTGTAGATGGAATTGCCGCCCTTGACGGCCAGCACCTCCGCGCCGCGTTACATCTCGTTACGCTCCCTTACCGCGGGCTTACTTCACGTAGCACGCTTCCGCCCGATACTTCACTTCGCGGTAGCACCAGCCTGCACAGTAACTTCAACCTTTTCCAAATCAGATATGAACGACTTCGCGAGAACCATCCTGTCGATTGTGGCGCTGGGAGCGCTGGCTGGTTGCGGCGGCGGCAGCAGCTCCACCAGCGACGTGAAAACCCTGGTCCGCTTGGTCAACGTTTCGCCGTCCACCGGCATCGTCAAGGTGGCTTTGGCGGGAGTCGTGGCGACGAGTTCGCTTGCCTACCACGATGCCACCGGGTATATCAACGTGGCATCCGGCACGCCCGAGTTGAGCGTCTATTCGGCGACGACAGGCGCATCGCTGTACGACGTCACCAACCTCTCGATCGCCAGCGGCTCGCGCAACACGATCTTCGTTTACGGCGGGGGCACGAACGTCACGGCGACGCTGCTGCCCGACGACAACACCGCAGCGTCGGCGGGCCACATCAACCTTCGCCTCAGCCATTCCGCGACCGGTGTCGGGGCGATCGACCTCTATCTTCTGCCGGCGGGCACATCGATACAGGACGCCACGCCGGCCTACAGTGCGCTGGCCTATGCCGCGACCACGGCGTTCACGGAGTACGCCAGCGGGACCTTCTCCGTCATCCTCACGCCGGCCGGCACGAAGGAAGTCATCTACGATTCGGGCGCCCAGACGCTGTCCGAAACCGGCAGGGTCACGGTGCTCATTTTTGGCACAGGCGGCGGCAAGCTGGCCAATGTCGCAATGCTGCAGGATGACGGGTCCGGTACCACCGCGTTCGTCGACAATCGCTACGCGCGCTTCAAGTTCGTCAATGCCATTCCCGAAACGCAGGCCGCGGATGTGCTCATGGACGGATCCGTGGCGTTCGCCGGCATCCCGTTGGGCGGACTGTCCGCGTACGGATTGGTCGCAGCCGGCGCCCGCGGCATCAAGGTCCAGGCCTCCAGCGCGCCGGGCGCCTATCTCTACGACAACACGCGGAATCTGAACGCGGCGTTCGATTACTCGCTGGTCGTCTACGGCACTGCGGGTGGCGGTTCCGCCAGCCTGCTGGCACTCCAGGACAACAATCTCCCGCCGGCGGCCGGCAAGGCCAGGCTGCGATTCGTCAATGCCGTTTCGGACGGCACCGCCTACGACGCCTATTCCAACGACAGCGTGATTCTGTCCAACATGGGCTTTGGCACGGGGTCGGCGTATCAGGAGGTGGCCGCAGGCGCGTTCGCGCTCGGGTTCGCACCGACGGGCGCGCCTCAACAATCCGTGCGACTGCCGGGTCAGCAACTCGACGCCGGCCATGTCTACACCCTGTACCTCTACGGCCGAGGTGGCAATGCGGCCGCGGTCCTCGCCGAAGACGGATGATCTTTCGCTTGTACCGTAAGCGTCGGCGTCTTGTTGAAGCGATAGTCGGGTTCCTGGCTGGGGCGGCACAACGGCGGAGAGGACAATTCAAGGGGTTGCGTTGACTAGGCGCAACCCCTTTCACATTGGAGCGGCATAGAATTTCCATGGGTAAGTTCGCTGCTCACGCGTCGAAAGGCGAAATCACCATGACCGAAACGACCAAAGACCCCGGCACCGAGGCCATGCGCCAGCATTGGGGCAAGCAACTGGCCGACATCGACCTCGAGATCGCGCGGCAGGCGATGCTGTGCGACATTCCGCTGAACGACCGCTCGCTCGCGCTGCGCATCCTGGACAACGACGCGACCGTGTGCGGCAAGCAGAATCCCAAGGCCTTCGAGAAACTGCGCGCGCTGCTGACGATGCACATGTCGGTGCGCCACAAGGCGATCGACAGCATGGGGCGCGACGAGGCGCTGGCCCTGATCGAGGAGACACTGAGCGGGTTGCGGCATCGCCTGAGGCTGCCCGAGAAGAAAGCGTCCTGAGTGGATACGGACCCCGGGCGACGCAGGGTGTCCGGTGCGGGCGTGGGTGCACGGTTATAATTGCACGAGGCATATGCCGTGCGCCGAAATCACATTCGACGCGTAGTCCCTCAATCTCATTCCCTGAAACCTTGGAGCCTTGATGAATACCAGATCGAAATTCGCGGTCACGCTGATCGCCGCTGCCCTGTCCGCGACCGTTTTCGCGCAGCAACCCGCGCCGGTCGGTGGCGTAGCCGTAGCGAGCGAACCCGGCAAGGCGGCCGTCGTCAGCGCGATTGAAATCTCCGCCCAGGTCGTGGCCATCGACAAGACGACGCGCACGGTGACGCTCAAGGGACCAAAGGGCAACGTCGTCGACATCGTCGCCGGCGAGCAGGTCAAGAACTTCGACCAGATCAAGCTCGGCGACTTGGTCGTCGCGCGTTATGCCCAGGCGCTGACGCTCGAACTCCGCAAGACCCGGGCCGCTGGCGGCGAAGCTGTCGTCAAGGAGGAGGCCGCAAAGGCAAAGGCCGGCGAAAAGCCCGCTGTCGCCGGCGCGCGGTCGGTCACGCTGCTGGCAGACGTCGTTGCGGTCGATCCGAAGGCGAGTACGATCACGCTCAAGGGGCCCAAGGGCAATGAAGTGAAGCTCGATGTGCGCAACCCCGAGCAGTTCAAGGTCGTCAAGAAGGGCGACCAGGTCGAGGTGACTTACACGGAAGCGCTCGCGCTGTCCGTCGAGCTTGCCCCGAAACCGGCTGCGGCAGCGAAGAAGTAGCCAGGAAATGAAGCATCGGGCAGGTCGCGGTCGACCGGCTCGATGCGCAGTACCCAACCAGGAACCGGAGCGCGCATGATGAACAGCATTCGTACCGTCGCAGCCGCGAATCGCGGAAATACATCGCGCTGGCTTGGAATCGTGGCGGGAATCCTCCTGCTGGCGTTCGCGCTGGGTTCCTTCGCGCAAACGTCGGGTGGCGGCGCGGCGCCGCAAGCAGGGGAGGCGCTCGACAAGCTCGTTGGCCCGATCGCTCTCTACCCGGACGACTTGGTCGCGATCATCCTTCCGGCGTCGACCAATCCGCTGCAGCTCGTGCAGGCCGATCGTTACCTCGACAAGCGGAAGGCCGATCCCAAGCTTCCCGTCGACGACAAGTGGGACGACGCGGTCAAGTCGCTGCTCAACTATCCTGACGTCGTGAAGTCGATGAGCGCCGACCTGGACTGGACGAGTGCGCTGGGCGAAGCGGTCGTCGACGACCAGGGCGCGGTGCTCGATGCCATCCAGAGCTTCCGCCGAAGGGCGCAGGCCGCGGGCAACCTCAAGTCCGACAGCAAGCAGGTCGTGGCAGCGCAGAAGGAGATCATCACGATCGTCCCGGCTGATCCGCAGGTGATCTATGTGCCGCAGTACAACCCGTACACGGTCGTGACCTACGGCGTGGCGCCGGTGTACGGCTACTACCCGACGCCTTATCCGTCCTACTACTATCCGTACGCTCCCGGCGCGGCGCTCGCCGCGGGTGTGATCTGGGGTGCGGCGATCGGCGCGGCCTGGAATGGCAACCACTACGGCGCGAACTATGGCGGCGGCGACATCAACATCAATCGCAATACCAACATCAACACAGGCAACATCAATACCGGCAACATCAACCGCGGCAACACGGCGGCGGGTGGCGGCACCGCATGGAAGTCCAACAAGCAACCTGGACAGGTGAGCAGCTCGGTAGGCAAGACGGCGCCCTCCGCGCGAGCGGGTGATGCACGCGCGGGCGGCGGCGGAGCCAGCGCGGCAGGGGGCGGCGGGGCGCGCGCGTCGGCGCAACCGGCTGGCGGTGGAACGGGCGCTGGCGCAAGTGCGCGCGCCGGGGCCTCGGCCAGCGCATCACCGCGCGACAGCTACGGCGGCGGTGCGAATCGCGGCGGTGGCGGAGGCGGCGACGCCTTCGGCGGCTACAGTTCCGGGCGGCAGACGCAGATGGACAGTTCGCGCGGCGCGTCGAGCCGCGGTTCGATGTCCGGCGGCGGTGGTCCGTCGCGCTCGTCAATGCCCAGTGGCGGGGGTGGGCGTGGCGGCGGCGGTGGTGGCGGGCGCGGCGGTGGCGGACGTCGGTGACGACCGGAGCATCTCCATGCACCCATTCCCCTCAATCGACAGCAAGGCAACGCCCATGAACATCACACGTCTTTTGTCCTGCCTGCGCGGGTTCGCGCTGGCGCTGCTGGTGGCCATGCCGCTCGCGGCGGCCGCGGCCCCGCAGGAAACGTTCGCGACGCCGGAAGCGGCGGTGGACGCGCTGATGGCTGCGCTCAAGTCCGACAGCGATACGGCGATGATCGCGATCTTCGGCGAAGATCACAAGGCTCTCGTCGTCAGTTCCGATCGCGCGGCGTCTAGCGCAACCCGCGCCAAGATCCTGGCCGCGATGCAGACGCTGCGCGTGCTGCAGGAACCGGGCAAGGACCGCCGCGTGCTGGTGATCGGCGACGAGGCCTGGCCCGTGCCCATTCCCCTCGTGCGCGTCGGCGAGCGCTGGCGCTTTGCCACAGAGGAAGGCGAAGACGAGATCGTCAATCGCCGCATCGGCGGCAACGAACGCAACGCCATCCACGTATTGCGCGCGTACATCGATGCGCAGCGAACCTATGCCTCACGGGATCGCGACGCCGACGGCGTGGTCCAGTACGCGCAGAAACTGGCCAGCACGCCGGGCAAGCATGACGGATTGTTCTGGCAGGCCGACGCCGCGAAGGGCGAGGAGGCCAGTCCGTTCGGCCCGCTGATCGCCGA
>Ga0315271_10002062_pt1 | contig 12487 bp, 9 predicted proteins | sample C3_top_MG_FD_204664 | JGI IMG/M metagenome (GOLD analysis project Ga0315271, IMG submission 204664) | Sediment microbial communities from Yellowstone Lake, YNP, Wyoming, USA - C3_top | ecosystem: Environmental > Aquatic > Freshwater > Lake > Sediment | place: USA: Wyoming | collected 2017-08-01
TGAGGGAAGATGGCGATCGATCCAATCTGCGGGATGACGGTCGATCCGGAGACTGCAGCCGGAAGTCACGACCATCAAGGACAACGCTACTACTTCTGTGGCCTGTCTTGTCTGGAACGATTCAAGGCAAATCCGGAGCGGGCGATCCAGCCACGGCCAGCTAGTTCCGCTAAGCCGACGACAAGAAGACCCCTTCCGATGATGCAGCCTGCTCCGGTCGTGACCGGGCCTGTCTCCATCGATCCCGTGTGCGGGATGACCGTGCAGCCGGCCACGGCAGCCGGATCTTATGAGTACCAAGGGAAGACCTATTACTTCTGCGCGACGAGCTGTCTCACCAAGTTTCGGACCGATCCGACCCACTATTTGACACCTCCGGAGCAGCGTGCTCCGCTCGTCATGCCGGCACCACTCGATGGAGCGGTCGAGTACATCTGTCCGATGGACCCGGAGGTGCTTGAGACTCAACCGGGAGCTTGCCGGATTTGCGGGATGGCGCTGGAACCCAAAGTCGTTTCGCTCGAAGATGAACGGAACCCCGAGCTTGAGGACATGACCAGGCGGTTTTGGATCTGTCTCGGACCTTCCCTTTTAGTCATGCTTCTGGCCATGGTCGATATGGTGCCCGGCTTGTCACTGCCGCAGGCCCTCACCGGTTCGACGAGGAACTGGGTGCAATGGCTGCTGGCAACCCCGGTGGTGCTCTGGGGAGGCTGGCCGTTTTTTCAGCGAGGATGGAGTTCAGTGGTGAACCGGGCTCCCAACATGTTTACGCTCATTGCCATGGGAACGGGTGCGGCCTATGGCTATAGTACTCTTGCCACCGTCGCGCCGACGTTACTTCCCAGTTCATTTCGACTGCATGACGGCTCGATCGCGGTCTATTTCGAGGCTGCGGCCATCATTACGCTGCTTGTCCTGCTTGGCCAGGTTCTTGAATTGAGGGCTCGAAGTCAGACGAGCTCCGCGATTCGTGCCTTGCTGCGGCTTGCGCCAAAGACAGCCAGGCTGATCATGCCGGAGGGACAGGAAGAAGATGTGCCACTCGAGCAAATTCGAGTGGGCCATCGGCTGCGCGTCAGGCCGGGAGAGCGAGTGCCGGTAGATGGGATGGTCCAAGAGGGTACGACTGCTGTGGATGAATCCATGATCACGGGGGAATCGATCCCGGTCGAAAAAACAGTCGGGGTACGGGTGACCGGGGGAACCATCAACGGCACAGGCGGGATGGTGATGGTTGCCGAACGAGTCGGGCGAGACACGATGCTTGCGAGGATCGTGCAGATGGTCAGTGAGGCGCAACGGAGCCGGGCGCCGATCCAGCGCCTCGCCGATGTGACCGCGGCGTATTTTGTCCCGCTGGTTGTAACTGCGGCGCTGATCACGGCAGTGGCCTGGGCGATCTGGGGCCCGGAGCCAAAGTTGGCCTATGCGCTGGTTAATGCCGTGGCGGTCCTGATTATTGCCTGTCCCTGCGCGTTGGGATTGGCGACGCCGATGTCGATCATGGTTGGGACCGGTCGTGGGGCAACGGTGGGTGTCTTGGTCAAGAAGGCTGAAGCGTTGGAGGTATTCGGCAAGATAGATACGCTCGTGATCGATAAGACTGGAACCCTCACGGAGGGCAAACCGAAACTGCTGTCGGTGCTGGCTGTGCCACCTTGGTCCGAGGTCGATCTGTTGCGATTTGCAGCGAGCCTTGAGCGGAGCAGTGAACATCCGCTGGCTTCAGCGGTGGTGGCGGGAGCAGAATGGCGAGGAATCGCCTCTGTTCCCGTCGAGCAGTTTCGCTCGGTGACGGGGAAGGGTGTGATGGGGATGGTCGCTGGTCGTCGTGTCGCTATCGGGACGGCAGCATTCATGCGAAACGAGGTTCGAGTATCCGGCCAGAGCCTCACGCAGTTGGACAACGAAGTTGCTTCGCTTCGACGTGAAGGGCAAACGATCCTGTTTGTCTCCATCGATGAACAGGCTGCAGGTGTGCTTGGCGTGGCAGATCCGATCAAAGCTTCTACGCGTGACGCGGTGCAGGCGCTCAAGACTGAAGGCATTCACGTTGTCATGGTGACGGGAGATCATCGCGATACGGCAGATGCCGTGGCCAGGCAACTCGGCATCGAGGAGGTCATGGCTGAAGTCTTGCCGGACCAAAAGGGACAGATCGTTGCCCGTCTCAAGTCGCAAGGCTGCGTGGTGGCGATGGCCGGCGACGGCATTAACGATGCCCCGGCGCTGGCCCTGGCCGATGTCGGGATTGCCATGGGAACGGGAACGGATACGGCCATTGAGAGTGCGGGGATGACGCTGGTGAAGGGCGATCTGCGCGGGCTGCTCCGTGCGCGGAGGCTCAGTCAAGCCACGATGCGGAATATTCGGCAAAATCTTTTGTTTGCCTTTCTCTATAACGTGATTGGGGTTCCGATCGCGGCCGGTGCGCTCTATCCGGTCTGGGGGGTTCTATTGAGTCCCATGATCGCCAGCGCCGCCATGACTTTCAGTTCTGTGTCCGTGATTTCCAATGCCCTTCGCCTGCGTCATGTGGAATTGTAAGTGCGCCTCTGACTCACGCGTGGTAGGCTGCAGGGCTGGTTTATTTTGTATATTTGGTTGGTTTGGTTCATCTGGTTGGTTTCGTTCAACCAAACAAACCAAATAGACCAAATGAACAAGACAGTTTCATCATCCGTTAGAAAGGACCGTGGCGTGTCAGGCCCCAATTGTCTATTGCGGATCGTGCTTGGGCTCCTTGTTGGGAGTTCGATGGTTGCTGGAACAGCTCTGGCCGGGAGCCGTGTGATCCCTGTGGCCGGGGGCGGTGAACTCCAGGCGCAAATCAAGTCGACCGCGACGAAAGTGATCCCCGCTGTCGTCAGCATTGCCTCCACGGTGATGGTCCGCGATCAAGCGTTCAGCGACGAAGCGCTGCCGTTCGGACTGTTCAAGGATGTCCCGTCGCGGCGGCAATATGGCCAGGGTTCCGGCGTCATTGTGTCGCCGGACGGCTACATCATGACGAATAACCATGTCATTGCCGATGCCGTCGATGTGGAAGTGATTCTCGCCGACCGGCGGCAATTCAAGGGGCGGGTGGTGGCGACCGATCCAAAGACCGACGTGGCCGTGGTAAAAATTCAGGCGACCAATCTTCCGACAGTGACGTGGGGGGATTCGAGCAACCTCGCCGTCGGCGAATTTGTGCTCGCGATCGGGAACCCGCTTGGGTTAAGTCGCAGTGTGACGTTTGGTATCGTGAGTGCTGTCGGCCGCGCCGATGTCGGTGTCGCCGACTTCGAAGATTTCATTCAAACCGATGCCCCCATCAATCCAGGCAATTCCGGCGGGGCCTTGGTGACCCTCAATGGAGAACTGGTGGGGATCAATACCGCTATTGCCAGCCCCACAGGCGGGAGCGTCGGTGTGGGCTTTGCTATCCCGAGCAATATGGCCCGTTCTGCCATGCAGAGCCTGCTCAAGACCGGTCATGTGGTCCGTGGGTTCCTCGGCGCCTCGACACAAGATGTTTCGCCCCTGTTAGGCAAGGTCTTTCGTCTCCCCGATGTGAAGGGTGCGATCGTGACCGATGTGCAGCCGAAAGGGTCCGCCGAAAAAGCCGGGCTCAAGCGCGGGGACGTGGTTGTGCGATTTGACGGGCGCGACGTGATGGACAGCGGACATCTTCGGAACCTCGTGGCCGCCTCTACGATCGGGAGCAAGCACCGGCTGGAACTCATGCGGGAGAGTAAACCGTACCAGGCTGACCTGGTTGTGCAGGAGGCGCCGCGTGAACGGGCCAAGAAAAGCCAATCGGCATCAGCCTCGGCTGCCACGGCCCATCCCCTCTCTGGCGTCATTTTCGACGATGTGACCGCGCCGTTGGCCCGGCAGATGGATCTGTCTGTGACCAGCGGGGTGGTGGTGACGGACATCGAGGAAGGCAGCCTGGCCGAATCTTCCGGCCTCCAGCCTGGCGACGTGGTGATGGAACTCAATCGTCAGCCCATTCACAGCTTCGACGGGTTCCAGCGACTGGCCGACCTGATCAAGCCATCCAGCATGGCCCTCCTGCTGATCAATCGGCAGGGGAACGTCATGTATATCCCCGTGCAGGGCGAGTAGAAGTGCGCGGGGTGGCCAGGTGCCCTTCTTGCTCGCAGAACAGAGGAGGGGATGGAGCCTGATGATCTTCTGTGCTCGCGCAACGCGCGGTCGCGGACTCCCCTCGTTGGACGCGCGCAGTGGAAGATCAGTCAGCCCCCATCCCTGGAGAGAGAACGAGCAAGCTTGGATGGATCATGTATATTGTTCGATGCGCGCAGTGAAGGGCAGCCTCGGCCACCCCGCTTTGAGGGAGAGTAGATTCCAAGGGGAATGAGCACGCTCGGAGGGATGGGAAGGGTGCCCACATTGGCCTTGTGCTCCCGGAACGCGCGCCCTCAGAAGGACCTCGTTCGACGGGCGCACTTAGACCAACGTGGGCACCCTTCCCAGGGAAAAAACGAGCGAGCTTGGAAGGGTCAATTTAATCGATCGACGGTGGCCATTCGATGCGCTCAGTGAAGGACAGTCTGATCAGTCCTTGCTTCTATAGCGAGGAGAATTTAAGCCCTCTATGGATATCCGCTAGGCCAGTCTGTTTCCGCTCTCTAGCCTGTTGAAAGAATAGATTCCAGCCTAGTGTGCCCCCTGCTTGATTGTGTTGATGCTGAATTGATTTATGTCGCGAGTAGTGCTACGTTCCTAAAAATCGTGTTACTGCGAGGGGCCATGAAAAAGCTTATTCGGTTCGGAGTGTCGTTGGACCATCATCTGCTTGATGATTTCGATCTGCACATCAAGAAGCGCAAGTATACGAACCGCTCAGAAGCGTTGAGAGATCTGATTCGAGACAATCTGGTCGGGCAGGAATGGGATGACGATAAAGAGACGGTCGGGACGATTACGTTTGTATACGACCATCATGTACGAGATTTGACCAGAAAGCTCACCGATATTCAGCACCGCTATCAGCCCCTTATTCTGTCAGGGATGCACGTGCATCTGGACCATGACCATTGCTTAGAAGTGTTGGTTGTGAAGGGCAAAGGCTCTGCAATCAAGAAAGTTGCCGACACCCTCATCGGGACCAAGGGTGTCAAGCACGGGAAGCTGGCGACCACCACTACGGGAAAAGGTTTGAGCTGAGCGCCCTCGTGAGTGTCATCAGTCTCTTCTTCCATCTCGCCGCGCTTCTGCTCATTGTCTCCTCTGCGTTCGCCCACGCTCCTGACGATGACATCGTCGATGTGCCGGAGGTGTCCATTGTTGGCGCGCGTCCGGTTGCAGCATCCTCCCAGCAGTTCATCCCGGATAAAGAAATTCTGCTCCAGCCGCAAGGCCGTCCGGCCCAGGTGCTGCGGTTGATTCCCGGCTTCCTTGCCGTCGAACATTCCGGAGGAGCAGGGAAGGCCGATCAATATTTTCTGCGCGGGTTCGACGCTGATCACGGCACCGATGTCGCGTTCTTCACAGACGGGATGCCGATCAATTTTCGTACCCATGCGCATGGGCAAGGATACGCCGACTTGAATTTTATTATTCCGGAAACCATCGAGGGACTGGATGTCTCCAAAGGGGCCTATCTTCCTGAATATGGCGACTTTGCCACAGCGGGGGCGGTAAATTTCAAGACTAGACAGGTGGTTCAAGAAGGAGTTGTCCAGGCGACCGGCGGTCAGTTCGATACACAACGGTATCTACTCATGTTCTCGCCGACCAAGGACAAAGTGCGCACATTGTTTGCCGCTGAGGGCTATTACACCAATGGCCCATTCGCGAACGACAATCGGTATTTTCGGACCAACCTGCTCGGCAAAATCACGACCAATCTGACAAGCCGGGATGAATTAAGTTTGACCGCCACATTTCAGAAGTCGAAGTGGAATGCCTCAGGAGAGATTCCGCTTCGCGCCGTCAATGATGGCACGCTCGATCGATTCGGCGCCATCGATCCTTCGGAAGGAGGCAATACGATTCGCAGCACCGCACGGTTGAATTATCACTACGATACGACATCGGGCGGTCAGTTTTTTGCCAACGCGTATGGGCAGTATTACCGGCTGGATCTCTTCACGAATTTTACATTCTTTCTCAACGATCCCGTCAATGGCGACGGGATTCAGCAATCCGATCGACGCGTCGTCTATGGCGGCGATATCGGATACAAACAAATCGGCGAGGTGCTGGGTGTGCCGAGTATCGGAACGATCGGCTTTCAAACCAGAGTCGATAACATCCATGCAAGACTCGGGACCCAGGCAAAGCGGGCACCCATCGGAGCGACGACAGACAACGATATTCTTGAGGCATCCTATGCGCCGTTCGTCAAAGCGGAGTTGCAGCCGATGTCGTGGATGCGGCTGGTTGGCGGATTGCGCGCAGAAGCATTCACATTCGATGTGCGGAATCGTTGCGCGACTTGTGCGGACCAACCTGCCGGCCGAACAAGTTCCGGCATCGTCCTCCCGAAAATAAATCTTATCCTGGGTCCCTGGGCCGGGACCGAATTCTTTGCGAACTACGGGGAAGGTTATCACAGCAACGATGCACGATCTGCCGTTATGCCGGGGTCCTCTCCGTTCGCGCGATCCAAGAATTATGAGATCGGGGTACGATCATTACCCTGGGGTTCCGAAGGGGTAGAATTCATCGCTACCTTGTGGCGACTGGATCTCCAGTCTGAACTTGTGTTCGTGGGAGATGAAGGGACGACAGAAATTCGAGGACCGAGCAAACGAGAGGGTGTGGAGGTGGCTGCACGCGGTCAAGTCTGGGGCCCGTTGTATATGAACGGCAGCGTGACATGGACGAAAGCAGAGTTTCGCAACGGCGATGCGATTCCATTGGCGCCTGAATTGCTGGGGTATGGCGCCGTGTTGCTGCGTTGGCCTGAAGGCCTTAGCTCTCAACTGCAAGCGACCTATCTCGGCGTGCGACCGCTCACAGAGGACCGGAGCGTCAAATCGCCATCCTGGGTTGAAGTCGACCTCACAGAGCGCTATCAACTGCCGATCAAACTGTCTCATGGACGGCTTGAAGCGTTTTTCTTCGTGAAGAATCTGCTCAATACGCAGTGGGAACAGGCTATATTTTCATTTCAATCGCGACTGAGAAACGAGGCGGCGCCGGTCGACGGCATTCACTTCGTGCCGGGGAATCCGCGGATGTTTATGGGCGGTGTTGCCTGGTACTTTTAGCAGCCGCTGAAAATGGCCACCAGCTTCGTTCTCGGCTACCGAAACTCCTCAACGTACCCCACCGGGAAAGAGCTGCTCTTGCAGCTCGGGGTTGGGCGGGTGAGAATGCCTACGCTTCCGGGTTTCGGGACGCCTGCGGCCTTGCCTGGGGCAAGGCGCGTCTCGGCGCGCCTGGGTTGGGTGGGTGAGAAAAGAGATCGGTTTGAGCCGTCTATAGTGAAGCCAAATGAAGTTAATTCGAAGAGTTTTGCCTCGCATCTATTTCACTCGCCCTACGATTCAGGTGGCGCGGTCACTTGTGGGTAAATATCTGATTCGTTGCATCGACGGCAGAGAGATAGCGGGGAAGATTATCGAGGTCGAGGCCTATGTCGGGTCAGAAGATGAGGCCTGCCATGCGTCGAAGGGGAGAACGCAGCGGACAGATGTCATGTTTGGTCCGGCAGGGGTTGCGTATGTCTATCTCATCTATGGGATGTATCATTGTCTGAACGTCGTAACGGAGCGGGAGGAATTTCCCTCAGCCGTGCTGTTAAGGGCGATTGAAATCGATGGGAAGTTGATCGATGGGCCGGGGCGGCTCTGTCGCGCAATGCAGATCGATCGAAGTTTCAATCGTGCGGATCTCACAGTGGGCGAATCCCTCTGGTTCGAGGATCGCGGGGCATCGGTGAAGAGAGGTCATGTAGGGGCTCACCCTCGAATCGGCGTCGATTATGCCGGCGAGTGGTCCAGGAAGCTCTGGCGATTTAGACTGCGAATGCTCACGGCTTCCACTCGAACTCGACCCACAAAAAAACAGGGGGCGCCGGATAGACCCGGCGCCCCCTGTTAATTCTGCTGAACGGCTCGACTAGTCAATCTTCCGATTGCCGGTGATCTTTGTGGCGGAGGTTACCGGAGGGGCGATCTTGATCTGTGGCCCCTGTACGGTCGGGAGCTGATTCGCTCCCAGGCCTTTGGTAATCCGCTCATTGTCCGACTTCATGAGGTTCTGCTGGGCGTTCTTAACAGAGTCGGCAGACTTCAGCAGCGTATCCTCGCCGTGCGCATCCGACTGCCCAGGGTCATTGGCGGTCGGCTGGCCGGTCACAGGGCTTCCGCTGTTCTTCATCGGGTAGCCTTCATGTTTGGGGAGGAGTGAGGGATTCGCTGAGGCCATCGACAACGCAAAGAGGACACCGGAGACAGTTGCAACAGCGCCGAGTATGAGTTTCATACGCCTACTCCTTTGATAAAGAAATGGTGGCTAAGGAACATAGGTTCTTAACTTCAAGGTTGAATTGGATGCAGGGAATCATAGCCAGGAAGGGGGGGCTCTGTCAAAGGAAGAATGGGAGGGTAGCCTGTTAGCCTCCTTTGCTCGCGCAACGCGCGGCCTCAGAAGGCCCTCGTTGGACGCGCGCAGTGGGAGGCCAAACAGGCCACCCTCCTGTGAGAGGCGGTGTGAGTGTGGAAGGAGCGTGAGAGGGCAGATTAGATGGTTTCCTGAGCTTGAGCACCCCGCACGATGAAAAAGAGGAAGGACACCCACGTTGGTCCTGTGCTCCCGGAACGCGCGCCCTGAGAAGGGCCTCGTTCGACGGCCGCACGTAGACCAACATGGGTGCCCTTCCCAGAGAGAAGGGCTAGCAAGCTTGGAGGGAGCATGTATATCGTTCGACGCGCGCAGTGGGAGGCCAAACAGGCCACCCGCCTGTGAAGAGAAGGTTGCTGGCTAGACTTCGATGATTTGATCGAGCGCCTGCGACGAGCTCAGTCGAGCGGCACAAGTCCGGTCTTTCTTGTTCAACCAAACAAACCAAATAGACGGGGCGTCAAGCCTTAGCGGCGTGCGGGAGGACGGCGGCGGCCGCGGCCGCGATAGGACGGACCGGCGCTGAGGCCTGGGAGGCGGATGGTGACGGTGGTTCCTTCGCCTGGCGCGCTGCCGATGGCAATGGAACCGCCATGTTCTTCGACGATCTTCTTCACCGTGGCAAGCCCCAGACCGATGCCGGCCCGCTTTGTGGTGAAAAACGGTTCAAAGACCTTATCGACGATTTCTTCCGGAATAGGAACCCCGTCGTTCTTGATGAGGATATGATCTTCCACGCCGCGTCCCGCGCGGTGTTGGGTGACCTGAATATGGAGATGCCCACCGGGGTTCATCGCTTCACATGCGTTCTTGAAAATACTGAGAAAGACTTGCTGGAGCTTGGCTTCGTCGCCGCGGACTGGCGCGATGATTGTCGCATAGTCCTTGGTCACCTGGATCCTGGTGACTTCGAGGTCGGTCGTGATCAGTGTGAGTGCGCTCTCGATCACTTCGGGGATGCGGATAAGCCGTCGAGTCAGTTCGAGCGGTTTGGCAAAGTCCAAAATCTCGTTCAGGATGGCTTCGATGCGGATCAAATCTCGCATCGCATTTTCGACGCGCGTCTGCGGGTCGAAGTCGAGGATGCCTTCACCTGTGACTTCCTCCAGTTGGGAGCGGATCGAGGCGAGCGGCTCACGCACTTCTGTGGCCAGGAACATGCTGAACTCGCCGATCGCAGCCTGCCGCTCTTGTTTTCTGATGATGGGTTCCGAGGGGCTTGGGGCTGCTGGTGCCCCTGGTGCGCCGGCTAGTCCGGCGACGGGAGCCTGGCCAGTTGGCGCCGGCGCTTGGAGAATGTCCGCGATCTTCACAATAGTCGGCTCAAGCGTGCGGGCATCCGTTTGCTGGTAGCGTCCGGCTTCTTTCGAGGCTAAGGTGATGGTCCCACCCACTTGTCCCCGGACGAAGAACGGCACGACGAGCGAGGAGAGAAGCCGGTCTTTGAACAGATATTTGTGGTCGAGGAATCGGCCCTGTGTGGAGGCGAGATCGTGATCCACGCGTGGCTTGCGATGGCGGACTGCCCAGCCGGAGGCTGAGCTGTCGAGCGTGAGGCGGTGGCCAGGCTTGAGATCTTTTTTCCCGTCCTTCTGTTCGCTTTTCAGGTCGCCGGCCAGTCCCAGGACTTCGACATTGCCTGCGAGCGGATCGTAGCGGCAGGCCCAGATGCGATCATAGGCGACGTATTGGTTGGCATCCGTCAAGACGGCAATAATCTTATCTTGGAGTTCCGGTGTGAGTTGTGTCCCGGGAGCTGTGAACATTTCCGCAGGAGAGGATGGCGGAGGGACCGGCTCGTGTGCGACAAATGGCCGGCTGAGCAGGACATTCATATCGAACAGCCCTTCGCGATCCAGCGCTTTTGTGATGTCGTCGCTGGCCTGCTCTATCAAGCCTTTTTCTTTTTTTGCGAACGTGGCGCTCTCTTTTCGCCCGATGACGAGGAAGCCGTAGGTTCGGTTGCGATGCAGAAGAGAAACCCCGAGCAAGGACTTCGTGCCCGGCGTAATCAAACGAAGGCGAATGGTGCGTCCTCCCTCCTGATCGTTCGTGGGAGGCGCTGCAGCGATGGAAGGGGCTGCAAGCGTTCTAAGAATGGCTTGAATGTCTCTGGGCGTGAAGCCTCGAGCGGCATGGCTGACCAGCGGGCCTTGGTCACGGTGGAACACGGCGGCAAGCGCCGCGTCGACCGGCAATTCGTTGAGCACGGATGTCAAAGTCCGTTGGAGATGCGTCTCAGGAATCGGTTTACTTTGTGGAGCAGTGGGTATCATTCGTGGGTTAGGCTAGTCAGGCGCGCATTGTAACAACGCACGACGAGCAATTCAATGAAAACTGGTTCATCTGGTTGGTTTGGTTTATTGTCGCTCCTCAGGTTGATAGGCTGAAGGAGTTCAGGCTGAAGTGTTCGGAACTTCGACCTTCAGCCTGAACCCCTGAGTTGTGACCAACAGTCTTCCTATTCGTCTGGATTGATAATCTTGGGCGGGCGTTGAGGGAATGAATGAGGTTCAGTGGGGCGGTGATCAGCGATCCGGGAGTTGAGGATCATGGTGACCAGACTGATCACGATCGCGCCGCCGATTGCCGGCCAGAATCCCGTGACCGAGAACCCGCTGACCAGGTACGCAGTGAGTTCCAGAAGGAGTGCGTTGACCACAATGAGAAAGAGCCCCATCGAGAGGACGATCAAGGGAAGGGTCAGCACAAAGAGAAGGGGCCGGACTAATAGGTTCAGCAATGTGAGCACGAGAACCGCAGCGAGTCCGGCGCTGAGCGAGTTGATTTCCAACCCCGGCACGATCATGACCGCCAGAAATACCGCAATGCCCGTGATCAGGACTCGAATGACCGCCGCGCGAAATCCGCCGCTAAACAGGTGGTTATTGAACTCTCGTCTGGCGTGAAGCATAGGCATTGGTCAGACTATTCAGTCGGAATCGGCTGCGCGAGGACCGGGACGCGCTTCGTTGAAGAAAAATGGACTTCGGTGGCGACCAACAGGTTGGCGCCTTTTTTTTCGCCTTTTGTGGCCGCGATGACGACACGATCGCCTACCGCGGGCCGGTTGGCCCCTTTCGGATTGCTCTCGTCCCTGTACCGGGTTTGCCTGTTGAGCTGGACGTTCACTGACTGGCCTTTAGGCGTTTTGATTTCGACATGGTTTGCGTCGATGGCCATAATCGCACCAAGCACATGCATGTCAGCGCCGTGAGCAAAACTTGGCGTCGCAATGAAGAAACATGTGAGAACCATAATCGCGCGTAACCACATGGGGAATCCTCTTTCCTGTATACGAAGATCGTTGTTGGTTTGTTTCATTTGTCTGGTTGAAAGATTAACCAGATGAACTAAACAAACCAGATAAACCAGACAGACCGGGCTAGTGATGATGCCCGCGATCGGTCTTTGCCGCCGCCGCGTCGTTTCCCTGTAGAAATTCCCCGAAGGCGGCTTCTTCTTCCAAATCGTGCTTCGTCTTGGGATTCAGCGCCTTCATCCGGTCGAGTTCTTCCGATGTCAGTTGTGGAAGATGACGAATGAAGTGGACCAGCTTCCAACTGTCCTTGTCCTCTGCTGGGTCGCCCTCTCCCCAGGCTGGCATGGCGGTGAAGCGGATACCGTTATGGATGACCCAGAAGATCTCACCGTCTGACATCGATTGGATGTCGGGTAACCGGAGGTCCAGCGCTTTGGGGTTGACGTTCTTGCCGATAGGCGTCTGGCCGCTCCCGTCGTTCGCATGGCAGAGTGCGCAGTGATCAGCGAAATGTGCCAGCGATTCTTTGATCACGTCGGGGCTCAAGGGGATGGGATTCTGCGTGTTTCGCTGTTCGATCGGGATGGCCAGATGGCGAATTTGCCGCGCAATGAAGATCTCCAGGGCATGAGGCTC
>Ga0315271_10002063_pt1 | contig 12485 bp, 9 predicted proteins | sample C3_top_MG_FD_204664 | JGI IMG/M metagenome (GOLD analysis project Ga0315271, IMG submission 204664) | Sediment microbial communities from Yellowstone Lake, YNP, Wyoming, USA - C3_top | ecosystem: Environmental > Aquatic > Freshwater > Lake > Sediment | place: USA: Wyoming | collected 2017-08-01
TCCGCCGGAGCCCAATGGTTACCTCCATGTCGGCCACGCCAAATCCATTTGCCTGAACTTCGGTTTGGCGCAGGATTATCAGGGCAAGTGCAACCTGCGTTTCGATGATACCAATCCGGAAAAGGAGAGTGATGAATATGCGCAATCCATCCAGGACGACGTGCGCTGGCTGGGTTTTCAATGGGATGGTGAGGTGCGCTGGGCATCGGATTATTTCGAGCAGCTGTATCAATATGCCGTCGAATTGATCAACAAGGGATTGGCTTACGTAGATGATCTTACACCCGAACAGATGCGCGAATATCGCGGTACGCTGACGCAGGCAGGAAAGAACAGCCCATATCGCGAGCGTAGCGTGGCCGAGAATCTGGACTTGTTTGCACGGATGCGTGGCGGCGAATTTGCCGATGGCAGCCACGTGTTGCGCGCCAAAATAGATATGTCCTCGGGCAATATCAATCTGCGCGACCCGGCGATCTACCGCATCCGCCGCGTGCACCACATACGCACCGGCGACAAGTGGTGCATCTACCCGATGTATGACTACACCCACTGTATTTCCGATGCGCTTGAAGGCATCACCCATTCATTGTGCACGCTGGAATTCGAGGATCATCGCCCTCTCTACGACTGGGTGCTGGATAACATCACCATTCCCTGCCATCCGCGCCAGTATGAATTTTCACGGCTTGAGCTTCATTACACCATCACCAGCAAACGCAAATTGCTGCAATTGGTGAATCAGGGGCATGTGTCCGGCTGGGACGACCCGCGCATGCCTACCATCATCGGCATGCGCCGCCGCGGTTATTCCCCGGAGGGTATACGAGAATTCGCAAAACGTATCGGTATTTCCAAGAGCGACAACACCGTAGACATGGCTGTTCTGGAATCGGCAATCCGCGATGATCTCGAAGCCAAGGTGCCACGCGTGATGGCCGTGATCAGGCCGCTGAGAGTGGTGGTGACGAATTTCGTGGAGGGACAAACCACTGCGCGCGAAGCCGGATTTCATCCCAACCATCCGGAATTTGGTGCGCGGCTCGTTCCGTTCGGCAGGGAGATATGGATCGAGGCGGATGACTTCAGTGAGAACCCGCCAGATGGCTGGCAAAGACTGACCTTGGGGGGTGAAGTACGGCTGCGATATTCCTACGTGCTGCGCTGCGATGCGGCGATCAAGGATGCTAGCGGCAACGTGATCGAATTGCGCTGCTCTATAGATCCTGAAACGCTGGGCAAGAACCCGGTGGGTCGCAAAGTGAAGGGCGTCATTCACTGGCTTTCATGTGCATCTGCGTTGGCGGCTGAGTTCCGCTTGTATGACAGGCTGTTCACCGTGCCTGAACCGGATGCGGATAAGGATGTCGACTTCTGTAAATTTCTAAATCCCGATTCGTTGACTGTGAGGCAGGGCTGGGTCGAGGCTTGCGTCAAGGAGGCGCTGCCTGAAACACGTTACCAGTTCGAGCGGCTCGGTTACTTCTGTACAGACCGGCGCGACCACAAGCCGGGGGGGAAGCCGGTGTTCAATCGTACGGTCACACTCAAAGATTCCTGGGTAAAAGAACAGACATAGAGGGCGATGCCCAAATAAAAGGCGCATGATATTTCATGCGCCTTTTTTATTCAGAAAAGTTGTTTATTTTTTGGCTGCGGCCAGATGCGTCACGCCGCCGAAACTGCCCAACCATTTGCTGCCGTCCGGCCCGGTCGCCATGGAAAAGATAGTGTTCGAAAACAATCCCTCTGCGGTAGTCAAGACCTTGACCTTGGTGCCTTCGAAGCTGGCCAGCCCGTTATTGGTGCCGATCCATAATTTTCCGGTCGGGTCTTCGTGCAGCGCAAAGATGTGATTTCCCGGCAGGCCGTCAGCCATGGTGTAGTTGCGCCATTTTTTTCCGTCGAAGCGAGCTAACCCCGCGCCCCATGTCCCAACCCACACCACACCGTTGCGATCCACCGTCATGGAGATGATGTAATTGGGATTGTAAGCAACGCCTACACCTTCCAGCCCCATTTCTTTTGATTGTTGGGCGTGATGGCTGGAGAACTTACCCGGGTCGTTACCAAACTGGGGATCGTTTTTCACTGCCTCGAAAGGCGCACCTATGCCTTTTTCATGATTCCAGTTTTCCCATTTTCCATCCTTGAAGCGCGCAGGCCCCCCCTCGGTGGCAAACCAGATCTCGCCGTTCTTGCCCTGAGTGACGCCATAGACCCAGTCGTTGGGCAATCCGCCTTTTGTGTTTTCAACTGTGTACACGTCCCACTTGGATCGATCTTCCAACTTGCCGCCGCGAATGCGGTTGGCGCCTGACCAGGTGGCGATCCAGATATCCCCGTTATCAGCCTTCATCACACCATAGACAAACGCGTCTGCCAGACCATTGGGCACATTGATGTTCTCCCACTTATTTTGCGCCTCGTTGTAAAGGGATAAACCCCCACCGTAGGTTCCCGCCACGATGCGGTCATTCAATTTGGTTACGTAAAACACACCATTGGAAAGCAAGCCGCTGGTGTTATCAAACAGTTGGAAATCATCGTTGCTGGTGTTGTAGCGAATCACGCCGGACGATGTGCCGACCCATGTGATCTTGCCATCCACGTAAATGGACTTTACGTTGCTGTTGCCAACACGGAAATGGGTAAACTTTGCATTCGAATCCAGGTGGGCTTTCCCTTTTCGCTGGCTTTCCGTCAATCCTCCCTGATCGACCGGGGGGTGAACGGGTGACATCGACATCAAATCAGGCTGGGGCGTCCCCGGCGTTCCTGCCGGCTGGTCTCCACGGCTTACTGGCGGATGGCCGGGTGGCATGACGGCGCCGGACTGAAGCGGTCCAGCCGTTTGCGCAGGAGTAGTGGGGGTCTGCTTCTTGTTTATAGCGTAGATTCCTGCAGCGATTGCGATGACCGCAACTGCCGCAATGATCTTTACCGATCTACCATTCAACCGCATTCAATGATCTCCTAAAAAGTTGCCGGTGCAAACTTTGATGAAAGTTGCACTTGATAATCTCATCTATCGTCCAAGGCGAGTTACGCCGCGTCTGGAGCCTGCCCAGACGTCTCCATTTGGCGCCACGGCCAAAGCATAAATATTGTCTTCCAGCAGGCCGGTCTTTTTGTCGTAGTTGTGCCATATCTTTCCGTCATACCGGCTGATGCCGTTGTTGGTGCCAAACCAGAGAACGCCGTTGGGTTCTTGAGCGATGCTGTATACGATATCCCCCGCCAAACCGTCTTTGGTGGTGTAGTTCTGCCAGCGTGTGCCGTCGAAGCGGCTCACCCCACCACCCCAGGTAGCCGCCCAAACGGACTGATCGGGAGTGATCTGGAGTGCAAACACGTAACTGGGGTTGTACGTCATTTGACCGCCACCTGACAGCATGCTCAGGTCATGACGTGAGCGTGTTCCAAGGCCTGTGTTCGGACTTGCTGGGAGTTTGTTCAGGTTGGGGGCGCCCAATCCTTCCTTGTGGCTCCAGGAGCGCCATGTTTTTCCGTCATACATGGAAACGCCGCCTTCCGTGCCGAACCACACGCGGTCTTGTTTATCCACTGCGATGCCATACACCCACTCGTTGATCAATTCTTTCAAGTAGGTGGTGAATTTCATGGTGCGACGGTCGACCCGGTTGACTCCCGCCCATGTGCCTATCCACACATCGCCGTTGTTTTGGTTGGCAAAGGAATATACCCAGTAGTCAGCCAGCCCGTGCATGGGAAAATAGGTCTTCCATTTGCCATCGCGATAGCGCGAGGCTCCACCGGCGTTGGTGCCGAACCACTTGTAGCCGTCTTTATCCAGGCCTATCGCGAACACATATTCATTTGCCAAGCCGCTGTTGCGGGTAAATGTGTTGCGTACTTTGCTGGTTGTGAGGTCTATCTCATGTACGCCGACAGAGGTGCCCACCCACAGTGCGTTCTTCTTGGGTTCCACGGTGAGGGCGCGCACATTGACGTTTTCACCAACCTCGAATGTCTCTATCACGCGCGGGAATGTATTCTTGGAAGATTTGGTCTCGGCGGCCTCGGCGCTTCCGAAAAAGATAAGTGGAAATGCGAAAAGCAGGGCAAAGGTGGGGTTATGCATATATTTTAGGAAGATAAATGGAGGGTGGTTGAGAACCACCCCTGTGAATGCGGCAAGTGTCAGTGCAAAGTGCGCAGATAGGCGATCACATCAAGAATATCCGTGTCACTCAATATCCCACGATAGGCCGGCATCGCATTTTTCCCTGCTTTGATGGAGGTCATCAGTTGCATATCTGGTTGCATCATGCGTTCGCCCTTGGCGAAACTTGGTGAGCCTGGCATAACACCATTGCCGGTGGCGCCATGGCATGACGCGCATTGAGTGGCATAAAACCGGCTTCCTTTGACGGGATCCGCAGCATATGAGGAGCCCGAACCCAGTGCCAGAAGAATGAATGCAAGAAACAGGTTCAACTTGGCGCGCCCACTTTGAAATAATTCAATTCGCTTGCTCATTTTCCCGCTCCTTTTTTGTTTAACTCGGCAGCTTTCTTTGCTTCTGCCCTTCTGGCCACAGTCTCCAAAATATTCGCATTGTCTTCGTATAGCTTGGCTTTATCGAGGTCTATAGCCAGCCCCAACTCACCTTTTCGATATGCTTGTGCCAGCGTTCTGACTGCGAGCAATTCATTTTTTGCCGAGGCACGTTTGAACCAGTATAACGCTCTTTCGTTGTTTTTTTCAACTCCTTCGCCCTTGGAATACATGTGTCCGAGAGCATATTCGCCGGGGGCATAGCCTTGCTCGGCAGCCTTTCGATACCATTCGGCAGCTTCCTTGTCATATTCGGACGAATCCAGAAGCTCACCGAGGCGTACTTGCGCAGGCGCATAATTCTTTTCGGCAGCTTTGGTGAAATATGCCATGGCTGTAATCACGTCCTCCTTGTCGAAGGCCGCAATCCCCAATGCCAGATCCTCTGCGGGATCGGCCAGTGCGATCGAAGGCAGCATGCTGAATGTCAAAATGCCGATCCAGAATGTCAGGCTGGGTCTACTACTCATCGCAATAATCTCCCGTTAATCAATTAGGGTATGTTTGTAAATTCCACATACATACAAAACTCAGTCCGCCTGAAATTTTTGCGCAAACTGACACCGATTCACATATGGCTATCTTTTGATCAAGCATGAGGGTATGAATACACAGGTATTCAGTGTATCAAAGACTGATTCTGCGCCGCAAGCCGAGCGCGGAATGGTTAACCATGACGCACTTCGTGGCGGGCATGTGGCCCTTCAGGCAGTAATTTTTGTTCCTCGATCTCTTCCAATTTTCGGTACAGGCTGGATAAGCCGATATCGAGTTTTTGCGCTGCGGCGCGGCGATCCCCGCCGGTCTCTTCTATGGTACGGAGAATGATGGACGCCTCATATTTTCGCACTTGCTCGCGCAATGTGCCGGAAAGCGGCAAGGTGCCATATGGCTGGTGCGAAGATGGAAGGGTTTGGGATATTTGCGGCGGCAGATCGGCAAGCGAGATATGGTTCCCATCAGCCAGAATGAGTGCGCGGCCGATCACATTTTCCAATTCCCGCACATTTCCCGGCCAGGCGTAATTCAATAGGAGCTCTTCAACGCCAGGATCAAGCGAAACCTCCTGCCCCCCACTTCCGATACGTCGTGTGTTGCGCGTAATCAGGAATTTTATCAGCGCGGGAATATCCTGGCGTCGCTCTCGCAACGGCGGCACAAAGATGTGAAACACGCTGAGCCTGAAGAAGAGATCTTCGCGAAACGTGCCCTGGGCGACCATTTCACCCAGATCGCGATTTGTGGCGGCAATGATGCGCACATCCACGGGTCGCTCCAGTTCTCCGCCCACCGGGCGAACTTCCTTGTGTTCGATCACGTGTAATAGTTTTACTTGCAACGCGAGCGGTAACTCGCCGACCTCATCCAGAAAGATAGTGCCTCCATCCGCCTCGAGGAATAGCCCCTTTCTGGCCTTGTCTGCACCCGTAAAAGCACCCCGGGTGTGGCCGAAGAACTCGCTTTCTACAAGGTTGTCCGGAATGGCGCCGCAGTTGACCGGGATGAAAGGGCCTTCAGCGCGAGAGCTTTGCTGGTGGATCAATCGCGCGACTACACCTTTTCCTGTGCCGCTCTCGCCGGTGATGAGAACCGTGCTGTTGGTAGGTGACACCTTCGCTGCCATATGCTCCATTTCGCGCATGGAGGGAGAATTGAAACTGAATACTTCCTCGTTGACGCCCAACACCAGCCTGCGCAACACGCGGTTCTCCGCGCGTAGTCCGCGCAGATCGCCCACCTTGGCCAAGCGATGCAGTAATTCCTCGTTATTGAGGGGCTTGATCATGTAATCGGATGCACCTGCCTTGATCGCCTCGATCGCCGTATCCACGGAGGCGAAAGCGGTCATCATGATGAATGCGGTGTCGATCCCGGCAGCACGAGCCTGGCGCAACAGCTCGATACCGCTAAGTTTCGGCAGCTTGATGTCACACAAGGCGATATCGATGTCCCCTTTCGCGAGTCTTTCCATGGCGGATTCGCCATCGCTTGACTGCTCCACCTCGTACCCTGCCCTGCGTAAATGGGCTGATACCACTTGGCGGATGGCTGGCTCGTCGTCCACGACCAGTAGTTGTAGTGATGTCATAATGTATCGCTTCCGTCATGCGCGGGTAGCGGAAGGGTCGCCTGCACTCGCGTTCCTTGACCCGGAGTCGAGTCGATCTCTATTGTCCCGCCATGCCCGGTGATGATGGAATAGCAGAGCGACAAGCCCAGCCCGGTACCCCGGCTTTTGGTGGTAAAGAAAGCCTCGAATGCGCGGTTGAGTGTTTCGCGGTCCATGCCGCAACCGTTATCGGTTACCGAGAGGTACACATCGCCATCGATCACCTCGTTTTGTATAATGATCTCTTGTGCACGATCTTTCGTTGAGCCCAGAGCATCAGCGGCATTGATCAGCAGATTCATTATCACTTGCGTGAGCTGGTCGGCTACCCCGTAAATCGCCGGTAGCTGGCTGTCCAGATGAAGTATCAAGTTCACTCCTTGCATTCTTTTATCATAACTCATTAGTCCGGCAGTCGTACGCACCAACCCGTTCAGGTCAAGCAGCATACGCTCTACGGGTTGGGGCGCGGAGAACTCGGATATCTCGCGTGTGATTGCGGAAAGGCGGTGAATATGGGTTTGCAGCATGCCCAGTTTGTCGCTCGCCTCTTTATTTGAGTGTTCCGGCGCCTGCGTGTCAACCATTTCCTGCAGTACGCCGGACATGGCGGCGATAGGGTTGCCGATCTCATGAGCCACGCCGGCGGCCAGAGCACCTATTGCCGCCATTTTTTCCTGATGGAAAAACTTCTGGCGCGCGATGACCAGCTCTCTTTCTCGTTCGTCCAAAGCGCTCGCCATCTGGTTCACCGCCTGCATCAACCCTCCCACCTCATCGTTGCGGGTGACCGGATTCAAGGCGTTGCGCTCCCCGTTGATGATGCCCAGCGCGCGTGCTTTCAGGATGTGCAGATCATTGGTGAGCCGCGAAAAAAACAACCCGATGATCGTGCCAAGCAGTAGCAGGCCGATCAATCCGAATAGCAACGATGCAAGTGCAGCAGAATCCCATTGCATGTGGAAACGCTCCGCTGTCGCTTTTTGTTCTTGCCGTAATTCATCAATGTGCCGGGTAATATCGATCTTGACCTTGAGTAACTCGGAATTCATCACGGCCAGGCTCGTTGAGGATGAGTGCGCGCTGGCAAGTGCCATGGCTTGTTCGATGGCTGCCAGATTCAGGCTGGCTGAGGGGAGGCGCGCTGCCAACTCATCGTTCTTATGTTTAAGCAAGACGAAATTTTCCCGGAAGCGTCGCACACCTGCTTCATGGTCGTTCGTGTCCGAAGTGAGGAAAACGGCCATGACGATGTGGAGTACCGCTGCGTCAACTTGTCTTAAATCATCTTCGACTCTATAAAGATTCTGCAGATGCTCGAATTCGCTCACCAGCTCTGTTTTTTTGTCGAAAGTAAAAGAAGTGAGAAGTACAGCGTAGATCACGACCGCGGCAAATGCCAGAAACCCTTTGGCTCGAAGCGGAACCCCGGAAATCATCGTTTGGGCAGCCTTGGGGGGCAAATCGGATTTTTTGCCGGCAAGAGGTTGATTGGGGGATTTGGACACCTGACCGTTCATTGCCGCTTCGCCAATATAGGAAATATGCATTTTTTAATTGTACGCTGCAATCGACATCAATTGTTGTCATTTCGACCGCCTTCTTGACCGGCTCGGCCCTCTGGTTACTGGGCTTGACCATGTTTTGTCGCACAATAAAAGTCCTGATATATTCAACCGTGATATTCTCGCGAAAGATCCAAGTTACACTTAAGTCAAATTGAAATATCCAAGGAATGTCATGAACAAAATATCAGTTCTCGCTCTGCTCTGCATTTTGTCTGCTTGCGGTATGCAAAAAAAACTTTGGGTCCCCGATTGGAAGGAAGCTTCCCCGCTTGCGGTTCCGCGGGCCGGAGCTGCGATAGTCGCAGTTGATGACACCTTGTTTTTGATCGGCGGTGTCGATGGCAGGGACTTTCTCGACACGACCGAATTCGCCAAGATTCAAAAAGACGGTTCTTTGGGGCCATGGCAATCCGGGCCCCGCATGAAAGAAGCGCGCGGGTTTATCGATGCCGTTGAACACAACGGTTATATCTATGTGGTTGGTGGCGGAAATGGCCCGAATGGCCATAATCTGCTGCGTACCGCAGAGCGTGCACATATTCTGCCGAATGGCTCCTTGGGTCCCTGGGAAACGCAGAAAAACCAGATGAATGTGGCGCGGCGATGCAGCAAGATCATAGCAACGAAAACCGCCCTGTTTGCTTTTGGTGGTTTTGGAGGTGCACTTCTGGATTCGGTCGAGCGTGCCGAATTTTTGCCGGATGGTAGTGTCGGTGAGTGGCAGCTTGAACCCAAATCCATGCTTATGCCGCGCTACGTCAATGGCGTAAAAAAATGGGGTTCCGCCGCATATGTGATAGGCGGGCACGATCAAACCAAAGGTGTCGGTATCACCGACGTCGAATGGTCGCCATTGAGTAGTCCTGAAATGCGCGAATGGAAAGCTACCCAGCCGTTGCTGACCGGTCGATACGGTTTGTCCACGGTGGCGCATGGGGACTTCATCTATGCGCTTGGCGGCCTTACCGGGCTGGAATATCTCGATAGCACTGAAAAGAGCAAAGTGAATGCAGATGGTCAGCTGTCTGCGTGGCAAATGTCCTCTCCGCTTGATGTGCCGCGCGCCATGTTCAGTGTCGTCGAGCACAAAGACTGGATCTATGTGATCGGCGGTACAAGTCGTGACAGTTATCTGACCAGTGTCGCGTATGCGACAACGAACGAAACCGGAGACTTCGGGTACTGGGGGGGGGAGTCGGATATACAGGCGTATAAGGCAAAGCTGGTCGCGCGCAAAGAAAAACAGTCACAGTTGCCGAATCAAGGTACCGTAAGAACAGTCCTTCAGGCAGAGGCATATACATATCTGGAGGTGGTCAATGCCAACCAGAAAGTGACCTGGCTGGCGGGTCCAAAACTTGCCGCTCAGCCCGATGACCGGGTTGCATATAGCAAGGGTGTTGTAATGAGTGGCTTCTACAGCAGGGAGTTGAACCGGAGTTTTGATGAGATCCTGTTCGTGGGGCAACTGCAAAAGCTGGAAAAAAAGTAACGCCTGACAGCTTTAAAGGCGGGGAGTATTCGAGGATTACTGGTTTTTTAGCTGTGAGCTATAGGCGATCTTTGAGGTCTCATTTAGCACTATAGGCAGTTGCGGCCCGGGAAAAATCCGCTGCGCTGCGCTTGCCTTGATATGCGTTTTCCAGGGCTTTTAGCATGGCTGGGCTGTCCCAGTCCCGCTCACCTGCGATTCTCTGGATCAGCTTTCCATCAGGTGCGATCAGCAGGGTTTCCGGATAGACGCGCGCACCCAGGATATTGGCCACATTTGAGGCCGTGTCCGTGAAGATTTCGAAAGTGATGCTGTGCTTGGCAACGAATTCCCGCACTGCGTTCACACTTTCATCGGTGGATATGCCTGCCACCGCGATGTGTTCGCTATTCGCACTTTTGCTAAGCCGTTCCAGACTGGGCATTTCCCTGCGGCAGGGCGGACACCAGCTGGCCCACACATTCAGAACCAGTAGCTTGCCATGGAACGCATGACTGGATGTCTTGGCACCGTTCAAGCCAGTCAGGGTAAATTCGGTGGGAAATTCTTCGACCTTGGGTTTGTCGCAGGCACTTAGCAGGACAAGCAGGGCGATCATTCCTGCCAGTCGAACTATATGGATCGTGGTGCGGACAATTCTCGAATGCAAAAAGGCCTCCTCAAATTGCGGTGAGCCTTATGGCGCAACCTTGTCTATCAACACGCGCACATCACTTTCACCCACTTTGACCGATGCAACTTCACCATGCAAATCTCCGCTTTGCGTTTTGGTATTGCCTGATCTGGAGATCTTTGCGCTGATCATCACTACCTGAAAGTTCGATAACTTCATCTCCGGCATCATCGACATCGAATCGTCGAGCGTGAATTTCAACGGCAGATCCTTGACCGTGGCTCGCATCACGGCGATCGGGACAGGTGCCCCGGACACATCCTTGGCGGACAAGAACACGGAATCGGTTGGCGCGGCCTTGCTTGCCAGTGCTTTGCTCAGCGTCAAGACACCGGTGATTTGCGCGCCAGCTTTAATCGGTTGCACCTTGTCTTTGGCTGTCTCGAACGAGGGCGATTTCTTGCCGGCGATCATTGCGCGCGCCTCGGCGACGCCGGCAGTCATTTGCTTGGCTAACGGCGTGTCCGGCGGCAGCAACTTCAACATCTTCTCCCAATATTTTATCGCGCCGGCATAGTCCTTAGCCTGGAAAGCGGCCGAGCCGATCAGGGCCAATCCCTTGATGTTGTTGGGGTCCAGCTTGAGCGCCTGGTTGATCAGGTCCACTGGTTTTCCGAGCAGATTCCTGTCGTTTGCAACCGCCAATACATCGGCAAAATCGACCAGCAACTGCGCATTGTTCGGGATCAGTTTCACCGCTTTTTCATAAGCCTTCACTGCGTCGGCATAGCGCCCCATCATCGCATAAGACTGCCCCAGCATAGCCCAGCCGTTGCCATCGTTGGGGTTCAGCTCGAGGCGGGCAGCCATATCTTCAACCACTTGCGCGTGTTCCGGCGCCATCTTTTCGGTTTTTGCTATGGTGGCCTGAGATGGGGGAGGCGGCGTTGTACTGGGTCGAACAAGGTACAACACGATCGATAATACCGGGATGGCGAGGCCGACAGTGATTGCAGCCGCACGCCCCGACATGAGAGTTGCCAAGATACCGGTCGGGGTGACGGGCGGTTTCTTTTGCATCTTGCGCAACAAGGGCGGCAATACGAACAACAATGCAACAACAACTGCAACAGCCAATTCAGCGGCTACCAGCCAAAATATGATCACTTTTATAACCTTTCACTTAAGGGCACTTCTAAAAATCCACATTTCATCCCAACTGCAGCGTTGCGGAAAAAATTTCTTACTTACATATTATATATATGCGGCGCGGCGAAATTTTTTCCGCGCCTTGCATTTGGGCGAACTCTGAATTTTTAGAAGTGCCCTTAACAGCGCCGCAGAGTTACAGCAACGCGAACGATGCAAATCACAACATGACCACACCCATTTTCATCATTGAATCATGACACGAATCAACCGTTGCGGGCAAACACTCGCCTGATGCACGGAATGCCGGTCTCCCCACAAATATGGGGCAAGTCGTTTAATGATTGAGCGATGGGGAGGGCGGTTTTTTGTTGGGCGTCGACTTCCATACGAAAGCCTGATGTCCGCCGCCGTCATATCCGGCTACGACGCTGCCGTCAGAGGACGCACAGAATGCAGCGTTGAACGCATCGCCGGGTAGGGCGACCATTCCTCCGGCTTGCGTCCAGCGGAAAGCGTGGCTGACATCCCGGTTTTCGCTGTATCCCACTACTGTCGTGCCGTCGGCGGATACGCCAAAAGCCCGGCTGCCTATGGTGCCGGGGAGGGTGCCCAAGCCGACCATGCCGCCAGCCTGCGTCCAGCGAAAGGCTCGGACGCCGCTACGGCTGTCGCTGCGTCCGACCACGACGGAGCCATCAGCGGACACACCCACGGCTGCGCTATCCGCGCCGCCGGGTAGAAAGCCCAGGCCGACCATGCCGCCGGATCGTGTCCAGCGGAAAGCCTGCCTGCGGCCCTTGCTATTCACGCTGAATCCGACCACCACGGAACCATCCGCAGAAACGGCATGGGCCCGACTATTTTTTTCATCGGGTGCCAATTTCAAGGCAACCATGCCAGTTGACTGTGTCCAACGGAAGGCCTGATTATCACTGTAACCGACTACTACGGCACCGTCAGCAGAGACGC
>Ga0315271_10002064_pt1 | contig 12484 bp, 11 predicted proteins | sample C3_top_MG_FD_204664 | JGI IMG/M metagenome (GOLD analysis project Ga0315271, IMG submission 204664) | Sediment microbial communities from Yellowstone Lake, YNP, Wyoming, USA - C3_top | ecosystem: Environmental > Aquatic > Freshwater > Lake > Sediment | place: USA: Wyoming | collected 2017-08-01
CCAGGGGGTGACAGAGCACCTGCCCCACGCCCAGCTCACCTTCGACAAGTTCCATGCCGTGAAGCTGGTCAACGAGGCGCTGGAAGCGGTCCGCCGGGAAGAGCAGAAGAGCCATCAGGAGCTGAAGTGCAGCCGGTATCTCTGGCTGAAAAACCCCAGGAATCTCCGGCGGGACGAAGAAGGCCGTCTTGGCGCCCTGTTGGGCCAGTCCCACCTGAAGACGGGACGGGCCTACCGGATCAAGCTGGCTTTCCAGGGGTTGTACGACGAGCATTTGAGCACGGCGGAAGCCTACTTGAAGCACTGGTACTTCTGGGCCACCCACAGCCGGATGGCGCCCATCGTCAAGGTGGCCCACACCATCAGAGAGCACTGGGACGGAATCCTCCGCTGGTTTCATTCCGGTCTCACCAATGCCCTATTGGAGGGCACCAACAGCCTCATCCAAGCTGCAAAGGCCAAGGCCAGAGGGTACCGCTCCGCCGAGTACCTCCTCACCATCGCCTACCTCATCGCCGGACAATTGACATTCAACTTACCCACATGAAACAGCGAGGAAGCAGAAAAGAGAAGAGTCGTTCTTGTCTTCATCTGCGCTATCTGCGTAATCTGCGGATAGGCCCCTTTGTCTTTTTCCCTAGTGCCTCTGTGGATTTCTCTCTTTTCAGGAGTGGTGTGCTAGTTCCCTAGTCACCCTTCGGGTAGGCGGCCATGCACTCCTCGGCGACGCGGGCGCTGAGCGCGTGGTAGCCGGGCCTAGCCTCGGCGAAGATCTCCCGCGCCAGGGTGCGCGTTCGCGGCGTCGCTCCCAGGGCGCCGTAGAGGGGACGAAGGTACTTCATGCGGCCCACCGTGGTGAGCACTTCACGCACGCGGGCGAAGCTGGGCTCGTAGTCGCTGGCGGCGGCGATGGTCAGCCACTCCACGAGGATTTCGTAGCTGGTCCGTCCCGTCAGGGAAAAGGCCGAATCGAGCCATGCGCAATCGGCCTGCGGCAGGGGTCTGGGCAGCCCCTGCAGGTAGACGAGCGTCTCTTCGGGAGACCAAGCCTGCGCCGCGTTTTCGGGAGGCCGCTGGCCCGATTTCCATCCCGTGGAGAGGGCCTGGAGCGCCTCCAGTTCGGGAGAATGGAAAACGGGGCAGTTGGCCGGAAGGCCCTCACCGTAAATCCAAGCCTTGGCGTCCACCTTCTCGGCCAGTCCCGGACGCTTCTCGTCCAGAAACGCCAAAAATTCCTCGCTCGTGATGGAGGTGAACCGGAATCGGGCGATGTACTCCCGGAGGAACCGGTCGAAATCTTCGCGCCCCGCGGCCTGCTCGAACAGGGCCACGAGTCGGGCGCCCTTCTCGTAGGGCACTTCCGAATACATGGCGTCCGGGTCCACGCCCCACAGGTCGGTTTTCAACCGGGTATAGGGAGATTTCGCTCCGAATCGGCTGAAGGCGTCGTCCAGGCCGGTCTTGCCAATGGCCCAGGCCATGGCCGCCCGCCCCTTGCCGTGCAGCGCCTCCAGCGTTCTCCTCTCGGCCCACACGGTGAACCCCTCGTTGAGCCAGAAGTCGTTCATGGTGGCGTTGGTCACGAGGTTGCCCGTCCAGGAATGGGCGAGTTCGTGCACGACCACATTGACGAGGGAGCGGTCTCCCGCCAGCAGCGTGGGCGTCAAAAAGGTGAGGCGGGGATTTTCCATCCCGCCGTAGGGGAAGGAGGGCGGGAGGACGAGCATGTCGTACCGCTCCCACTCGTAAGGGCCGAACAGGGCCTCCGCGGTGACAATCATGTCTTCGATCCCGGCGAACTCCCACGCAGCCTTCCCCACCGTCGCCGGCTCGGCCCAAATGCGGGACCGGGGGCTCAGGTCCCGTCCCTCCAAGTCTCCCACGGCCAGGGCGATGAGATAGCTGGGGATGGGCTGGGGCATGTCAAAGAGGAAGGTCTTTGACCGGGGCCCGGGTCCAGGCCTGACACCCGCGGATCCCGCCGACATGACGGCGGTGAGGTCCTCCGGGATCGTCACTTCCGCGGTGTAGCTCACGCGAACCCTGGGGCTGTCCTGCAGGGGGATCAGGGTCCGGGCGTGGTGAGGCTGGCATTGGCTGAACATGAAGGGATGGCGCTTGCCCGCGGTCTGCTCCGGCAAGAGCCATTGAAGGGCCGTGGCCTGGGCGGTGGTGGCGTAAGCGAGCGTCACCTCCCGGGTTCCCGGCGGCAGAGTGAGCCTGAGCCTTTGGCCGAGGATGGGGTCCGGGTCGTCCAGTTCGTAGGGGACCGGGTGCCCGTCCGCCGTCACCGACCGGATGTCGAGCCCCTTCGTGTCCAGGTCCATGAAGCCTTGGGAAGGCTCGTGGAGTGCGAGCAGCACCTCGCCCGAGATGCGCCTGGCCTGGAAGTCCACATCCCACCGGAGCCGGAGTGATTTCGTCCTGGGTTGTTCCTCATCAAAGTACGAGTGCGGGTCCATCCGGGCCATAGAGTCACCTCTTGATTTCGCCCGGATCGGGGGCCACATTCGGGCCTCGCCATTAAACCCGGGTGGGTTCGCATGGCATAGATTACCCGCATCTCTGGCCGAGGCGCAAGACGATGGAGGCGGGGAAGTGATCGGGTGATCGGGTGACGCAACGGGTGGGAGCGAAGTCCCCGAGCCACACGCCTACCGTCAGGAAAGCCCCAAGGGTGAGGCCCCGGAGGGCAAACTCCCTTTTCTTGGTGCCTTGGTGCCTTGGTGGTGAGGTTTGCCTCGCCTTTCTAGTCTCTTTCGTCCCCTTGCGGGCTTCTTTGCCCGCGGGGCGGTGCCCGGAGGGCAAACTCCCTTTTCTTGGTGTCTTGGTGCCTTGGTGGTGAGGTTTGTGTTTTTTTGGGGGTCCCTTATGGTTGCCTTCCTTCTCACTCTTGGTGCCTTGGTGGTGAGGTTTGCTTTTCCTCTCTAGTCTCCTTCGTCCCGTTGCGGGCTTGGCCCGTGGTTCGGGAAGCGAAGGCCATGGGCCCTCCCCGTGGCCGGGGTCAAGCGATGCCAACCCGAAATCACCCCCCGTTTCGAAGGCAAGACGCGTCCATTGGGGAATCATAGTCTATCCCAAAGCCTGCGATGATAATGGGTGGAAGGGGTCCAATGCATTGATAAACGGTATCTTGGTCGCCGCGATCCGCTCACTGGTGGGTGATCGGGGTAGCCTTCGAGCCCAACGCCTTCGGTCAGGAAAGCCCCAAGGGTTGGGGTGGGGTCCCCGACGGGCTCCGCCCGCGGGGCGGGGAGGGAATGGGCCCTCCCCGTCGCCGAGACGGAGATACGGCTACCCGAAACCACCCCCTCGTTTCGAAGGCAACGAGAGTCCATTGCGGAATTTAATCCCTTGACAAGAATGGGCTTTTGCCATAGACTAAGTACCCTTTGTGCGCGGTCGGCCGCGTGGTGGCCGTACGCCTGGGTAGGCTGCGTCGTGTCTCGGTCGTGTCTCGGGACCCCGTGAGGAATGAGGAGAATCTCGATGAGCACCTATTTTCCGAAGAAGGGGGAGGTCCCCCGCAACTGGTACCTGGTGGATGCCGAGGGCAAGACCCTTGGCCGCCTGGCCACGGAGGTGGCCCGCGTGCTGATGGGCAAGCACAAGCCCGAGTACACGCCGCATGTGCAGACGGGCGACTTCGTGGTGGTCGTGAACGCCGAAAAGGTGAGCCTCACGGGCAACAAGTGGACCGACAAGATCTACTACCACCACAGCCAGTATCCGGGTGGCCTCAGAGAGACCATGGCCAAGGATGTGATGGCCAAGCGGCCCACCCGCATGATCGAGCACGCCGTCCGCGGCATGCTTCCCAAAAACCGAATCGGGGACCGGCTCATCCGCAAGATGAAGGTCTACGCGGGGGACAAGCACCCCCACGCCGCCCAGCAGCCCGCCCCGTTCCCCGTGGCCTTGAGCTAGGAGCTTGAAACATGAGCGTGATCCAGTACCAGGGAACCGGAAAGCGTAAAACCTCGGTGGCGCGGGTTTTCCTGCGACCGGGCAAGGGAGTCATCAAGGTGAACCGCCGGGAGTTCGAGGTGTACTTCCCGAACCCCGTCCACCGGATGGTCATCCAGAGCCCCCTCGCCCTCACCAGCACCATGGACAAGTTCGACATCCTGGTGAATGTGAACGGCGGAGGCGTGTCCGGCCAGGCCGGCGCCGTCCGGCACGGCATCTCCCGGGCGCTCCTGGAGTACAACCAGGAACTGCGCGGGAAGCTGAAGGCCGCCGGCATGCTGACGCGCGACGCCCGAGAGGTCGAGCGCAAGAAGTACGGTCAGCCCAAGGCGCGCAAGCGGTTCCAGTTCAGCAAGCGCTAGATCGGGTCATTGGTCCACGGGGCGGCGGGGGTGCAAGCCTCTGCCTGCTTCGTGGAGTGCGATAGGCGGAACATTCACCCCATTTCCCGCGGACGCGAAGGGGCGGGCAAGGATCCCCGAGGGGTTCCTGGCCAACAGGCTCTCCGCCCCGTCCTCGGCAGGCCACTAGGAGGCGACTTTGGCGACCGTCACGATGAAGGAACTTCTCGAAGCCGGCGTCCACTTCGGGCACCTCACCCGCAAGTGGAACCCCAAGATGAAGAAGTACATTTTCGGCCAGCGCAACGGCATCCATATCATTGATCTCCAGCACACGCTGCGAGAGTTCAAGAAGGCTTCGGAGTTCGTCACCGAAATTGCCGCCAGGGGTGGCAAGATCCTTTTCGTGGGCACCAAGCGGCAGGCCCAGGAGGCCATCCGCGAGGCGGCCGAGAAGATCGGCATGCCCAGCGTCACCCAGCGATGGCTCGGCGGGACGCTCACGAACTGGCGGACCATCATGACCCGCGTCCAGCGCCTCAAAGAACTGAGCCGCCTCGACACGGATCCCAAGTTTGAGAACCTCACCAAAAAGGAGCGTCTCCTGCTCAGCAAGGAGAAGGAGAAGCTCGACACCATGCTCCTCGGGATCACGGACATGAACCGCCTGCCCGCCGCCATCTTCGTGGTGGACATCAAGCGCGAGAGAAACTGCATCCTCGAGGCGCAGAAGCTCGGGATCCCCGTGGTGGCCATGGTGGATACCAACTGCGACCCGGACGACGCGGACTATCCCATCCCCGGCAACGACGATGCCGTGAGGGCCATCCAGCTCTTCGCGGGTAAGATCGCCGAGGCCCTGGAAGAGGGGCGCAGCGCCTACCAGGAGCATGCGCAGAGCGATGCGGCCGACGAGGCCATGTCGGACAAGATCGGCCGCGACACGGGCGCCATCGTAGACGCAGACCCCAGAAAAGCCGCCGCCAAGGCACCCCGCCGCCGCGAAGGCGCACCGGGCGACAAGGCCAAGCCTGGCGCCCGCAGGCCCGCAGGCACCGGCACGGGCAGGCCTCCAGCACGCAAGCCTGCGGCCAAGGCCCCGGCTGCACCCAAGACGACGGAGGAGTAGCACCATGGCGATTTCACCCAAGGCCGTGCAAGAGCTTCGCGAGAAGACCGGCGTCGGCATGATGGATTGCAAGCGCGCCCTCGATGAAGCGGGCGGCGATATGGAAGAGGCGATCAAGATTCTGCGGAAGAAGGGGATCGCCACGGCCGCCAAGAAATCCACGCGAGCCGCATCGGAGGGCCTGGTGGAGGCTCACATCTCCGCCGATGGACGCACGGGCGCACTCCTGGAAGTGAACTGCGAGACGGACTTCGTGGCCAAGACCGACGACTTCAAAGATCTGGTCGCCGCTATCTGCGCCAAGGTTGCGACGGCCGCCCCCGCCGATGTGGAGGCGCTTCTGGATCTGCCCTCCGGCAACGCCGCCGCGCAGAAGGTCAAAGACCTCATCGTCCTCAAGGTCGCCAAGCTGGGTGAGAACATCCAGCTGAGACGCTTCGTCCGTTATCACGGCGAGGGCGCCCTCGTGGCCTCCTACATCCACGCGGGCGGCAAGATCGGCGTCCTCCTGGAATGCGAGGCCCCGGCCGCCACCGAGGAGTTGAAGGCCGTCGCCAAGGACCTGTGCATGCAGGTTGCCGCCGCGGCGCCCCGTTTCGTGAGCCGCCAGGAAGTGACCTCCGATATCCTGGAGAGCGAGAAGGAAATCTACCGCGCCCAGGTGCTCGCGCAGGGCAAGCCCGCCAACATCGTGGACAAAATCGTCGAGGGCAAGATGAACAAGTACTACGAGGAGGCGTGCCTCCTCGAACAGGCCTTCGTCAAGGACTCGACCCTGAGCGTGCAGAAACACCTGGACGCCGTAGCCAAGGGCCTGAAGGTCGTCCGGTTCACGAGATATGTCCTGGGCGAGGGGCTCAAGTCCTCGGCCTGCGACGCGCAGTAAAAAAAGCGGCCTTCGGGCCGCTTTTTTGCGTGAGGCGCGAGGCGCGAGGCGTGAGACGCGAGGCATAAGGCAATGGGAGGGAGGTCGTGCCGGTCGTCGGTTTTCGGTCAATAACTGATGACCGATAACCCAGAACGGTTCTCCACGACGCCCGCTTCCATGCTTTTCTTTTCACTTTTTACTTTTTACTTTTCACTTTTCACTTCTAACTGAGATGTTCCCGCGAAGGAGTCCTCCCATGGCCGAGCCCAGGTACAAGCGAATCCTCCTCAAGATCTCGGGTGAAGCCCTCATGGGCGATGCCGGATACGGGATCCACCCCGAGGCCGTGGCCACGGTGGCGGACGAGATCCGGGAGATCCACGCCATGGGCGTGAGCGTCGCCCTGGTAGTGGGCGGGGGCAACATCTTCCGGGGCATCCAGGCGCGAGAGACGGGGCTCGACCGCGTCACCGCGGACCACATGGGGATGCTCGCCACGGTGATCAACGGGCTCGCCTTGCAGGACGCCCTGGAGAAGAAGGGTATTCCCACGCGCCTCATGACGGCCATCGCCATGCAGGCCCTGGCGGAGCCCTACATCAAGCGTCGCGCGGAGCGCCACCTGGAGAAGGGCCGCGTCGTGATTTTCGCGGCGGGGACGGGCAATCCCTATTTCACCACCGACTCGGCCGCGGCCCTGCGCGCCATAGAGGTCAAGGCCGAACTCCTCCTGAAGGCCACCAAGGTGGACGGCGTCTACTCGGCGGATCCCAAGAAGGACCCAGGGGCCAAGCTCTACGCCTCGTTGAGCTACATGCAAGCCCTGGAAGAGGGGCTCAAGGTCATGGACGCCACGGCCATCAGCCTCTGCATGGAGAACGCCATCCCCATCCGCGTCTTCAACCTCTTCCAGGCGGGCAACATCCGCCGTATAGTAGAAGGCGAGTCCATCGGCTCGATCGTGAGCTGATGGGGGGGGGACGCAAAAAGTGATCAGGTGATCAGGTAATCAAGTGATCAAGTGATCAGGTGATCAAGTGATCAAGTGATCAGGTGATCAAGTGATGACAGATGCGGGGGGCTGCAGGGGTATCCTGATTACCCGATCACCTGATTGCTCGATCACCATCTTCAACGCGGAGGCATCCAGATGAAGGCCATCCTCAGAGAAGTCGAAGAGAAGCTGAAGCACACCCTGGAAGCGACCCGCCACGAGCTTTCCACCCTGCGGGCCGGGAAGGCGAACTTGGGCATCCTGGAGTCGGTCCGGGTGGACAGCTACGGCAACAAGGTCCCCCTGAACCAGGTGGCCACTTTGGGTGTTCCAGAACCCCGACTCATCACCGTTCAGCCGTGGGATCCCAAGCAGATCGCCGGCATCGAGCGGGCCATCATGGAAGCCAACCTGGGCCTCAATCCCAGCAATGACGGCCGCCTCATCCGCATCCCCATCCCCACGCTCACGGAAGAGCGCCGCAGGGACCTGTGCAAGAGGGCCCGCGAGATCGGCGAGCGGGGGAAGGTGGCCGTCCGGCACATCCGCCACGAGGGCCGCACGGCGCTGGAGAAGAAGGAGAAGTCCAAGGAGATCTCGGAAGACGACCGGGACATGGGCTTCGAGAAGGTCCAGCATCTGCACGACCAGTACATCCAACACCTCACCGACTCCGTGACCCACAAGGAAAAGGACATCATGGAGGTGTGAGTGCGACCAGCGCAGCGCGTCGCGGCGGCCGTCCTGGCGGGCGGATTGGGAACTCGCCTGGGCGGGGATGTTCCCAAGCCGTTCATCCCGGTGCTCGGTCACCCGCTCATCCACTACAGCCTCCACCTCTTCGAATCGCTCCCCGAAGTTTGCGCCATCCGAGTGGCGGTGCCGGAGGTTCAGGGCCCAGCGCTGGAGCGTCTGCTCGCCTCCTACCCCCGCCGTGCCTACCGGGGGTGGACGCCCGGTGGAGCCACCCGGGCCCAGTCGGCCCTGGCGGCGCTCAGGTCTCTTGAGCCCGACCGCCCCGATGTGGTGCTGGTCCACGATGCGGCCCGACCCCTCGTCACCGTCCAGGAGGTGCGCGCCCTTCTGGCGGCCCTGCCCGGGCACGATGGGGCCATTCTCGCCTCGCCGCCCGTGGACACGCTCTGGTCGAGCCAGGAGCACAATGTGCGGGAGGTCGTGGATCGTCGGGGGATGGTCCGCGCGTTCACGCCGCAGGCCTTCCCCTTCGAGGCGCTGAAGGAAGCGATTGAAAAGGGGATCGAAGAAGGATTTGAGGGGACCGACGATGCCTCCTTCGTACGCCGCCTCGGGGGCGAAGTTGTTTGGGTACAGGGCTCACGCTGGAACATCAAGGTGACCTACCCCGAAGACCTGACCCTCGTCGAAGCGATCCTGGAGGGCAGCGGATGCGCATAGGCCACGGCTGGGACCTGCACCGGATGGCCCCCGGGAGGCCCTGCCGTCTCGGCGGGCTGGATCTTCCCCACGACAAGGGCCCCCTCGGGCATTCGGATGGCGATGTGGTCCTCCATGCGCTAGCCGATGCCCTTCTGGGAGCCGCGGCGTTGGGGGACATCGGCGCCTTCTTCCCCGACACGGATCCGCGATGGAAGGGCGCCGACAGCGCCGGCCTGTTGGAGGAAGTCCTCGGAAAGGTCCGCGCGGCCGGGTTCTCCGTGGGCAACGCCGATATCACCCTCGTGGCTCAAGAGCCCAAGATCGGTCCCCACCGGCAGGCCCTCCGCGAGAATATCGCGCGCCTCCTCGGGACGGACCTCTCCCGCGTCAGCGTGAAAGCCAAGACCACCGAAGGGCTGGGTGACATCGGGGCGGGAAACGCCATTGCGTGTCACGCGGTGGTGTTGCTGGAGGAGGAAGGTGATCGGGTGACCGGGTGATCGGATGAAAGAGAGAAACCAGCACGAAGAAGGGCGGGGATGGCTCCCCGCCCTTTGCGTGATTTCGTGGCGCTAGGAAAGGAGGACCACGCGATAGTTGACCCGGCTCTCCGGTCCTCGCTCCTGTTTTTTCTCCTCACTCCTCACTCCTCACCGGTTCTCATCCGCTTTTCCGGATGGGAATTACTTCAGAATGCGGACATTCCAGGCTAGGACGGAGCCGTCCGGTTGGGTCCAGCCGCTGACTTCCACCTTCATGCCCACGGCGAGATCGTTGGGCGAGAGCTGATAGCGGCCTTTCCAAATGATGGAATGCATATCGAGCGTGGCCGCGTAACTCGTCTCCCCCCTGCCGAAGATGAATCCGGTGACCAGCCCGCCTTCGTCCACCGCGAGCGCGCTGATCGTTCCCTTGTACGCAAAATCCAGCCCCAGCGTGTTGATGACTCTGGCGGCAAAGATGCCGTTCAGCACCTCGCCCTTCACGCCCACCGTGGCACCCACCTGGAGCGTGCCCGGGCCGACGAGGCGCGCCTGCCCCGTATGGAGGGTCACCGCGCCGTCCAGCGTGAGGGTGCCTTCGCCCAGCGCCGTCACGACGCCATGCCAGAAGAAATCATTTCCGAGTTCTCCCAGCACGAGCGTGGGGTTTCCGCTCACGAAGATGAAGCGCGCGTGGATTGGGGTGCCCGGCTGGACCTCGGAGAAGGGGATCGGGCCCATGGTGCCATCGGGCTGGACGGTGACGAACCTGGACTTCTCCACCACATTCAGGGTCAGGCCCTGGAGGGTGAGCGTGTCGCCGGTGACGCCTTCCACGATGCCGGCCAGGGCCGCGCCGCTGGGCGGGGTCTGGGCCAGGGCGGGGAGCCCCAGGGCGAGGGTCGCAGCGAGGGCAAATGCGAGAACACGGAATCGGTGGTTCATGGTCTCCTCCTTGGGGCCGTTTCGGTGGCCTCCTGTGCACTAGACCGTACTGCGGGCAATCCGGTTTAAAGGCCTGCCCCTCCGCACTGGAACCTGTGACGAATGTCACATCGGGCTGGCCGCGGCTCCGAAGGGTTGGACAGCCTGCCAAAGTCCCTGCCACCATCAGAACGGCACCCGTCGCCGTGGGAGAACATTGCACCCACGCGCTTCCTCCGGTATCCTAGACGCGTCGGGGCGTGGCGCAGTCTGGTAGCGCACCTGCTTTGGGAGCAGGGAGTCGGAGGTTCAAATCCTCTCGCCCCGACCAGCCGTTTTTCCCACGAAGGCATAGGGGCGAGAGGATTTGAAGGGCGGGATACGCCTAGGCCTTGCCGGGAGAACGCGACCGAAGAGGGAGCGTTCGCAGCGTGCAAGGCCAGGCGAGGGACCCGCCCCGGGTTCCGTAGGGCGGCTTGAAACGCAGGCGCCGGACTCCGACGGCGCCGAGGCTTCCAGCCGCCGTAGGGCGGTTTGCGCTTTTCTCCTCTCTTGGCGGGAAGGCAATGCCTGACAAACCTGCACAACGCGAGAGTATGACCCCGAGCGTCTTTTGTATATGTACGATTGGCTGAATGGTCCATCTAGATTAGGTACCGTACCTAATACTCTTCGCCACCGGGCATTAGGCCCTCGACCCCACCTTACTTGGATCACCAGCGCGCGCTCGTCTCTCAGGCAAAGCCTGGAAAGACGACAAGCCTGGCAAGACGATATTGACTAGTAAGTCCAGATAATATAGACTTACTGGTGGAAAATGAGTTGTGACACGGGAAGAGAGGCGCCGGGCATGGCAAGGCCGAAGGGTGAGGGGAAGTCGCTGAGTGCGGAGGCCCTGCGCAAGGTGGTGGGACGCGAGGAGTTCGACTATGTGGCCCTCATGAGCGCCCTGAGGGGCTACGCGAGACCTCGGGCCAAGGTGACGGCGCTTTTGCGCCAGGGGGCCATTGTCAGGGTCAAGAAGGGCCTCTATGTGTTCGGGGCGGAAGTCCGCCGGGGACCCTTCTCCCTCGAGATATTGGCGAACACCCTCTACGGACCCTCCTACCTCTCCCTGCAGTATGCCCTCGCCCACTACGCTCTCATTCCCGAAGGGGTGACCGAGGTCACCAGCGTGTCGCTAACCCGGGGCAAGCGGTTCGAGACGCCGGTCGGGCGGTTCTCGTACCATGCCGTTCCCGAGCGGGCCTTTGGGATCGGTGTGGATCAAGTGGAAATCAAGAAGGGCGTGTCCTGCCTGATGGCCACACGGGAGAAGGCCTTGGCCGATACCCTCTATCTGACCAGGGGGCTTCGCCTGACGAACGATAGAGAGATGAGGAGCTACCTCACGGACTCCCTCCGAATCGAGGAGGAAGCCCTAGCCGCACTGGACTGCGGAGCCTTGGAGGCCATCGCGGAGAGGTACGGCTCCGCCCGTGTCAGCCTGCTGGCTGAGACGGTTTCCCTAATTGAGGAAGGAGTCCCCCCGTGAATGACGCCGTCGCGCGGATGCTCTCGAAGTACCGGAGGGAGACCACGGAGGACCATGTACGGGCCCTCCGCGAGATTCTTCAGGAGATGGCCCTGTTGGGGCTATGGCGAGCCAAGTTCTTCGAGGAGGCGGCCTTCTACGGGGGTACGGCCCTGCGCATCCTCTACGGCCTGGATCGGTTCTCCGAGGACCTGGACTTCTCACTCCTCCATCCCGATCCCGAGTTCGACCTGGGCCGCTACAGCAAAGCCCTTCAACTGGAGCTCAGTGCCTTCGGGTTTAATGTCGAGGTGGGCCAAAAGGAGAAGGGGAGCGGTGCCCCCATCCAATCGGCCTTCCTCAAGGCGGACACCCTCACCCAACTCCTTGAAGTGCGGGCCGGCGAAACCATCCTCGGCGGAATCCCCAAGGGCAAGCTGATCAAGATCAAGCTGGAGGTAGATACGGAGCCGCCGGCCGGATTTGAGACGGAGGCGAGGTTTCTCCTGAATCCCATCCCTTTCACGGTCCGCGCCTACGCCCTGCCCGACCTCTTTGCCGGAAAGATGCACGCTCTCCTGTGCCGTCGGTGGAAGACCCGCGTCAAGGGCCGGGACTGGTACGATTTCGTGTGGTTCGTGGCCAACCATCCTCAACTGCATCTCTCGCACCTGCGCGAGCGCATGGTCCAGAGCGGCCTCTGGCCAAACGACAAGCCTCTCACCGAGGGCGCGTTCCGGAAGAGGCTCCGCGAAACCATTGCCACCGTAGACCTGAACGCCGCCAGGAAAGAGGTTGCTCCCTTTGTTACTCACCCCGAAGCCCTAGCAGTATGGTCTCCTGAATTCTTCCACGCCGTTGCCGAC
>Ga0315271_10002066_pt1 | contig 12483 bp, 1 predicted proteins | sample C3_top_MG_FD_204664 | JGI IMG/M metagenome (GOLD analysis project Ga0315271, IMG submission 204664) | Sediment microbial communities from Yellowstone Lake, YNP, Wyoming, USA - C3_top | ecosystem: Environmental > Aquatic > Freshwater > Lake > Sediment | place: USA: Wyoming | collected 2017-08-01
GCAGTCAGAACGGCGTCTGGACCGTGGGTGTGCTGAGCTTGAACGACAAGCTCGGTAACAACGTACAACTGGACGCGGCGGCGCTCGAGGCCAAGTTCGGCAGCGGCTGCGCGAGCGTCCTCAATGGTCCGTTCCTCGGCCACATCATCACCGCGACCGCCGGCGCCTATGGCAGCATCTCGCCGAGCGGCGCGGTGACCGTGGCTGACGGCTCCGAGCCGGGGTTCAGAATCGAAGCTGACGCGCACTACCACATCAGTGATGTCGTTGTGGACGGTATCTCTCAGGGTTCGCCCGGCGGGGCCGTCACCTACATCACATTCGCTGCAGTCACGAGCGACCACACGATCAGCGCGAGTTTCGCTGTTGACCAAGTCGGCCTCACCGTGAGCAAGGCCGGCCAAGGCAGCGTGGCAAAGGCTCCCGACCAGGCGACCTACGCCTACGGCAGTTCCGTGCAGCTCACCGCCGCCGCCGACCCCGGCTGGCAGTTCTCCGGCTGGAGCGGCGACGCTGGTAGCAGCGCCAACCCGCTGAGCGTGACCATGGACGGCGCCAAGAGCATCACCGCGACATTTGTGGTTGACCCGGCAACGCTCCGCCAGGTCACGACCTTGGCCGGTACAGCCGAGGTCTACGGCCATGACGACGGGACCGGCGGTGCCGCGAGATTCAACAACCCCTCCGGCGTTGCCCGCGATGCAGCCGGCAACGTCTATGTGGCCGACAGCCAAAACCATACCATTCGCCAGGTCACCCCAGCCGGCGTGGTCACGACCCTCGCCGGCACGGCCGGGGTTATCGGCAGCGAAGATGGCACGGGCAGTGCCGCGAGCTTCAATAGTCCGTGGGGAGCGGCCTGCGACGCAGCAGGCAATGTCTACGTCGCCGACATGTGGAACTGCACGATCCGCAAGATCACCCCGGCAGGCGTGGTCACGACCCTCGCCGGCACAGCTGGGGTCTACGGCAGTGAAGACGGCACGGGCAGCGCTGCGAGTTTCAATACTCCCGGGGGGCTCGCCTGCGACACATCCGGCAATGTCTATGTCGCCGACTACGGGAACGGAACGATCCGCAGGATCACCCCGGAAGGCGGTGTCACGACACTCGCCGGCACAGCCGGGGTCGCCGGGAGTGACGACGGCACCGGCAACGCCGCAAGCTTCAGTAGCCCCTCCGGCGTCGCCTGCGACGCAGCCGGCAACGTCTACGTTTCCGACACAGACAACCAGACCATTCGCAAGATCACCCCTGTCGGCGTGGTCACGACCCTTGCCGGCAAGGCCGAGGTCGACGGCCATGACGATGGCATTGGCAGCGCGGCGCGCTTCTACTACCCGTTGGGCATTGCCTGCGACGCAGTCGGCAACGTCTACGTGGCAGACACGTACAACCACACTATCCGCGGAATCTCTCCGGGTGGCGTTGTCACGACCATCGCCGGCTGGGCTGGCGACGCTGGTTCCGCTGACGGTCTAGGCAGCGGCGCGAGCTTCAACAATCCCGTGGGCATCGTCTGCGACGCCGTCGGGAGCATCTACGTGGCCGACACGTACAATTGCACTATCCGCACGGTAGTCCCCGCGGTTCTTGGTGGCATCGTCGGCGTCACCCAGTCGACCGGCGGCACGATCTCTCTGTCTGGGCAGACGGGTGCCGCCCCGGCGCAGGTCGCCGTCGAGAGCGGCGCCGACAAGGCCTTCACGATTACCCCGGAAGCGCCCTATCACGTCACGGACGTCACGGTCGATGGCGTCTCCCAAGGTCCACTCACGACCTATACATTCCACGGCGTGACGCAGGACCACAGCATCGCTGCGACCTTCGCCGCGGACCCGGTCGCCCTTGCCGTAGGCACCACTGGCCAGGGCAGTGTCGTCAAAGTCCCCGACCTGACCACGTATGCCTACGGCAGTTCCGTCACGCTCACCGCGACTGCCGCGCCAGGCTGGGAGTTCACCGGGTGGAACGGCGACGCTGGCGGCAGTGCGAATCCGCTGACCATCACCATGGGCGCCGCGAAGAACATTACGGCGACTTTCACGGTTGACCTTTCAGGGCTTCTTCAGGTCACGACCTTTGCCGGCACGGCCGGTCAGACAGGCAGCGTAGACGGCGCGGGCGGCTCGGCCAGGTTCAACCGTCCTTGGAGCGTCGCCTGCGACGCTGCGGGCAACGTCTACGTGGCCGATGGCCTGAACGACACGATCCGCAAGATCACCCCGGCTGGTGATGTAACGACCCTTGCCGGCTCGCCTGGAGTCACTGGCAGTGATGACGGGACCGGGAGCGCGGCGCGGTTCTCCTCCCCCACTGGCGTCACCTGCGATGCGAGTGGCAACGTCTATGTGGCCGACAACGACAACAGCACGATCCGCAAGATCACCCCGGCCGGCGTTGTCACGACTCTCGCTGGTTCTGCCGGTCATCCAGGCAACACGGACGGCACAGGTAGCGCGGCGCGGTTCAATCAACCCTGGGGCCTCACATGCGACGCCGTAGGCAACATCTACGTCGCATCCATGAACAGCACTGTCCGCAAGATCACACCCTCTGGCGTGGTCACGACGATTGCAGGCTTGGCGAACAACCAAGGAAGTGCCGACGGCACCGGGACTGCAGCACGCTTCTACATCCCAAAGGGCATCACTCACGACTCTGACGGCAACCTCTATGTCGCAGACGGCAACAGCACCATCCGCAAGATCACCCCGGCCGGCGCAGTCACGACAGTTGCCGGCTCATATGGCGATGAGGGTAGCGTCGACGGCACCGGAAGCTCGGCGCGCTTCAAGGACGTCTACGGCGTTGCGTGCGACGCCGCCGGCAACGTCTACGTCGCCGACAGCACCAACTGCACCATCCGCAGGGTCACCCCCGCTGGCGTGGTCAGCACAATCGCCGGCCGGGCCGCGAGCGGCCTCGACAGCACCGACGGTACCGGCAGCGCAGCGCGGTTCAACGGCCCGTCCGGTATCGCCATCGATGCTGCCGGAGACATCTACGTCGCGGACACGTTCAACCACACGATCCGCAAGGGAATCCGCGCAGGCTTCCTCAACGTCACTCAGACTGATGGAGGCACCATCTCGCTGGCTGGGCAGTCTGGGGCAGCCCCGGCGCAGGTCGCAGTCCAGCACGGTGCCGACCAGACCTTCACGATCACGCCGGACGCTCACTTCCACGTCGTCGACGTAGGAGTGGACCGCGTCTCGCAAGGTCCGCTGGCGAGCTACACCTTCAGCGGCGTGGCCCAAGACCACAGCATCACGGCGAGCTTCGCCGTCGACCAGGTCGCTCTCAACGTGGCGACCGCCGGTCAAGGCAGCGTAGCCAAGGTTCCCAACCAGTCGACCTACGCCTACGACAGCTCCGTGGTGCTCACCGCCAACGCCGACCCGGGCTGGGTGTTCACTGGCTGGAGCGGCGACGTCACCGACACCACCAACCCGCTGACCGTGACCATGGACGGCGCCAAGAGCGTCACGGCGACCTTCGTCGTCGATCCGGCGACGCTTCTCCACATGACGACTCTCGCGGGCACGGCGCAAACCTCGGGCAGCACCGACAGCAGCGGCGGCTCGCCGCTCTTCAGTCAGCCCCAGGGTGTCGGCTGCGACGCTTTGGGCAACGTGTACGTCGCTGACCGGGCCAATGACACCATCCGCAAGATCACGCCGGCGGGCGTGGTCACGACCCTCGCGGGCACGGCGGGCGCGCCGGGCAGCACCGACAGCAGCGGCGGCTCGCCGCGATTCAAGCAGCCGTGCGGCGTCGCCTGCGACCCAAGCGGCAACGTCTACGTTGCTGACTATGGCAACAACATCATCCGCAAGATCACCCCGACTGGCACGGTGACGACCTTCGCGGGTACCGCGGGGGCGTCGGGCAGCACCGATAGCTCGGGGGGCTCGCCGCTGTTCGACCAGCCCACCGGCGTCGCCTGTGACGCCGACGGCAACGTGTACGTTGCTGACTTCGGCAACGGCACCATCCGCAAGATCACGTCCGCCGGGTGGGTCACCACGCTTGCCGGCACCGCACACAGTGGCGGGCACGCGGACGGTACGGGTAGCGCGGCGAGCTTCAATGGGGTATCGGGAGTCGCGTGCGACGCCGCAGGCAATGTCTACGTCGCGGACATGTTCAACGACACGATTCGCCAGATCACGCCCACGGGAGTGGTCACAACGGTGGCCGGTACGGCCGGCCTGGCAGGCAGCGCCGATGGCATCGGCGGCGCGGCGCGCTTCGATTGGCCCAGCGGCATCACGTGCGACGCTTCTGGCTACGTGTACGTCGCGGACTCAAACAACAACACCATACGCAGGATCACACCCGGTGGCGTGGTGACAACGACCGCCGGCCTGGCCGGCAGCCTCAATGCCGGCAGTACCGACGGAACCGGAAGCGCGGCACGCTTCTTGAGCCCTTGCAGCGTCGCTTGTGACCCCGTCGGCAACGTCTACGTTGCCGACACCGGCAACGACACGATCCGCAAGGCGGTCTGCCCTGCAACGGTCGGCGGCTTCGTCAGCGTCAGCCAAGGCAGTGACGGCACTGTCTCCCTGAACGGGCAGAGCGGCGCGGCCCCGTCCCGCGTCCCTGTCCAGCACGGTCAGAGCCAGACCATCACGATTACGCCGGACGCCCTCCACCACGTCGAAGAAGTCACCGTCGACGGCGTTTCTCAGGGCGCGATCGCGACGTACACATTCAGCAACGTGACCGCGGACCACACCATCGCGGCGAGCTTCGCGGCAGACCCAATCGCCCCGACGGTGACGAGCCCCGATGGCGGCGAGAGCTGGGAGGTGGGCACGACCCACGCGATCACCTGGACCCCGGGAAATGGCGGCGCGGTGACGATCAAGCTCTCGCGCGACCACGGTTCCACTTGGGGGGAGACGCTCTTTGCGTCCACAGCCAACGACGGCACAGAATCGTGGACAGTGGCGGGCGCGGCCACGAGCCAGGCCCTGGTGCGCGTCTCCAATGGCGCCGGTGCCGACACCTCGAACGCCGACTTCACGATGGTCACACCGCTGTTCGCGGCCAAGGTCGACTACGCGACCGACTCCGCGCCGCGCTCGGTCGTCGCCGGCGACTTCAACGGCGACGGCACGCAGGACCTGGCGACGGCCAACGCGAGCGCCAACACCGTCAGCATCCTGCTGAGCAATGGCAATGGCACGTTGGCGGCCAAGGCCGACTACGTGACCGGTTCTGCGCCCTTGTCGGTCGCCGCCGGCGACTTCAACGGCGACGGCAGGCAGGACCTGGCGACGGCCAACTTCAGCGGCGACAGCGTCAGCGTCCTGCTGGGCAACGGCAATGGCACGTTCGCGGCCAAGGTCGACTACGCGACCGGTTCCGGGCCCTACGCGGTCGTCGCCGGCGACTTCAACGGCGACGGCAAGCAAGACCTGGCGACGGCCAACGCGAGCGCCAACACCGTCAGCATCCTGCTGGGCAATGGCAATGGCACGTTCGCGGCCAAGGCCGACTACGCGACCGGCTCCACACCGCGCTCGGTCGAGGTCGGCGACTTCAACGGCGACGGCAAGCAGGACCTGGCGACGGCCAACGCAATCGGTAACACCGTCAGCATCCTGCTGGGCAACGGCAACGGCACGTTCGCGGTCAAGGCCGACTACGCGACCGGTTCTGCGCCCATGTCGGTCGCCGTCGGCGACTTCAATGGCGACGGCATGCAGGACCTGGCGGCGGTCAACAATGTGGGCGGCGTCAGCATCCTGCTGGGCAGCGGTAGCGGCACGTTCGCGGCCAAGGTCGACTATGCGACCGGCACCAAGCCGTACTCGGTCGCCGTTGGCGACTTCAACGGCGACGGCAGGCAGGACCTGGCGACGGCCAACTACATCGGTGACAGCGTCAGCATCCTGCTGGGCAATGGCAATGGCACGTTCGCGGCCAAGGTCGACTACGCGACCGGCGCCGCGCCGTACTCGGTCGCCGTCGGCGACTTCAACGGCGACGGCACACAGGACCTGGCGGTGACCAACGCGGGCGGCAACAGCGTCAGCGTCCTGCTCAATACCACTCCGGCGCCCGGCGCCGTCCAGTTCGCCAGCCGCGTTGACTACCTGACGGGGCAGAGCAGCGGGATCGCCTACGGCGACTTCAACCGCGACGGCAAGCAGGACCTGGTGACAGCCAACTATGAGGCCATCGGCACTGTCGGCGTGTTGCTGGGCAGCGGCAGCGGTGCTTTTGCTCCCGAAGCCCAGTCCCATATCGTGCAGTACGGCGACTTCCCGGCTGACGTCGCCGTCGCCGATCTGAACCGCGACGGAAAGCCGGATCTGGTGACGGCGAACCACGGGAGCAGCATCGGGGCGGTACCCGGTAACGGCGACGGCACCTTCCAGACAGGGCTCGACATGCCAGCGGGAAACACTCCGATGGGTGTCGCCGTTGCCGACTTCAACAATGATGGAAGACAGGACGCGGTGACGGCCGACTACGGCAGCAGCAACGTCACCGTCGCGCTCGGTGACGGCAGCGGGTATTTCGCGTCCTCGGTCCTGTGCTCGACCGGGTTGGGCCCGTGGAGCGTTGTCACCGGCGACTTCGATCGCGACGGGAAGCAGGACCTGGCCACGGCGAACTCCGATGCCGACACGGTCAGCGTCCTGCTGGGCAACGGTGACGGCACCTTCCGGACCAAGGTCGACTACGCGGTTGGCAGCGGTCCGAGGTCCGTCGCCCTTGCGGACATCAACGGCGACGGCAAGCAGGACCTGGCAGCAGCCAACGCTGCCGCCAGCACCGTCAGCGTCCTGTTGGGGAACGGTGATGGGACCTTCTTGGCCAGGACCGACTACGCGGCCTACGGTCAGCTCCGAGATCTGACGGCCGCCGACCTGAACGGCGACGGGAAGGTGGACTTGGCCACCTGTAACTTCGGCAGCGTCAGCGTCCTGCTCAACACCACGTCACGGTGACGCGGTCGCAGGGGGTGACCTGCCCCAGGACCGGCCGGTAGGATACGGCTACGGTGGGCGTGCCTGGCGAGCTTGATGAGGGAGGCCGGCTGATGGGTGACAACGGCGTGGACGCCGTCAGCTATCTTCCGGCCTCCCTCGTGCGGGCGGCCGGCGACCACCCCGTGCGCGGCCTGCCCTGGTGCGACGAGGTCGACGGTACCATGGTCATGGCCGACCTCTCCGGCTTCACCAACCTCTCGGAGCGCCTCGCGAGTCTCGGTGACGAGGGAGCCGAGCGGCTCACCGGCATCATCAACTCGTTCTTCGCGCGCATGCTGGAGACCGCCTCGCGGTACGGCGGCGACACCCTTACCTTCGGCGGCGACGCCATCCTGCTGCTGTTCGACGGCCCGGAGCACGCCGGCAGGGCCGTCGCCGCGTCCCTGGCGATGCTCCGGCAGGTCGAGCGTGCGGCGGCCGTCGACTCGGGCGACGGCAAGGTCAAGATCGGCATGTCGGTCGGTGCGCACAGCGCCCGGTTCTCGCTCGCGGCGGCCGGGCTGACGGACGAGCGCGCCCTCTCGTTCGTCCTCGGGCGCGACGCCGAGCTGACGGCGTTGGCCGAAGCCCAGGCCGAGCGTGGCCAGCTGGCGATCTCCGCCTCGACGTTGCGCCTGCTCTCGGGCGACCCGGGCGTGACCCAGACCGGCGACTACTGGCGGGTGGATCAGTGCGTCGGCGAGGCTGCGCCGCAGGCGGCAACCGAGCCTTTCGCGCTGACAGACCGGCAGCTTCAGCGGCTCGCGCCGTTCCTGCCGCCGTATGCACGGACGGCCGGGCGGAACGACGGCGAGCGGGTGCAGCTGACACCGGAGCACCGGCGCACGGTGATCGCCTTCGTCAACATCCTGGGGCTCGACGAGGTCATCGAGAGCGCCGGCGTCGGTGCGGCTCTCGGGCAGCTGCAGAGCTACTCGGCGATGCTCACCCGGCTTGCGGCCACGCATCACGGCTTCGTCGTCAGCAGCGACATCGCCACGAAGGGCTCGAAACTCGTCATCACCTTCGGGTCGCCGGTGGCGCACGAGTACGCGCCGGCGAACGCCGCCCGCTTCGCCCTCGACCTGACCGCCGGCCTCAGGGCGTCGGGGCTCGACCTCCAGCACAAGATCGGAGTGAACGGCGGTCACGTCTTCGCCGGCGAGGTGGGGCCGCCGTTCCGTCGCCAGTACACGGTCATGGGCGACGACGTCAATCTGGCGGCGCGGCTCATGGCTGCCGCCGACCCGGGCTCTGCGCTCATCAGCCGTAAACTGCTCGACTACGCCGGCCCGACGCTGTGCGCTCGCGAGCTGGAACCTATCAAGGTGAAGGGCAAAGAGCAGGCAGTCGCAGTCTGTGTGCTCGAGGAGGAGCGGGGAGGGGGCGCCCAGATCCGTGGCGGCGCATCTTCGGGTCGCGAGGAGGGGCGCCTGTTCGGCCGCCGGGCCGAGCTCCTGGTGCTTCGCCAGGCTTGGGAGCAGGCCCGCGGCGGTGACGCGCAGACCGTGCTGATCGAGGGCGACGCCGGCGTCGGCAAGACGCGCCTCATCGACGAGGCGCTCAAGGGCCTTGCCCGGCCGGGCCGGGCGACGCGCGCCGCCTGCTTCGAGCACCTGCGCGCGGCGCCGTTCACTCCCTGGGTCGATGTGCTCTACTCGATCCTCGGTCTGTCGCGCGGAGCCTCGACCGGGGAGCGCACCGAGGCGGTGCGCTCGCACCTCGAAGCTCGCCTGCCCGACGACCTCGAGATGGGTTCGCTGCTCAACCCGCTGCTGACGCTGTCGCTCCCGCAGAGCGATGTGGTCGGCTCGCTCGACTCCGGCGCCCGCCGCGAGCGGCTCTTCGGGCTCGTGTCGCACATCCTGGCCGACGCGGCGGCCGCGCGAGGCCACATCGTCGTCATCGAGGACATCCACTGGATCGACGAGAGCTCGCTCGACCTCGTCCGTCACCTGGGCGGGCTGGGTGCCGGCGCCGGGGTGCTTCTCCTGCTCACCACCCGGCCGACGGAGCTCCCGCTCGACCTCGAGAGCACAGGGGCGAAGCAGATCACGCTCGCCGAGCTGACCGAGGCCGAATCACTCGAGATGGTCCGCGAAGCGCTCGATCTCGAGGACCTGCCTGGTGAGGTAGGGGAGGCGATCTACGCCAAGACCAAGGGCAACCCGCTCTTCCTCGAGGAGGTCGTGCGCTCGCTGCAGGCGCCCGGCGTGCTCGAGCGCATCCTCGGCGCCTCGTCGGTCGCGCGCGCGGCCGAACTGGCGGCGCTCGAGATCCCCGACCGCGTGCAGGGCCTGCTCATGTCGCGCATCGACCGCCTGCCCGCGGACACGCGCGAGGTGCTCAAGGCCGGCTCGGTCGTCGGCCGCTCCTTCGACGCGACCCTCCTCGAAGGGATCGAGGACGACTACCTCCGGCCCGTCTCCTTCGAGCGCGCCTTCGCGGAGCTTGTCGACGCGGCGCTGGTCGTCCCCGGTGAAGCGGACGACGGGGCCGCCGTCAGCTTCCGCCATGCCCTCGTCCAGGACGTCGCCTACGAGAGCCTGCCCTTCTCGCGTCGCCGCGAGCTGCACGGCCGCGTAGCGAGCTACCTCGAGTCGACGCAGCCGCAGCTCGACCACGGCCTGCTCGTGCACCATTATCGCCACGCCGGCGATGTGGACAAGACGCAGCTCCACGCTGTCCGGGCGTCGGAGTCCTCCGCCGCGGCCTACGCGAGTCCGGAGGCGATCGACTACCTCGCGGTCGCGCTCGACGTGACTCGCGGCCGCACCTCGCGCGACGCTTGCCTCAGAAGCCGTTTCGAGGAGCTGATGGGCGACAGCCAGGTGGCGCTCGCGCGGCACGACGACGCGATCGCCTGCTTCGCGTCCGCGCGCCGGCGTTGGGCATCCTCTCCAGTACGGGCGGTGGCCGAGGAGGCGCTCCGCGACCTGGCGCCCGTCGCCAGCGCCGAGGACAGAGACGCGCTGCTGTGCTGGAAGATCGCCGTCGCCTTCGAACGCGGCCGTTCGGCCTACAGGCGATCCCTGACCTGGCTCGACAGGGCGGCGGCGGCCCTGCCGCAGGACCGCAAGGGGACGGAAGCTCGCATCCTGACCACCCGAGGAGTCGTCCTCTCCCGGCTGGGTCGCTATCAGGAGGCCGATGAAGCCGGGCAGAGGGGCGTCGAGCTGGCTCGCGAGGGAGGGGACGTCGCGCTTCTGGCCTTTGCTCTCAACATGCACGGCAGTCTGCTCGGTACTTTGGGCCTGCTGGATCGCGCCATCGCGTGTAGCTCGGAGGCGATCCCGCTCTACGAACGCGAAGGCGACCTCTATGGTCAGGCCGTGAGTCATGCCAACGTGGGCGCCGACTACACGGTCGCGGGCGATTTCCGGCCCGCGCTCGAGCACCTCGAGACGTCGCTCGCCCTTCACTCCCGCATCGGCAACGTCAATGGGATCGCCTTCCAGCATCTGAACCTCGGCGGACTGTTGTCCCAGATGGGCGAGCTGGACGACGCGATCGGCCACCTCGAAGAGGCGATCCGGTTGAGCAGCCACCAGGGCGTCAGCCTCCTCGGCACCGGATTCGCCTTTCTCATGCTCGCTCGCGCGCGGCTGTGGTCGGGCTCTCTGGAGCAGGCGCAGCGAGCACTCGACGAGGCCTTCAGGATCCTCGAGAGCATCGATGCACAGAGCATCCTGCTCGACGCCGGCATCATCGCTTCCGAGCTGTGCTTGGCCGAAGGCGATCTGGACCGGGCAGAGACCGTCTGCAGGAAGGTCGTCTCAGAGTCTCGGGCCATGAATGCGGAGTACTCGGAAGGGGAGGCCCTGACCATGCTGGGCCGCGTCCTGATCGCCCGCGACTCCCATGACGAAGCCATCCCAGATCTCGAGGCCAGCATCGTGCTCGCGGGCAGGGCCGGCTCCGACTACGAGCGCGCCAAGGCGCTCGCCGTCCTGGCCGAGGCCCAGAGCGCCTGCACGCTCGGTGGCGAGGAGTGCGCGGCCACGCTCGACGAGGCGATCCGGCTCTTCGAGAAGATGGGCGCCGGCTACGATCTCGAGAAGGCGCTGGAAGTGCGCGATCGTCTGTTCGCTCCCGCGCCAGCGGGGAGCCCAGGCATGGGCGATGCGACGTGAGCCGCCAAGGCGAGACATCCGTCGCCTCCGTCTTCGCCACGACCATGCGCAACGGCGCGCTCCTGCGCCTCGAGCTCGCCTGGGCGGCGTACAACGGCGCCGAGTGGGCCGTTTGGGTCTCGCTGCTGGTGTACGCCTACGGGGTGGGAGGCGCCACGGCGTCAGGCCTCATGGCGCTGGTGCAGCTGATCCCTTGCGTGTTCCTGGCGCCGTACCTCGGCGCGCTGACCGACAAGCGGCGCCCCGGTCGTGTCCTCCTGGGCGCCTATCTGCTGCAGGGCTTCGCGATGGCCGCGGTGGCCGGCGCTATTCTGGCGGGCGCGCCGGCCCCGGTCGTCTTCGCCCTCGCCGTGCTCGTCAACGTCGGCGTCACCATCCCGCGGCCGGCGCAGTCGGCGCTGCTGCCGAGCGTGGTGCGCGCGCCGGTCGAGCTGACCGCGGCCAACGTCGTCGGCAGCTGGATGGACAACGGCAGCGCGCTCGTGGCGCCGGCGCTCGCCGGCGTGCTCATCGCCGTCGGCGGGCCTCAGCTGTCCATCGCCGTGCTCGCCGCCTTCGCCTTCGCGGCGGCGGCTCTCGTGTGGCCCGTGCCCGGGCCGCCGCCGATCGCGGAGTCCGGCGGCGGCTCCCTCACGGTGCGGGTCCTCCACGGCTTCAAAGTCGTCTACGCCCAGAAGAACATCCGCACGCTGGTCGGGATCCTCGGCGCGCAGTACATCTTCGTCGGCGCGCTCGACGTCCTCTACGTCGTGCTCTCGATCTCGGTGCTGGGGATGGGGAACGCCGGCGCCGGCTACCTGAACTCCGCCTTCGGCGCCGGCGCGCTGGTCGGATCGATGATCGCGGCGCTGCTGGTGGCGCGCCGCCGTCTGACGCCGGCGCTCGCCGCCGGCATGGTCACGGCGGCGCTCGCCCTCGGCGCTCTGGGGGTCTTCCCGACGGTGGTCGGCGCGTTTCTGCTGCTGGCGCTCGCCGGCGTGGGCCGGGCGATCATGGACGTCACCGGCCGCATCCTGCTGCAGCGCGCCGCCAGCCCGGAGGTCCTCGCCAACGTGTTCTCCGTGCTCGAGTCGCTGATGAACGCCGGGCTGGCGCTCGGTTCCATCCTCGTGCCCGTGCTCGTCGGCCTGAGCGGCGCCCGCGCCGCGCTCATCGGCACGGGCCTCGTGTTCATCGTCATCATGGCGCTCTCGTGGCGCGGCTTGCACCTTGTCGATGCGTCCGCGGACGTGCCGCACGTGGAGATCCGGCTGCTGCAGTCGATCCCCATCTTCTCGAGGCTCCCGGCGCCACAGCTCGAGGGGCTGGCTCGCGCGCTGACGCCGGTGAGCTACGCTACCGGAGAGACTGTGATGCGC
>Ga0315271_10002067_pt1 | contig 12473 bp, 10 predicted proteins | sample C3_top_MG_FD_204664 | JGI IMG/M metagenome (GOLD analysis project Ga0315271, IMG submission 204664) | Sediment microbial communities from Yellowstone Lake, YNP, Wyoming, USA - C3_top | ecosystem: Environmental > Aquatic > Freshwater > Lake > Sediment | place: USA: Wyoming | collected 2017-08-01
TTCTCGTTCAACAACCCGCGCGGCGCCTGCCCTACCTGCAACGGATTCGGCGCGACGCTCGAGTACGACCTGTCGCTCATCGTGCCGCACCCCGAGCGCACGCTGCGCGAGGGCGCCATTGATCCGTGGACCAAGCCGCGCTACGAGAACAAGCGGCGCGCCCTCGCCGAGGCCGCCAAGCGCGAGGGCATCCCGATGGACCGCCCCTGGCGCGACCTGGCCCCGGCGCAGCACGAGTTCTTGTTGCGGGGCAAGGCCAAGGGGTTCCAGGGCATCATCAAGCACCTCGTCTCGCTCGAGGAAAAGAAATACAAGCAGTACATCCGCGTCTTCCTGCGGCAGTACCAGACGGCGCAGACCTGCGCCGCGTGCAAGGGTACCAAGCTGCAGCCCGAGGCGCTCAACGTGCGCGTGGGCGGCCGGCATATCGCCGAAGTGGCCGCGATGCCGGTGGACCTGCTGAATGCGTGGCTCGACACGCTCGTGCTCACGCCGAGCGAGCAGGCCATTGCGTCGCACATCTGGCGCGAGGCGCGCGAGCGCGTGCGCTTCCTCTGCGATGTGGGCCTCACGTACCTCACGCTCGACCGCGCCACGCGCACGCTGTCTGGTGGCGAGGCCCAGCGCATCGGCCTCGCCAACTCGCTCGGCTCGCGCCTCGTGGACACGCTGTACGTGCTCGACGAGCCGAGCATCGGGCTGCACCCGCGCGACATGGACCGCCTGCTCGCGCTGCTCAAGCGCCTGCGCGACGGCGGCAACACGGTGATCGTCGTCGAGCACGACCTCGAGGCCGTGCGCGCCGCCGACTGGATGCTCGAACTGGGCCCCGAGAGCGGCGAGAAGGGCGGCCATGTGGTGTTCAACGGCCCCATCGCCGACGCGGCACAGAGCCCGCTCACCGGGCAGTACCTCACCGGGGCGCGCACCATCCCGCTGCCCGACAAGCGCCGCAAGCCCGTGCGCTGGCTCTCGCTGCAGGGCGCGCGCGCCCACAATCTGCGTGACGTCGATCTGAAGATTCCGCTCGGCGCGCTCACCGTGGTCACGGGCGTCTCGGGCAGCGGCAAGAGCACGCTGATTCACGACGTGCTCTTCCACGCGCTCGAGGCGACGCTCACCGGCGACCACAGCGCGCGCCAGCACCTCGGCGAGACGGTCGGCGAGTTCCGCGCGCTCTCGGGGACGGAGAGCGTCGAGGAAGTGGTGCTGATTGACCAGGAGCCCATCGGCCGCACGCCGCGATCGAATCCCGTGACCTACGTGAAGGCGTACGACGAGATCCGCCGCATCTTCGCCTCGCTCCCTGATTCGCGCGCCAAGAAGTTCAAGCCCGGCACGTTTTCGTTCAACGTCGCCGGCGGCCGCTGCGAGAAGTGCGAGGGCGCGGGCTCCATTCCCGTGGAGATGGTCTTCCTGGCGGACGTGTACGTGGAGTGCGAGGAGTGCGGCGGCAAGCGCTTCAAGCAGCAGGTGCTCGACGTGAAGTACTTCGGGCGCTCCATCGTGGACGTCCTCGAGATGACCATTGACGAGGCCATCCGGTTCTTCCCGTACGAGGAGAAGCTTGGACAGGCCCTCTGGCACATCCAGCAGGTGGGGCTCGGCTACCTGCGGCTCGGGCAGCCCGCCACCACCTTGTCGGGGGGCGAGGCGCAGCGCCTGAAGATCGCGCGTGAGCTCGCGCTGTCGTCCAAGAAGAGCGGCCGCAAGATCTACATCATGGACGAGCCCACCACGGGCCTGCACCTCGAGGACATCCGCAAGCTGGCGCACGTGCTCGACCAGCTGGTCGAGGCCGGGCACACCGTGGTGCTCATCGAGCACAACCTGGACGTCATCAAGCTGGCCGACTGGGTGGTGGACCTCGGCCCCGAAGGCGGCGACGGCGGCGGCCGCATCGTCGCCAGCGGCACCCCCGAGGAGGTCGCCCAGGTGAAGGCGTCGCATACCGGGCGGTGGCTCAAGCCGTACCTGAAGCGCTGACGCGGCCCCAAAGCCCCAATTCGAGTCAATCCGCCACCGAATTGGGCCGCCAACCGCTTGATTCCGACCGTCGCCCCGGGTAATTTTTGGGGGTTATTCCCGAGTAGCTCAGGGGTAGAGCAGACGACTGTTAATCGTCGGGTCGGGGGTTCAAATCCCTCCTCGGGAGCTGAAGTAACGACATCAGACAAAGGGCTGGCCTCGCGGCTGGCCCTTTTGTCGTCGCCGGGGCGCACGGGCACTAAGGCCGCCCCCACCGCCTTAAGTTCCGTATATGCCTCACGGCTCGCCCATCCCCCGCATCGCCGCCACCGCCACGGCGCTCCCCGCGCACTACGCCAGCCAGGACGACATCCTGGCCGCGCTGCGCGACTACTGGGGCGCCGCGCACTTCAACGTGGACCGGCTCGAGGACCTGCACCGCAGCACGCAGGTGATGGGACGGCACTTGGCCCTGCCGCTCGCCGACTACCCCGCGCTCGACACCTTCGCCAAGCGCAACGACGCGTGGATCCGCGTCGCCACCGACCTCGCCGAACAGGTGGCTGCGGACGCGCTGCGCGCCGCGGGCCTGGTGCCGGCCGACATTGATCACCTGTTCTTCGTGAGCGTCACCGGCATCGCGACGCCCAGCATTGACGCGCGCCTCGTGAACCGACTCGGCTTTCGCCCCAACGTCAAGCGGACGCCCATCTTCGGCCTGGGCTGCGTGGCCGGCGCCGCGGGCATCGCGCGTGCCGCCGACTACCTGCGCGCCTTCCCCGGACAGCGCGCGCTGCTCATCAGCGTCGAGCTCTGCTCGCTCACCATGCAGCACGCCGACACGTCCATGGCCAATGTCATCGCGTCGGGCCTCTTCGGCGACGGCGCGGCGGCCGTGATCCTCGCGGCCGACGACGGACCGGGCCCGCGCGTTGTCGCCAGCGACGCCGTGTTCTATGCCGGCACCGAGCGCATCATGGGCTGGGACGTCATAGACACGGGCTTCAAGATCGTGCTGTCGTCGCAGGTGCCCGCCATCGCCCGCGAACATGTGGGCGGTGACGTCGCGCACTTTCTCGCGGCCCAGGGCCTCGCGCGCCCCGACATTACGCACTGGGTCGCGCACACCGGCGGCCCCAAGGTGCTCGAGGCATTCCAGCAGGCCCTCGACCTCCCGGCCGGTGCCATTGACCGTTCCTGGGAGTCGCTGCGCACCGTCGGTAACCTCTCGTCGGCGTCGGTGCTCTTTGTGCTCGACGACTTGCTTCGCTCCGGCACCGCACGCCCCGGCGATCGCGGCGTGCTGCTCGCCATGGGCCCGGGCTTCTGCACCGAGATGGCGCTGCTTCAATGGTGACCTCCACCACGGCATACCTCGCACTGCTGGCGTGCGTGGCGCTCGAGCGGCTCGCCGAGCTGCACATTTCGCGGCGCAATCGCGAAATCGCGCTCAGTCAGGGAGGCCGCGAGTACGGCGCCTCGGCGTTTCGGCTGATGACGGCCATGCACACGCTCTTCCTCGTCGCGTGCGGCGCCGAAGTGCTATTCCTGCATCGCACGTTCGACGCGCGCCTCGGCGTGCCCGCGCTCGCGCTGGCCCTCGGCGCGCAGGCGCTCCGCTGGTGGGCCATCGCCACGCTGGGCCCACGATGGAACGTGCGCGTCATCGTCGTCCCCGGGCTCGCGCCGGTTACCACGGGGCCGTATCGCTGGCTGCGGCACCCCAACTACCTCGCCGTCATTGTCGAGATCGCCGCGCTGCCGCTCATTCACGGCGCCTGGCTCACGGCGCTCGTCTTCAGCGCGCTGAACGCGGGTATCCTCTCGGGTCGCATTCGCGCCGAGGAGGCCGCGCTCGGCGATGCATACGCTGCGACGTTCGCGGGCACGCCGCGGCTCGTGCCGCGCCCGCGGAGCGACGCATGACCGTCCCTGCGTCCGAGGACGTGTTGCAGGAAATCCAGCGCATCAGCGATGCCGAACTGCAGCTCGCGCGCCCCATCGCGCCCCACCTGCACCTGGCGCGCGACCTCGGCCTCGACTCGCTGGGTGCCATGATCCTCGCGGTCGGCCTCGAGGACCGGTATCGCGTGCGCCTCAACGAGCAGGACGCGACGGCGCTCGTCACCGTCGCGGATCTCGTCGCGCTCGTGCAACGGCGCTGCGCCGAGTCGGATGATGTTGCAGGGCGCTGACGCCACGCCGCCGCGTTTCGCGACACTGGGCGCCATGTTGCGCCACGCGGCGGAGCACGCGGCGGCCAGCGACGGGCTGGTCTTTGTCGGTCTCGACGAAAGCGAAACGTCGTATACGTGGCGCGAGGTGCACGACCGCGCGGCGCGCGCGGCGGCATCGCTCGCGCGCCATGGCGTCTCTCCCGGCGACCGTGTGGCCATGGTGCTCCCCACCTCCATCGGCTTCATGGACGCGTTTTTCGGCGCCCTGCTCGCGGGCGCGGTGCCGGTGCCCCTGTATCCACCGGTCCGGCTTGCGCGGCTCGATGAATATCAGGTCGCCACCGTGCGCATGCTCCGCACCGTCGGTGCGCGCCTGCTTGTCACCGACGCACAGGTGCGGCCGATCCTCGGCACGGTGGTGGAGCAGTCCGGCTGCGAGGCCGTGTCGGTGGAGCAACTCGTGAACGCGGGCACGGGCATCGGGCTCGACGCCGCCCCCGACGCGCTCGGACTGATCCAGTTTTCGTCGGGCTCCACGGTGGATCCCAAGGCCGTCGCGCTCACGCACGCGCAGCTGCTCGCGCAGTGCGAAGCGCTGTGCGGCGTGATGCGCGACTGCCCGGGGAACACCGGCGTCGGCGCCACGTGGCTGCCGCTGTATCACGACATGGGGCTCATCGGCTGCCTGCTGAGCGCCGCGTACTATCCCGGGCGGCTCGTGCTCATCGCCCCCGAACACTTCCTGGCCAAGCCGGCGCTCTGGCTGCGCGCCATCGCGCGGCATCGCGCGTTCATCTCACCGGCGCCGAACTTCGCGTACGCCGTCTGCGCCAAGCGCGTCCGCGACCTCGACGTGGCGGGCCTCGATTTGTCGTGCTGGCGGCTGGCGCTCAACGGCGCCGAGCCGGTGCTCGCCGCCACGCTCGATGCGTTCACTGCGCGCTTTGCGCCATTCGGCTTCGACGGCCGCGCGCTGATGCCGGTGTACGGCCTGTCCGAGGCCGCACTCGCCGTCACCTTCTCTCCCCCCGGACGCGGCGCCAGGGCCAGCGCGCGCGGTGCGATGTCGGTGGGCGTGCCGTTGCCCGGATTCACCGTGCGCATTGCCGGCGACGACGGGGCGGAACTGCCCGAGGGCGCCGAAGGACGCGTGCTCTGCGAGGGACCGTCGGTCATGCAGGGCTACTTTGGCGATTCGCACGCCACGGCTGCCGCGCTGCACGACGGCTGGCTCGACACAGGGGACCTGGGCTTCATCGAACAGGGGGAGTTGCACATCAGCGGCCGCGCCAAGGACGTCATCATCATCCGCGGCGCCAACCACATGCCGCAGCAGTTCGAGGAGGCGCTGCACGACCTCCCCGGCCTTCGCCCCGGCTGCGCGGTGGCCGTGGGCGAGATGTCCACCGACGAAGGCAGCGAGGGCCTGCTGGTGCTCGCCGAGCGCACCAGGCACACCACGCTTCCCGATGACGCACTCGAAGCGGCCGTGAGCACGCGCATCATCGAGCGCACCGGCATCAAGCCGCAGCGCATCCGCCTGCTCGCGCCGGGCACGCTGCCGCGCACCTCCAGCGGCAAGCTGCGCCGCGCCGAGGCAGCGCGACGCCACAGGGAGGGCACGCTCACCGCCCCCGGCCGCGTGAACGCGTGGACCATGGCGCCCGCGCTCGCGCGCTCGGCGCTCGCCTGGCTGCGCATGCGTTTCAACAGACGGCTCGACGGCGAATGATCTACGACGTCGCCGTGGTTGGTGCGGGGCCCGCCGGACTGGCCGTCGCCATCGGCGCGCGCCTGCGGGGCCTCGAGGTCATTGTGGCTGACCGCGCCCACGCCCCGATTGACAAGGCCTGCGGCGAAGGCGTCATGCCGGCCGGGCTCGATGCCCTGCGTGAACTCGGCGTGCTCGACCATCTCGACCTCACCCGCACGGCGCCCATTCGCGGCATCCGCTACGTCAACGAGGACGGCACGTCGGTGGCCGGCGCGCTGCCGCACGGTGGCGGACTCGGCATTCGGCGCGTGGCGCTGTCGGCCGCGCTCTTCGCGCGCGCCCGCGAGGTTGGCGTGGATGTGCGCGAGGGTGTCGAGGCGCGCTGGCTCGGCCGCGACTCGCGGGATGACGACGGAATGCCACTGCATCGCGTCGCCATCCAGTATGACGTCGCCGTCGCCCGGTTTCTCGTGGCGGCCGACGGGCCGCGGTCGCCGCTGCGCGATCGGCTCGGGCTCTCGTTGCCGCCCGGCCGCTCGCGGCGCTTCGGGGTGCGCCGTCACTTCGGCATCCACCCGTGGACCGACCACGTGGAGGTGCACTTTGCCGACGGGGTGGAGGCCTACGTCACGCCCGTGGGGGCCAACGAGGTCGGCATCGCATTCTTGTGGGATGCATACCACTTTTCCGGTGAGGCCTCGTTTGAGGCGCAGCTCGCCCGCTTCCCACGGCTCGCCGACCGGCTCTGCGACGCACCGGCGACATCGAAGGCGCGGGGGCTCGGCCCGCTGCGCCAGCGGGTGCGCGCGGTCGTGGCGGAGGACGCGGCGCTCGTCGGCGATGCCGCCGGCTACGTGGATGCAATCACCGGCGAGGGCATCTCGCTGGCCCTCCAGTCGGCAGCCGTGCTCTCTCGCGACCTGGGGGACCGCCGCCGCGGCGTCATGCTGGGCTATGCGAAGGCGCACCGCAGTGCCTTTCGCCGCTACGCGCGCCTCGCCGATGCGCTGCTGGCGGTGTCGCGGCGCCCCGCGCTGCGCCGCCGGCTCGTGGCCGGACTCGCCCGGTGGCCGCGGGTGTTCGGCGCCGCGCTGGCCCGGGCATTCTAGCCGGAATGGCTAATCCGGCATCTTAGAGTCCTCTTTTCACTTACGCGGCGTCCTCGTTCACCCTGACTGCGCGTTGAGGACGGCGGCCGTAACGTGCGCGTGGTCCCGGGACCGGCCCAACCGCTGGCCCTGCGTTCCCCACCTCGAGTCGCGATGCGGCGTTCGGGGAGACCATCGCCATCGCGCCGCACGTTCAACCGCACCCCCATCGAGGTGATCCAATGGTCAGTCCCCGCCGTCTGCTCCCGGCGCTCGTCGCCATCCTTGCGTTCACGGCCTGCGGCAAGCCCGCCGACCAGGCCGCCGAGGCCACCATTGACGCCACGGCCGCCGGCCAGGCCAATGTGCAGGACAACGAGTCGGTCAAGGACGTGGTGAAGATCGCCGTCGGCTCCAAGGACCACACCACGCTGGTGGCCGCGCTCAAGGCCGGCGATCTGGTGAACTCCCTGGCCAACGCCGGTCCGTTCACGGTGTTCGCCCCGACCAACGCGGCCTTCGACAAGCTCCCCAAGGGCACGGTGGACGACCTGCTGAAGCCGGCCAACAAGGAGAAGCTGCGCCTGGTCCTGCAGCACCACGTCACCACGTCGTCGCTCACGGTTGACCAGTTCAACGACGGGCAGGTGGTGGGCATGGCCGACGGGACCAATGCCACCATCCACAAGAAGGGCGCCGACACCTTCATCAACGAGGCCAAGATCCTCGGCTCGGTGAAGGGATCGAACGGGATGGTGCATGTGATTGACGGGGTGTTGGTGCCGTAACGGAAGAGCGCAAGACCACAAGATCGCGAGAACGCGAGAGGGAGCATCTTCTCGCGTTCCTGCGTTCTTGCGATCTGCCTCCTCGCGATCTGTCCGCTCGTCGGTAGCTTTCTGTCGTATGCGCATCCTCCACCTCCTCAACCACGTCGACCGGGTCGGCAACGGCATCGTGCACGTCGCGGTGGACCTCGCCTGCATGCAGGCGCGCGATGGCCATGAGGTGTGGGTGGCGTCCAAGGGCGGTGCGTACGAGTCGCTGCTGGCCCGCTATGGCGTGCACCACGTGCGCATCGACCAGGGGCGACGCCCGCTGACCATGATTCGGGCCTTCCTGGCCCTGCGCGCGCTGCTCGCCGACGCCAAGCCCGACATCGTGCACGCGCACATGGTGACCGGGCTCCTGCTGGCGCGCGTGCTTCGCCCCTTCGCGCGGTGGCGGCTGGTGGCGAGCGTGCACAACGAGTGGCAGGACAGTTCCACGCTCATGAAGCTCGCCGATCGTGTGATCGTGATGAGCCAGGACGCCGTCGGCCGCCTCGCCGCGCGCGGCATGCCGCGCGAGAAGCTGCGTCCGGTGCGCAATGGCACCGTCGGCAGCCCCCGACTGCTCGACGAGGGCACTGCAAGCGCCCGACTGGAGCAGCCGGCCATTGTCACCGTCGCCGGCCTGTACGAGCGCAAGGGCATCGGCGAACTCATCAGCGCCTTCGAGACGATTGCCGCGTTGCATCCGACCGCGCACCTGTATCTCGTGGGCGAAGGTCCCGACCGCGCGCGCTTCGAGGCGCAGGCCCGGGCCACCGCCGCGGCCGCGCGCATCCACTTCGAGGGGTTCCAGCCCTCGCCGCGGCCCTACCTGCGCGACGCGGCCGTCTTTGTGCTCGCCTCGCGCGCCGAGCCGGGCGGCCTCGTGCTGCCCGAGGCCCGCGACTGCGGATGCGCCATCATTGCCACCGCGGTGGATGGCTCGCCGGAGCTGCTCGACGGCGGGCGCGCGGGCCTCTTGGTGCCGGCGCAGGACGTCCCCGCCCTGGCCGCCGCCATCACCCGCCTGCTCGACGATCCGGCGGAACGCGACAGATGGCGCACTGCGGCGCGGGCCAACCTCGACTGGCTGGGCATCGAACGCCAGCATCGCGAGACCATGGCGGTCTACGAGGAAGCGCGGCTCGTCTAGCGCTCGTCACCACGAGCGCCGGCGCGCCTACGGCCGCAGGAACTCGCCCGACAGGCGCAGCGGCGACGCAAAGAACTCGGTGATGCTTTCGGCGGAGGCGAGTCCCCAGAGCACACGCCCATCGGGACGCACCAGCCGCGGCACGCCGCCCAGCCGCCGCGTCACCCAGTCCATGTCCCATTCGTCGGCAAGCCGGTTGCCCGCCGGTCCGTCCAGGTCCACCCATCCCGGCACCCCGACCTGCGCCGCCACGGCGTTGATCACCGCGCCGCTCGAAATGTCCTCGCCGCGCACCCAGAGCGCCGCATAGAGCGCGCGACGGAACTCCGACGCACGCAGCGCATGCTGCCGGTGCACGGCGGCCACCGCGGCAATCGCCCGGCGCGAGTTCGGCTTCATGGGGGGCGGCACAATCTCCACGTCCGGCGCCTGCAGTCGCACCGTGTCCACGTCGTCCTCGAGCGTGCGCATCACGCGCCGGTCGCCCAGTCGCGGGGGCACCGGCAGCGACGGGTCGTGCTGCACCCCCCGCCAGTCAACGCGAGCTTCCAGGCCGAGGCCAAGGAGCCGCATCGTCAGTGCGTAGCTGAACGGGCAGTTCAAGTCCGCGTACAGGACGGCGGCAAATGTCATCGTGGTGGTCGGCACCCGTCACGCGACGGCGCGGAGGGGGCGAGGCGGCAAGGGGACATACGGGGCACCAGCGAGGGACGGAGAGGAAGCTACCCTTGTCGCAACATACGGGGCAATCGCGCCGTGTGCGCAGGGCCGGGTCGGCCGGATCCGCCTTCCCAATTCCGCCATCCGGTTCGCTCTCCGAATTCGCACTCTAATTCTGGAATCCGAATTCCGATTCCACGTCGTCCGTTGCATCTTTAGGCCATGCCAAACACCCCCTTGGTCGGTGTCATCATGGGCAGCGCCAGCGACTACGAACACCTCGCGCCCGCCTGCGAGATGCTCGACGAGTTCGGCGTCCCCTACGAAAAGGCCGTCGTCTCGGCCCACCGCACGCCCGACTGGATGTTCGAGTACGCCGCCAGCGCGGAGTCTCGCGGCCTGATGGTCATCATCGCGGCTGCCGGTGGCGCCGCGCACTTGCCCGGCATGGTCGCCTCAAAGACGCTCGTGCCCGTGCTGGGCGTCCCCATGCCGGCCACCGCGCTCAACGGCATTGACGCCCTGCTCTCCATCGTGCAGATGCCCGCCGGCATTCCCGTCGGCACGCTCGCCATCGGCAAGCCGGGCGCCGCCAACGCCGGCATCCTCGCCGCCGAAATCGTCGGCCTGCTCCGCCCCGAAGTGCGCGAGCGCATCCGCGCCTGGCGCGACAAAAAGGCCGCCACCGTCCGCGAGCAGAAACTGCCATGACGCCCATACTCCCGGGGTCCACCATCGGCTTCCTCGGGGGCGGCCAGCTGGGACGCATGGCCGCCATGGCCGCGCGCACCATGGGCTACGACGTCCACGTGCTCGACCCCGACGCGCACTGCCCCGCGCGCGCCCTGGCCTCACAGACCATTACCGCCCGCTGGGCCGACGTGGACGCGGCCGCGAAGCTCGCCGAAGGGGCGGACGTCGTGACCATGGAGATCGAGCAGATCCCCGTGCTGTCGCTCGAGGCCGCCCAGCGTCACGCGCCGTTGCATCCGTCGCCCGCGGTGCTGTTCATAGTGCAGGACCGCGCACGGCAAAAGGAGTGGCTGCGCAACCAGGGCTTCCCCGTCGGGCCGTTCCGCGTGGTGCGCAGCGCCGAGGACACGCGCGTGGCACAGCATGAGTTCGGCTCGTGCATCGTGAAGGCCACGCATGGCGGCTACGACGGCCGGGGCCAGGCGCGCGTGCACCACGAGGACGAAGTCAACGCCGCGTGGGCCAGCATTGGCGCGCCCGAGTGTGTGGCCGAGCGCTTTCTCGACCTCTCGGCGGAACTCAGCGTCATGGTGGCCCGCTCCGAGAGCGGCGAGATGCGCGCCTACGCGCCGTCGCGCAACCATCACACCGACGGCGTGCTCACCTGGTCGGTGATCCCGAGCGGCTTTGATCCCTTCATCGAGAAGCACGCCGCCGAGATCGCGTGCGGCATCGCCGAGCGGCTCGGCGTCGTCGGCCTGCTCGCCGTGGAGCTCTTCCTGCTCGACGACGGCACGCTCTGCGTCAACGAGCTCGCGCCGCGCCCGCACAACACGTATCACCACAGCGAACGCGCCTGCGTCACCAGCCAGTTCGAGCAGCTCGTGCGCGCGGTTTGCGGGCTTCCGCTCGGCGACACCGACGTGGTGCGCCCCGCCGCGATCTACAACCTGCTCGGCGACATCTGGTCGGGCCAGCAGGCGCCCGATTTCGCCGGCGTGCTCGCGCTGCCCGGCGTTCGCGTGCACCTGTATGGAAAGCGCGAGGCCCGCCCGGGCCGCAAGATGGGCCACTTGTCGGCGTGCGGGGCCACCGCTGACCAGGCGCTCGCGCGTGTCATCGACGCCTACCAGTTGCTGGCGAGCAGCGCCGCCTCGTCGTAGCGGCGCGCCCCGCGGTCACTTCTCCGGACGACCGTACTTCTTGAGCACCGCGCGCACCTTGTCGAGCGGGATCGCCTCCACGGTGCGGCCATTCCCGGTGACCGTCGTCGCCTGGAAGAGGGAGTTGTAGATGGCCTCCTCCGTGGCCTCGACCACGGCCTCGAACACCGCCGATGCATCCTCGTTGGCCAGCTCGGTGGTCTGCAGCCGCGTGGCGTTGTACGCGCGGCGCACCTCCTTGGCCGTCGAGAACGCAATCACGTAGTCGCCGCTGCCGTTCGACGCCGACGACCCGGTGCGCCCCAGCCCCATCATGGCGCGCGACGCCACGCGCTTGAGGTTGCGGTCGCTCAACGGCGCATCGGTGGCCACCACCATCATGATGGAGCCGTCGCCGCCGTCCTTGGACACGGCGTCCTTGAACGCGTACTGGCCCAGTTCCTGGCCCACGGGCGCGCCCATCACCTGCAGCACACCGCCGAAGTTGCTCTGCACCAGCACGCCCACGGTATAGCCGCCCAGCGACTTGGGCAGCACGCGCGATGACGTGCCAATGCCTCCCTTCCAGCCAAACGCCACCGTGCCGTGCCCCGCGCCCACGCTGCCCTCGGCCACGGGACCGCCCGCAGCGCTCTCGAGCGCCTGGCGCACGTGCGCGGCGGTGATGGGGCGCGCGCGAATGTCGTTCAGTTGCGCGTCATTGGTCTCGCCGACCACCGGATTGATGGACCGCACGCGCTCCATGCCCGGCAGGGCCAGCATCCACTCCACCATCGCATCCGCCGCCTTCCACACGCACAGCGTGCACGTCAGCAGGATTGGCGTTTCCAGTTCGCCGAGTTCGTTGGCCTGCGTGGAGCCGAGCAGCTTGCCGAAGCCGTTGCCCACCCAGATGGCCGCCGGCACGCGCTCGGCGTAGGCGTTGCCCTCGTGCGGCAGGATGGCGGTGATGCCGGTGCGCACGCCGGCGCCGTCGGTGACCGTCACCTGCCCGACGCGCACGCCGGCCACGTCGGTGATGGCATTGAGGGCGCCCGCGGCAAAG
>Ga0315271_10002069_pt1 | contig 12470 bp, 11 predicted proteins | sample C3_top_MG_FD_204664 | JGI IMG/M metagenome (GOLD analysis project Ga0315271, IMG submission 204664) | Sediment microbial communities from Yellowstone Lake, YNP, Wyoming, USA - C3_top | ecosystem: Environmental > Aquatic > Freshwater > Lake > Sediment | place: USA: Wyoming | collected 2017-08-01
GTTTCTCCAGAAAGGAGCAAAGCCGATTGAGTTTGCTGGCGCTGGCGCATCGCGGCAAGCTGGACAGGGCGCGCAACCTGCTAAATATGCCGGAAGACGTTGCGTTGATCATGGCGCTTCGGCTGGCGGTGCTGTTCTACCGCAATCGTGCTGACATTGTTTTGCCCGCGATGCAGGTGCGTTACAGCGGCACCAAATTTCATGTGCAGCTTACCGCTGGCTGGTTGGCGCAAAACCCGCTCACCGAAGCTGCTCTGCAGGAGGAAGCAAAGCAGTGGAAAGAGCTGGGTGTGAGCGTGCAAGTGTTGGAGGGGTAGCACGACCCTGCGGAAAATACATGGCGCATGTTATCGGATTGAGGCAGTGCAGGGGTGCCCTACAAACGCTTGTTCTGTTTGCAGCTGTCACCATGTCGATGGTTTAGTCCGCCGAATTCTAGATAGGTTATCGCGGTTATTGTGGAGGAATATGGGTCATGAATACGAACGAAAGTTTTCTGGTGTTCCATGCAAGCTCAACATCACCTTCATTTCTTATCGATACCACGATTGTGGTAACCGCCCGCATGAGCCAGACTCATTTTTATGTGGGAGAGTACTTTACCTTGTTCCGTAACAATGAACCGGGAATGGATACAGGGGTGTTGAAGCTGAATGGATCAGAGATTCATGAGGACGTTCTAAAGCTCGACCTCAAATTTATTCTGGATGAAGTTTTCCAATTCGCGCTTGCGGGCTTTCGCACGGTGCTTAAACATAGCCATCCGCCAGTGAACGAGCTGAGCTTATCCAAAATTGCCTTTGATTTTGTTCCCGTCGAAAATCTTTACCTTGCGCGACTTTGGATGAGAAATGAATTTCACCTGCCATTGCAGGTGATGCTGCAGCGCACACAGTGCAATGCGTTGCAAGCCATGCTGAATGAAGTTCGTACCCTGCCGGTAATTGCGTATGAGCGACATGGAAATCGAAAGTTGTAGATTGCGCTGCCGCAAAGCACAACAAGCAAAGGGTTGCGCATCTTGCCGTGTTAAACTTCATCCTGAAGCTGGCTAGACAGTCGCCGCGCACGTAAGTGCGGGGAGGACAACCCACTCGCGTAAGCGAGCAGGTTGCGGTGTAGGCTAATTTGCGCAAGCAAGTTATGCCGAAACCAAAGTACGGGGAAACCCGGACTTTTCTCTCCGCCTGCGTGCGGGGAGGAAAGTCCGGGCTCCATAGAGCAGGATGCCGGTTAATGGCCGGACACCGTGAGGTGATGAACAGTGCCACAGAAAATAAACTGCCGATGGCCGGACTTATCACCCGCAAGGGTGACAAAGTCACCCAAGAAGAGTTGGTACGAAAGCACCAGCGAATCTTGGGTAAGGAACAGGTGAGGGTGAAACGGCGGGGTAAGAGCCCACCGCGGACGTGGTAACACGGACGGCACGGTAAACTCCATCCGGAGCAAGACCAAATATGCAGGCTATGACGTTGCTCGCGTCGCTTGCGGGTAGGTTGCTTGAGCGTCAGGTAACGAAACGCCTAGAGGAATGACTGTCCACGACAGAACCCGGCTTATCGGCTGGCTTCACCTATTTCAACGTATCAATTTTCATGAGTATGGTTGCGAGTAACGTTGAGTGTCTGCAAAATTATAAACACATAAAAAAACCGGCCCACTGCGGCCGGTTTTTTTATGTGGAGCTAGCTGAGCTATTAGCTGAACTTGCGCCGACGCACCGCTGCTAGTCCGATCAGTCCCAAGCCTAACAATGCCATGCTGGCTGGTTCAGGAGTGGGGCAAGCTGGCGCTCCGGGTTGGCCGCACACTTGCTCAACGCTACCAATGGTCATGTCGTCGAAGCCGAAGTAATCGGTACCGCTCGCCGTGTTACCGAAGGAAATGCTGGTAAAGGGGTTGGCAGCATCAATCAGGCCCCAAAACAGCACACCTCCACCAAGCCCATTTATGGTATTGCCCACGTTGTAAACAGAATTCGGCCCCGATGCATGCGTCATCGTCAGTGTCACCTGGCCGCCGAAGTCGCCAATGTCAATTCCGTAGAAGCCAAAAGCGGCAACCGGGGCGGAAAATGTAATTCCGAACACGCTAGTTCCCTCCCAGTATTGGCTGCCACTGGTGGCGTAGCGACCCACGCCGTTGGTGGTCCCGGGAGTTACGAATGCAATATTCCCACCCCCGGTCAAGGTTGCAGTCCCGGCACCCGGAAACGTGAGCGTGAGCGGCGCAGCTTGGCCTGCAGTTTGGTCAGGCGCTTCGAAGGTCTCGGTGCCGACGCCAGTAAGGCTGGACAGGAAGCTGGTGCGTGCGGCGCTGGCAATGGGGAAGGAAGATAACGGGGTGCTCTCGCCTAGTCCAAGATTTTCGCCAAAATAAACCGTGGCCCATGATGCTGAAGGAATGGCAAATGAGGTGCTCAGTAATGCTGACAGCGCTAATTTTTTGGTTATCGTGCACATGGCATGGCTCCCTATAAATAGTTGAAAACGGTCAACGATGCAGAGGTCTTGTCCTGAATTACTTTTCGACTTGGCCTGAAATTAAACAAGCATTTGTCATGCCGTCTTTGAAAAAACAAATGGTTACGTTCGTTGTGTGGCGTTCTTGAAATCACTTTGTAAAAAATGCCGACAAATTTCTGGGTTTTGCCGTGTGATGGCCTCTTTCATTTGTGCCATTCGGTTGAGGTTTCAGTGTCGTCAAAGTAAATCCTATAGCAGGGCAGCGTCATTACAAATGACTTTAGCTTGTTTCTGCAATCCATTCTTTTTAAACACAATCATACAACGTGAGCATTTTGCGCTAACTACTTGTCGCACAAAGAAAAAACCCTATTTTGCGCTTGACCCAAGCAGTATTTTTCAATATAGTGGATCGAAGTGGTAGAAAGTGGGTTTTAGTGGGGAATCAAACTCAGGGTTGAATGATGTTTCAGGGGGCGGCGCAACTCAATTTAGATAGCAAGGGCAGGCTCGCGATACCGTCTCGGTATCGCGACATGCTGCTTGCGCATTGTTCGGGGCAGTTAGTGCTGACCGCCGATGCGGATGGCTGCCTGTTGCTCTACCCCCAGCCGGAATGGCAACCCATCCGTGAGAAGTTGATGCAGCTGTCAGCTTTTAATCCCCGTATTCGCGCGTTGCAGCGTTTTCTGGTCGGTCATGCGGAAGATGTAGTGATGGATGCTGCGGGCCGCGTATTGATCTCTCCCACGTTGCGCAGTTTTGCCGTGCTGGACAAGCACGTGATGTTGGTCGGACAGGGTAATAAGTGCGAAGTGTGGGACGAAGCGCGCTGGCAGGCGCAGCACGAGAAAATGATCGGCTTTGCCGGGGGTGATTTGCCGCCCGAGTTGGAGGGTTTCACGCTGTGAGTGTGGGCTTGTCCCACTCAACGGTATTGTTGCACGAAGCAGTTGAAGCCTTGCAGATCAAGCCGGAGGGTGTTTATGTCGACGGTACGTTCGGGCGCGGCGGACATAGTCGGCTGATTCTGGAGAAACTGGGTGCGGCCGGGCGTCTGATTGCGTTCGACAAGGATCCGGCTGCAGTGGCGGCAGGTCAGGCCATAGCTGACCCACGTTTCGTGATGGTGCACAGTGGTTTCACGCATCTGGCGGAGGTGCTGCGCAAGATGTCGGTAGCCAGGGTGGATGGCGTGCTGCTTGATCTGGGCGTGTCGTCGCCGCAACTGGATGATCAGCAGCGCGGATTCAGTTTTCGTTTCAATGCGCCGCTGGATATGCGCATGGATACCAGCAGCGGGCAGACGGCAGCCGAATGGCTGGCGACCGTGGACGAGGTCTTACTTGGAGAGGTGATACGCGACTATGGCGAGGAACGGTTTGCTAAACAGATTGCAAGAGCGCTTGTTGCGGCGCGCCAGGAACACCCCATCGACACTACGCACCAGCTCAGCGACGTCATCGCTAAGGCTGTGCGCACGCGTGAGCCCGGGAAAAATCCGGCTACGCGCACCTTTCAGGCTATACGGATTTATCTCAACCAGGAGCTCGAAGAACTTGCGCGGGTGTTGCCGCAGTGTGTGGATTGCTTAAAGTCGACGGGGCGCATCGTGGTCATCAGTTTTCATTCGCTGGAAGATCGCATGGTAAAGCACTTTTTGCGCGACATGGCGCAGGGCGACAAGTTGCCGCACAAGCTGCCGATACGCGCAGTTGATATTCCTGCAGGCAGGCTGCATCTGGTTGGCAAGGCAGTTCGAGCAACGGCGGAGGAAGTCGCGGCCAATCCGCGTGCGCGCAGTGCGGTGATGCGCGTGGCAGAGATTGCTGGAGATGCAGGTGACTAGACAGCATTTGCTGCTATTGCTGGTGGTGATCGTTTGCGCGTTGGGTGTTGTGACCTCACAACACAAGGCGCGCAAGTTGTTTGTGGAATTGCAAAAGGAAAAGGACAGGGCGCAGCAGATGGAAGTGGAATGGGGCCAATTGCAGCTGGAGCAGAGCACCTGGGCGATGTCCGCGCGCGTGGAAAAAATCGCCAGTCAGAAGCTGCAAATGCAAGTACCGAAGAGCGGGCAGGTGCAGTTTGTCCGTGGTATTGCCATTTCCGGTGCACAACCTGCCAAGGTTGCAACGCCCCCATGAGCTATGCCCGCAGCATAAAGACAGCCGGGGTTGTGGCATTGCCGCCGTGGCGGTCGCGCGTGCTGTTTATCGTGTTGTTGCTAAGCCTGGGCGCGCTGATGGCGCGCTCGGTATATCTGCAGGGCATACACAACGACTTTTTGCAGCAGAAAGGCGATGCGCGCTATGGTCGCGTGGTCGACATCAACGCGCATCGCGGCATGATAACCGACCGATTTGGCGAGCCGTTGGCCATTAGTACGCCAGTGGATTCAGTCTGGGTCAGCCCGCAGGATGTGGAAGCGACGCCGCAACAAGTGAAGCAGCTGGCGCAGGTGCTGGGCATGAGTATCGAGGATGTAAAAAGCCGCTTGTTTGATACCTCGCACGATTTCGTCTATCTCAAGCGCCAGTTGCCGCCGGAGCAGGCGGGCAGGGTGGCGAAGCTGGAAGTGACGGGCGTGTCGTTGCGCCATGAGTATCGCCGTTATTACCCTGAGGCAGAAGTGACCGCGCATCTGCTGGGCTTTACCGATGTGGACGATAACGGCCAGGAGGGTATCGAGCTGGCATTGCAGGCGCAGCTGGGAGGCAAGGCTGGTAGTCAGCGTGTGATCAAGGATAGACGCGGGCATATCGTCGAGGACGTGGCCAGCGTGCGCGCACCCAAGCCGGGCAGCGATACGGCGCTGAGCCTGGACAGCAAGATGCAGTATCTGGCCTTTCGCGAGGTCAAGCTGGCGGTCGAGCAGCATCATGCCAAAGCGGGCTCGATTGTGGTGCTGGATGCGAAGAGTGGCGAAGTTCTGGCAATGGCTAATTGGCCGAGCTACAACCCGAACAACCGCGCCAAGGTCGATTTGAAAACGATGCGCAATCACGCGGTGACCGATCTGTTCGAACCGGGTTCCACCATGAAGCCGTTCACCGTAGCGACTGCACTTGAGACGGGCAAGGTGAAACCGGATACGGTGATCAATACCGAAAACGGTGTGTTCACCGTCGGCGGACGCAAGATACACGACACGCATCCCGAGGCGACGCTCACCGTAGCCGGGGTGATCCAGAAATCCAGCAACGTCGGCGCGGCCAAGATAGCGTTGTCGATGGCACCGGAAGTATTTTGGCAAGGCTTGAGCGCATCCGGTTTTGGCGCGCAGACCGGTAGCAATTTTCCAGGCGAGGCGGTGGGCAGGTTGCGCGACTATCACAAGTGGCTGCCTATCGAACAAGCCACGATGTCATATGGCAATGGCATTTCAGTCAATCTGCTGCAACTGGCACGCGCATACACCGTGTTTGCCAACGACGGTGAATTGAAGACGGTGACGCTGTTGAAGCGGGAGGTTCCGGTCGCAGTGAAGGGCGCGGCTCCGTTGCAGGCCAATGAATCGGGCGCAGGCAAAAAAGTATTTTCCGCAACCACTGCACGTGAGGTGCGCGACATGTTGGAAACGGTGGTGCAGCCGGGTGGCACCGCACCGCTGGCACAGATTGCCGGCTATCGCGTGGCAGGCAAGACCGGAACCGCGCACAAACTGGAGGGCAGGCATTACGTCAATCGCTATGTCGCGTCTTTTGTTGGTATGGCACCGGCATCCAATCCGCGCTTGATTGTGGCAGTGATGATAGATGAGCCCAGCGGCGCGCAATATTACGGCGGCCAGGTCGCAGCGCCGGTGTTCAGCACTGTGATGGGCTCGGCCTTGCGACTGCTCGAGGTGCCCAATGATGCGCCGCTGGACAATGTAATGAAGCCGCCAGCCGAGATCATCAGGGAGGAGGTATGAACCCTTTGATTCCGGATCAGCCATTGACCATGGCAGATTTCCATCCCGAACGGCTTGCTGCATTAGGTGTGACGATCACGCGCATGGTGACCGACAGCCGGGCAGTGACACCCGGCGATACATTTGTCGCCTATCCCGGTTTTGAGGCGGACGGACGGCAGTTCATCGCGCAGGCCATCGCCCGCGGCGCCAATGCGGTGATCTGGGAGGCGCGCGGTTTTAGCTGGAATCCTGCATGGCAGGTGCCTAACCTTGCGCTGGAAGACTTGCGCCTGCATGCGGGCGAAATCGCGGACTACGTCTATGGCAAGCCCACGCAGAAATTGTGGATGGTGGGCGTCACCGGCACTAACGGCAAGACCTCGTGCAGCCACTGGATTGCCCAGGCGCTCACTGCACAGGAAAGAAAATCTGCAGTAATCGGTACACTCGGCAACGGTTTTCCCGGAGTGTTGCAGCCCACGTTGAACACCACGCCGGATGCGATATTGCTGCATGGTCTGCTGGCGAATTATCAGATGCAGGGCGCGCAAGCGGTGGTCATGGAAGTGTCCTCGCATGCATTGGAGCAGGGGCGAGTACATGGCGTTAAATACGATGTGGCACTGCTGACTAATCTCAGTCGCGACCATCTCGATTACCACGGTGACATGCAGCATTACGCCGCCGCCAAGCGCCGCCTGTTCGATTGGCACCAGCTTAAGTATGCGGTGATCAATCTGGATGACACATTCGGTGCCGAGCTCGCGGTGCAGTTGCAGGATGCGGAAGTGGAAGCAATTGGCTATGGTCTGACCGATGCCGCTCTGAGTCTGGCTGAGCGCCTGGGTCTGCGCATGGTGTACGGCAGCGCATTGCGCATGGACGCGCAGGGATTGAGCCTGCAAGTGAACTCCAGCTGGGGGCGCGCTGAATTGCATAGCGCGATGGTTGGTCGCTTCAATGCCTCGAATCTGCTTGGGACGCTGGGCGTGTTGCTGGTGAGCAGCATGGCATTGGCTGACGCTGTGCGCGAATTGGCTCAGGTGGCAGCGGTGCCGGGGCGCATGCAGGCGTTCGGCGGCAATGGGCGTCCGGCAGTTGTGGTGGATTATGCGCATACGCCGGACGCGCTGGAAAAAGTGCTGCAAACCCTGCGCGAAGTGACGGGAGAGAGCGGCGGCAAATTGATATGCGTATTTGGCTGTGGCGGCGCGCGCGACCGCGGCAAACGTCCGATGATGGGCACCGTTGCCAGCAAATTCGCGGACGCCTGCATCGTCACCAGCGATAACCCGAGAGATGAAAAGCCGGGCGACATCATCGCCGCCATCGTGAGCGGCATGGCCGGGCAGAATTATCAAGTGATCGAAGATCGCGCTGCAGCGATTACGCATGCGATAGCCAGCGCCGGTGCGGCAGACACCGTGCTGGTGGCGGGCAAGGGACATGAGGATTACCAGGAAATCATGGGCGTGAAATACCCGTTCAGTGATATCGAAATCGTGCAGCGCGCACTGGAGTTGCGGCCTGTTAGCCAGTCACAGAATATGCGGAGTGTGCAGGCATGATGCTGCTGTCACAGGCCGCGCAGGTATTGGGCGGCAAGCTCGTCGGCCCGGATGTGCAATTCACTTCCGTATCCAGTGACAGCCGCGCAATAGTATCCGGCGATCTGTTCATTGCGTTGCAGGGCGACAACTTCGACGGCTCTGCTTTCGTGGCGGGCGCGGTGCAAAGTGGCGCAGTAGCGGCCATGGTAAATAATGACAGGATTGAGGATAGAGGATTGTGGATTGAGGAAAAAAGCGTGGAGGAGGGTGCGCCCTCAATCCTCAATCCTCAATCCTCAATCCTGTACGTGGAAGATACGCGCCTGGCGCTGGGCCGTCTGGCGGCGCATTGGCGCGCGCAGTTCGCCATTCCGGTGGTGGCAGTGACGGGCAGCAACGGCAAGACCACGGTCAAGGAAATGCTTGCGGCGATATTGCGTGCAGCTGCAGGCAGTGATGATGTAGTGCTGGCGACGCGGGGTAATCTGAATAACGACATCGGCATGCCGCTCACGCTGCTGCAACTGCGCGCCAACCATCGCTATGCGGTGATCGAAATGGGCATGAACCATAGCGGCGAGATCGATTACCTGACGCGCCTGGCGCGGCCGGATGTCGCGATCATCAACAACGCCGCCAGCGCACATCTGGCCGGGTTGGGTTCAGTGGAGGCGGTGGCGCGCGCCAAGGGCGAGATTTTTGCGGGCCTGTCGGACAACGGTATTGCGGTGATCAACGCGGACGATGCGCATGCGCCACTGTGGCGCAAGCTGGCGGAAAAGCGCGCGCTGATCGAATTTGGCCTGGAGCGCGACGTGGCCGTGCATGCGCAGTGGCGGGTGCAGGGGTATGGCGCGCATATCGAGGTGAGCACGCCGCAGGGCAATTTCAGCGCAGTGCTGCAGGTGCCGGGCGTGCACAACGTGCGCAATGCGCTGGCCGCGACCGCAGCAGCGGTGGCGCTGCAGATTCCGCTGTCCGCAATTGCGGCTGGGCTGGAAAAATTTTCCGGGGTGTCCGGCCGTTTGCAGCGCAAGACGGCGCAGTGCGGCGCGCTGTTGATCGACGATACCTACAACGCCAACCCCGCTTCGCTGCGTTCCGCGATCAAGGTGCTGGTGCAGGCTGCAGGAAAAAAAATACTGGTGCTGGGCGACATGGGCGAGCTGGGCGCTGATGCGGCGCGCCTGCATGGCGAGATCGGTGCCGAGGCGCGGCGTATGGGCATCAATGAGGTGCTGGCGCTGGGCGAGTTGACTGCCTATGCGGTGCATGAATTCGGCGCAGGTGCGCGGCATTTCGAGCGCATCGAGGACTTGCTCGCGGCACTGGACAAGAAGTTGGATGCGGACAGCACGGTGCTGGTGAAAGGCTCGCGCTTCATGCGCATGGAACGCGTGGTGCAGCATTGCACCGCAGCGCAGCGAGGGAATCAATAATGTTACTGGCACTCGCACACTGGCTGGCGCAGGACATCCGGACGTTCAGCGTGCTGAACTACATCACGCTGCGTGCGGTGCTGGCCGCGATGACAGCGTTGTTCATCTCATTTATGGTGGGCCCGGCGATGATACGCAAGCTGACCGCCTACAAGATCGGCCAATCGGTGCGCGACGACGGCCCGCAGACGCATCTGATCAAGGCCGGTACGCCAACCATGGGCGGCGCGCTGATTCTGACCTCGATCGCGATCACCACGCTGCTGTGGAGCGATCTTTCCAATCCATACGTGTGGGTGGTGTTGCTGACCACGATCGGTTTCGGTGCGATCGGCTGGGTAGATGACTACCGCAAGGTGGTGCACCGCAATCCCAAAGGCCTGTCGGCTAAAGCCAAAATGTTTTGGCAATCGATCATCGCGCTGCTGGTCGCGGGATATCTGTGGCAGCACGCCAGCTTGCCGTCGCATACCGAGCTGATCGTGCCGTTCTTCAAATTGCTGGTGTTTCCGCTGGGCGCGATTAGTTTCATCGTGGTGGTCTATCTGGTCATCGTCGGCAGCAGCAACGCAGTCAATCTGACTGACGGGCTGGATGGTCTGGCGATCATGCCCACGGTGATGGTGAGCAGCGCACTGGCGATCTTTTCGTACGTCGCCGGACATGCGGTGTTCGCCAAATATCTCGGCATTCCGCATGTGCCCGGAGCCGGCGAGCTGGCGGTGTTCTGCGGCGCGATCGCCGGAGCCGGGCTGGCTTTCCTGTGGTTCAACGCCTATCCGGCGGAAGTGTTCATGGGTGACGTCGGCGCGCTGGCGCTGGGCGCTGCACTGGGCACGGTGGCGGTCATCATCCGCCAGGAACTGGTGTTGTTCATCATGGGCGGCGTGTTCGTGGTCGAGGCGGTATCGGTGATGCTGCAGGTGTCGTATTTCAAATACACCAAAAAAGTTTATGGGCAGGGGCGGCGCATCCTGTTGATGGCGCCGCTGCACCATCACTTCGAACAAAAGGGCTGGAAAGAGACACAGGTAGTCGTCAGGTTCTGGATTATCACGATGCTGCTGGTGCTGCTGGGTTTGGCGACGTTGAAATTACGATGATGCGACTGGGGGATAAAGCATGATGCAGCTGAAAGACAAGTCAGTGCTGGTGCTCGGTCTGGGTGAGACCGGGTTGTCACTTGTGCGCTGGCTCAGCGCGCAGGGCGCGCGCGTGCGCGCAGCCGACAGCCGTGATTTCCCCCCGTCGCTGGAACAGTTGCGCACGCAGTTTCCCGACGTGGAGTTGCGCTGCGGCGTGTTTCGCAGCGAATTACTGGAGGGTATCGAACTGGTAGCCATCAGCCCCGGCGTGCCATTGCGTGAATCACCCGCCGTGCACGCGGCAGCGCGCGGCATTCAGGTGGTCGGCGATATCGAGCTGTTCGCACGCTCGCTGCCGCAGGACAAGCGCCCGAAAATTATTGCCATCACCGGCTCCAACGGCAAGACCACGGTAACCAGCATGGTTGGAGCGATGTGCCGCGCAGCCGGCCTGGATACGGAAGTGGCGGGCAATATTTCGCCCGCCGTGCTGGATGTGTTGTTGCAGCGCGAGGGGCGGCAGCCGGATGTGTGGGTGCTGGAACTGTCCAGCTTCCAGCTGGAGACTACATCCTCGCTTAATGCGGACGCGGCGACCGTGCTCAACATCAGCGAAGACCATCTCGACCGCTATGCCGACATGGGGGAATACATTGCGGCCAAGGCGCGCATCTTCCGCAGCAATGGGCGCGGTGGCGTGCAGGTGCTTAACCGCGATGACGAAAACAGCGCAGGCATGTCGCTGGCCGGACGCCTGCAGGATACATTCGGATTGAATGCGCCTCCGACCGAGAGTGACTGGGGTGTGGAAGACAGTGGTGAGGATATATGGCTGGTGCATGGATCGCGGCGTTTGTTGAACACCAATGAGTTGCGCGTGTCAGGCAAGCATAACGTGGCCAATGCGCTGGCCTCACTGGCGCTGTGCCATGCGGTGGGATTGCCACTGGCGCCGCTGCTGAATGCGTTGCGAAATTTCGAAGGCTTGCCGCATCGCGTGCAAGTCGTCGCGGAAATAGATGATGTCGTTTACTACGACGACTCCAAGGGAACCAACGTCGGCGCGACCGTAGCGGCGCTGCAAGGGCTGGGGAGGACTGCGGTACTGATTGCCGGTGGCGAAGGCAAGGGTCAGGACTTTACGCCGCTGTATCCTGCCGTGAGCCAGCACGCGCGTGCCGTGGTGTTGATCGGGCGCGATGCGGAAATAATTTCAGCGGCGCTGGAGAGCTGCGGCGTGCCAGTAGTGCGCGCACATGATATGGCTGACGCGGTGCAGCAAAGCGCCGCACTGGCACAGCCGGGAGATGCAGTATTGTTGTCGCCCGCATGCGCCAGTTTCGACATGTACCGCAACTATGCGCATCGCGCCGAGGTATTCATTAGTGCGGTGCAGCAACTGGCGGCACTCAAGCACGAGCAGCAAGAGGAAGAGAAATGCGCGCCGCAAGCCTGAACGCTCCGCGTCAGATAGCGGCCGAATACGACGAGATGCTGGCGTGGATCGTGCTCGCGCTGCTGTCCATCGGCTTGGTGATGGTGTATTCGGCATCGATCGCCACCGCTGAGGAAAGCAAATTCACCGGCTTTCACCCGACCTATTATTTGATCCGCCACGGTTTGTTCATTCTTATCGGCCTCGTGGCCGGAGTGGCTGCGTTTCAGGTGCCGGTGCAAACCTGGCAAAAGCTGGCCCCGTATCTGTTCATGCTGGGCGTGGCGCTGCTGATACTGGTGCTGATTCCCCACGTAGGCCGCGCGGTGAACGGCAGCCGCCGCTGGCTGTCGCTGTTCGTGATCAACTTGCAGCCATCGGAACTGATGAAGCTGTTTGCAGTGTTGTACGCGGCCGACTATACGGTGCGCAAAGGTCTGGTAAAGCACACCTTCGGCAAAGCATTCCTGCCGATGTTCGCGGTGATGGCTTTTGTCGGCTGCCTGCTGCTGCTGGAGCCTGACATGGGTGCCTTCGTGGTGATCTGTGCGATTGCGCTGTGCACGCTGTGGCTGGGTGGTTTCAACCTGAAAGT
>Ga0315271_10002070_pt1 | contig 12470 bp, 9 predicted proteins | sample C3_top_MG_FD_204664 | JGI IMG/M metagenome (GOLD analysis project Ga0315271, IMG submission 204664) | Sediment microbial communities from Yellowstone Lake, YNP, Wyoming, USA - C3_top | ecosystem: Environmental > Aquatic > Freshwater > Lake > Sediment | place: USA: Wyoming | collected 2017-08-01
GGGCTCCGGAGGACCGTGTGGAGGGTGGCGACGACCGGGGCCCGGAGGGCGCGGACGAAGTCGAGGACGTGGGCGCCATCGCGTCCGCCCCAGATCCCATACTCGTGCTGGACGGACACGGCGGCTACACCGCTTGCGTCGATGGCCCGGGCCGCCCGCAGGTAGTCGGCCGGGACGTCGCGGCGGATCCGGTGGCGGACCTCCGTCGGATACGGGCCGGCCCCCTCGGGTGGATCGAGGGCGACGATCTCCCTGTCTCCGACGGCGCCGGCGAGGTCGGCGGTGAAGGTGGCGATGCCGCATCGGACAGGCGCGTAGGTGGACACGAAGGCAGTCGTCGGAATGGTGGAGCTCCTGGCATGGCACGCCTCGGCCACGGCACGATCGGCGCCGGGATGGGGCGGAAGTGGGGGACACCTGTGTTCTCGGACCGGGTGGCAGGCGACACGGCCCGCTCGAGAAGGGTCGACCACGCGGAGCAGCGCTGCAGGGGCAGCGGTAGCCCCACCCTACCCCGGATCAGCGGATGTCACAACCGCGCGACGGTCTGCGACACGCGCCGGACCAGCACGAGGAGGTTGACACCGAGCAGGACCCACGCGAGGCCGTTGAGCGCGATGCCAGTCAACGAGATCGGCGTGAAGATCGTGGGGTTCGCCTGCGACGTGAGCTCGAGGCGGTCCATCCCCGCGATCGCCATGAACGATCCTGCGGCCAGCACGAGCGCGGCCCAGCGCCAGACCACGCCGATCCGCATCGCCACGAGCCCGAACCAGGCGTCGGCGAGCCAGACGGCGAGTCCACCCCAGAAGCCGACGAGACCGAAGTCGCCGGCGAACGGCGGCTCCTGCCCGGTGGCCAGCAGGATCCAGGCGATGGACCAGCCGTTCGCCGCGATGAGCGGGATGGTTCCGGCCAGGGCCAAGCGCCTCGACGCGGAGGCCTGCGGCCGATAGATGGCCACGCCGACCGAGATGGCGCCTGCACCGAACAGGACGAGGCGGACGGTGTTCAGGGTGGGTGGGATCTCAACGACGAAGGCGAGCAGGAGGCCGAGCCCGCCGAGGATGCCCACCACGCCGAGCGCGCGAGTGGCAGCCGGCGGGAGGCCGGAGCGGGGCGCGGGAGCAGATGTCATCGATCGAGGCCCCCTGGCAGTGGGTCGCCCGGCATCGGCGATGGTTCGCCGAGGAAACCCGCCGTGAGGCGTGCCGCACGATCCGGGTCATCCATCCACGGGGCATGGCCGCCCGGCACGATCTGGAGATCGGCTGCAGGGAATGCGGCCGCGAAGTCGCGGGCGACGGCAACCCCTCCGAATGGGTCGGACTCGCCCCAGACGAACCGCACCGGTGCAGCGATGCGGGCACGGTCGGCTTGCGAGATCAGGATCGCGGGCTTGACCCCGTGGACCGGCGAAAGGAACAGGCGCCCGAGCTGCAGGTCGTTCCGCTGCGTTGGGGTGTACCGCAGGAGCGCCGCGTAGGCAGCGATCGCCTCTGCACTGATCCTTCCGTCGTCGAGCGACGGGCCGTGCCCGATCCCCCGGAAGATCCCACGCACGCTGGCCGCGGTTGCGGGGAGCCGCGCGAGGACGTCGCCCGCAACCGGCGATGTGCCGAGCCGCATCAGCGCCGGCAGGCGCGGCACCGGAGCCCCGGCGCTCCAGCCGAACTCGACGATGCGGCGGATGCGGCCCGGATGGGCAACGGCCGCCCGGAACGCGAACCAGCCACCGAACGAGGTCGCGACGACATCGGCCGCATCGATATCGAGCGAATCGAGCACATCGGGAACGAGGTCGAGCGCGAGCGCCGCAAGACGGTCCAGCCCGGTGATGGGCGTCGGGAGCGGCGCGCTGAGGCCCGTCCCCGGCCGGTCCAGGAGCACGCACCGGAAGCCGCCGAGGCGCACGGCAAGATCGGCCCAGCTCGTCCCGCATGTCGATCCGCCGTGCAGGAACAGGACCGGAGGTCCGGTGCCGACCTCCTGGATCCGCACCTCGCACCCGGTCCTGCGGAGCCGCAGCCGACGCTCCACCGGCCGGACGCCAAGGGACCCCCACAGCCGCTGCTCGGCCTCGCGGTAGCGGGCCTCACGTGCGTCCATGGGGGTCTCCCAGCGCATCGGGCGTCAGTCGTTGGCGATGCCCCTCACGCGGACGCCCCCTCCAGGGTGACCGGCGACGGCCGGCCGATCCGCAGTGCGCTGATCCCAAGGCCGACCCAGCCGGCCGGGAACGTGACCACGGCAGCGACGATCGGGACGATCGCGATGGGCGGCGGCAGGGCGCCGGAGGCGCCGAACAACGCCAGGACGACGAGGACCGCGCCGACCGCGAGAAGGCCGGATGCAACCCGCGACAGGCTTTGGGCCAGCCACGTGGCAACGGCGAACAGAATCGACCCCGCCACCATCGTGATGAGCCCGATCGAGCCGATCATCCATGGGCTGATGCCGCCGATCAGGACCGCATCGCTGTCCCCGGTCACCACGATCGCCAGGTAGCCGAGGAGGCCGACGACGGCCCCGCCCGCCGGGATCGCGAACGCGGCCCACGTGAGCAGCGGGTGACTGCGCGCCTGGAACGCGCTCAGGCCGATCAGGGCAAGCAGCGTCATCACGGTCGCGCCGACGATGGAGAGGCCGAGGAATGGTGCGCCGGTCTCGGCGCCGTTGTTGATTGCATTGCCCGCGAGCACGAGCAGCCACAGGGCGCCGCCGAGAATGGCGGCGTAGCCTCCGATACGAAGCGACATGGCAAACCCCTTTGCGTGTTGGGACGCGGCGCCGAGGCCGCGGAGATGCAGGTGGGCATCGAGCGCGCCGAGCAGCACGTCGGCCACGTCGAACGGGCCGAGCGGGCGTTCTGCGAGGACCACGGCGAACTCGTCGCCGTAGCGGGCTCGCCAGCGCGCAGGGTAGAGGCGGAGCAGCAGGGCGATCATGGGACGCATCGCCCGTCAGCCGGGTGACCGGCCGAGCCGTCTGAGACCGAGGTCCGCGAACTCGGAGAGCTCGCGCAGCTGGTCGGCCAGGACCGTGGCGCCGACGGCGGTCAACCGGTATGGCCGACGGCGGTCCACGGGCTCGAGAGCCTCGATCAGGCCGCGCTCCTCGAGCCGGGCGAGCGCGGCGTACAGGGTTCCCGGACCCAGCGGTCGGCCAGTGCCGGCCTCCACGTCGGCCATGATCGCGTAGCCGTGCTTCGGGCCATCGCTGAGGCTGACGAGGATGACTAGTGCCGGCTCGGCAAACCGGCCGAGCTCGGGGATCCGGGGTTGCATGGGACTCCTGCTAGTACGTCACACGATATATCGTGCTGCGTACTATAGGCCTGCGTCGCGGACTGTCAACCCCAATGTTCAGCGGGTGGCGGACGTCCGGGTGCGCAACCACGCCAAGGCTGCTCCGATCAAGCCGCCGAGGGCGCCCAGGACCGTGCTCATCGCAAGCCCCACCACAAGCAGGTGGGCGAAGGCGCCCGCGAATGTCTCGAACGCGACGTACTCGGCGATCGAGGGCGCCCCGGACGCCGCCCCGCGCTCCGCCCATTCGCGCACGTTGAGCGGATCGGCAACGAGGAACGACATCCCGAACACGACGATCGAGAGCGCCATCGCGCAGGCCACCATGCCGCTGGCCAGGCCGCTCCATGCGCCGAACCTGATGCCGATCCGGATGCGCCTGCCGCGATATGCGGCGTGGGCTGCCCCCGCGAGGATCAGGACCGAGGCCGCCGCCCAGATGACGTCGTCGAACCAGTCGCGGCCGGGGAGGGGCGGCGCGAGGAAGTTGTTGACGGAGATCTCGACGACCCACAGCAGCCCGCATATGAGGCCGACACGGATCGCCTGCTCCCGTCGCCTGGCGTCGGGAGATCCCGGCGCGGCGCCTCGGTCGTGCCGCTGGAGCCACCAGAGGATCAGCAGCGTGGCCACGAGGACACCCACCCCGACGACCGCGCCGATGGCAGCGAGCAGCTTGTAGCTGTGCGTGAGTCCGGCGATCAGGGCCAGCGCCAGACACCAGGTCGCGAGCAGCTGGATGATCGAGATCCCGGTGATGCCCGAACGAGCCGTTGGCGAGGATCGCATCGCGCTCCATGGTGCCATCCCGGGGCCCCTCGCCACGGTGGTGGCGGTGATGCCGGCGTCGGACGGCGTCATACTCGACCCGATGGGCGCGCCGATCGTCGTCAGCGACATGGACGGTACCCTCGCCACGGCCGAGACCTGGCGGGGCGTCCTGGCCTGGATCCGCGAGCATCACCCGTCGCCCGAGGCACGCCGGTTCGTGAAGGTCCGCCTGCCCGCGATCGTGGCTGCCAAGGCCGGGCTGATCGGCAAGGAGGCGTTCCGCGCCCGCTGGATGCGGGACGAGGCACGGCTCCTGCGCGGCCTCACCGCGGCCCAGGTGGACGAGATGGCGGCGTGGGTCGTGGCCGAGCACCTCTGGCCGACCCGGCGCGAGGCCGTCATCGCCACGGTGCTGGCAGCGGTCGAGCAGGCCCAGGCGACCGACCCGGGATCACTGCTCGTCCTCGCCTCGGGCGCCTACCAGCCGATCGCCGACAGGTTCGCCCGCCGGATCGGCGCGGAGGTGGCGCTTGGCACGCCACTCGCAATCCCGAACGGGGTTGCCACCGGCGAGCTCGAGGCACCCATCCAGAGCGGCGAGCAGAAGGCGGCGGCCGTGCGCGCGCTCGCGGCAGGCGCCCCCGTGGTGGCAGCATTCGGGGACACTGAGGCCGACATCCCGCTGCTGGCGATGGCCGTGCGGGCCGTGGCGGTCGCACCCGACAAGCGGCTCCGTCGCGAGGCGGCGACCCGCGGCTGGGAGATCATCGAGGACGGCCGATCGGGCCGTCGTGCTGCGGAGGAACGCTGATGGACTGGATGCTGTTCGGGATCCAGTGGCTGCACGTCCTTGCAGGCATCACGTGGTTCGGCGCCTCGCTGACCACCAACTTCATCTTCGTCCCGGCGATCGGGCGGCTGCCCATCGCCGAGCAGCGCCGGGTCGGTGCCGCCTACGGCCAGGCCGCCAACCGGCTCCTGCGCCCGACGGCCCTCCTGGTGATCCTGCTCGGGATCCTGCGCGGGACCGTCTTCGGCCAGCTCAAGTCGCTCGACGACGTGATCGGGACCGCCTATGGCCAGACCTGGCTCGTCGGCATGATCGTCGCGATCCTCACCTTCGCCTGGGCCGAGGCGGCCATCGCCCCCAACATCGCGAAGCTCAACAAGATCGAGCAGCCGCTCGACGCCGAGGGCAACCCGACGCCCGAGACGCAGGCGATCGTCGCCAGGGCGAAGCGCAACGCACTGCTCGAGACGATGGGCTTCGTGGTCGTCTTCACCTGCATGATCCTGATGCGGTTCGGCTACTGACCCACCGATCGGGGGGCCTGAACGGGCCTATCCGCCGGCAACCGCCCGCCGCAGCCCGGGCACCCGCACCCGGCCCTGCGAGATCGCCACGCCGAGCAGCACGATCGCACCCCCCACCGGCTGGTACCACGCGAGCGGCTCGTCCAGCAGCACGGACCCGGCCGCAATCGCGAACAGCGGCGTGATGTAGGTCACGGAGCTCGCCACGGTGGACCCAGCCTCGATCACGATGTGCGTGCTGAGCACGTAGGCGATCCCCGATCCCAGAGCGCCCAGCGCCAGCATGCCGACGATCGTCTCAGGTGCGATCGGCGTCACCACGTCGCCCGCGCCCGCCAGCGATGTCACCACGACGACCGGCAGCAGGAACAGCGCTCCGAGGCTCACCTGGGCCGCGGAGATCGCGATCGGCCCATCACCCGTTCCGGCAAGGTGGTGCCGCGTGTACGGGTAGGCGATTCCGTAGCAGAGCACCGCACCCAGGCAGGCGAGGACCCCGAGCGCCTCGCCGCCGCCCAGCCCGTTCCACGCGCCGACGACCACGAGAACGCCCACAAAGCCCACACCGAGGCCGGCGATCCGGTCCCGGCCAGGCCGTTCTGCGGGAAAGGCGGCCACGATCACGAGCAGCGTCATCAGCGGGGTGCAGGCGTTGATGATCCCGGCCAGGATCGATGACACCTGGGTCTCGCCATAGGCGAACAGCGTGAACGGGATGCTGCACCAGAGCAGGCCGATCACGGCGAGGTGGCGCCAGGTCTCTCGGCCCCGCGGCAGCCGCGTCCCGGTCGCCCGGGCGATCACCAGCAGCACGACCGCGCCGATCGACACGCGGCCGAACGCGACCTGGACCGGCGTGAACGACTCCAGGCCCAGCTTGATGAACAGGAACGAGCAGCCCCAGATCGCGCCGAGGATGACGAACCAGAGCTGCCAGGGAACGGCGCGGAGGGCTCGCATGTCACCGGGAACCCTACCGGGTGTGCCGTCGGCAGACGGCGCGATCAGGTCGCCTGGGCCGGACGCTGGAGGTTCGCTACCCCTCGACGGGTCGCGAAAGTGCGAGGAGCACCCCCGGCAGCACGGCGCTGGCCAGCGCGTCGGGGTCAGCGTCCCCGCCGGCGAGCAGCGCCCGCCGCACGCTCCGCTCCGCGACGGCGACCATGGCGTCGGTGATGTCGTCCGGGCTCACCAGCAGCTCGCGGCCGTGCCGCCGCATGGCCTCGTCGATGAAGTTGCCGATCCGCTCTCGGAAGCGGTGGTTCGCCTCGACAAACTGGCGCGACAGGTCCGGGCGGCGGATCGCGTGGATCTCGAGCTCCGTCTGGACCAGTGACAGCTGGCGATCCACCGGGATCGAGCGGAGGATCCGGTCCACGATGGAGGCAAGGACCGCTGCCAGGTCCGGCGCTTCGGCGACCTCCTGGTCGACCAGGGCGAAGCTGGCGTTCAGGTGCTCGAGCAGGAGGGCGTGCTCCCGCGCGACGAGGGCACCCAGGACGTCGTCCTTGTCGGTGAAGTTGGAGTAGAACGCGCCGCGGGTATAGCCCGCGCGCTCGCAGATGTCCTCGACGGTCCCGCCGATGATCCCGCGCTCGGCGAACACCTCGCGGGCGGCGTCCAGGATCCGCCGGCGGGTTGCCTCGCGACGTGCCGACCGAGCGTGCTCGCCCGCTGGTGCCTCGGGATCGGGCGCCTCATCCTCTGCCGCCCAGTATGCGTCCACCGGCGGTGCATCCGGACTCGGAGGGGGCTCCGGGATCGGCGGGTGCTGCGGTTCCGGGAAGGCAGGGGGAGCCGGGGGACCTGGTGCTGCGACCGGGCCGGCCGGGGCAGGCGCTGCGGACGCGGAGCCGCCCATCCAGGCCGCCCAATCCCCCGGTCGCTGCTCGCGCCCCATCGTCACCGGCCTCCGTGGCTGATCGATACACAGATGTATTCGATACATTGACGCATCGGATACGCGTCCGTATCCTAACGGGTGCGGTCAAGCGCCGCAACCCTCTTCCGCACGTTGACACCGGGTCCGCGCGCCGCGCCAGACCCGGGGAGGCACCTGATGTTCGAGCGCCTTGGTTCCTGGACCTACCGGTTCCGCTTCCTGATCCTCGTGGGCTGGGTCGTGGCGGCGGTCTTCATGGCCATTGCTGCCCCGAGCCTGTCCGGCGCGGGATCCACCGATCAGACCACCTTCCTGCCCGCCAACTCCCCATCGCGGGCCGCCAAGGACGCGATCGAACGAGCCTTCCCCGGCAGCACGTCCTCCTCGTCGGCGGCCATCACGATGGACCGCCCGGGTGGACTGACGAAGGCAGACCTGGCCTGGCGGGACGAGTTCACCGCCTGGGTCGCAAGCGACGCGGCGCCCGATCGGCTCCGGACCGCCGTCACGAGCACTGCGACCGCGGACTCGCGACCGGAGCTCGAGGAGCTGTTCCGGGGACCCGACGGCACGTTCGAGCTGTTCTCGGTGGACCTCAACGTCGCGGATGCGGGCGATGATGCCAAGGCCGTCGTGGAGCTCCTTCGCGAGCACGTCACCGATACCGCGCCGTCCGGCCTGGAGACCCATGTCACCGGCGCCGCAGCCATCAGCTCCGACTATCTCGAGGCCGTGCAGGTCGGCACGGACAGCACGACGACCGTGACGATCCTCCTCGTCATCCTCGTGCTCCTCGCCATCTACCGGGCGCCGCTGGCCGCCCTGATCCCGCTGGCCACCATCGGCGTCGCGTTCGTGACCTCCAAGGGCCTGCTGGGGTTCCTGGCCGCCGCCGGGTGGCAGGTCTCCTCCACGCTGGAGACCTTCCTCGTGGTCATGGTGTTCGGAGTGGGGACCGACTACGCGATCTTCCTGATCAGCCGCTACCGCGAAGAGGTGTCGCACGACGGCGACTGGCACGACGCCGCCAAGGTCACCGTCCGGCGCATCGGCGCGGTCATCACCGCGTCCGCCGGCACGGTGATCGTGGGCATGCTGGCCATGGGCGTCGGCGACTTCAAGATGATCACGTCCATGGGCCCGGGGATCGCCGTCGCGGTGGCCGTGACGCTCGTTGCAGCCCTGACCCTGTCACCCGCCCTGCTGTCGATCTTCGGCCACTACCTGTTCTGGCCCCTCCACACCAGGGAGAAGCACGAGGGCGAGCCGCGCGGCTTCTTCGCCTCCCTCGCCAGGGCGGTCTCCCGGCGACCCGTGATCGTCACGATCGGCCTCACCGCCGCGCTGCTCGTCCCGGTCCTGTACCTCCCGCAGGTGAACTCGAACTTCGACGTCCTCGCGGATCTGCCCAAGCAGGCCGACTCCCGGGTCGGCTACGAGCAGATCGGCGACCACCTTGGCGAGGACAAGCTCGTCCAATCCACCGCGCTCATCGCCCTCGGCGGTGGCGGCGACATGCTCGCGCCGGCCCAGCTCGCAAAGCTCCACACCCTCATGGAGGACCTCCACGCAGGCGGCGGCATCGCCACCACCACCAGCATCGTGACGCCCGACGGCGACACGACCGTTCCGGACGGCTTCCGACCATCGAAGACCGTCCAGAAGATGGCCGACGGCTTTGCGGGCGACGGCGGCACGTCACAGGACACCGACAGCGCCAGCCTCCTGGATCCGGAGGTCAAGGACGGGCTCAACCAGGCCCTGGACTACGTGAACGGCCTCGCCGTGGCGTTCCCCGACGTGGCCACGGGCGTCGCATGGCGCGCATCCCGGGACGGCCTGGAGCATGCGATCGACATCGTCGACCGGGTGGAGAAGCAGAGCGTCGTCCCCACGCAGCTGCGGACGCTGTCCGCGTCCATCACGGACCCGGCCAACGCAGTCTCCTCTGGCTCCGGCTCCGGGGAGAGCGCGGATTCCACCCTGATGAGCGACTACCTCGCGGAGCTCGGTGCGGCCTTTCCCGAGATCAAGACCCTCGACGCGTACAAGGACGGGGTCAAGGCCGCCAAGGCGCTCGAGAACAAGGCCTCGATCACGGAGGCCCTGGCGCTGTCCGGCGCCTTCAAGGACCTCGCCGACTACTTCGACGGCAAGCCGGACGCGACGCTTTCCCCGAAGAGCCTCGCCGGCACCCCGGCCGCCAAGGAGTTCAAGAAGGAGGCGGAGGACACCTTCAACGCACTGCCGGACCGGCTCGGCGCACTGGCGGCGGTGTTCGCGACCCGCCCGGACGACTTCTACCTGCCGACCTCGCTGACGGGCGATGACGCGGAGAAGCTCCAGGACGCGATCGACGCGTTCGTGTCCAAGGACCGCACGGCGACGCGCTTCTACCTCACCTCATCCAACGCGCCGTACACCGGGGGCGCGTTCCAGATCATCAAGAACGCCAGGGTCACGCTGCAGGACGGCGCAGCTGCGTTCGGGGCGGGTGCGTCCGGCCACATCGGCGGCCCGACCGCGCAGTTCACCGACGTCCAGGACACGCTGTCGGCCGACTTCATCAAGGTCGGCGCGATCACCGTCCTGGGGATCCTGCTCGTGCTGATGCTCCTCCTCCGAGCGGTCGTCGCGCCGCTGTACCTCGTGGCGACCGTCCTCATCTCGTACGGTTCGACGCTGGGCCTCTCCGGCTTCGTGTTCCAGGAAGTCCTCGGGCACCACGGCGTCAGCCCCTACCTGCCGCTGATCCTGTTCGTGCTCCTCGTGGCGCTCGGGTCGGACTACAACATCTTCCTCATGCACCGCATCCGGGAGGAGGCGGAGACCCTTGGCATGACGGACGCGGTCCGCATCGCCTCGGGACACACCGGCGCCGTCATCACGTCCGCGGGCCTGATCCTCGCCGGCACGTTCGGCTCGATGGCGATCGCGCCGCTCACGATGCTGGTCCAGGTGGGCGTGGCCGTCGCGATCGGCGTGCTCATCGACACGTTCCTGGTCCGCTCCATCCTGGTCCCGGCCATCACGACGATCGCGGGCGACAGGGCATGGTGGCCGTCCGGCTTCCGGGCCGGCGGGGCCGCGCCGGTTGGCGTGCCCGCGCCCGTGCCGGTTGGCGTGCCGGTTGGCGTGCCCGTGGGTGTGCCCGCGCCCGTCGGCGTGCCCGTGCCCGTTGGCGTACCCGTTGGTGTGCCTGCGAGCGTGCCGGGCGCCTCGCCTCGCGGCACGTCCCGCCGCCGGCTGGTCGTCGGGCTGGCGCTGGTCGTCATGGTCCCGCTCGTGATCGCAGGCCTGCTGACATGGTCGCTGGGCGGCGCGGCGGACACCATCGGCTCGACGCAGGCCGCCGTCGTCAACCTCGACGAGGGTGGCACGTTGACCATCCCCGGCGGGACGGTCACGGAGCTTGCGCTCGGCGACGAGCTGGCATCAACGCTCGTGCAGCCCGGGGCCGGCGAGGGCTTCGACTGGGTCGAAGCCAGCCAGGCGGACGCCAAGGCCGGGCTGGCAGACGGCCGGTACGCGGCAGTCCTCACGATCCCGGCCGGCTTCTCGCGCAGCGTTGCAGCCATCCGGGCCGACACCAACGGCACCGCGCCCCGGGCCAACCTGGGCCTCGAGACCAACGACGGATCCGGCTACGCGCGCGGCACCGTGGCCCGAGAGGTGGCGGCTGCGATCGCGATCTCCGCCGGGCAGGGCGTCACCGCGTCCTACGTGGACGACGTGCTGCTGGCCGTGACGGACGCCCAGGCGACCGTCGGTCAGGCCGCCGGCACGGCCGGGAACCTCTCCACCGCATCGTCCGACCTAGCCGGGAACGCCTCGGGCGTGTCGGCGGTTGCCGGCCAGCTGGTGGATGGGCTGCAGCAGCTGGTGGACAGCACCTCGGACACCGGCCAGATCGGCAAGCTCGTCGACGGCACCGCCGCACTGGCGGGAGGCGTCCGCAAGGTTGCCGACGGCGCCGGCCAGCTGGCGAGCGGCACCGAGACCGCGGCGGCCGGAGCCGGCGCGCTCGCCGACGGTGCCGCCAAGGTCGCCGACGGTGCCGCCACGCTCAACACGGCCACGGCCCAGCTGCCCGCGCAGGCGGACCAGCTGGCCAAGGGCGCTGCGGATCTCGCGTCCGGTACGGCGCAGGTCGCCGGCGGCTGGAACCTGTTCGTCAACGGCAACCCCGCCACGAACCCGCCCACGCCCGGACTCAAGGACCTTGCCACCTCCACCAACGGGCTGGGTGCGGGCGCCCAGCAGCTCGACGGCGCCGCCGGGCAGCTGCTGACCAGCGCCACGAAGGCGAAGAACGACTCGACCACTGCCGCCACCGGCGCCGGGGCGCTGGCCGGCAGCATTGCGGCACTCTCGGCGCAGTGTGCCGCGGCCCATGGCGCGGCCGACGCCGTCTGCCAGGGTCTCACCGCCCTGCAGGCCGACGGCGCCGCGCTCGCGGGCGAGACCGGCGCCGTCGTCGTGGACACCGCGACCGTCGAGGGCTACGCCCAGGGCGTCAAGCAGGGCACGGCAACGCTCGCCACCCAGCTGCCCCGGCTGGAGCAGGGCATTGACGACCTGTACGCGGGCGCGAAGCTCCTCCTCGGTGGCACGACTGACCTGTCCTCGGGTATGGCCACGTACGCCGCAGGCGTGCAGCAGTTCGCGGCCGCCATCCCGCAGCTTGCCGGCGGCATCTCCGGGCTGGCGACCGGCACCGCGGGCGTCGCGACCGGTGCCGGCGACCTGGCGACCGGACTCGACAAGCTCGCGGCGGGCGCACGCGCCCTGGCGAAGGGCGCCGACAAGGCCGCGGCCGGGGCACGAGCCCTGGCCGTCGGGACGAAGAGCGCGACCGGCGGCATGGACAAGCTGACCGAGGCGGCCGACCTCGCCCTGCAGGCGGGCACGCTCGTCCAGGTGCAGGCGGACGGCCTGGCCGGGAGCGGGACCTCCGTCTCCGACGACGCGAAGGCGCTGGCCGACGACCTGAAGGCATCGGCGGCCGGGATCGGGACCTACGGCCGCGAGACCCGCACCAGGCTCAGCACCCTCGCCGCCGACCCGGTCGGCGTGGAAGCACGGCGCATGAACGCGGTCAGCGGACCAGAGAGCGGGCTCGCACCGTTCCTGATGGCCATCGCTGCGTGGCTGGGTGCCATGGGCGCGTTCCTCGTCCTGCCGGCGCTCTGGCG
>Ga0315271_10002074_pt1 | contig 12451 bp, 13 predicted proteins | sample C3_top_MG_FD_204664 | JGI IMG/M metagenome (GOLD analysis project Ga0315271, IMG submission 204664) | Sediment microbial communities from Yellowstone Lake, YNP, Wyoming, USA - C3_top | ecosystem: Environmental > Aquatic > Freshwater > Lake > Sediment | place: USA: Wyoming | collected 2017-08-01
CATGTTCGATTCACGCTCAGAACAGCTCGTCTTTCGACATGTCGCGCCGGCGCAGCAACTGCCGCAACACGCGCAGCGACTCCATCTGGATTTGCCGCACGCGCTCGCGCGTCACCTGCAACTCCAGCGCCAGGTCTTCCAGCGTGCAGGCTTCCATGCCGTTGAGACCGAAGCGGCGCTCGATCACCCAGCGCTGCTTGTCGTTGAGCTGGCTCATCCATTCGTGGACGTGGTGCTCGACTTCTTCGAGCTGGAGCATTTCGTCCGGCAGGTGGATGTTGTCGTCGGCGATGGCTTCGCCCAGCGACAGGGTGGGGTCGATGTCGAGCGGCGCATCGAGCGAGCTGACGCGCTCGTTCAACTGCATGATGCGGCGCACATCGTCCACCGTGTGTCCGGTCAGCGCGGCGATGTCGTCCGAGCTGGCGTCGCTGACGCCGTGGGTTTCCAGGTGGCGCTTGGCGCGCAGGTAGATGTTGAGTTCCTTGATCACATGCACCGGCAGGCGGATGGTGCGCGACTGGTTCATGATCGCGCGCTCGATGTTCTGTCGGATCCACCAGGTGGCGTAAGTGGAAAAACGGAAGCCGCGCTCGGGGTCGAATTTTTCCAGCGCGTGAATCAAACCCAGATTGCCCTCTTCCACCAGATCGAGCAAGGTCAGTCCTCGATTGGCGTAGTGCTTGGCGATGTTGACCACCAGCCGCAGGTTGCGCTCGATCATGATCTGGCGCGCCTCAAAGTCGCCCAGCACCACGCGACGCGCCAGCGCGGCTTCTTCTTCGGCGGTCAACAGCGGCGAGCGGCCGATTTCGTTGAGATAGAGCTGGGTGACATCGACCTGCGGTTCATCGAGGATGGCGGACGCCAGCTCCTCCGCGCTATCGGGAGTGGCAGGCTCCGCCTCGTCCGATTCTTCGGATGGCAGATCTTCGGATTCGTCGCTGGGTACGCGGGTCATGAACGCTCCGGCAGATAGTCGAGGGGGTCGAGGGGTTTGCCGTAGCGGCGGATTTCGAAATGCAGTTGCACCCGGTCGGCGTCGCTGTCGCCCATCAGCGCGATTTTCTGCCCGGCGGTCACGCTGTCGCCCTCCTTCACCAGATTGGCTTCGTTATGCGCATAGGCCGACAGAAACTCGCCCGCGTGTTTGACGATCAGCAGATTGCCGTAACCGCGCAGCCCGCTGCCGCTGTACACCACCTTGCCGGGCGCAACCGCTTTCACCGGCGTGCTGCGCGCGCTGACGATGTCGATACCCTTGCCGCCCGCCGCGCCAAAGCGCCCGGCCAGCGTGCCGTCGCTGGGCCACTGCCAGCTTTCGACCGCCGCGCCTGGAGTGGCTGGCAGCGGTGAAGACGAGGTGGCGGTCGAAGCCGCAGGCGGGATCGGTTTCACTGCAACCGGCGGCGCAGCCGCCACCGCCGGCGCGCTCGTTACCTGCGCCCAGTTGGCCTCGGAATACGGCAGCAACACCGCTTGCGGGGTGCGCAGCAGCGGGGCTTCCGCCAGCGGACGCGCACTCGGTCGAGGATCGTCGTCGAGCGGCTTGATTTCCACCGCACCCGGCGGCGGCGTCAGCCGCAATACCTGCCCGACCAGAATGCGGTCGGCCGATTCAATCCGGTTCCAGCGGGCAATTTCTCGATAATCGAGACTGTTGGCAAATGCGATGGCGTACAGCGTGTCGCCGCGCTGCACGGCATGCAGGCCATTGGTGGACGGGACGATCTGCGGCGTGACCGGGCGCTTGGCGGCGACCGGCGGCGTGGTGCTGACCCGCGCAGGCGTCCGCTCGCTCACCGGCGCGGGGCTGTTTGAACTACAGGCGGCGAGCCCCAGTGCGATCACACCGAGCCCGGCAGCTATTTTCATTACGCCGCCCCCGGCAGCCGTTTTAATCATGCTACCCCCGGTAGCAGCGGCACGAACTTCACCCCTTCAAACAGGCGCTCGGTGTAGGTATCGCCCTGGCGTTCCACCACACATAAAGTCTGGGTGGCATGGCCGAGCGGCATCACCAGGCGGCCGCCGTCGGCGAGCTGCGGCAGCAGGGCTTGCGGCACTTCGCCAAACGCGGCGGCGATCACAATGGCATCGAACGGCGCGAAATCTTTCGCGCCCGCCATGCCGTCGCCATGCTTGGGCTTGACGTTATTCACCCGCAGTTCGCGCAGGCGCACCCGGGTCTTGCCCACCAGCGCGGCGATGCGTTCCATCGACACCACTTCGCGCGCCAGCTTGGAGAGCACCGTCGCCTGATAGCCGCAGCCAAGACCGATTTCCAGCACCCGGCCGAGCGCATGGCCGCGGCCGTTTTCGCCGTGGCGTGCCAGCTCGGCCATGCGCGCCACGATGTGCGGATTGGAAATGGTCTGCCCAAAACCGATCGGTAGCGCAGTGTCTTCGTAGGCGCGCGACTCCAGCGCCTGATCGACAAACAGATGACGCGGCACGCTGCCCATCGCCGCCAGCACGGTTTCATCCTGGATGCCTTGCTCGCGCAGGCGCTCGACCAGACGACCGCGCGTGCGCGCCGACGTCATGCCGATACCGGCGCGCGAGCTCAGGGTTTCAGCCATGCGTTCACGCTGTCCATCTGGTTGTAGCGGGTCAAATCCATTTGCAGCGGGGTGATCGATACCTGGCCTTGCGCCACGGCGAAAAAATCGGTGCCCGCGCCGGCATCCTGTGCCGCGCCCGCCGCACCCACCCAGTACACGGTCTGGCCGCGCGGATTGGTGGTTTTCACCACCGATTCGGCCTTGTGGCGTTTGCCCAGCCGGGTCACCTGGACGCCGTCCAGTTCATCCCAAGGGCAATCCGGCACGTTGACGTTGAGCAACATCGGCTCGGCGGGCGGTCGCGTCTGGATGCGCTGCACCAGGTCGGCCACCACCCGCGCGGCGGTGTCAAAGTGTTGCGCATTGTGGCTGGCGAGCGACACCGCGATCGACGGAATACCCAGCAGATAGCCTTCGGTGGCGGCGGCGACGGTGCCGGAATAAATCGTGTCGTCGCCCATGTTGGCGCCGTGATTGATGCCGGAAATCACCATATCGGGCAGGTGGTCCAACATGCCGGTAACCGCCAGATGCACGCAATCGGTGGGCGTGCCGTTGACGTAAAAATAACCGCTCGACGCCTGCCGCAGCAACAGCGGCCGGTCCAGCGTCAGCGAATTGGACGCGCCGCTGCGGTCGCGCTCCGGCGCCACCACGGTGATGTCGGCCAGCTCGCGCAGCGCGGCGGCCAGCGCGGCCAGACCCGGGGCAAAATAGCCGTCGTCGTTGGACAGCAGGATACGCATCAGCACGCCTCCCCGGCGACATCGGGCACGTCCCGGAACAGGCGTAAAAACGGGGTTTGCATGGAAACAGTGGGGCGCGGAAACATGTCGTGGATTTTAACCCGGATACAACATCAGGACGCGATGATGTCGGCGTGGTCTTTTGGATTCAGGATGAACGGCTCTCTCACCCGTTGAAAAAAACAGGTAGCATGAGCCCCGGCTTTTGGCCGGCAAAAAATCGGGGAAAGCGCATCCCCATCCCTGCCTGACATCGAGCGGAATGAACACAAGCACATGAACCAAGCGGGTCGCCACGAAATTTTCAGCCGCCTGCGCGCGGCCAATCCCCACCCCACCACCGAGCTCGAATATCGCACGCCGTTCGAGCTGCTGGTGGCGGTGGTGCTGTCGGCGCAGTCCACCGACAAGGGGGTGAACCTGGCGACCCGCAGACTGTTCCCGGTCGCCCATACGCCCGAGGCAATCTATGCATTGGGCGAAGCCGGATTGGCCGATTTCATCAAAACGATCGGTCTATACAAAAGCAAGGCCAGACACCTGATCGCCGCCTGCCGGATGCTGATCGAGTTGCATGACAGCCAGGTGCCCGCCGAGCGCGCCGCGCTCGAAGCGCTGCCCGGGGTGGGGCGCAAGACCGCGAATGTGATTCTGAACACCGCTTTCGGCCAGCCGACGATGGCGGTCGATACCCATATCTTCCGCGTCGCCAACCGCATCGGCCTGGCGCCCGGCAAGACGGTGCTGGAAGTGGAAAAAAAGCTGCTCAAGACCATCCCCGACGAATTCCGCATCGACGCGCACCACTGGCTGATCCTGCACGGGCGTTATGTGTGCCAGGCCAGAAAGCCGAAATGCGGCGAGTGCATCATTGCGGATTTGTGCGAGTACAAGGGCAAAGTCTTGCCGACTTCCCTCTCCCCAACCCTCCCCCGCAAGCGGGGGAGGGAGCAAACGTAAAGCCCAGGGCGATTTATGTTTAATCCCAGCCGCGACCAGGTGCGTCAGTTCTTCTTCGACGTATGGTTGAAATACCGTGCCGGCCAGCCGCTGGCGGGCGCCGAACAGCCTGCGCTCGACGCAGTGCTGGCGCATCCCGAATACCATGCCCTGCTCGATCAGCCCGAGCGTTACCGCGAGCGCGATTACCTGCCAGAATCCGGCGAGACCAATCCCTTTCTGCATTTATCCATGCACCTGGCGATTGCCGAACAATTGTCGGTCGATCAGCCGCCCGGCATCCGCGAACGTTACCAGCGCCTGCTCAAGCAGCATGGCGAGGCGATGGATGCCCAGCATGAGGTGATGGAGTGTCTGGCGGAAATGATCTGGCAGGTGCAGCGCTATCAAACGGCGTTTGATTCGGCTGCCTATTTGCGCTGTCTGGACAAACAGCTCGGCGACACCTGAACGGTCATCGCCAAAAAAATGGGCGGCCATTTGTGTAATGGCCGCCCATTTTTTGCTAACGCGTGCAGACTCAATACTTCAACTGCAAGCCCTTCTGGGTTGAAAAATATTTCGCCAGATCGAGCATGTCGGCATCCGACAGCGTCTGCACCTGCCCCGCCATGATCGGATTCTTGCGCTTGCCCGCCTTGTAATCCTTCAGCGCATGGTAGAGATAATCGCGATTCTGTCCCGCCAGCTTGGGGAAGGATGGCACCGCGCTATTCCCATCGGCGCCGTGGCATGCTGCGCAGGTGGCGGACTTGGCTTTGCCCGCTTCAGCATTGCCCGAGGCATGAACCGGTAGCGAACAACCCAGTGCCGCAGCAGCGAGGATGAATAGTGTTTTTTTCATGATGGTCTCCTCGGTCAGTTGGCGGGGCCGCTATACGACGATGCGTAATACGCCGCCAGGTCTTCCATGTCCTGCTCGGACAGGCTGGCTGCTATGCCCTTCATGCTGGGATGGCTGCGCTCGCCGGCTTTGTATTCCTTGAGCGCCGCGACGATATACTCGGCATGTTGTCCGCCCAGTTTGGGCACGCTGTACACGGTGGGGTACGCAGTACGCCAGCCGGGGATGCCGTGACAACCGGCGCACATCGAAGTTTTGGTTTGCCCGGCCTTGGGGTCGCCCGCTGCCTGTACCGGCACGGCCAGCGCCATTAGCACGGATGCGCACAGCGTCATCGTGGTGAGTTTCATCTTCCTGCTCTCTCTGGTTGGGTTGTCATCTCGTCCCTGTCTGATGCAGGGTTGCGCGCAATTATGACCCGGACAGTCCGCAAGATGCGCGCCCGGACGGCAAAAAATCCTTTTATGACAACGAGTTATAGTATTATTTGCTAATATGCTTCTGGAGTTTGCGTGATTAATCTGAATGCCTGTCCGCTGTGGCTGTACCGTCTGTTGCCTTTTTTGCGCTGGTGGCCCAAGGTCACCGCGCAGACATTCAAAGCCGATTCCCTCGCCGCGTTCACCGGCGCGCTCATCGTGCTGCCGCAGGCGGTGGCGTTTGCCACCATCGCCGGATTGCCGCCCGAATACGGTTTATATGCGGCGATGGTGCCCGCCATCGTCGGCGCGCTGTGGGGGTCGAGCTGGCATCTGGTGTCGGGGCCGACCACCGCGATTTCCATCGTGGTGTTTGCCTCGATCAGTCCGCTGGCCGAACCCGGCAGCGCGCAATTCATCGGTCTGGCGCTCACCCTCACCCTGCTCACCGGCCTGATCCAACTGGCAATGGGGCTGGCACGGCTGGGCGCACTGGTTAATTTCATCTCGCACACCGTCATCATCGGCTTCACTGCGGGCGCGGCCATTCTCATCGCCAGCAGCCAGATCAAAAACTTCTTCGGTCTGGACATTCCACGCAGCGCGCACTTTCATGAAGTGCTGATCTACTTCGGCACCCACCTCACGGCCATCCAGCCCTGGGTGCTGACGGTGGGCGCGGTCACGCTGGTGTCGGGCATCCTCGCCAAACGTTATCTGAGCAGGCTGCCTTACATGATTGTCGCCATGGTCATCGGCAGCGTGGTGGCTGCCTGGCTCAACCTCCGCTATGGCGCGGACACTACCGGAATCAAAACCGTAGGCGCACTGGTGGCGTCGTTCCCGCCGCTGTCGCTGCCGGATTTTTCGCTCACCGCGATCAAGCAAACCCTGTTTCCCGCCATGATTATCGCGATTCTGGCGTTGACCGAAGCCGTCGCCATTGCGCGCTCGATCGCCGCCAAATCCGATCAGCGCATCGACAGCAACCAGGAATTCGTCGGTCAGGGTTTATCCAACATCGCCGGCAGTTTTTTCTCCGGCTACGCCGCCAGCGGCTCGTTCAACCGCAGCGGCGTCAACTACACTGCGGGCGCGAAAACCCCGCTGGCCGCCGCCCTGTCGGCGGTGTTCCTGTTGCTGATCGTGCTGCTGGTCGCCCCGCTCGCGGCCTATCTACCGGTACCGGCGATGGCGGCAATCCTGTTCATCGTGGCGGGAAGCCTGATCGACTTCCACCACATCGGCGAAATCATCAAACGCCACAAGCGCGAACGCATCATCCTCGCCCTCACCTTCATCGGCACCCTGGTCGATCTGGAAAAAGGCATCTTCCTCGGCATCCTGGTGTCGCTGCTGTTCTACCTGCATCGCACCTCGCAGCCGTCGATCCGCGAACTGGTGCCGGCGGCCGCCGAGCCCGACAATCCGCGCCGCAAATTCGTGCCCATCGTCGGCGCTGCGCCGAGCTGCCCGCAAATGTCCATGCTGCGCGTCGAAGGCTCGATTTTCTTCGGCGCAGTCGAACATGTGCAGCAGCACTTTCGCAACGTCGACGAAGCCGACCCGCAGAAAAAACACCTGCTGCTAACCTCGCGTGCAATCGGTTTCATCGACCTGGCCGGCGCCGAACTGCTGGCCAAGGAAGCCACCCGGCGACGCAAACTGGGCGGCGGTCTGTATCTGGTAGGCGTTCAACCCGACCTGTGTGAAATGCTGCGGCGCAGCGGTCAGGTCGATACGGTGGGCGAGGAGCAAATCTTCCGCCACAAGGGCGATGCGATTCAGGCGATTTACCCGCGGCTGGACAACGAGATTTGCCGCAGTTGCACCGCGCGGGTGTTTCGTGAATGTCATGTTGCGCTGCCGGATGGGACCTTGCGCGAAGGCGGTAGTTGAACGCCGGGGGAAGTCTGTTTCGCCATGAGCCTGTCGAAGCCTGTCCTGAGCTTACCGAAGGAGGCTGTCAATAGAGTGAAGATTTTCGCCGGACTGCTGACTGTTGGCCGGGGGTAGCCCGGCGGCTAGTCACTTTTCTTGTCTCGCCAAGAAAAGTAACCAAAAGAAGGCGACCCCGACATCCCCGAAACCCCGGAAATTAACCAGCGACTTGCCGCTTTAGCGGCTTAGTCGATTGGCTATGCAGAGCCGAGTCCGCCGGGTGGGTGTCAAAGAACTCGCCCTGCTTGAATGTATTGATTTTGTTTTTTGTAGCAGTGCTCAAACACCTTTGCCGCTGATCCACCCGGCAGGCTCAATTTCCGGCGGGGCTGAGAGGGGAGGAAGGTCAAAACCAGAGCGGCGGTGACGGGGCGGTTTTCACGCTGCGGTTGGGACGCCCATTCGGCGCTTGTGCCCTTCAGGGTTCAATGCGCTTCGTTTATTGCGCCCTACTTGATACGCCTTACGCGCGTTGGGGCAAGTAGAAAAAAGCAGATGTCAGGCAGGCTTCGGAACGCTTTTTTGGCACTCCATGCAAAACACTTTACCGCCGAACCGGGGCTTGTTGAACCAACAGAACTTCGCGATGTTGTAAGCCACTGACGTACCGCATGAGGAACAAATTAGTTTCGATTTCTTCTCTTCCCCCTCTTGCACGATTTCCTCGGCAACCAGTTCATCCTTGTACTCAGGCTTGGTAGCAGAGGGGCGCGCAACAGGTAGGCCGAACTTGGCAGCCCAGTTGAATGTGATCGGTTTATGGGCGGCGGCCAGACTTCTGGCGAAAGCCTCCAAAGTGTCCTGCCCCACAATCTTTACCGCCAGCAATGGATTGTTGTCTAGGTTTATATCTCTGTCGATGCGGGCTTTTAGTTGATCATTTTTGATGACCAGCTCGACCCCTTCAATATTCGTCTTTGGCCGCGTAATGCGCGCCGTTTTTGAGACGAGGACGAGACTTTTCAGAGAAGGCGTAATGGTGAAACCGATCCTCTTGGGCGGAGCCACCTGCCCGGTTTTGAACACAGATTCCAGCACGGCAATGTGCCTACGGTTCTGCTCGATAGGAGATGGGATGCCGTAGGGCTTACTTCCGTAAAAGACTGAAAACTCGCCCTGTTCGTTAATGGCAACGCCTTCTGAGAAACGCTTGCTCTCGCAGACATAGATTTCGAGAAAGCGGTTAATGAGGAGGTGATCGATTTGGGCGATCCTTCCCTCACATTCGAGCCGTAGATCATGTAGCACCATCCAGTTCTTCGAGTCTTTGTAGTGGAATCCCATTTCATAGGCAGCTTCGGCCTCACCCTTCATGCCAGACTGAATGTTGCGGATTTCCTGTTCGACTTTCTTGCGGACATCAGCCGACGCGTCGGGGCGGGCGGCGAGGGTTTTCAGTGCTTCTATGTCGGCAGTCTTGTCGTCGGCTTGCTTGATGAGCATCGCGTTGTCTTGATCTTGGAATTCGGGGAAGGATAGGGATGGCCGGAGAATGGGTCAAGGTTCTTCCGTTGCAAACACTCGCGCGGTAACGTGGGCAAGATACATTCGGTAGAGCGGCTCAACACAAGTACTCAAGCCACCCAATTACCACCGCTCTGGTTTTGACCTTCCTCCCCTCTCAGCCCGGGGTTTCGGGGATGTCGGGGTGCGTTTTCTTTGGTTACTTTCTTTGTCGCATTGACAAAGAAAGTAACTAGCCGCCGGGCTATCCCCGGCCTACAGTCAGCAGTCCTACAAACACCACAACTACAACAACCAGCCCTTCGACAGGCTAGGGCAAACGGGTGAGGGAATGCGCCTTTCGCACGGGCTTGCGATCAGCGCGATGGTGGTTGAGCCGAAGGATTCAATAAGCATCCGCTGAATGTTCCCGCCGCCACACCCACGGCGGCACCGGCTCGGCCGCTTGCCACAGCCCGCGTTGCGCGCGCCGCGCTTCGGTCTGCGCCGCCTTCAATCCGGAACCCTTGCGCGAACGCGTCGATGCCCAGGCCAGTCCGCGCCGCACCAGTTCCGCATCGACCTGTCCCTCACCCGCCTGGCCGCTTCCAATCCAAATATGCGCAATCGTCCGGCCATAGATATCGGTCGCCACCGTCTCGACCTCCACCCGTTGATCGAGCACCAGTTCCGTCAGCGCACGGGTGGCGGCATCGCCATAGGGCTGGTCTTTTTCCGGCGCGTCGATATCGGCCAGGCGCAGCTTCAGAAAAGCGCGCGATGCGGCACGATAGGAATCGGGTTTGAACAGCACGGTATCGCCGTCGATCACCACAATGACGACACCGCTCATCGTGCCTGCCCACGCGGGCGCAACAGCGGCCAGCAGTAGACACAGTGCGCCTAGCAGGCGCCTCACCCGGCCAGCATCTCGGCGGCGTGTTGCCGCGTCGTCGCGGTGATTTTCAACCCGCCCAGCATACGGGCGAGTTCTTCCACCCGGGCTCTCGCATCCAGCAATTCGATGTTGGACGAGATGAAGCCGCCGTTGGCCTGCCTGGCGACCCGCAGATGCTGCACGCCGCGCGCCGCCACTTGCGGCAAATGGGTGATGACCAGCACCTGGCGGGTTTCGCCCAGTTTCGCCAGGCGCCGCCCGACTGCTTCGGCAACGCTGCCGCCAATGCCGACATCGACTTCGTCGAAAATCAGCGTCGGCACCCCGGCCACGCCGGACAGCGCGGTCTGGATCGCCAGACTGATACGCGACAACTCGCCGCCCGACGCCACTTTGGCGAGCGGCCCCGAGCCCAGGCCAGGATGGCTGGCAACGAAGAAGCTGATGTCTTCCAGCCCATGTGCGCGCGGCTCGCTGACCGGCTGCAACTGGATGTCGAGCCGGCCGCCCGCCAGCGCGAGTTCGTGCATCGCTGCGGTCACCTGTTTGGACAATGCCGTTGCGGCTTTGCGGCGCAGCGCGCTGAGTTGGCTGGCGTCGGTCTGGTAGCGCGCCCAGGCGGCGTCTTCATTGGCTTGCAACGCATCGAGATCGTCGCTGGCGGCCAGCTCGGCCAGCCGCTTTTGAAACTGGTCGAGCAAGGCCGCCAGCGCATCGGGCTGCACCCGATTTTTGCGTGCCAGCCGGTGCATGTCCCCCAGCAAGCGATCCAGCTCGCTCAAGCGCCCGGGGTCGAGATTCAGGTTGTCGGCATAGCGGCGCAGCGCATGCACGGCTTCGGCCAGATCGGCGCTGGCCGAATTCAGCAGGGCGGAAACGTCCCTCAGGCTGTCGTCCACTGCCTGCATGGCGGCCAGCCGCGCGCTCATTTCGCCGAGCTGGCTGGACACGGACGATTCGCCCTCGTCCAGTCCTTCGATCAGCGCCTGGCTGCCATCAATCAGCGTGGTGACGTGCGCCAGTCGCGCGTGTTCGGTCTGGATTTCGTCCCAGCGCGCGAGGTCGTCGCCCAGCGCGCGTAACTCCTCCACCGCCAGGCTCAGACCTTCGCGTTCGATCTGTCGTGCCTGGCCGTGGGTTTCGGCGTCCAGACGCTGCTGCCGCGCCGCCTGCCAGGCGTGCCAGGCGGCGCTCACGCCAACGCTCTGTTGCTGCGCACCGGCGTAGACATCTAGCACTTCACGCTGGATGGCGGGACGCAGCAGCGCGTGGTGCGCATGCTGGCCGTGGATGTCGAGCAGAAATTCGGCCGCCTCTTTCAACTGCGTCAGCGGCGCGGCGCTGCCATTGATGAACGCGCGCGAACGGCCGCCCGCATCGATCAAACGGCGCAGGATCAAGCTGCCGTCATCCGCTGCGAAACCGGCTTCATCCAGCCAGCCTGCCAGTTGCGGCAGGTCGTCGATGACAAACTCGGCAGCGATTTCGGCACGCGGCGCACCACCGCGCACCACCCCACCCTCGGCGCGGTCGCCCAGCGCCAGTGCCAGCGCATCGACCAGAATGGATTTGCCCGCGCCGGTCTCGCCGGTGAGCACGGTGAGTCCCGGCGCGAAATCAAGCTCGACTGACTCGACCAGCAGGTAATTGCGGATGGATAGATGCGACAGCATGGGAACGCGTTGCGCGTTAAAGCTTTTTACCCCAATGCAGCTTCTGCCGCAGGGTGTCGTAGTAACTGTAGGAATGCGGGTGCAGCAAGGTGACCGGGCGGTTGGCGCGGGTGATCCAGACGTAATCGCCGCTGAGCAGATCGAAATGATGCTGGCCGTCGAAGTGAACGCGGGCATCGTCGGCATAGGTCAGATGCAGCTCGATGCGCGAATGGCTGCTGACCACAATGGGCCTCGCCGACAGGGTGTGCGGGCAGATCGGCACCAGCGCCACCGCCTCCAGCGTCGGATGCACGATCGGCCCGCCTGCCGACAGCGCATACGCCGTGGTGCCGGTCGGGCTGGTCACCACCAGGCCATCGGCGCGCTGGCTGTAGACGAACTCGCTGTTGATGGAAATTTCCAGATCGATCAGCCGCCCCGAGCCGCCCTTGCCGACCACTACATCGTTGAACGCCGTGGCCTCGAACACCTTTTCGCCGCCACGGCGCACTTGGCCGTTGAGCAGGATGCGTTCTTCCGCCACGTACTGGCCGCTGAGAATTTCGGCCACCGCATCGAACATATCCTCGACCGTGATATCGGTGAGAAAGCCCAGCCGCCCCTGATTGATGCCGATCAGCGGCACGCCGTGCGGTCCCAGCTCACGCGCGATCGACAGCATGGTGCCGTCGCCACCCAACACCACCACGGCATCGCTTTCGGCCGCCAGATCGTGCAAATCGTGCGCGGAATAATCCTGAATGTTCAGGTGCTCGGCGGTCTGCCTGGCAAGCAAAACTGTATGCCCGCGTCCGCGCAAAAAATCTCCCAAGGCGCGCACCGAGGCGCACATGTCCTGATTGTCGTATTTGCCGACGAGGCCGACGGTGTGAAAAGGCGTTTGCATGGGGAGATTATAAAGGGTGAGCGGTGAGCGGGAAGCAGTCAGCGGAATTCCGCTCACCGCTCACCGCTCATCGC
>Ga0315271_10002075_pt1 | contig 12451 bp, 10 predicted proteins | sample C3_top_MG_FD_204664 | JGI IMG/M metagenome (GOLD analysis project Ga0315271, IMG submission 204664) | Sediment microbial communities from Yellowstone Lake, YNP, Wyoming, USA - C3_top | ecosystem: Environmental > Aquatic > Freshwater > Lake > Sediment | place: USA: Wyoming | collected 2017-08-01
CCAGTACTCCCAGGAGTGCGTTCCGTCCCCGTACGCGTCGACCGTGAACGGGACGCCCGCCTTCTCCAGTTCGCTCACGAACAGCGCGCTGCCCCCGCCGCACCACTTCTCGAGCGGGCTGGGGAACCTGCGATCCGGCGGGTCGAGCGCGCCGGGTGTGCCATTCCCGAAGGCGAGGTAGACGGTCTTCGTGCCCCGGAGGAGCGGCGCAAGCTCAACCGCGCTGTAGCTGCCGAAGCCGTTCGCCAGGTCGATGATGTTCTGGATCTTCGCGAGGTTGGACAGATCGAGGTTGGGGAGGTAGGTGTTCACGGCGCCCTTGATGTCCAGCGCGCCGCTGAAGGACGCCACGGCCTGGTACAGGCCGGGATGGCGGGCGGCGAGGACGATCGCGGTGTAGCCGCCCAGCGAGAGCCCGACCAGCGCGCGCTGGTCGCTCGCCTGCCAGTTCCGCTCCATCAGCTGGGTCAGCTCGGTCGCCAGGAACGGCTGCCAGAGGGCGCGACCCTTGAACCCGCCCCCCTGCGTGTTGCCCTCGCCCACGAAGGAGGAGGGGGCCGCCGGCATGACGACGAGGAACCGTGTCGGGGAGGTGGTCGCCACGGCGCCGGACTTGGTTGACCAGTCGGTGTACTCGCCGTCCGCGCCGTGGAGCAGGTAGAGCGCCGGAAAGGTGGCCGTCGGGTCATCGGCGAACGTCGCTGGGAGGTGGAGCCTGACCTGGACCGTCCCGACGGACGGCGACTCGATGGTCAGGTCGCGCGTGCGGGCATCGATCGTCTCGACCTTGACGGTCCGCGCGCCGTCGTCGGCGGGAAGGCCGATCGTGGGCAGGTCGCTCAGGGGCCACTGGCCCGGCGATGCCGCCTCGGCCGACGGCGATGCGACCGACGGCGATGCCGCCTCGGCCGACGGCGATGCGACCGACGGCGATGCCGCCTCGGCCGACGGCGATGCGACCGACGGCGACACGACGGGCGATGCGACGGGCGACGCGCACGCGCCAAGGAGGAGCGCGAGTGCGATGACGAACGCGGCGGTCGATCGCGCGTGCATGGTTTGGTGCTCCGTGAGTGATCCTGGACGGCCCGGCAGCGGCAAGGGTACTGCGCCGCGGCAGAATGCGACTTCGTTGCCAGCGTTGGCCGCCATCGGGCCGGGCCGCCTCGACACTGTGCTCGACGATGGGCAGGTGGACGAGACGATCGGCGCCGCTCCGGTGGATCCGTCGCTGCGCGACGCCGCGGCGCGCATGGCGCGGGATGGCCCGAACGAGCTGCGGGCCAGGGCGCCAATCCCGACCTGGCGCAGGGTCCTGGCCCAGGGTCTGGCCCAGTTCCCGGATCCGAACGTGTACCTGCTGCTCAGCCCAGCCCGAGCGCCGTCAGCACCTCGACCGGGAGCACCGTGAAGTCGGCCGCGGCGGCCATCGCCCCCTCGCCCAGCAGCACGCTCGCGGGCTGCGACGACGTGATGCCGAGGACCGCGCACCCGGCCGCGCGCGCCGCCTGCACGCCGTTGCGCGCATCCTCGACCACGAGACAGCGCGAGGCCGAGAGCCCCAGGCGCTCCACCGCACGAAGGAAGGTCTCCGGGTCCGGCTTCTTGTGCGTGACGTGCTCCGCCGAGACGAGCACGTCGAAGGTCGACTCCGGGATGCCGATGGCAGCCAGGTTGCCGTCCAGCTTGGGCCGGTCGGAGCTGGTCGCGAGGGCGAGGCGGAGTCCTGCAGCACGCGCCGCCGCGAGGAACCCCGCGACGCCGTTGATCGGCTGCAGGGAGCCCGGGATCAACTCCAGGTAGATCTCGTAGGTCAGCGGCTTGTCGAGGGCAAGGTCGACCGTCACGCCATGCGCCGCCGCTGCACCGCTGATGAAGCGGTCCTCTCCGGTGCCGACGAACGGGACGAAGTCCTCGCGTGGCACGACGATGCCGTAGCGGCGCCGGAGCATCTCCGCGGCAGCCGCGGCGATGAACGGCTCCGAGTCGCAGAGGACGCCGTCCATGTCGAAGATCACGGCATCGAAGGCTCGAGCGGGCATGCCGCGAACCTACCACGGGAGAGGGCCGGAATGGCGCAGGATCAGGACTCAGGACGAACCAGTCGTCAGGATCTGACGACGAACCCGTCGATGGCGACCGTCGGGTGGCTCGACGAGAGCACCTTGATCGTGAGCGTGTGCCGGCCGCTGCGGTGGAAGGTGCGCCGGAAGAGGACGGCGCGCGCGACGAACGTCGAGCGGTACAGGTTGACGGTCGCGACGGCCCTGCCGTCGATCAGGACGAGGGCACGCCCGCGGGTGGGGCCCACCGGACCGATCCAGCGCACCGAGGTGCCGGTGAACGTGAAGGCCGCCGTCGCGCCCGGCGTCCTGGCCCAGGTGACGTTGCCACCGATGTAGCCGGGGAACGGCGCGGTGCCCCAACCGCCGCGATAGACGATCGCACCGCTGTGCTCGGTGTAGATCCTCGTCACGTGCCTGGGGGCCGGCGTTGCGGACGGCTTCGGCGTGACGCTGGGTGCGGGCGTGACGCTGGGCGCGGGCGTGGCGGTCGGCTCCGGCGTCGCGACCGGCGTCGCCCTGGGCGCGGGCGTGGGCTTCGTGGTCGGCCCCGGCGTGGGGGCAGGGGTCGCAGACGGCACAGGCGCGTGGCTCGGCGCAGGGGTCACCGCCTCGCCGGGTACCGGGGTGCCCGTGGCAGCGGGGACGGCCGCGCCCGCATCGGAGAACCAGGCGCCGTCCGAGGAGTACGCCGCGAGCCACGTCGGGTCGCCCAGGACGCCCAGGTTCACCGACAGCCAGTTGGTGGCCCGGCCGGTGGCGGCCCGGATCCCCGGCACGTCCACCGTGACCGACGCACCCGGCGCCAGGTCGGCGGCGAGCGGAGACGCGACCAGGAGGACCGTCCGCGGCCTCGCCACGTCGGCTGCGGACGCGGTCACCGTGATCGTGGAGCGGACCGCCTGGGCCTCGTAGTCGCTGGTCACGGAGGGGGCCAGGGCGGGCACGGCAGGGATCGCGACGCGCCCGGTGTTGGTGACCCGGACGATGGCACCCGTTCCGTCGGGGCCGGGCTCCAGGTCGTACCGCACGGCCACGTCGCCCCAGACCCGGACCTCGACGCTGGGGATGTCAACCTGGTCGCGAGCCGGCAGCGCGCGGCGGCCGGAGTCGAGCGCCTGGACCGCGAGCATGTACCGGCCGGGCTCCCTGGGGGCCGCGATCGCCAGCGTGATGGAGCGGGTCCCGGTCCTGGCCCGGCGCGCGTCGACACGCGAGGGGACGCCCGGCTTCGGGGCGGCTGCGGTCACCGCGGCATTTGGCGCCCCGTACAACCGGGCGGCGGACGCAGAGGCGACATCGGGGTTGGCAGAGACAGCGGCAGCGGCAGCAGCGGCCCCGGTATCGACGGCACCAACTGCATCGGCAGCGGCGGCCTCCTCGGCGGCATCTGCGGCGGCTGGACGCGCGACAGTCGCGGCGACGACCTCCGAGTCCAGCTCGGTCGGCTCCCAGGTCGCGAGGAACTCGACGCCCGCGGGGATCGCGCCGCCGGACCAGGCGAGCTGGACCGTGGTCCTGTCGCCACCGTGGAGCGTGCCGCTCACGACCGGGGCGGCGAAGCGGATCCTGCGTCCGGCGATGGAGCCCAGGTGCACGGACGAGGCGATCCGGCTCACGCCGGTGCCCCAGCTCCCCGACGAGGACCAGAACTGCTGCATGCTCCGGAGCGTGGGCGCCCCGCCCCACCAGCGACCGCCCGGGGTCAGGTAGGAGGCCGCGATGAACCTGGCGGTGGCGTCGACGTTCGCGGCGTACGTCCCGTATGCGCTGGCGTACCGGAGCGGGTCCCGGTCGTAGGCGTTGAAGCCGAACAGGTTGTGCTTGACGCGCGAGATGTAGCTGGTCCCCCAGGCCGACTCGTGGAGGGCGGCCGCCAGGAGGAAGCGGGCGTTGACCCGGTACTTCTTCTCGGCGGCGAGGAAGGCGGCCCCGAGGGCCGGCAGGGGCGTGGTGGCCGCCAGGTACTCGTTGATCGCCCAGACGGAGACGCCGCTCACGGAGCGCAGGTTCGTGTCCAGGGTGATGGGACCGCCGACGCGGTAGTGCCGTGCCCTTGGCATGCCCGCATCCGCGGTGGTGGCGACGACGCTGATGAGGATGGTGGCGGTGAGGAAGGCCAGCGCGAGGCGGGGCCGGAGGCGGGAGGTCATCACGTATGACCCTCAGCCCGGGGGTGACATCGGTCAACCCGCCCGATTCACCCAACGGGCCACCCCGATAGGCCTACGTCGGGATCGCCGCGGCCGTGCGTGCCGTGCCCGCCGATCGTCACGGCTGGACGGCTGCCGCATGAGGCGTCCGCGGTGGCGGGCTCAGCCGGCGCCCGGTGCCCCCGCCTGGATCGAGAACTCCGACAGGTCGCGGTAGGGGTGCAGCGCCCGGTAGTCGTCCTTGCGCCGCAGCAGCACCCGGATCCGCTCCTGGCGGTCCAGCGTGTCCGGGTCCAGCAGCTGGATCGCCGCCATCTCGATGGCCTCGCGCAGCGGCGTCGCCCGGTCCACGGCAGAGAAGTTCGGGGAGCCGCCGATGCGGACCAGCGCCGCGTGGAGCTCTGTCAGGACCTCGCCCAGGGCTTCGGGCCTGGCGATGGTCGTGGGGTCCGGGATGACGGCCGAGACGACGGCCTCGCCGCCGGTGGCGGGCGCCACGCGCAGGAGCATCGCCGGCCCGTGGGCGGGGGTTCGGACCATGAGCATCCGGGCCCCATCGGCCTCCGCCTGCCAGGCGTACAGGCGCGGGGGCGCCATGTTCGGATACGCGTCGAGGCCGCCCGGTGTGCGGGCCAGGCGCGCCAGGAGCTGGCGCGTCGCGAAGTTCGCCGACTTCACGAAGTCCTCGAGGATCTCGACCTTGAACAGGACGCCCTTCACGAGGGTGCCTGGTTGGGTGCACGCTGCGACATCGCCGCAAGTATCGGGCAGCCGGGCGGTTCCGCGACGGGCGGGCGGCTTCGCTGCGGGCGGGCGGTTTCGCGACGGGCTACGACGCGGGGCGCGAGGTGCTGCGCGGGCCGGGGCGCCCGACGCGGGGTGCAACGGGATCGCGGGCGGCTTCGCGATGGGCGATCCACGCCTGGCGCGGCGGCTACAGGAGCGTGAGCGCCATGCGCATCGGGGTGGTCGCGCGGATCGCGTGGGTCATGCCCGGCGGCATCGCGATCCAGGCGCCCGGTCCCACGTGGTGCGCCTCGCCATCGAGCACGATGTCGGCCTCGCCATCCAGGATCTCGATGACGGCCGCCCGGGCCGACGTGTGCTCGCTGAGCTCCTGACCGGTGTCGAAGCCGAAGACGGTCAGCGTGAGCCTCGCGTCGGTGTGGATGGTCCGGCTCAGGATGCCGTCCTTCGGGACGTCAACCTCGGATCGCAGGTCCCCGATCAGCCCGTAGTCCGCCATGTGAACCTCCTCGCATGCCCGGGCGACCAGGGAGACCGCTTCGGTCCTAGAGTGTCGCCGTGCTGATCATCATCCCATCCTCGGAATCGAAGCGGCGGCCGCCGGATCGGGGCAGGCCGGTGGCGCTGGACGCGCTGTCGTTCCCGGAGCTCTCCGAGATGCGGGCCCGCATCCTCGACGCGCTGATCGAGACCAGCGCCGGTCCGGATGCGCTGCGGCGGCTCGCGGTGGGCCCCGCCATGGGCGAGGAGGTCGCCCGCAACACGCAGCTCCGAGACCTGCCGGCCCGCCCGGTCCTCGAGGTGTACACCGGGGTCCTCCACGACGGCTTCGACGCCGCCACGCTCTCGCCCGAGGCCAGGAGGCGCGCGACGCGCCGGCTGGTGATCGCCTCCTCGCTCTGGGGCCTGCTCCGCCCGTCGGACCGGATCCCGTCCTACCGGCTTGACATCTGCGCGCGCCTGGACGGCATGGACCGCCTCGAGTCCGCCTGGCGCACCGTGCTGCCGGACGTCCTCGCAGAGGCCGCCGGCCCGCGCGGGGTCATCTTCGACGTCCGCTCGTTGAGCTACCAGGCGATCGGGATGCCCACGGGTCTTGGCAACCGGACGGTGACGCTGCGGGTCGCCCAGGATGCCGATGGCGGCCGGCTGGCCAGCTCGTTCATCGCGAAGCGCGTGCGCGGGCAGGCGGCGCGCCACCTGCTGGAGTCCGGGGCGGATCCCAGGAGCCCGCAGGCGCTCGCCGACCTGCTTGCGGGGCGCTGGCCGGTGCACCTGGATCCGCCGGAGCGCCCGGGCGGGCACTGGATCGTCACGGTGGTCGCGGCCGCCTGACCGCATATCCTGTGAGTACCCACCCAGGACTTGGAGGCCGTGCCGCGCAATGCGCTTCGTGAACGACGTCGTGCCGCAGTACGACCTGACCTACTCCGACGTGTTCATGGTCCCCAGCCTGTCCGACGTGCCCTCGCGCCTGGAGGTGGACCTCACCACGCCCGACGGCCTCGGCACCACAATCCCGGTGGTCGTGGCCAACATGACCGCGGTGGCGGGACGACGGATGGCCGAGACCGTGGCGCGCCGCGGTGGCCTCACGGTGCTGCCGCAGGACATCCCGCTCGACGTCATCGGCGAGAACCTGCAGTACCAGAAGAGCCGGCACCCGGTCTTCGAGACGCCGATCGCGCTCGGTCCCACGGAGACCGTGGGTGCGGCCCTGAACCTGATCCACAAGCGGGCGCACGGCGTGGTCGTGGTCGTGGACGAGGACCGGCGGCCCATCGGGATCTTCGCGGAGCGTGATGCCGCCGGCTTCGACCGGTTCACCCAGCTCAAGAACGTCATGACGGGCGACCTCGTGCTGGTCGCTGCGGACGCCCGTCTCGAGGAGATCTTCGAGCTGCTGGGCGAGCATCGCCTCAGCGCGGCGCCCGTGGTCGATACCGACGGCCGCCTGGTGGGCGTGGTCACGCGGCGCGGCGCGCTCCGCTCCACGATCTACAAGCCGGCGGTGAACGCGAAGGGCGAGCTCATGAGCGCCGTCGCCGTGGGCATCAGCGGCAACCCGGCCGAGCGTGCCTCCGCGCTCGTGGAGATGGGCGTGGACGTCGTCGTCGTGGACACGGCGCACGGGCACCAGGCCAAGATGCTGCGCGCCATCGAGGCCGTGCGCGGCGCCGTCGGCTCGCTGCCGGTGGTCGCCGGGAACGTCGCCACGGCGGCCGGGGCACGGGACCTGATCGCGGCCGGTGCCGACATCGTCAAGGTGGGTATCGGGCCCGGTGCCATGTGCACGACCCGGATGATGACCGGCGTCGGGCGTCCCCAGTTCACCGCGGTCATGGAGTGCGCGGAGGAGGCGGCGAAGCAGGGCAAGCACATCTGGGCCGATGGCGGCGTCCGCTACCCGCGCGACGTGGCGCTCGCCCTGGCGGCCGGGGCCGCGTCCGTGATGTTCGGCTCCTGGCTGGCCGGGACGTACGAGAGTGCCGCCGACACGCTGCGCGACCGCGACGGGCGCCTGTACAAGGAGAGCTTCGGGATGGCGTCCAACCGCGCGGTCCGCAACCGGACCCGCGCCGAGACGCCCTTCGAGCGAGCCCGGAAGGAGCTCTTCGAGGAGGGGATCAGCACGTCCCGGATGTACCTCGACACGGAGCGCCCGGGCGTGGAGGACATCCTGGACCAGGTGGTGGCCGGGGTGCGGTCGTCGTGCACCTACGCGGGCGCGCTCACGATCCCGCAGTTCCACGAGCGCGCCCGGGTCGGGATCCAGAGCGCGGCAGGCTACGAAGAGGGGCGGCCCCAGCCCACGTCCTGGTAGGGCGGGCGCCACCGGCCAGGCGTCGGAACCTCAGCACCGGCGCCTGCGAACGTCGCTAGCACCGGCGCCTGCGAACGTCCCGTCGCCCGCCCCGATCCGGCTCGCGGGTCGGAGGGCGGCGATCAGCCAGGTGCCCCATCTGTCAGTGACCTGCTCACGGTGCGGAGGACAGCAGACAGGCTGGGGGTCTCCTCGGCGCGCGTTCGAAGGACCTCGGCGAGCGGGATCTCAAGATCGGGGCCATAGAACTTCCGGGCCGTTCCGATGTGCTCAATCATGGCCCGGCGTGCTTCGTCGGGGTCCTGGTCCGCGATCGCCATGAGGATCACGTGATGCAACGGCAGGGCCTCGGCTGCGACCTTCCGGTCGGTGAGGCTGCGCAGCATGATCGCGTGGGTCAGGTTGCGGATAGAGCCGAACATCAGTTGAAGGACGGGGTTGGCGGATGCGATCGCGATGCACTCGTGGAAGGCGAGATCCAGGGCCGCGGTGGTTGGCATCGCCGAGCGTGCGAAGACCTTGAGCAGGTCTTGCATCTGCTGGACCTGCTCATCGGTGCGATTGAGAGCGGCGAGCGCCGCGGTCTCAGCCTCCAGCATGCTCCGGGCAACGATCAGTTCGCGCGCGTTCACCTGACCCCCGCGCGCAAGAAGATCGACGCTCGCCGCGGTCATCGACGGATTCAGGGCCCGAATGAAGCTTCCCCGGCCGGCTGACACTGAGATGAGCCCCCGCTCGGTGAGGGCCCGGAGAGCCTCTCGGATCACCGGGCGGCTGACCGAGCAGGTGTCCGCCAGGACGCGTTCGGAGGGTAAGCGACTCCCTGCAGGCCAGTGGCCCGAGACAATCTCCTCCTCCAGCGCCGCCACGATCTCCGGTACGCCGGGAGGGCCAGCATCTCGCAGATCGGTCAAGTTGATCATGCCAAGACACTCACATGTTCGGTCCAGTCGGTCAAGAACGCCGATCGGCCAAGCACCGGGAAGGGGTTTGCCGAACTGGGGTGTTGACATTGAGCCCGGGCCCGTGGACGATCACAACTGGTAAGGCCAGTCAGACCACATCGTCCCTTCTCCCGTCACTGACTCCGGTCCTGTGCCGAAGTGATACCCATACGCCGAAAGGCACAAGCGCGATGCTGACTTCAAGCGATCTGTGGCAGGCGAGCCGCCTGGTGAGCCGGAGCTCGCTGCCATGAAGATCGTCTCCCTCGAGACGCTCCGCCCTGCGATCCAGCCGAATCTGCTCTTCGTCCTGCTCGCCACCGACGAGGGACTCGTTGGCCTGGGGGAGGCCTTCTTCGGAGCCCGCACGGTCGAGGCCTATCTGCATGAGACGGTTTCCACGATCCTCTTCGACATGGAAGACCCGTCACCGGAAGGTGTCTCGATTGCCCTGCGGAGCTATTTGGGCTACCAGGGTGCTGGCGCGGAGACGCGCGGCAACGCGGCCGTGGAACTTGCCCTCTGGGACCTGCTCGGCAAGTCGACGGGGAGCTCGCTGGCGGAGCTCCTGGGCGGGCCGGTGCGCACCACACTGCGCACCTACAACACCTGCGCTGGACCCGACTACGTCCGGGCTACGACCCAGCAGTCGTCAGCGAACTGGGGGCTGAAGGGCACGGACGCTGGCCTGTGGGAAGACCTCCATTCGTTCCTGACACGCCCCGCGGACCTTGCTCGTGAGCTCCTCGGTGAGGGCATCACGGCCATGAAGGTGTGGCCATTCGACCGTGCCGCTGAGCGATCCAACGGCACCGACATCAACAACGCCGAATTGGATGCGGCGCTCGAGGTGATCGCCGAGATTCGCGGCGCGACCGGCGACCGGATGGATGTCATGGTGGAGCTCCATGGTCTGTGGCTCCGGCCACCGGCCACCAAGATCATGCGAGCGCTCGAGCCCTACCGTCCGTTCTGGGTAGAGGATCCGATCCGTCCCGACGCGGTCGAGGGACTGGTGCAGCTGCGTCGCGATGTGCGGGTGCCAATCGCGACCGGAGAGACCGCTGTTGGCCGGAGGGCGTTCGCGCCGCTGCTCGCCGCCGGGGTCGTGGACTATGTCACGGTCGATGTGCAGTGGACCGGCGGCATCGGGGAGGCTCGCAAGGTTGCCGCGCTGGCTGATGCCTACGCCGTACCCTTAGCTCCGCATGACTGCACCGGCCCGGCCACGCTGGCGGCGTGCGCCGCGTTGACGGCGAGCCAGCCCAACGGAATGATCCAGGAGACGGTCCGAGCCTTCATGCGGACGTGGTACAGCGAATTGGTCACAGGCCTGCCTGTTGTCGAGGGAAGTGCCATGCAGCTCGTGCGGCGCCCTGGCCACGGGGTCGAGCTGCGTCCCGAGGTGCTGGAATCACCAACCGTGGCACGTCAGGTCAGCAGGCGATGACGTTGCGCGCGCTTCGTTGGTACGCAGCACACGACCTGCGTCTTGAACAGGTGCCGACCCCTGAGCTGAAGCCGGGCCAGGCTCGGGTCAGGGTGGAGCGGGTCGGTCTGTGCGGCACGGACATAGAGGAGTACCTCCACGGGCCGCTCGACATCCCGATGGCGCGCCCCCATCCGAGGTCCGGGCGCTCAGCGCCACTTGTCCCAGGGCATGAAGTGGTCGGGGTCGTCGTCGAGTGTCCCGATGACCTGACCTGGGTGGGTAGGCGGGTCATCCCCGACGTTGTGAACGGCTGCGGACGGTGCTGGTGGTGCCTGCGGCACGAGGAGGGGCTCTGCCCCGATCTCGTGGTGCTCGGCATGCACGACGACGGCGGGCTCGCAGAGCAGATGGTGTGCCGCAGCGACACGCTCGTTGCCGTCCCGGAGGGCGTGCCGGTCGATGTCGCGGTGTTCGCCGAGCCCACATCCGTGGCGGTTCGCGGTGTGGCCAAGGCGGGCGATCTTCGCGGTGCAACGGTCGCAGTCGTGGGCGCCGGAGTCATCGGCAACCTTGTCGGGCAGGTCGCCCTGGCGGCGGGCGCACAGGTCGTCGTGCAGGACCCCCATCAGACTCGGAGGGAGCGTCTGCCGTGGCCCGCCGTGGCTGCGGCGGCCGACGGCGCGGCGGCGGCCGACCTGATCCTGGACATCAACGGGGGCCGTCTCGCCGATGTCGTTTTCGAGTGCGCAGGCAGGCCCCAGGCGCTGCATGACGCGATCACGCTCGCGCGCCGCGGGGGCACCGTGGTCCTCATGGGGCTGTCGGCGGAGGAGCCGACGATCCCCTGGCGTGAGGTCGTGCTCGGGGAGAAGCGGCTGATGGGGTCCGCAGCTCACATCTGGGATGTGGATGTCGCTTCCGCGGTGCGGATGCTGGCCAACAGGCATGTAGACCCGAGGCCGCTTGTCAGCAGGGTGATCGGACTGGAAGAGGTCGCGGGAGTCCTGGAGGAGTTGGCGAGACCGAACGAGCTGGCCAAAGTCCTGGTGGACCCGAGCCGCATGGAGGGCGCCCGTCGATGAGCGTTGAGGTGCTGAAGACGGCATCGGCCGAGGTAGGCGAAGGTCCGTCCTGGGACAGCGCCACCGAGAGCCTCCTCTGGGTCGACATCCTTGCGGGCGAGATCTACCGGGAGCACCTCGGGGCCGGGACGTCGGTGACCTACCGGGTCGGTCAGCATGTCGGGGCGGCCTTGCCGTCGAAGAACGTGGCGGAGGCCGTGCTCCTCCTGCGGGACGGTTTCCACTTGCTTGCGGCAGACGGATCTGTGACCGCCCTCGCGGCGCCCGAGACAGCAAACACCCTCGTGCGCTTCAACGACGGGAAGGTGGACCCGCGAGGCCGCGCGTTCGGCGGGACCATGCCCTATCGAGCGGGTGACGCTGCTGGCCGGCTCTACCGACTGGATCCCGGTCCCATGGCAACCGTCGTGCGTGACCGCGTCGGCCTGTCGAACGGGCTGGGCTGGTCGCGTGACGGCGCCACGATGTACCTGGTGGACAGCACTGCCCAAGCAATCTTCCGCTGCACCTATGATGTTGAGACAGGTGAGCTGGGCGAGAGCACCCTCTGGGTCGATATCCCACGGACCGAGGGCATGCCTGATGGCCTGACGGTTGACGACGCCGACGGGATCTGGGTCGCGCTCTTCGGCGGCGGCTGCCTGCGGCGCTACGCACCGACCGGCCGGTTGGACCGGGAGATCTCACTCCCGGTCACACAGCCCACCTCCATGTGCTTCGCCGGCTCAGACCTGTCGACGCTCGCGGTGTCGACAGCACGCTACGGCCTGACTGCGAAGCAGCTGGCGGCTCAGCCGCTCGCAGGCTCTCTGCTCGCGGTCGACGTGGGGTGTTCTGGCCCCGCTTCAACACTCTGGAAGCCCATCTGAGGAATGTGAATGTTCCTGATCCGCTATCTGACGGCCTTGGGGGTCGCCGCAGTTGGCCTTGAGGATGCTGAGGGCGTCGTGCGGTCTCTTGGTGGCCTCGACCTTCACGACATCCTCGCCGAAGGCGCTTTGTCTGTGGCCGCCAGGGTGGCCGATCCCGGTCCTGTCGTGACAGACGCTGTTGCATGGCTGCCGCCCGTCTCAGGGCGGATGGAGGTGTGGGCCTGCGGTGTCACGTACAACCGGTCGCGCGAAGCCAGGATGGAGGAGAGTGAGGCCGCGGACGTCTACCAACGCGTCTATCAAGCGGAGCGGCCGGAGCTCTTCTTCAAGGCAG
>Ga0315271_10002076_pt1 | contig 12449 bp, 12 predicted proteins | sample C3_top_MG_FD_204664 | JGI IMG/M metagenome (GOLD analysis project Ga0315271, IMG submission 204664) | Sediment microbial communities from Yellowstone Lake, YNP, Wyoming, USA - C3_top | ecosystem: Environmental > Aquatic > Freshwater > Lake > Sediment | place: USA: Wyoming | collected 2017-08-01
CCTAGAACTTGTAGAGGATCGTCGCGATGAAGGCCGTGTCCGTCTTCTTGAGCGTTTCGGGCAGCGGCTTGTTCTTGTAGTCGACGAGGTACGAGACCTTCATCTCGAAGGCCTTCGTGAGCGTCGCGGCGAGGCCGATTTCGAAATGGTAGAAGGCGTCGGAAGTGTCGTTCATCTTCCAGAGGCCCTGGGCCTTCTGCGTGAGCGCGGCCGACGGCGAGAACTTCCAGAGGAACTGCTCGCCTACCGCGAAGGCGCCGCTCGACGTCGCGTCGTAGCCCGAGTCCTTCTCGAACGCGCCGCCGACGGAGCCGTCGAGGGAGAGCTCGAGGGCCTTCTGCTTCACGACGTAGTACCCGCCGCCGACCATCGGCGTGATCAGGTACGTGATGTTCTTGAACCGGTCGCGGAGGTAGGAGAGCTGGCCGAACGCGTAGGCCCGTTCCGTGACCTTGTACTCGTAGCGGAGAGATGCGGTCGCCTTGTCGGCAGTCGCTTCGCCGTCCGACCTCGAGTAGAGCCAGAACGCGTCGGCCTTGAAGAGGCTGTGCGTCTTGGGGTCGTAGACGAGGCCGAACGCGAGGTTGAACGCGGTCGTCTCCGAGTTGCCGCCCGTGATCGAGAGGCCGGCGCCGAGCGAGCCCGTCAGCGGAGGAGGTGGCGGCTCGGGGCACGGGCACGGGCACTTGCATGCCGGCGGCTCCGCGGGCGCGGCGGTCTGAGCCACGGCCGGTAGGGCCGCGACGAGGACGAGGAGGACAGGAATCAAGCGCTTCTTCAGGTTCATCGGGGGAGTTTACGACGCGACGAGGATCGCGACGACCGCGGCCGCGAGGGTGAGAGCCGCGATGAGCGCGGCCCTCGCGAGCCGCTTTTCGGACGGTGCCGAGGGGGCGGGCGGCGCGGAGAGGGCGAGGCCTCCGGCCTCCCGCGCGAGGTACGCCCTCAGCGCGTCGCGCAGGGAGGCCGCGTCGTAGCGCGCGCGCCGGTCGCGGGCGAGGGCCTTGCCGACGATGCGTTCGAGATCGGGGTCCACCTCGGGGAGGAATTTCGAGAGGGGCGGTGCGTCGTCGTCCAGCCGGCGCACGAGGTCCTCGATGCCGCGCGAGCGGAACGGGAGCCGGCCGGCGAGGAGCTCGAACAGGGTCGTCCCGAGCGAGTAGACGTCCGTGCGGCCGTCGAGCGGCGTCCCCGAGAGCTGCTCCGGAGAGACGTACGCGGGCGAGCCGACGAGGAAGCCCGTCTTCGTCCGCACCGAGCTGTCCTCGCTCTTGGCGATGCCGAAATCCATGAGCTTGGGCCGCCCGTCCGACTCGAGAAGGACGTTCTCGGGCTTGACGTCGCGGTGGAGGACGCCGCGGGCGTGGCTGTAGGCGAGCGCGTCCGCAAGCGCCTCGCCGAGACGCGCGGCCGCTTCGGCGGCAAACGGGCGGCCGCGGCTCCGGGCGAGGCTCGGCCCCTCGATGAGCTCCATCGCGTACCAGAGCACCTCGCCCTCGCCGCCCGACGCCCACACCTTCACGATCGAGGGATGGTCGAGCCCGGCCGCAATCCGCGTCTCCTCGCGGAAGCGCTGCACGGCGTCCGGGTCCGCGCCCGGGGCGACCGTCGTGATCTTGAGGGCCTCGAGACGCCCGGTCGCGCGGTTCTTCACCTTCAGGACGGCCGCGTACCCGCCCGCGCCGATCGGCTCGAGAATCTCGTAGCGGCTCCCGACGTGGATCGTCGCGAGCGCGGCGGCCTCTTCGGCGTGCACCCGGGGATCCTATCCGGGGCCCGTCATTCGGGGAGGATGACTTCGGTGCGCCGATTCAGGGCCCGGCCCTCGGCCGTGGTGTTCGGCGCGACTTCGAACTGCTTTCCGAAGCCCTGCGTCTTCAGGCGGGCCGGATCCACGCTCTGGTTCACGAGGAAATTGCGGACCGTCTCGGCCCTCTGGAGAGAGAGCTTGTCGTTGAAGGCGTCGCTCCCCGTCGAGTCGGTGTAGCCGCAGACGTACACCTGGGCCTTCGGGAAGTAGCGGTTGAGGATCTCGGCCTGCCGCGCCAGGATCGGGATCGCGTCGGGCTTGAGGTCGGCCTTGGCGGAGTCGAAGCAGACCTTCTCCGCGTACTCGAACACGAGGACGCGGGTGAGGTTGAGCTTCTTCGCGACGGGCGAGATTCCGCCCTTCCCGAGGTGGAAGACGACGACGGCCTTGTCGGGCGACAGGATCCGGATGCGCTTCTCGACGACGTCGAGATCCGCCTTGGCCGCCGTGATCGAGGCGACGTCGTCGAACGTCGTCACCTCGAAGGACTTCGGCGTCTCGCCGATGTCCTTTCCCTTGTACGTCACGCGGGCGCGCTCGGGGTCCGAAACGACGTCCACCGCCATCTTCATCTCGATCGTCTTCGTGCAGCCGAAGAGCGTGGAGGCCGCGAGGGCGAAGGCGGCCGTGCGCGAGCCCGACGGAACCATTGAGCACCTCCGCGAAACAGGCGTGTTCCAGACCGAGTCTATGACGCCGGCCTGCGGCAAGCCTAGAAGCGGACGGAGACGGCGAACCGGCCCTCGACCGGCCGCCCCGCCTCGTCGAGGGCCGCGCGGAACCTGGACCGGGCCAGCACCTCGAGGGCCAGGGCGTCGCACGTCGCGGAGGCGGGCGAGATGACCCGGCTTCTCACGGGGCGTCCGTCATCGCCGACCACGACGGCCACGCCCACGACCTTGCCTCCGCAGCTGCGCTCCTGTTCGGGCGTGAGGGGGAGCGTCGCGAGCTCCTCGACGTCGGGTTGCGTCTTCGCCCGCCGCGGCGGCGCGGCCGTCGGGTCCGCGCGCAGGGGTGCGGGCGTGGCCTCGGAGGGGCGCCGCGCGGGCGTCGCGCCCGCCGCGGTCCTGAGAGGCGGCGCGGGTGCGTGGGTCGCGGTCGCCGCCGCCGTCAGCGCCGGAATGACCGTGGGCGGCGCCGCCGGAACGGCCGTGGGCGCGACAGCCGCCGTGGGACGAGCGGGCGGAGAAGGCCGGACCGCGGCCTCCGGCCGCAGGGCGCGGCGGGCGAGGAAGACCACCGCCGCGATCGCGAGGAGCCCCAGCGCGATCGCGGCCAGAAGAAGGCCGGCGCGCGATCGCCGGGGCGCCGGCGCGGGCCGCCGGGGAGCGGTCGGCGGCGGGGACGCCGGGAGCGCGACGACGGCGGAAACCCGGGCCCTCGGTGGGGGTGGCGGCGCGATGCGGGGAGCGGGCAGCGGAGAGGAGAAGGCGGGCACGGCCGCGGTGGTTTCCATCGAGGCGGGATCGGGCGCGGGAACGGGCGCCGCGTCGGGTGCAGACCGGAGCCCGTCAAGGAACTCCTCGAGGTCCTTGCGCATCGCGCGCGCGTCTGCGTAGCGCTCGTTGCGGACGCGGGCGAGAGAGCGCGCGACGATCCGGTCCATCTCGGGGGTCACGCCGGGCCTTCGCGCGGCGAGGCGGGGCGCGTCGGCGACGAGCCGGTTCGCGAGGTCGGACATCCGGTCGGACTTGAACGGGACGCTGCCGGCCACCATCTGGAAGAGCGACACGCCGATGGCGTACACGTCCGTCCTCCCGTCGAGCCGCTCGCCGCGGAGCTGCTCGGGAGCGATGTACGCGGGCGAGCCGAGAACGAACCCCGTCTGCGTCTTGACGAGGCTGTCGTCCGTCTTCGCGATGCCGAAGTCCATGAGGTACGGCCGGTCGCGCCGGTCGAGCAGGATGTTGTCCGGCTTGATGTCGCGGTGGATCACGCCTCGCCCGTGGCTGTACTCGAGCGCGTCGAGCAGGGGGACGACGATGCGGGCGGCGGCCGCCTCCTCGAACGCTCCCCGGCGCGCGAGCTCCGCGGTGAGAGTCGGGCCGTCCACGAACGGCATCGAGTACCAGAGGGTTCCGCCGTCGTGTCCAAAGTCGTAGACCTTGAGGATGTTCGGGTGCTCGAGGGACGCCGCGACGCGCGCTTCCTGCTCGAAGCGTCGGATGAACTCCGAGTTCTGCTCGTGCGAGCCCGCGACGACCTTCACGGCCTCGAGGCGCTGGAGGCGCAGGTTCCGGACCTGGTAGACCGCGGCGAAGCCGCCGCGGCCGAGCAGCCCGAGGACTTCGTAACGGCCTTCGAGGAGCCGGGCGACATCCCGGCCCCTGTCGTCGACGGGTTGCATCCGTCAGGTCTTCACTTCTTCGTGTCCGCCTTCGCGTTCGCGAAGTCGCCGGCCCTCACGATCGAGATCTTCGCGGGGTCGATCCACTTCTTGAAGGCCGCGGTTGCCTGCTCGGCCGTCAGCGCGGAGACTTTCTTCTCGAACTCGGCGTCCCACGCGAGGGTCCGGCCGATGAAGAGATAACGCTGGAGGAGGCCGGCGAGCTCGGCGTCCTGCGACCGGCTCACCTGGCGGCCCTGCAGCCACCCGGAGCGCGCGGCCGAGAACTCCTCGGCCGTGAAGCCGTCCTTGCGCGCGCGGTCGATCTCCTCGCGCACGGCGGTCTCGAGCTTCGCCGTGTTCTGCGGCGCGTGGATCGCGTAGACCGTCAGGACGCCCGCCGCATCGAGGGGGCGCACGGTGAGGCCGGAGCCGACGCCGTACGAGAGGCCGTCCTTCTGGCGCACGCGCACGGCGAGGCGCGAGTTGAGGAAGCCGCCGCCGAACATGTAGTTTGCGAGGAGGAGCGCCGGGTAGTCCGGGTCGTCGTCCTTGAGCGCGAGGTTCTGCCCGGCGAGGAAGAGCGCGTTCGCCTTGTCCGGCGTCTCGAACTTCAGCGTGTCGGCGGGGACGTCCGTGAAGACGCTCGGGACGCGCGTGTAGGGGCTCGGGCTCTTCCAGGTCCCGAAGAGGGCCGCGAGCTGCGCCGCGACCGTGGCGTCGTCGAAGTCGCCCACGAACGCGGCTTCGCCATTCGACGCGCCGTAGGACTCCTTCCAGAACGCCTTGACCTCGTCGAGCGTCGCCGCCTTGTAGTCGGCGAGGGACTCGTCCGGCGTCGGCGTGTACCGCGGGTCGCCCATCGGGTACGGGCCCATGCGCCGCGCGAGGGCCGTCTGCGCGATCGACGAGGGCTCGGTTTTCATCTGGTCGATCTGGGCGAGATTTTCCTGCCTCAGGATCTCGAGCTCGGAGGCGGGGAAGGAGGGCTCCTTGAGGATCTCGGCGACGAGGTCGAGGACCTTCGGGACGTTCTCGCGCGTCGTCTCGATCGAGACCGAGACGGTGCCGGTTCCGCCGGAGACGCGGATTCGGGCCTTGAGCTGGTCGATCGTGTCCTGGATCTGCTGGCGCGTCTTTTTCGCCGTCCCGCGCTCGAGCATGTCGGCCGTCAGGTCGGCGGCGGCGTGTTTGCCCGTGAGCGACTTCACGTCGCGGAAGCGCAGGGTGATAGACCCGCGGACGGAGGAGCCGCGCGTCTTCTTCGGGAGCAGCGCGACCTTCATGCCGGACGGCAGCGTGGAGCGCTTCGTGCGCGCCTCGACGTTTGCGGGCGACGGGTCGAACGCCTCGCCGGCCGCGACGGCGGCCGCTCCCGTGTAGCCCTTGAGCATCGCGGCGACGTCGGCGGGCGGCGGGACCTCGGCCCTGTCGGGCTTGGCGGTCGGGATGAACGTGGCGAGCGTGCGGTTCGTCGGCTTGAGATAGGCCGCAGCGACCTTCGCGACGCCCTCCACGGGGTAGGCCTTGAGGCGATCGCGATAGAGGAAGAAGAGGCGCCAGTCGCCTTTCGCGATCCACTCCGAAAGGCGCAGGCCCACCTGCGAGGCGTCGTTGAGCGCGAGGTCGATCTGCTTGAGAAGCTGTGTCCGTGCGCGCTCGACCTCTTCCTTCGTCGGCGGGTTCGCGGCGGCGCCCTCGACGGTCTTCAGGAGGATGTCCTTCGCCTCGTCGAGGGACTGGTCCTGCCGGAGCTCGGCGAGGAAGATCGCGAGACCCGGCTCCTTGAGCTCCCACGCGAAGCCGAAGACCGACGAGGCCTTCTTCGCCTCGACGAGGCTCTTGTGGAGCCGCCCGGAGGGCGTGTCCGCGAGGGCGAACGCGAGAAGGTCCAGCCCCGGAGCATCGGCGTCGCTGCCCGAGGGTATGTGGTACGCGGCCGCGACGAGCTGCACGTCGCCGACGCGGCGCAGCGTGATCGCGCGCTCGCCGTCCTGGGCCGGATCGAGCGTATACGTCGGGTAGAGGGTCCGGGAGGGCTTCGGGATCGGGCCGTAGTACTTCTGGACGAGATCGAGCGTCTTCTTCTCGTCGAACTTCCCGGCCACGAGCAGGACGGCGTTGTCGGGCTGGTAGTAGTTCCGGTAGAAGGCCTGCAGGCGCTCGATCGGGACGTTCTCGATGTCCGAGCGCGAGCCGATCGCCGTGTGACCGTAGCCGTGCTCGTGGAAGGCCGACGCGAGCATGCGTTTGATGAGGATCGAGCTCGGCTGGTTCTCGCCGGCCTCGAACTCGTTCCTGACGACGGTCATCTCGCTGTCGAGGTCCTTCTTCGCGATGAACGAATTGACCATCCGGTCGGCCTCGAGGTCGAGCGCCCACTCGAGGTTCACGTCGGTGGCGTCGAACGTCTCGAAGTAGTTCGTTCGGTCGAACGACGTCGTCCCGTTCGGGCGCGCGCCGTGGGCCGTGAGCTCCTGCGGGATGTTTCCGTGCTTCGGCGTGCCCTTGAAGACGAGGTGCTCGAGGAGGTGGGCCATGCCCGTCTCACCGTAGCCCTCGTTCCGCGATCCGACGAGGTACGTGATGTTCACCGTGATCGTCGGCTTCGAAGGGTCTGGGAACAGCAGCACGCGCAGGCCGTTCGCGAGCCGGTATTCGGTGACGCCCTCGACGGACGTGACCTTCTCCGGGGCCGCGGGCTTCGGAGCGTCCGCCGCGGCGAGCGGGAGAGCGAGGGCGGCGGTGAGAACGGCGGCGAGGGCGAGAACGGCGCCGGCGGCGGCGCGTCGGGCGTGCGGCATGAAGACTCCTCCGGGGCGCCCGCGGGCGCCCGCACGGCGGAAGTCTATGCCGACCGGGATTCGCGGCGGATCAGGAGGACGGCCCCGCCGGCGAGCGCCCAGGGCACGAGCATGAACGCGCCGACGATCGGCCACACGTTTGGCTCCTTCGGCGAAGAGGTCGCCGCGCAGGACGGGCAGGCGGCCCCCGCCGGCGCGAGCGCGAGTGCGGCGGCGAGGCCGGAGACGAGGAGCGCGGCGCGCAGCGTGGAACTCACGGCGGGCCTCAATGGTGGATCCAGGGGAGCGTCGTGGCGCGCAGGAGGTTCGCGCCGTCCAGCATGAGGAAGACCGCGTAGAAGCCGGCGAGAGGCAGGGGCAGCGCGGCGAGCCACAGGAGCGAACGTTTCTCGTACTTCAGGTGCATGTAGTAGAGGCCGACGAAAGCAGCCTTCGTGAGCGCGAGCGCGATCATGGTCACGGACATGAGCCGCTTGTCGATCTTCAGGTACGAGACCGCGACCTCGACGATCGTGAGGACGAGCAGGACCCAGAAGATCCGGAAGTAGTCCCGCCGGTGGTCGGCGGGGGCGGCGGCGGTGCCGGGTGTGCCGGGTGTGCCGTGCGATTCGTGCGAAACGTGTTCCGTCATGCCGTCCCTTTCAAGGAATCAGGTAGACGAGCGTGAAGACGAGGATCCAGACGAGGTCGACGAAGTGCCAGAAGAGGCCCGTGATCTCGACGAAGTTCGCGCCGTTCTCGAGGTGCTTGCCGCGGAAGACGCCGAACGCCGTGATCAGGAGGTAGCACACGCCCGTGAAGACGTGGCCGCCGTGGAAGCTCGTGATCACGTAAAACGTCGCCGGAAAGTTGCCGGACGGCAGCGTGAAGCCGTGCCGGATGAGGTGGGTGTACTCGTAGGCCTGCCCGCCGAGGAAGAAGATTCCGCCGAGCGCCGTCAGGAGCAGCCACTTGACGGCTCCGAGCCGGTTTCCGTGCTTGGCCGCATCGAGCGCGAGGACCATCGTGAGGGAGCTCACGATGAGGACGAACGTCATGACGGCGGTGAACGGGATGCCGAGGACGCTCGTCGGCGCGGGCCAGTGCGGGTTCCCGATCCGCAGGATCCCGTAGGCCAGCAGCAGCCCGCCGAAGGTCATCGCGTCCGTGACGAGGAAGATCCACATCCCGACCTTGCCGGTCGTCGCCGCGCCGAAGGTCGGCGGGTTTGGGACGGTCCGGCCCGGGGAGAGTGCGACGTCCGTGCCGATGCTCATCTAAAGCCCTTCCATGTTCGCGAGAAGTCCGATGTCCCGCATGATCTGGTCCACGTTGTCCCGGGTGGGCGCCACGACCCGCCGGACGCGCCCGTGGGCGTCGGCGAGGAGCAGGTAGCCGGTGAGGGGGACGTCCGCGCGCCCGCCCGCGGCCTTCCGGATCGCGGCCTCGACGGGGGCGAGGTCCCCGCCCGCGAGCGTCCACCGCGGCGCGACCGCGCCCGCGTGCTCGGCAAGGTCGGCGAGGGGCGGCGCACCCGGCGTCCGGTCCACGAAGCTGACGAGGCGCAGGGCCTGCCCCGTGTTGCGCACGCGCTTCTGGAGCTCGGCAAGCGGCGTCGGCCGCCCCGAGAGCCGCTCAGCCGAGACGAACTCGGCGAGGACGAGCGTCCCCCGCAACGAGACATCCGTCACGGGCTTGCCGTACTGGTCCGTCAGCACGAACGCGGGCAGCACGCCGAAGGCCGGCGGCGTCTCGGGCAGCGGCCGGTTCAGCGAGCGGACGATGGGAAACGCGAACGCGAACGCGACGAACGCCGCCCAGAACCACGGGCTGCCCGTGAGCGCCGCGGCGATGCGCTGCGGCGCCGCCACTGGTGCAACTGCGCGAACGCCACCTGAAATGGAAACTGCTGTCATTTGCCCCTAATACTTTCTTAGAAGTTCTTCTCTTCGGTCGTCCGCGACCCGCGTGCCCTTCATGTCGATGAGCGAGCGGACGTAATACGACATCGCCCAGATGTCCTCGTCCGGCAGCGCGCCCTTCCACGTTGGCATCGCCGTGCCGCCGATCCCGGAGGCGATCGTGCGGTAGATGTCCGTGAGCGCCTCGCCCGAGCGCACGTGGTCTCGCGTGAAGTCGGGCGGCATGATCTTGAACCCGTAGTCGCTCTCCTTCATCTCGGAGTGGTACGGGTCGGAGCGGAGCGTCGCCTCGCGCTTCGCCAGCTCCATGCTCGCGGCGTCGATCGTCGCCTTCGACTCGTAAGCCGGGTGGCACGAGAGACACTGCGCAAGGCCGTGGTAGACCTTCATGCCGCGCGTCACCGCCTCGGCTTTCTTCGCGTCGCCCCACGGGTCCGGCCCCGGCACGATCGGCTCGCCGGGCGTCTTCTCGGCCCACTTCGGGGAGAGCGCCTTGATGTACTGAATGATGTCGAGGAGGTCGCGCTCCGGCACGTCGTTCCAGGGGAGCATCGCGCTTCCGTGGAGGCCCTTCTGGACGATCCTGAGCAGGTCCTCGTCGTTCGGGAGCTGGCCGCTCGCGACGGCGGCGAACTTGAACTGCCCCTGCTTGAAGTTCCGCGGCGGCGGGCGGAGGCCGACGGCGGCCGGTCCCTTGCCGTCGCCCTCGAGGCCGTGGCACGCGGCGCAGTACGTCACGAAGAGCTCGCGGCCGTGGTTGAGACGGCGGGCGGAGACGCGCTTGCCGCCGAGCGTCTGGGACTTCCCGAAGGGCCCGGACCCGCACCCGGCCGCGAACAGAAGAACCGCAGCGATGAAGCCCGCCGTTCCCGTTGCCGCCGCGGCGGTGCCTGCCGCGCGTCGCGTTCCAACCTTCATAGAAATCTTCTCTTCTCTTTCTCTTTCTTAAAGCAGATAGACCGCGACGAACATGACGACCCAGACGGCGTCCACGAAGTGCCAGAACATGGCCGAGAGCCGCACGGCGCTCTGCCGGCCCGAGCGGTACCGGCCCTTCCGCGCGCCCGGCACGAGAACGAGAAGCGCGACGAGACCCGCGAGGACGTGCAGTGCATGGAACACGGTGAGGCCGTAGAAGATCGAACCGTAGACGCCCGAGTCGATCCGGAACCCCGACCGCCAGAGCGGGATCCACACGGCGAGCTGGAGGGCGAGGAAGAGCGAGCCCAGCGCGAGGGTCGCCTTCAGGGCGCCGAGGAGCGCGCCGAAGCGGGCGTCCGCGGCCGCCCGCACGCCGCGGTGCAGGACGTAGCTCGAGAAAAGGAGTACCAGTGTGTTTGCGAGCGGAAGGAGCCGCGGGAGGGCCTCGACGCCGTCGGGAGGCCAGGTCCCGGCCCTCAGGCGCAGGATCGCGTAGGCGAAGAACAGGCTCCCGAAGAGCATCGTCCACGACGCGAGCGCCATGACCATCCCGACGAACGACGTTCGGCGGGACTCGTCCCGGGCGGGAAAGCGCGCGGCGGCGACGGCCGTCATCAGGATCCCACGGCTCCGAGCGCCGCCGGTTCGGACGGAAGCGGCTCGTTCTGCGCGAGCCAGTCCTTGCCCTTCACGTCGGGGTGGCTGAACTCGTGCGGGCCGTTCACGACGAGCGGGATCACGTCGAAGTTGTGGTGCGGGGGCGGCGAGGGCACGGTCCACTCGAGCGTGCCGACCTCCCACGGGTTCTCGGAGGCTTTCTTGCCCGCGACCAGGCTCGAAAGGAAGTTCACGACGAAGAGAAACTGCGACGCCCCGAGGAGGAGCGCGGCGCGCGTGACCCAGACGTTCACGCCGTGCAGGTGCTGGAGGAAGGCATAGGCGTCGTCGTTGTAGAGGCGGCGCTGCATGCCGCCGTAGCCCACGATGAGCATCCCGCAGAACACGATCGTGATCGGGACGATCGTGAGCCAGAAGTGCCACTTCCCGAGGGTCTCGTTCATCATCTTCCCGAACATCTTCGGGAACCAGAAGTAGATCGCGGCGAATGCGCCGAGGAGGACCGAGGCCGCCATCGTGAGGTGGAAGTGGCCGACCACGAAGTACGAGTCGTGGAGGTAGATGTCCGAGGAGATCGCGCCGAGGTGGAGGCCCGTGAGGCCGCCGAGGCCGAAGACGAAGACGACGCCGACGGAGAAGAGCATCGGTGTCGCGAAGCGGATCGCGCCCCGCCACATCGTCCCGAGCCAGTTCAGGAAGAACACGGCCGACGGGATCGAGATCAGCATCGTGAGCGTCATGAATCCCTGCGAGAGGAGCGGGCTCATCCCGACGACGAACATGTGGTGGCCGTAGACGACCATCGAGAGGAACGAGATGACGCTCATCGAGATCGCGGTCGCCTTGTAGCCGAACGCGGGCTTTCGCGAGAAGAACGAGAGGAGGTCCGAGACGATCCCCCACGCGGGGAGGATCAGGATGTAGACCTCCGGGTGGCCGAAGATCCAGAAGAGGTGCTGGTAGAGGATCGGGTCGCCTCCACCCTTCGTGACGGACGCGCCCGCGAGGAAGAAGTGGCTCCCGAGCGTCCGGTCGAGGAAGAGGAGGAGGACGCCGGCGGCGAGGACCGGGACGAAGAGGGCGTTCAGGATCGCGGTGAGCCAGATGCCCCAGACCGAAAGCGGCATCCGGAAATAGCCCATGCCGGGGGCGCGCAGGCGTACGACGGTCGTGATGTAGTTGACCGCGCCCATGATCGAGGCCGAGCCCGTGAAGAAGACGCCCACGATCCAGAGCGTCTGCCCGGCGCCGGGCTGGCCCGCGAGCGTGGAGAGCGTCGGGTAGGCCTGCCAGCCGCCGGCCGCGGCGCCCATCGGGACGAAGAACGAGACGATCATCGCGAGGCCCGCGAGGACGTTCGTCCAGAACGAGAGCATGTTGAGCGTCGGGAACGCCATGTCCCGCGCGCCGATCATGAGGGGGATCAGGAGGTTCCCGAACGCCCCGATGAGGATCGGCGTGATCGCAAAGAAGATCATGAGCGTCCCGTGCATCGTGAAGAACGACGCGTAGGCTTGGGGCGGCATGACGCCGCCGCTCTGCGGCCAGATGAGCTCGCCGAGAACGGGGAACGCGGTGCCCGGGTTCCCGATCTGCCAGCGGATCATCATCGCCATCGTCCCGCCGAGCGCGAGGAAGAAGAGACCGTACCAGAGGAACTGCTTCGCGATGACCTTATGGTCGAACGAGAAGACGTACTTTGCGATAAAGCCCGTCGGCTCGGGATGGATGTGCTGCTCGGAGTGGAAGTCGGGGCCTGCGTAAAGAAGGCGCGCCTGCATGTCGGCCATTACTGCAACCACTCCCAGCCCCACATCTGCTCGGTATCCGCGGGGTCGAAGCGCCTGCGCGCGTCGCCCTCGGCCTCCTTCATCCAGCGCGCGAAGTCGGCGTCGGAAAGGACCATGAGGTCGCCCTTCATCTTGTAGTGCGCCCATCCGCACATCTGCGAGCAGGCGATCTCGTAATTTCCCGTCTTGAGCGCCTGGAACCAGCTGCGGTTGATCGAGCCGGGGTTCGCGTCCTGCTTGAGGCGGAAGTTCGGAAGGTAAAAGCTGTGGATGACGTCC
>Ga0315271_10002078_pt1 | contig 12445 bp, 12 predicted proteins | sample C3_top_MG_FD_204664 | JGI IMG/M metagenome (GOLD analysis project Ga0315271, IMG submission 204664) | Sediment microbial communities from Yellowstone Lake, YNP, Wyoming, USA - C3_top | ecosystem: Environmental > Aquatic > Freshwater > Lake > Sediment | place: USA: Wyoming | collected 2017-08-01
CGTAGCCCCGATGGCTAGGGGGGCCGAGGGGGCCACGCAGTCGCGGGGACGGCGGCGACCGCACCCCTTCTAGAGCATCGGGATGTGGACGCCCCGCTCGCGCGCGATCTCGGCCGCGTGCTCGTAGCCCGCGTCAACGTGCCGCACGACGCCCATGCCCGGGTCTGTGAGCAGCACCCGCGAGAGCTTCTCGGCCGCGAGGTCGGTCCCGTCGGCCACGACCACCATCCCCGCGTGCTGGCTGTACCCGATGCCCACGCCACCGCCATGGTGGATCGAGACCCACGTGGCGCCCGCGGCGATGTTGACCATCGCGTTGAGCAGCGGCCAGTCAGCGACCGCGTCGGTGCCGTCGGCCATCGCCTCCGTCTCGCGGTTGGGCGACGCGACGGAGCCCGAATCCAGGTGGTCGCGCCCGATGACGATCGGCGCCGCCACCTCGCCCGTGCGCACGAGCTCGTTGAACGCGAGGCCTGCCTTGTGGCGCTCGCCGTAGCCGAGCCAGCAGATGCGCGCAGGCAGGCCCTGGAACGGGACCCGCGCCTCGGCCATCTCGATCCAGCGGCGCAGCCCCTCGTCGTCCGGGAAGAGCTCGAGGATGGCGCGGTCCGTGCGCAGGATGTCTGCCGGATCGCCCGAGAGCGCCGCCCAACGGAAGGGCCCGCGCCCCTCGCAGAACTGCGGCCGGATGAACGCGGGCACGAAGCCCGGGTAGTCGAACGCGTTCTCGACACCCGCCTCCTGCGCCTGCGCGCGGAGGTTGTTCCCATAGTCGAACGCGATCGCGCCGGCATCCTTGAAGGCGAGGATCGCGCGGACGTGCGCCGCCATCGACGCCCTTGAGCGCTCCTGGTAGAGGTCGGGCTGCGTCTCGCGCAGGACCGCCGCGTCGGCAAGGGAGATCTCGGCCGGGACGTAGCCCGCCAGCGCATCGTGCGCGGAGGTCTGGTCGGTGACGACATCGAACCGCTCGCCGGCCTTCGCCCACATCGGCTCGATCTCAGCGGCGTTGCCGACCAGCGCGATCGAGAGCGCCCGACCCTCGGCGGCGGCATCGCGGGCGAGCCTGAGCGCCTCGTCCGGGTCGTGCGTGAGGCGGTCCACGTAGCCGATCTCGTGGCGGCGGGCGGCGCGATGCTCGTCCACCTCGATGGCGATGCAGACGCCGTCGTTCATCGTGACGGCCAGCGGCTGGGCGCCGCCCATCCCACCGAGACCCGCGGTCAGCGTGACGGTCCCGCGCAGCGACCCGCCGAAGTGGCGCCGGCCGCACTCGGCGAACGTCTCGTACGTGCCCTGCAGGATCCCCTGGGTGCCGATGTAGATCCAGGACCCCGCGGTCATCTGGCCGTACATCATCAGGCCCTTCCGCTCGAGCTCGCGGAAGTGCTCCCAGGTCGCCCACTTGCCCACGAGGTTCGAGTTGGCGATCAGCACGCGCGGCGCCCACGGGTGGGTGCGGAAGACCGCGACCGGTTTGCCGGACTGGACGAGGAGCGTCTCGTCGTCGCCGAGGACCTTGAGCTCACGGACGATGGCGTCGAACGCCGCCCAGCTCCGCGCCGCTCGACCGGTGCCGCCGTAGACGACGAGCGCGTCGGGGTTCTCGGCAACCTCGGGGTCGAGGTTGTTCATCAGCATCCGCAGGGCCGCCTCCTGCTGCCAGCCGCGGGTGTTGAGGGTGGTGCCGCGCGGGGCGCGGACGGGTCGCGGGCCGGAGGGGGCGGTGCCGTCTATCTCGGTGCTCATGGCGCCGGAGTCTATCCCGCTCGCGACCGGACGGAGGGGGCCAACCGACGCGGTGCGGTCCGCCTGGCGGCCCTACGGACGGATCGCCGGTCGGCTGGGCCGTTTGGGCGGCCCGCTCGTCGATCCGTGGTTGCCCCAGCCTCTATCCGGGCCATGGGGCGGGCATCTCAACGCGCGGCCGGTCTGTTGGGCCACGTTGCGGACGACGGTGCCCGCGTTCAGCCGCCGAGCTGGCCCATCAGCTGTCCGCCGAGGTCGGCCGGGCCGGTCGAGAAAAGCGAGACGATCACGCCCTGGCTCGGGACGTACGCGTGGTACACGCGCAGCCCGCCGCCGCAGGTCGTCACGTAGGTCGTGCGCCCACCGAGGGTCTTCTGCGCGTGGGCGACGACACCCGACGACGATGCGCATGCTCCCTCGTCGTAGCTCGCGCGCCAGTCGGAGAACATCTTGTCCGAGTAGATCCCCGCTCGGAGGTGGGCGATGACGCCCGAGGCGAGGTCGCTGCCCGAGACCGCGAGCGGGAACGCCGCGCGATCGACGCTGGCCACGAACGCCTGGTCCGCGACCGCCTCGGCGAGCGAGCCCGCCTCCTGGGTGACCGCGACGCCAGCGACCGTCGAGGGGAGGAGTGCCATGAGGGACGGATCGAGAACGGTGGTGGCGCCCGACGGGACGGTGATCGGCGTGCCGGGCGCGCTAGACGGCACGACGACCGGCAGCGACGCACCCCCCGACGAGGCCGAGGCCGAGCCGCCCGGGGCGGTCGACAATCCCGAGGAACCCGACGAGGCCGACGGGGCGGCTCCGCCGCACGCCGCCACGAGGAACGCTGCCGCGAGCAGGGTCGAGGCCACACGCCTCGCCGGGAGGAGCCGCCGCCTCACGCGAGCTCCCGCCGGAGCACTGGATACCGCTCGTCCGGCGCGGCGATGACGAAGCCCAGGTTCGTCCAGAAGGACGGCTGGGCCGCGCTGGTCGCGTTCGGCTTGGGGCCCACCTCCGGGTAGGCCTCGACCGCCGAGAACCCGCGGCCGGCGAGGTCGTCGCAAACCGCCTCGACCAGCTGCGCCGCGTACCCGTTCTCCCGGGCGCCGGCCGTCGTGGCGATGCACGTGATGACCGCGGGGAGCGGCGATACCGGCAGCTTGGGGTAGAGCTCGCGGGTCCGGGACGCGCGCGGGTACGCCGAGAGCGGCCCGAACTGGATGTAGGCCGCGGCCTCGTCGTCCACGAGCAACACCTTGGCGTACGAGCCGAAGACCGCGAGGCCGCGGGCGAGGAGCCGCAGCTTGGGCGGTGCGTCGCGCGCCACCGAAGGCCCCGCCTTGGGCGCCGGGGCGAACGGGTTGTGCACGGGCGCATCGTCCACCGCGAAGGGGTTGAACGCCGGGCCCTTGGACGCCGAGGCGAACGGGTTGAACGCCGGCTCGTCGTCATCCCCGCCGAACGGGTTCCGTGACTTCGGCTTGGCGGCGGGCGCGGGGGCCGCGGCACTCAGCCAGGACAGACGCGCGGCCTTCGACCCGTGGTCGGCGTCCTCCCAATAGTCGCAGGAGCGGTGGTCGAAACCGGGGTCGGCGCACGGCGGCACGAGCGCGAGGCTCGCCTCGTCCGTCACGTCCACGATGCGGATGGCCATGCGGGGAGTGTAGGACGGCCGGGCGTTCGTCCACCCGTTGGCGCCGCGTCTCGGCCGAGCGGGCGCTCGCCACCCTCGGATTTGAGGGCCTACGGTCGCGCGCTGCGCTGTTCCGTCGGATCCAAGGGTCGAGCAGCGCACCCGAGACCCTCCCGCGCGCCGTCCGCCCCTCAATGCCGAGCATCTGGCGCGTCGTGCGCCCGTAGACCCTCAATTCCGAGCGCAGGAAGGTCGAGGGACGGAGACCGGGCCCCACGGCCAGACCAGGAGCCCTACGCGACGAGCGTCGCGAGCTCCCCCGAGCGGACGATGCGGAGCGCGGCAGCCATGTCCGGCCCGGGCTCGCGGTCGACGGCGAGGAACGGGATGGACCGTCGGACGATCGCGAACGCCTCGGCGACGCCCTCGCCCGGCATCGGCGCGTCGGAGCCCATCGCGGTCCGCCGCAGCTCGAGCGCCTGCGCCGCCGCGAGCACCTCGATCGCGAGGATCTGCTCCACGTGCCCGAGCACGATGCGGGCGTGCCTCGCCGCGCCCGCGCCCATCGACACGTGGTCCTCCTGGTTGGCGGACGTGGGGATGGAGTCGGCGGTGGACGGGTGGGCGTACACCTTGTTCTCGGACGCGAGGGCGGCCGCCGTGTACTGGACGATCATCAGCCCGCTGTTCCGACCCGGGTCCGGCGTGAGGAACGCGGGCAGCCCGCCGTTGAGCCGAGGATCGAGCATGAGCGCGGTCCGCCGCTCGGAGATGGCGCCGAGCTCGGACAGGGCCAGCTTCGCGAAGTCGAGCGCGAGCGCGATCGGCTCGCCGTGGAAGTTGCCGCCGGAGATGACGAGGCCGCCGCCGGTCGCGAGCGCATCGGTCGGGACGTCGCCGCCGGCCGGGAAGACGAGCGGGTTGTCGGTCGCGGAGTTGAGCTCGACGTCGAGCACGCGCCGGAGGTAGTCGAGCGCGTCACGGATGGCGCCGTGCACCTGGGGAACGCACCGGAGCGAGTACGGGTCCTGCACCTTGTGCGCCGAGCCGTGGTGTGACGTCTGGAAGCCGGACCCGCGGAGCAGGTGCCGGACCTCGCCCGCGACGGCGATCTGGCCAGGGTGCGGCCGCGCGAGCTGGTACGGCGCGGCGAACGCGACCTCGGTGCCGAGCATCGCCTCGAGCGTCATCGCCGCCGCCACGGAGGCGGTCCGCGTCAGGCGGTCCGCGTCGGCGAGGAGCAGCGCGCCGAGCGATGACATCAGCTGGGTGCCGTTGAGGAGCGCCAGGCCCTCCTTGGGCGCGAGCTCCATCGGCTCGAGACCCGCCTCGCGGAGTGCGATGAGCGCGGGCATGACCTGACCGTTGAGCTCCACCTCGCCGCGGCCGACGATCGGCAGCGCAAGATGGGCCAGCGGCGCGAGATCGCCGGACGCGCCGACGCTCCCCTGCTCTGGCACGACCGGGTGGATCCCGAGCTCGAGGAACCGCAGCAGCCGGTCCACGACCTCGGGCCGGGCGCCGGAATGCCCGAGCGCGAGCGTGTTGGCGCGGAGCAGGAGCATCGCTCGCACGACCTCGCGCGGGAACGGCCGCCCAACCCCCGCGGCGTGCGAGGCGATCAGGTTCTCCTGGAGGCGCGCGGTGTCGTTCGGCGGGATGAACGTGGTGGCGAGGTCGCCAAACCCGGTCGTGACGCCGTACACGACCTCGCCGCGCGCGACGAGGGTCGCGATGACGGCACGCGCCTCAGCCATGCGCTCGCGGGCGTGGACGTCGAGGGCGACGCGGGCCCCATGACGCGCCACCGCCTCCACATCGGCCACCGTGAGGTCGGCGCCGGTCAGGATGACGAGGTCGCGGGGGCGGTCGGGGGCGTGGGTCGGGGTGAAATGCGGGTCGCTCACTCTGCCGAGGATAGTCGGCTAACCTGTGGTCCGTGCCGGAAGGTCGCACGCCGGCGATCCCCAATCAGGAGCCCCGCCGAACGTGCTCGCCTTCATCGACACCATCGCGCTCCCGTTCCTGACCAGCCTCTACGGGGCGGTCGGGTACCTCGGGGTGATGCTCGCCATGGCGATCGAGTCCGCGATGATCCCGCTGCCGTCCGAGCTGATCCTCCCGTTCGCGGGCTTCATGGTGTCGGACCCGACGCAGATCGAGCCGCTCACGAAGGGGCCCTGGGGCTTCTGGATCGTGGTCATCGTCGCGACGATCGGGAACACCATCGGATCGCTCATCGCGTACGCCATCGGCGCGTACGGTGGTCGCCCGTTCCTCGAGCGCTACGGCAAGTACCTGCTGATCCGCGAGCACGAGATCGAGATCGCTGACCGGTTCTTCAACGACCACGGCGCGGCCACGGTGTTCGTCGGCCGCCTCCTGCCGATCGTCCGCACGTTCATCTCGTTCCCGGCTGGCGTCACGCGGATGCCGCTCGGCAAGTTCGTCCTCTACTCGACCGCGGGTGCGGTCCCCTGGTCCATCGCCCTGGTGTTCGCCGGCACGCAGCTGGGCGAGCACTGGAAGGACATCCGCAAGGCCCTCCAGCCGTTCGACATGCTGATCGCGGTCCTGGTCGTCGTCGGCGTCCTCCTGCTCCTCTGGATGCGGCTCGGGCGCCCGGGCTGGCCCAAGAAGGACGGCGCCGCAGCGACCTGAGGGAGACGAGCGCGGGCGGAAGGCGTCGAGCAGCGCTCGCGAATCCGACGAGGAGCCTCAGCCCCAGGGCAGGTCGTTCGCCCCGTGCAGGTGCGACGTGTCGTTGGAGACGAGCAGCGTCCCCTGGCGCGGCCCCGCGTCGTCCGCCCAGGCGAGGACCGTGAGGTTGCACTGGCTCTGGATGTACCGCTGGCGGTAGCGACGGATGTCCGTGTCGAGCGCGACGCACAGGAAGACGCGGTTGAGCGTCCCGTGGGCGACAGCAAGGACGCGGTGGTCGTTGGCGGGCGCGGTCGGGCCGCCGGTCGCGGTGGCGGCGCGGAACGAGGTGCGTGCCACCCAGCGCCGGTGCTCATCGAGCAGGTCCTCGAGGAACGAGGTCACGCGGACCGAGACGTCGTCGCCCGACTCCCCGCCCGGGCAGGCGAGCGTGTCGGGGTGCGCGAGCCACTCGCCGCGGAACGCGCGATCGGTCTCGTCGAGCTCGGCGTACGTGCGGCCCTCCCATGCGCCGTAGTCCATCTCCTTGAGGCGCGGGTCGGCCTCGATCTGGACCCCGCGCCCGGCCACGATCTCCGCCGTTTCGCGGGCACGGAACTGCGGGCTGGTGATCACCCGGGCGAACTTGACGGTCGCGAGTCGGCGGCGCAGCGCGTCGGCCTGCCGGCGTCCGGCGTCGTTGATGGAGATGTCGATCTTCTGGCCGAGGTGCTGCTCGGGGCGCGAGCGGTCGGTCAGGCCATGGCGGGTGAGGACGAGCGTCAGCATCAAGACGAAGAATAGGGCGACCGGGGGTGCAAGAATGGGGGCTGGAGGTACAGACGACACCTGCGATGAGCGACACTGATCACGGCGCCCATGGCGCCCCCGCCGCCCACGGCACCGGGCACGGTCACGACGATCACGGCCACGCCGCCGACACGCTCGGCCCGATCGACTGGACGATGTGGGGCGTCGGCGTCCTCGGCGTGGTCGTCGCGGCGATCATCGTCGTCGGGTTCGTCATCGCGACCAAGTTCAACCCGGGCTGATCGCGCGCCGCTCGGCCGCCCTCCCTAGCGTCCGGGCTTGTCCGCCGCCGGGTTCCCGCGCAGGAACACGAGCCAGTAGATCGCGGCCACGAACACCGCGCCTCCGACCACGTTGCCTAGCAGAACAGGGACCTGGTTCGTCACGAAGCCCGCCACGTCCACCGACGCGAAGGCCGCCGGGTCGAGGTGCGTCGCCGTCCAGAACTCGGGCGGCGCCACCGCGCGGATGGCGATGGCGACCGGGATGAAGAACAGGTTCGCGATCGAGTGCTCGAACCCCATGGCCACGAAGGCGGCCACGGGCGGCACGAGGGCGAGGATCCGATCGGTGGTGGAGCGCGCCGAGTAGGTCATCCACACGGCGAGGCAGACCAGGATGTTGCACAGGATCCCAAGGAAGAACGCCTCGAGCGGCGTGTGGGCGACCTTGGACGCGGCAGTGGCGAGCGACGCCGAGCCGACGCTGCCGTTGCCGATCCGGTACCAGCCGCCAAGGACCACGAGCGCTGCCGTGCCGAGCGCGCCGACCAGGTTCCCGGCGTAGACGATCACCCAGTTGCGCAGGAGTCGGACGGTCGACACGCGGCCGCTCGCCCAGGCCATGACGATGAGCACGTTGCCGGTGAACAGCTCCGCCCCGCCGACCACGACCAGGATCAGGCCGAGCGAGAACGCGATGCCGACGAGCAGCCGGTTGAGGCCAAACGGCAGGGCGATGCTCGCGAGCTGGCCGTCCGCGCCCGTGACGGTGAGCGCGCCGGCACCCACGGTGGTGGCGAACGCCGCGCCGAGCGCGATGAAGGCGCCGGCAAGCACGGCGAGGACGAACGTCGCCTCGGTGCCGGTCCCGGCCTTCTTGAGGCCGATCTCCACGCCGCGGACGGCCATCTGCGCGGGCAGGAGGGCGTCGAAGCTCTCTGGGGTGGCGTGGGCCGCGGGGGCGGGGTCGACCGACGGGGCGGTCATGGCGTGTCTCCGAGATGGGCTGCCCAGTGGCGGGTCGCCGCCGAGCGCGGGTTCAGGCGGCGCCGCCGCTCAGCGGGGAACGCGACTCGCCGCTCCGGACGACCTCGCGGGTCCTCGAGGACAGGCGCTCGACGTCGTCCACGATGGCCTCGGTGCGGGCCAGCAGGTCGCGGGCCAGCGCCTCGTCGCCCATGGCGGGCAGGTTGACGAACACGTTCGCCGCGGCGGCCCGGGCGGCGGCCACGGCCATGAGCCCGGCCACCTCGAGGTCCGACGAGGCGTTCTTGTTGCTGCGCCCAGCCATCGCCTCGGCCATCGCGGCCACTTCGAGGCAGGCCTGAACGGTCCTGAAGGGCGCTTCCGTGGCGGCGCGGGCGGCCGAATGGAGCGCGGCAGTGCGCGCGGCCTTCTCCTCGTCCGTGTCTCGCGGCATCTTCATCGCGACGCCGAACCCGGCGAAGGCATTGGCGTCCTCGTCCGCGAGGTTGAGCAGGCGGTCGGCGAGCTCCTGGCCGGCGGCCTTCGCCTCGACGAGGAGCGGCTCGTGATCCGCGTGCTTGGGCCGGCCCACCGAGAGCGACGCGACCATCGCCACGAGCGCGCCGCCGAGGCTGCCGGCGACCGCCGCCGCCGCGCCGCCGCCCGGTGTGGGCTCGCCAGAGGCGAGGAGGGAGATGAACTGGTCGACCGTCAGGTCGCGGAAGCGCTCGTTCGTATCCACGCGCCCGATTGTAGGGAGCGGGACAACCTCAGGTGGCCTGCCATTCGACCGCGAACCGGACCGGGCGCCGCCCCCTCGGGGCCGTCGAATGGCCCGCGGGGCGAGCGCGATAGCACCCGCCCCGCAGTCGAGGGATGGGAGGCACAGGGAGGAGTCCCGGCCTCCGCGTGTGGTGAGCGGCCCGAGCGGCCGCGAGTGGCGCCTTCTGGCCCGTGATCGGCCTGTCGGGTGGATGCTCGAGCACGCTGGGCCCGACGGCCGCGGGGGCGCGCTCGGCGGACATTGCCGGCCCGAGTGGGCCGCGATTCCGCCAGGTCAGGCCGCGAGGTCGAGCCCGTCCAGCGCATCGATCGTCCAGCGGCGCGATCGGTGCGCGAACGTCAGCGCGAGCCGGAGGGTGGGGGTGTCCACCTCGAACACGGTGCGCGGCCCGGTGATGGCCGGGTAGGCGCGGCGCTCGTCACGCATGGCGACGAGGCGGGTGACCCGGAGGTGGTCCTCACCCCAGGTGATCTCCGTGGGCATGCCGCTGAACCAAGAGGTGCGCACCTGGACGTGAACCGGTGCGACGCGAACCATCGCCATCTTGCTGTCTCCTTAGACGTTCGGCGTAGGGTCGTCGTCACCCGGGGGCACTTCCGGATTCGAACGGATGTTCGTTTGGTCTGCGCACACTAGACCGAACAGGTGTTCGATGTCAAGCGTCCGTGTACGGATCCTCATCGAGGTCTGTGACAGGTTCAGTGTCACGATCCGCGGACCGCTGCGACGCATCCGGATCTTGGTCCTCGACATGCACAGCCTTCATCGGGTCCCGCTCGAAGGGCTCTGGGACGTGCGACCGCACAAGCCGCGCCCGGGTCACCGCCCGGTTGCCGTACTTGTTGCGGATCTTGTCGAGCGCCTCGGCGGCCGCGTGCCGCTTGGGGTCGTCCTTCGCCTCGAACATCCCCATCTGCTCGCGGTCGCGGAAGTTGGACGCGGTCACGCCGACCAGCCGGATCTTCTGGCCGTGGAGCTCGCGGCGCAGCAGCGTCACCGCCGCCTCGTAGATGGGCTCGGTGAGGTCGGCCGGCGTCTCGAGGCTCGTCTGGCGCGTGATGGTCGTGAACGAGGAGTCGCGCAGCTTGAGGGTGATCGTGACTGCCCGGATCCGCGACGAGCGCAGCCGCCCGGCCACGCCATCTGCCATCCCCAGCAGCGTCCGCTCGATGACGTCCCGATCGGCGGTATCGCGGTCGAATGTGTGCTCGTGGCCGATCGACTTCGCGGCCTCGCCGCCGGTCACCGGGTCCGGGTCGATCCCGTGCGCCCGCTCAACCAGCGATCCACCGTGCTTGCCGAGCCGCCGCTCCAGCGCGTCTGACGGGAGCGCCGCGAGGTCGCCGATCGTCTTGACGCCGTACTCCGCAAGCGCCGCGGCCGTCTTCTCGCCCACGCCCCACAGCCGCGAGATCGCCAGCGGCGCCAGGAACGCTGCCTCCTCGCCGGGCGGCACGACAACCAGGCCGTCCGGCTTGCGCAGGTCCGAGGCCACCTTGGCGACGAGCTTGGTCGCCGCAACCCCCACCGAGATCGTCAGGCCCGTCTCGGTGTGGACCGCGTCCTTGATCTGGCGCGCGATCGCCTCGCCATCGCCGAAGAGCGCGCGTGACGCCGTGACGTCAAGGAACGCCTCGTCGATCGACACGGGCTGCACCATCGGCGTGAACCGGCGCAGGATCGCCATGACCCGGCGGCTCTCCTCCTGGTACTTGCGCCCGTCCACCGCCACGAAGATCCCCTGCGGGCACAGGCGGCCGGCCGTCCGCAACGGCATCGCAGAGTGCACGCCGAACTTGCGCGCCTCGTAGCTCGCGGTGCTCACGACGCCCCGGTCGTTGGGCCCACCGCCGCCGACGATCACGGGCTTGCCGCGCAGCTCGGGGTGGTCGCGCTGCTCGACCGCGGCGAAGAACGCGTCGAGGTCAACGTGGAGGATGGTTCTCGCGGTCACGCACGCGATTCTCCGCCCGACGGTGACGACTGCGTGTCACGAATCGCGCGTCACCTTCGACAGTCAGATTCGGGGGCGGACGCGCTCGAGGTGCCGCGCCTCGGCGGGAACGATGCGGTCGAACGCCACGACCGCCGCGGCGAGGAGCTCGCGCAGGCGGGCCTCGTCGGGTGCCGACACCAGCGTGAGGGTCATCTCGTCCGCGGGCACGTGGACGGCGCCGAGGAACTCCACGTCGGCCGCCGCACGACAGCCGCGGCGCAGCCTCGCCTCAGCGGCGCCGTCAAAAGCCGCCGCGTACGTCTCGATCAGGTACGTCGGGTTGGGCATGCGCCGCAGTCTGGCCGGGCACCGCTTGGCGCGCATCGGGCGTTTCCCTACGCAGCGAGCCGAGGGCCGCCGGCAATCCGTCCCTAGCCCGCGTCCTCGCCCAGCCGCGAGACCGCCGCGCCGAGCTCCGCCCGCGACCGGATGCCGAGCTTGTCGTACACCCGAGCCAGGTTCGACTCGACGGTCTTGGGGCTGATGAACAGCTTCGCCGCCACCTCGCGGTTCGTCATGCCCGAGGCGGCCAGCCGGGCGATCCGGGCCTCGCTCGGGGTCAGCGCCCGGTCGTCCGAGCGCACCAGCCCGAGGCGCTCGGCCTCGGCCGTCGCCCGATCCGCCCAGCGCCCGGCGCCGATCGCGCGGAATGCCTCTGCCGCCGCCTCGAACGAGACCGCCGCCGCACGACGCTGCCGGAGCCGACGCTGCAGCTGCCCCCGCACGAGCAGCGTCCGCGCGCGCTCGAACGGGAGCGGCAGGTCGCCGAAGGCCTCGATCGCCGCCTCGGCCGACGCCAGCCCGCCCTCGCTGTCACCGCGCGCCCCGGCCACCAGCGCTCGGCAGCGCAGCGCCGTCGCGACGGCCCACGGTCGAGGGCCCAGCTTCCCGCGCGCCTCGTGCGCCTCGGTCAGCGCCTGAGCTCGATCCAGCTGGCCAAGCCGGATCAGCGCCTCGATGTGGTCGGCGTGGAACCGGTGGGCCGGCTGCGTGAGATCGCCGCCCTCGCGCAGCACGGCATCGGCGCGCGTGTAGGCGGCATCGGCAGCGGCTGCGTCGTCCTCGGAGAGCGCCACGAAGCCAAGCGCGCCGAGCGCAAGTGCGATCAGCGGGGCGCTCCGGCTCGCCTCACCGATCTCGAGCGCAGCCGCCGCGTCCTCGCGGGCCCCATCAAGCTCGCCCGCCACCGCGCGGATCCACGCCCGCCGGGCCCGGGTGGCCGAGACGAACGCTGGCTGCTGCGTCAGCTCCGCCAAGGCGAGGCCCTCGGCGGTGAGCTCGAGGGCAAGCGCCAGGTGGCCGGTCCACGCCTCGATCTCCGCGAGGAACGTGGGCCACGGCGGGACGGAGCCGTCGTCGCCGGTGTCCTCGGCCGCCGTCCGGAACTCGCGGGCCAGGTCCCGCGCCAGATCGAACCGGTCGAAGATCTTGGCCCAGTTCGCGGGCAACGTGCTGAACTCGAGGCCCGCGCCGTGACGCTGCAGCTCCTCGCCGCGCGCCATCCAGTCGTGGTGTGCCGAGCGGCCCAGCTGCAGCTCGCCCATGGCCGCGTTCATCAGCGCGAACGCGTAGCGCGCCGGCGCCCGCTCCGGGTCGATCAGCTCCATCGCGGCGCGCGCGTGCTCGGTGGCCGCCGCGATGTCGTGCTCGTACATCCA
>Ga0315271_10002079_pt1 | contig 12445 bp, 13 predicted proteins | sample C3_top_MG_FD_204664 | JGI IMG/M metagenome (GOLD analysis project Ga0315271, IMG submission 204664) | Sediment microbial communities from Yellowstone Lake, YNP, Wyoming, USA - C3_top | ecosystem: Environmental > Aquatic > Freshwater > Lake > Sediment | place: USA: Wyoming | collected 2017-08-01
GCCGGCCGCGCGTGGACGCGGACGCGTTCGCAGTCCTGCGGTAGCGCACCGGCCGGCGGGATCCGGCCCGCAGGCACGAGGTTCCGGCGGCGTACCCGGGTCGCCGGACCCGGTTCGGCGGCCTACCCGGGTCGCCGGACCTCCGCCGCGTACAGCCCGATCGCCGCGATCGTCATCAGGTCGTGGATCGTGCCCGCGGCGATCTCGTCCAGGATCTCGTCCACCGTCGCCCAGCGGACCGCCAGGTCCTCCGAGGGTTCCGGGTCTGCCTCGCCCGCCGTCAGGTCCGTGGCCACGAACAGCGCCCCGCGCTCATCGGTCACGGAGTTGGACAGCGTGATGCGGCTGACCTGGCGCCAGGTGGCTGCCTCGTAGCCCGTCTCCTCGCGCAGCTCGCGCATGGCGCCCGTCACCAGCGTCGCGTCCGGCGAGGCACCGCCCTCCGGGATCTCCCAGCTGTACTCGTCCAGCGGGTAGCGGTGCTGGCCCACCAGCAGGATCCGGCCGGCGTCGTCCACGGCCACCACGCCCACGGCCGCGTTCGCGAAGTGGACAACGCCGTAGATCCCGGGGCTGCCGTCAGGGCGGTCGACCTCGTCGTGGAGGACCTCGATCCAGGGGTTGGCGTATGCGGACGTGCGTGACCGGCGCCGCCACGGCCCGACCGCGACGGGCTCCGAATGTTGCTCGTTCATGTCACACACCGTAGCGGTTCGCGTCGTTACGGACGGCACTGGCAACCGGTCCGCGGCGCAAGCAGCATCGCGACAGTGGGCCGGGGCATCGACGAGGGTGGAGTGACATGAGCGTGCAGCCCAGGCGTGCGTCCCGCAGAGGATGGGTCCTCGGGGGCGTCGTGATCGCCCTGGTCCTCGTCGGGTTCCTGTACGGGGCCGCGTCGTGGTTCGTGTACGACACCGTGGGCAAGGCGCCCCGGGCCTGCTGGGCTTCGGACAAGGACAACACGCCGACCCAGTTCAAGGTCCCCGACGGCGTCGATGTCGCCCTCGCCACGGCATACCCGCTGCCGGCACCGCAGGACGTGACCTTCGCGTCGCGCGACCCGCAGATCCCCGACGCGAAGCTGGCGGCGTGGTGGATCCCCGCCGACGAGGCGAACGCGCCGGCGGTCATCGTGATCCATGGCGTCCAGTCCTGCCGGCGCGAGGCATCCGTCCTGCTGGCAGCCGGGATGCTCCACAAGCACGGGTTCTCGGTCTTCCTGATGGACCTCCGGGATCACGGTGATTCCCAGGGCGACGACGCCCGCTTCGCCGGCGGCAGCGAGGAGTATCTCGACGTCCTCGGCGGGTGGGACTGGCTGCGCGCCCAGGGCGTCCCAGCCGAGCGGATCGGGATCGAGGGGTTCTCGTTCGGATCGATCACCGCCATCGTCGCCGGGAGCCAGGAACCCCAGGTTGCCGCCGTCTGGTCCGACTCGTCGACGACCACCATGTTCGAGGGCATCGGGGACTTCCTCGCGAGCCAGATCCACGACGCAACCGGCATCTCGAAGATCCTGGTGCCGGGGACCATCGTCTGGGCACGGCTCATCGCCGGCGACGACCTCACGCGCTACGACCCCATCACCGAGGTCACGGCGTACGGCGGCCGCCACATCGCGTTCACCCACGGAGCCGAGGACGTGGTGCTGCCGCCCACGATGGCGACCCAGCTCCACGACGCGGCGGCGGCTGCGCATGCCATCACGCCCGACGCCTGGATCGTGCCCGCCGCGGGGCACACCGGCGGGATCTACGTGGACCCGGAGGGCTACGAGCAGCGCCTGGCGGCGTCCTTCACGGACGCGCTCGGCAGCACCGGGGCGGTTGCCGCACCCTAGACTGGCGGCGATGTCCCACAAGCCTGGAGACCGCCTGCGCGACGCCAGCCAACCCGACCACGGGGTGGAGGTCCGGCTCGACGTGCGCCTCCCCGTCCGGGACGGCCTGGAGCTCTCGGCCAACCTCTGGCTCCCCGTCCCGCGCACCGATCACGCGGACGAGACCTTCGGGGTCATCCTCGAGATGATCCCGTACGGCAAGGACAGCTGGCGCCGCAACAGCGACACGGCGCGTGGCGAGTGGCTGGCCGCCCGCGGCTTCGCCCTCTGCCGCCTCGATGTCCGGGGCACCGGCTCCTCGCCGGGCATCGCGCTCGACGAGTACACCGAGGCCGAGACAGATGATGGCTACGACGCGGTCGAGTGGCTGGCGGCGCAGCCGTGGTGCAACGGCAACGTGGGCATGTGGGGCATCAGCTACGGCGGCTTCACGTCGATCCAGGTCGCGAAGCTCCGGCCGCCGCACCTGCGGGCCATCCTGCCGATGTACGCCACGGACGACCGCTACCGGGACGACGTCCACATCCGCGGCGGCTGCGTCACCGCCAGCGACAAGAGCCAGTACGCGGTCAGCCAGCTGGGCATGAACGCGCTCCCGCCGCTGCCCTCCTTCCGGGGCGCGGGCTGGAAGGAGGAGTGGCGCGGGCGCCTCGAGCAGACGCCACCCTGGCTGCTGGCCTGGATCCGCGAGCAGACCGACGGGCCCTACTGGCGGCGCGGCTCCCTGGCCCCGGACTACGACGCGCTGGAGTGCGCCGTGTTCCAGGTCGCGGGCTGGTCCGACGGGTACGTGGACCCGGCCTTCCGGATGCAGGAGCGGTGCGGCCGGGCGGCCCCGGTCCGGACCCTGGTGGGCAACTGGGTGCACTCCTTCCCGGACGACGCGTACCCGGGCCCCAACCTGGACTGGCTCCACGAGCTGGTCCGCTTCTTCGACCGCTACCTCAAGGGGATTGAGAACGGCTGGGAGCACGAACCGGCCCTGGTCTGGTTCGAGCGCGAGCACGCGGAGCCCGAGGCGTTCCCGGCGACCTGGCCGGGTCGCTGGCGGGCGGCGTCGTCGTTCCCCGTGCCTGGCACCGTGGCGCAGGCGCTGTTCCTGGGCCGGGGCGTCCTGGCGGACGCCGCGCAGGTGACCGACGGGCGCGACGATCTTCCCCATCGCGCGACGGCCGGCACGTCCGGCCCCCTGTCCTGGGGTGCGGGTGGTCACCCCAATGGCCTCGCCCGGGACCTCCGTCCAGACGAGGCGCGGTCCCTGGTCTACACGAGCGAGGCGCTGGTGGAACCCGTCTCGATCATCGGGTCGCCGGAGGCGGTCCTCCACCTGACGGCCACCATGCCCATCGCGACCTGCGTCGTGCGACTCTCGGACGTGGCGCCGGACGGTTCATCCGCCCTGGTGGCCCAAGGGGTGCTCAACCTCACCCACCGCCTCTCGGACACGGACCCGTCGCCGATGCCCACCCGCGGCCTGGCCACCGAGGCGGTCCGGATCCCGCTCCGGACATCCGGCTACCGGTTCGCGCCCGGCCACCGCCTCCGCCTGGCCGTCCTGACCAGCCTGTGGCCCGTGCTGTGGCCGTCACCGCTGCCCGGTGAGCTCCGGGTCCACCACGGTCCGCTCGCCCCGTCACGGCTCCTCCTGCCCGTGCTCCCGGACGGCGTCGCCACCCTCGACGTCCCCGCGTTCCGCCTGGATCCTGCCGGAGAGCGCGAGGTGGGTGCCTATCGCGAGGACCCGTCGGAGTGGCGGATCGAGGAGGACGTGCTGCGCGGGACCGTGACCGTCACGATCTTCGACGGCGGCGAGAGTACCCAGGAGGACGGCTCCACCCTCTACAGCTCCGAACGCCTTGTGCTGGCCGCGGCCGACGCGGACCCCGCGCACGCGCGCCTGGACAGCGACGTCATCTACCGCTGGGCCGGCGACGGGTTCGCCATCGACGTCCGGGCCGAGGGCGTCATCGCGTCGGACGAGGGTGCCTTCGACGTGCGGGTGGCCCTGGCCGTGCGGCTCGACGGTGAACCGTTCTTCGAGCGCGAGTGGCGCGAGCGGATCCCGCGCAACCTCGTCTGACGGCGGTCAGCCGCCGAGCGTCGAGAGCGCGGCCTGGGCAACGATCCCGCTGAACAGCGCGACCATCACGCTGCCGGACGTGGCCAGCAGGAAGTACTCCAGGTAGCGCCGGTCGTCGAGCTGGCGGAAGTGCGCCAGGACCTCCGCAAGCACCACGAGGGCGGCGGCGGCCATGTTGCCGGTGAGCACGAGCGCGACGATGAGCAGCCGTTCGATGGCGGACGTGGTGGCCGCGATCCGGAGCGAGGCGCCGGACGGCATCGCGGAGACCAGCGCCGGTCGGGGCGTGGGCAGCGGGGCAGCGGCGGGGGCGTCCGGGTCCCTCACGGGCGCGGGCGGCACGTCGCGCGGCGACGCGAGCGACAGGACGAAGTAGTAGGCGCCGCGCGTGTTCACGAGGAACAGCGACAGCAGCACGATGACGGTCAGCACCACGGCGTGGACCTCCGCGCGGTCCCAGTCCCGCAGGACCAGGTTCACCGCATCCACGAACCCGCCGAGATACCCGACGCCGCGCAGGATCACCAGCCAGCCGACGAGCGCGAACGTCATGTGCAGGAACTGGTCCGCCAGAAACAGCATCCCGGGCCAGGGCGTCCAGGCGTTGCCCAGACCCGACGACGGCAGATCGCCCAGCGCGTGGCGCCTCCGTGCGCTCTCGAGGGCGGCGGCCTCCGCGCGCCTGGTCGCCCGCACCTTCCAGCGGTCAACAAGCACGTGGGACCCTCCCACGACGACGACGTAGACGACGCCCGGCAGGCCGAAGACGAACACAGCCGGGAGCAGGCACAGGGCCACGTGGAGCCCGTGGGTCGCCAGCGCGGCCCACCCGCCGCGCCCGCCGGTCCCCTTGTTCAGGGCGATCCAGTCGTTCTGCAGGACGAAGTCGGCGACGAGGTGGGCGAAGACGAGCCAGGCCAGGACCAGCACGGTATCGGTCACGGGGGGCAGCCTACCTGACGGGCTTCACCAGACCCCTGTCATTCAGCCGACACGCCCGGAAGGAGCGATCCCAGGGCCGCGCGAAGGGCACTCGCATGCTCGTCCGTGGCGAAGTCCAGGAGCGGCTGGGCGGCGAGCTTGTGCTCCTCCAGCCGTCCCTCCCGCCGGATGAACACCATCGGGTAGATGGAGCCCTGGCCGTCGGCTTCCACCGTCATGGCCACCATGTCCTCATCGTGCGTGTCGAGGATGTGCACGAGCGGCACGATCCCCTCATCGCGCAGCCCGTCCTCGGCCGTCACGGTGACGACGCGGGCGAGATACCCCTTCTGGTGCCACAGCTCCGGGGCGTTGGTCGCCTCGCTCAACAGGTAGCCCACGAGGTCCGCCGGCGCCACCTCGGGCCGGTTCTCCGGGACCCCGAAGTGCACCTGGGCGATGTGGCGGGCCAGGATCAGCGAGTTGTAGCGGTGCCCCTGGACCGCGCCCGAATAGGCCGGGATGCCGTTCCTGCGCAGGCCGGGGGACGCCTGGCTGATGGTGCCGGCGAAGTAGATCCCGGGCACGGACGCGCTCTCCCACATCTGCGTCACGGCCGGCAGCTTTGCCTGCCCGAACACGGCCACGCCGAGGTCCGGCAGGTCCTGGAGCGGACAGGTGAACCCCGTGGCGGCGATCACCTCGTCCGCATCCACGGACAGGGCCTCCCCGTTGTCCGTGCGGCGGACATGGACCCGGTAGGCAGCGCCGACGTGCTCGATCTCCGTGATCGACGCGGCCAGGATCCGGACCCCCAGGCCGAGATAGGCATCCTCGAACGGCTGGACGTAGCGCGCCCGGACGCCGACCAGCGACTTCGTCTCGAGCGCCGTCTTCGCCTGGCTGGGCGAGCAGACCGTGACCGACGAGGCCCACGCCGCCAGCCCCGACGCCAGCTCGAAGCCGGAGTTCTGCTTGCCGATGATGAACAGCCGCTTGCCCGCGTAGTACGAGGCGTCCTGCGTGTCCGCGTAGTGGCGAGCGTGCTCGATGCCTGGCGGCGACGGGCTCCACGGCTCCGCGACGCCCACGGCGAGGACCAGGATCCTGCAGCGATACTCGCCGGACGTGGTCTCGAGGACGAAGGTGGTCCCGTCCGGGCCCTCCTCCTTGCGGGTCTTCTCCCACCTGGTGGAGTAGCGGACGGCGATCCCGGCGCGCTCCGCGAACGCCTCCAGGTTCGCCTGCATCTCAGGACGGGACGGGTAGTACGTGGTCCCGTCCATGAACTCTGCCTGGAGCGACCGCAGCTCGGGCTCGTCGGCGATGAGGCTGTTCCAGTCGTAGCGCTGGTACGCACGGGCCGTGCGCTCGGCGGGCGCATAGGGCTTCGTCCAGGAGAGGAGGCGCTGGAAGAACGGCCACTTGCGGAACATGCCGCCGGCGCCCTCGTCCGCGGACAGGACCGCGTGCGGCACGCCGTACTTGTGCAGGCCGTAGGAGGTCTGGAGACCACCGGGGCCGGAGCCGATGACGATGACCGGGTACTCGCCCGGCGGGAAGGGCCGCGGATCCGCCTCCACGGCTAGCTCCGCCAGCGGTTGGCGTTGCGCAGCCGTCGCGCCTGCGCCTGGAGCATCCGGAACATCACCTGCGGGTAGGCCAGCAGGAATGGCTGGACCGCCGTCGCGGGGGCCATCAGGCAACGCAGCGCCGTCACGGCAATGATGTCGGCGGTGGGCGCCTCGCCCAGGAGGATGGACACCTCGCCGAAGAAGTCGCCGCGGTGGAGCGTGCTGCGGCTGACGCCGTCGATGCGGACGTCCGCCGATCCTTCCAGGATGACGTAGAAGCCGGAGCCGGACAGGCCCTGGCGCAGGATCCGCTCACCCTCGGGGAAGATCGTCTCCTCGAAGATTCCGGCCACGCCCAGCAGCTGGGGAGTCTGGAGATCACCGAAGAGCGCGAAGCCGGCAAGAATGTCGGCCAGCTCCTCTCGCGTGGCCAATGCGTCGCCCTCCTCTGGTCACCCATCCGCGGCTGCTCCGGCCGCCCGGGCATCCTCGCACAAGTGGGGCCTCCTTGGCATGTCACGTTCCCGACTCCGGGCGGCGATCCCGTTGACGAGCGGCGGGCCCTGTCCGACGATGGCCCCCGACCGCCGCCCGCAGGCGGCCTGAGGAGGAAGCATGCCGCTGCCGGCGTCACGCCGCGAGTCACTCATCTCCGGGTGCCCCCTGTTCCACGCGCTGGAGCCGGTCGCCATCACCGCGCTAGCCGCCGCAGCCGTGGAGGTGGAGTACCCCGCGGGGCGCACGATCGCCCGCGAGGGCGAGATCGGGACCGGCCTGTTCATCGTGGAGGAGGGCACGGTGCATGTCGTCCGGGGCGGGACGACGGTCGCCCACCTCGTCCCGGGTGACTTCTTCGGGGAGCTGTCCGTGCTGGACGGCGGTCCGCGGATCGCGGCCGTGGTGGCGGACACGCCCACGCGCTGCCTCGCCGTTGCCACGTGGGACCTGGAGCGGGTCCTCCACGACGAGCCCGGTGCCGCGCTCGCTGTCCTGCGCGTGGTGGCGGCCCGCCTGCGCGAGGCGAGCAGCGATCACCGGAGCTGACTCGCGGCCGGCCAAGGCCGCCCGTCCACGCCGGGCGGTCCCGGACCCCCGGACGGGGCCTGTGCTGCACCCGCGGCGTACGATTGGGGCGTCCAGGAACGAGCGCGACAAGCGAGCGCAGCAAGGGGTGCGGAGATGACCGGGGCGCCCATCGAGCCCATCGACCTCGCGATCGAGGTGCCCGTCCCGCCGACGGCCGCGTGGCTGGCCGTGACGGACCCGGCGAGGGTCGCCGAGTGGTTCACGGATGCCACGGTGCTGGGGCCGGTCGGCACGCCCTACCGCCTGGACTTCGGCGACGGCAGCGTGGTCGGCGGGACCGTCCTGGCCGTGGATCCCGGCAGGTCCTTCTCGCACTCCTGGGCCTGGGAGGGCGCGGACGCCGCGGAGGTGACCACCGTCACGTGGTCCGTGGAGCCTGCCGTCGGCGGGTCGCGGATCCACCTGGTCCACGACGGCTGGGACGCCGCCGGCCTCGACACGGGCGCCCGTGATGACCATGCCGGCTACTGGTCCGGCTATCTCGAGGACCTCGCGGACGTCCTCGGGGAGGCGTGACACCCGGAGGCCGCCTCGGGCCGATCAAACACCGGGCATTCGGGCGCTTCCACCGCGACGCCCGCCTCATCCTGGTCGTCAGCCTGGTCGCGGGCGCTGGGATCAGCTTGTGGTGGATCGACTTCAACCTCTACCTGGTCGCGCTCGGCCTGCCCCCGGCCACCATCGGTCTCGTGTCCACGCTGGCGGCGCTCGCGGGCGGGCTGATCGCCTTCCCGGCCAGCGCCGCGTCCGACCGCGTGGGCAGGCGGGTGATCTTCATCGCCGGCCTGTCGGCCTCGCTGGTCGCGCTGTTCGCCCTGATCGCCAGCGAGGCGCTCCTGGTGATCATCCTGGCGGCCGCGATGTGGTCCATGGGCAACCAGGCGTTCCAGGTGGTCATCTCACCGTTCATGACCGAGCACTCGGAGCGCTCCCACCGCAACGAGCTGTTCGCGATCCAGTTCGCGACCCAGAACGTCACCAACATCGTCGCGGCGATCCTGGGCGGCGTGGTGGCGACCGCCATCGCCGCGGTCATCGGCCTGCCCGCGGGCGGTCCGGGCACCTACCGGATCATCATGGTCATCATGGTCGTGCTGCTCGCGGCGGGCCTGCTGGCCGTGACACGCCTGACCGACGACCGCCCGTCGACCACGAGTGGGGCGAGGCTCCGGACGCTCGGCGAGCCGGCCGCCTTCCCCGCCGATCCGCGCCGGTCGCGGACGCTCCTGGGCATCACCGTCCGCAATCGGGCGCGCTTCGCAAAGCTGGTCATCCCGGGCTTCCTGATCTCGATCGGCGCCGGGCAGATCATCCCGTTCCTGAACGTCTACATCCAGCGCAAGTTCGGCCTGGACCTCGCCCAGCTCAACGCGGTCTTCGCCGTGACGTCCCTCGGCACGGTGCTCGCGATCCTGGCCCAGCCATGGCTGGCCAGGCGGTTCGGCCAGCTGACGTCGGTGGTCCTCGTCCAGGGCCTGTCGATCCCGTTCCTGGTGGTGCTCGGGTTCTCGCCCATCCTGTGGACCGTGATCCTGGCGATGGCCGTCCGGAACTCGCTGATGAACGCCGGCAACCCGATCTTCAACGCCTTCTCGATGGAACAGGTGGACCCCGTGGAGCGGGCCACCCTCTCCGCCGCGATGAGCGTCCTGTGGCAGGTGGGCTGGGTCATCGGCGGCATCTGGTACTCGTCGCTCCAGGCGTCCCTGGGCTTCGAGGCCGGCTACACCGTCAACTTCATCACGATCATCACGCTCTACACCACGGCCACGATCCTCTACTGGGTGTGGTTCCGGGCCGCCGACAAACGTGCGCTGGCGGCCCGCGCCGCCGCGTAGCAAGCGATTGCGACCTCGGGCGACCCGCGCGGGCCACGCACCGACGCTAGGATCTGTGCATGCCCATTCTGCCGATCGTCCAGCTCGGCGATCCGCGCCTCCGGCTGCCCGGCCGGACCGTGGAGCGCTTCGACCGTGACCTTTCGCGGCTGCTCGACGACATGGTGGAGACCATGGACGATGCGCCGGGCGTGGGCCTCGCGGCGCAGCAGGTCGGGGTGGACCTGCGGGTCTGCGTGATCCGCGTGGACGACCGCCTGTACGAGGTCGTCAACCCGGAGATCGCCCATCTCTCCGGCGAGGAGGGCGCCTGGGAGGGCTGCCTGTCCGTGGCTGGCTACCGGGCGTGGCGCGTGCGGGCGGAGCACGCCGTGATGACCGGCCGCGACCGCCATGGACGTCGCGTGACAGTGTCGGGGCACGAAGAGCTGGCCCGGGCGATCCAGCACGAGTTCGACCACCTCCACGGGGAGCTGTACATCGACGCTCTGCCGGCCGGCGAGGAGATCATCACCGAGGACCAGCTCAGCCGGCGACTGCACGAGGAAGACTGATGCGGGCGGCCCGCGCTGCAGGCCGGTAGACTGCGCGCCATGGCAGATGCGCCCGCACCGAAGCGTGCCAGGACCGCGATACCCCGCAACCCCGGTCGTCACGACCTGGGGATGAAGGCCACCCTCCTGTTCCCCGACAAGGAGATCGTGGAGCGCTACTACGTGCCGCTGGTCTACACGGCCTGCCGCACCTGCTACTCGGAGCTGGAGCCCCAGGAGATCTTCCGCAAGGCAGTCGAAGGCGAGATCGCGCCGGCGTCCATGCAGCGGCTGATCTCCAACGTCATCGAATCAGGCCACGGCTCCACCATCGAGCACATCGTCTTCACCTTCGCCATCTCGGGCGTCTCGCGAACGCTGTCCCACCAGCTGGTCCGGCATCGCGCCGGCGTGGCGTTCGACCAGCAGTCCCAGCGGTACGTCAAGTACAAGGGCGCGGCCACGATGCTCCCGGGCACCATCGCCGAGGGCGATCCCGCGCTGCGCGCGCAGTACGAGGAGCAGGTCGACGGAGCGCTGGGCCTGTACGCGACGCTGGTCGATGCGGGCATCCCCGGCGAGGACGCCCGCTTCGTGTTCCCCAACGCCACGCGCACCAACCTCGTGATGACCACGAACCTGCGCGCGCTCATCCACATGTCCGGCCTGCGCCTGTGCACCATGGCCCAGTGGGAGATCCGGCGGCTGTTCCAGCTGGTCCGCCACGAGATCTTCACCGTGTCGCCCTTCCTGGGCTCATTCCTGGCGCCCAAGTGCGTTGCCCTGGGCTACTGCGACGAGTTCAACAATCGCGACGAGCACTGTCCCATCCGCCCGCACAAGGACAACGTCCTGGCCGCCTGGGCGCAGAAGCGCGAGGCCGCCCGTGCAGCGGGTCGGGAGCTGCCCGTCACGTGACGGCCGCGGCCCCCTTGTGACCATCCGCCTGGAGCTCAACCGGATCGCACCTGGCGTGGAGCTGGGCCCGCACAGCCACGGCGTGGAGACCATCGTGTATCTCGCTGGCGGCCAGCTCACCTACGAGCACGGTCCGGACCTCGAGCAGCGGGCGACGGTGCTCCCCGGCGATGTCCTGTACGAGGCCCCGGCCCAGGTCCACCGCGTGCGCAACGAGGGCACGATCGACGCGCTGGCGCTGCTGGCCGCCGCCGAGCCTGACCCCGAACGGCTGATGGACGCCCTCCGGCGGCGGGCCGGGGATGGGGAGCCCGTTCGCCGGGCGGCCGGGGCGCGGACCGTCGAGACGGACGGGATCCGGCGCTCCTTCCTGGTTGAACCCGGCGACTTCGGTTCCCTCACGTTCACCGTCACCGAGGTGGAGGTGGCGCCCGGCGTCGAGGATCCGTGGCACCGGCATCCGGGCGCGGAGCACGCGCTGGTCGTCTTCGAGGGCCGCGGCTTGATCCAGGTCGGAGAGGTGGAGGAGGTCCTGGAACCGCTCAAGGGCATCCGCGTCCTGCCCGGCCGCCCGCATCGCGTCCGCAACGACGGCCGGCACCGGTTGCGCTATTTCGTGTGCGCATCGCCCGGCACGGACCCTACCATCGACAGGCAGCCCGCCAAGGCGCCACCGGCCGCGAGGCCGGATGCCTGAGCCGCCTCCAGGAGGCATCCCATCCCGTTCCGATCCGCGCAGGCGCCCAAGCCCGCGGCCCGTCACAGAACCCCGAGGAGATCAGCTCGTGAAGAAGCCCAGTAAGACGGTCACATCGCTCGGCGTCGTCGCCTTCGTCATCGCCGCGGCGATCACGGGGCTGGCCGGGATCTCGGGAACCGCGTGGTCGGGCTACGACCGCATGATCCTGCTGTTCCTCGGCATCTTCATCGGCGTGTTCGTCCTGGGCTACCTGCTGGACCGCGCCGCCAAGAACGCCGTGGGCGGCGGCCGCTGATCGTCGTCCGAGGCTGATCGTCGTCCGCGGCCCCGGGGCCCGGGGCCCGGGACCCGGGTCAGCCGGCCGCGAGCCCCACGACGAATCGGCGGAGCACCCGGGCGAGGTTCGGGCCCGCGGCCGCGCCGGCCTCCAGGACCTCCTCGTGCGTGAGCGGCTGGCCGCTGTAACCGGCACCGGCGTTGGTCACCAGCGAGACGCCGGCCACCTCGAGCCCCGCCCAGCGGGCCGCGACGGCCTCGAGCACGGTGGACATCCCAACGGCGTCGGCACCCATCCCGTGGAGCATCCGGACCTCGGCCGGGGTCTCGTAGCTGGGGCCTGGCAGGCCCACGTAGATCCCCTCCTCGAGCGCCACCCCTTCGGCCACGCCGGCGGCCCTGAGGGCCTCGCGGTGGCGGGGGGTCCAGACGTCGGTGAGATCGGGGAAGCGCGGGCCCAGCTCGTCGGCGTTCTGGCCCAGCAAGGGTGTCCGGCCGGTCAGGTTGAGGTGGTCGCTGATGATCATCAGCGTTCCCGGGCCATAGCCCCTGTTCACACCTCCCGCGGCGTTGGTGAGGATCACAAGGCCGGCACCCAGCGCCCCGAACAGCAGCACCGGCTGGACCACGAGACCCTCGCTGTTGCCCTCGTAGAGGTGGAACCGGCCCTGCAGGA
>Ga0315271_10002080_pt1 | contig 12444 bp, 9 predicted proteins | sample C3_top_MG_FD_204664 | JGI IMG/M metagenome (GOLD analysis project Ga0315271, IMG submission 204664) | Sediment microbial communities from Yellowstone Lake, YNP, Wyoming, USA - C3_top | ecosystem: Environmental > Aquatic > Freshwater > Lake > Sediment | place: USA: Wyoming | collected 2017-08-01
GGAGGGTGTCGATGGGCAAGGGGCAGTCAGACATGATTCAGCTCCGTGGCGGCGCGCCGGTGTCGTTCAAGGCCCCGAGGGTCTCCGGGGTGAGGGCGTGCGCCGGCTGCTTGCGGGTCGCCCACCGGTGGCGCATCCGCCCCAGCATCCGGTTGACCGGGTTGTCGCGGGAGAGGAAGGGAATGACCGGGGCGCGGCGAGTCCCGAGCGCCAGCTGGGCCGCCTGCAGCTCGGGGTGGTCGGGCCAGGCCTCCAGCCCCCTGGTGATGGCGCGCGCCGCCCGCTGGCGCTGGTGCATGGCGAGGTGCACGCGGGCCGAGTTGAGCAGGTACTCCGGCTCGGTGGGCGAGACCCGCAGGGCCTGGTCGCAGAGCGAGATCCCCAGCGTGATGTTCCGCTCCACCAGCACCAGGGTCACGCCGTACCAGGACATGGCGCGGGGATCGCGCGGCGCCGCGCGGTGGGCCCGCTCGAAGGCGGCGTGGGCGCCCGGCAGGTCGAGCGTGGCGAAGGCGGCCAGCCCCTGGTCCAGCGGCCCGCCGTCACCCGCGGCGTCGCCGACAGGCGCTCCGCTGGCGGTGAGGTCGGTCACCGGTTCCGCTCGTGGATGATGCGGAGGCCGTCCAGGGTGAGCTGGTCGTCGACCTCGGTGATGGCCGTGGAGATGCCGGCGACCAGGGAGGCCAGCCCCCCCGTGGCCACCACCTTGGGGCTGGTGCCGAGCTCCTCGGCCATTCGGACGCACAGTCCGTCGACCAGCGCCACGTAGCCGTAGACCAGCCCGCTCTGGATGGAGTGGACCGTGTTCCGCCCTACCACGTGCGGTGGGCGCTGGAACTCCACGCGCGGAAGCTTGGAGGCGGAGCGGAAGAGCGCCTCCATCGAGATGGTGACGCCCGGGCAGATGGCACCGCCGAGGTACTCGCCCCTGGGCGTCACCGCGTCGAAGGTGGTGGCGGTGCCGAAGTCGACCACGATGAGCGCCGACTTCCACTTCTCGAAGGCCGCCACCGCGTTGACGACCCGGTCGGCGCCCACCTCGCGCGGGTTCTCGTAGAGGATGGGCATGCCGGTCTTGACGCCCGGCCCCACGAAGAGCGGCTCGACCTCGAAGTAACGCGTCGACATCTGCCGGAGCGTGAAGGCCATGGGCGGCACCACGCTGGAGACCGCCACGGCGTGGATCTTCCCGTGGTCGATGCCGGTCATCGCGAAGAGCTGCCGGACCAGGATGCCGTACTCGTCCCCGGTCCGGGAGTGGCTGGTCTCGATGCGCCAGCTCTGGAGGAGCCGTGCCCCGTCGAATACCCCGAGGACGGTGTTGGTGTTGCCGACGTCGATGGCGAGGAGCACGCGGCGAGGTTATCCGCGCCCCCCACGCCGGTCAACGCGCCGGTCGCCGCGTCGATCAGCCTCGCGGCCTGAGCAGGGCCACGTCGCCGGAGGTGATGCGCTCGACCCCGGCCGCGGTGCGGACCAGCAGCGCGCCGGAAGGATCGAGCTCCTCGGCGCGGCCCACCACCTCGCGGCCATCGAGCTGCACCAGCACCTCCCGCCCCAGGGTGACCGAGCGGGCCTTCCAGGCCTCGCGGATGGGCTCGAACCCCTCCTCGGCGTGCCGGTCGTACCACTCCTCCAGCAGGGTGAGGCAGGCGGCCAGGAAGAGCGCTCGCGGCGCCGGCTGGCCGCGCTCCAGCAGCACGCTGGTGGCCTGCTCGCGCAGCTCGGGCGGGAAGTCCTCGCTCCTGGCGTTGACGTTGACGCCGATCCCAACCACCACCCAGTGGACCTGGTCTGGCTCGGCGGCCAGCTCGGTGAGAATGCCGGCGATCTTCCTCCCGTTGACGAGGATGTCGTTGGGCCACTTGATGCCGGCCTCGACGCCAGCGCGGCGGAGCGCATCGCAGACCGCCAGCGAGGCGACCAGCGTCAGCTCCGGGGCGCGCGAGGTCGGCAGGTTGGTGGGGCGCAGGATCACCGAGAAGGCGACGTTGCGCCCGGGCGCCATCACCCAGCCCCGGCCCCGGCGTCCGCGCCCGTCGGTCTGCCCTTCGGCCACCACCACCTCACCGTGGCCGGCGCCGTCGTCCGCCAGCGCCTTGGCCTGGTCGTTGGTCGACCCGATCGACTCGAAGCAGTGGAGGACCTGCCCGACGTCATGGGTGTTGAGGAGCGGCCGGAGCTCGAGGGCCCGGAGCCGATCGGGCACCGCCACCAGCCGGTACCCCTTGGTCGCCACCGCGTCGATGCGGTAGCCCTGCCCCCGCAGCGCCTCGACCTGCTTCCAGACCGCGGCGCGGGTCAGCCCGAGCTTGTCGCTGATGGCCTCGCCCGAGACCACGTCGTCGCCGGCCTCGGCCAGGAAGGCCAGGACCTGCTCCGCGCTCTCGCTCGATGCGGTTTCGATGGTCACGCCGGGTCGATCTTGGTGGCGCCGCGCGAGGGTGTCAAATCGGGGCCCGCGCGGCCGAGGCGGGGCGCCTCCGGGAGGTGCGCCCCCGGGGGGCGTGCTCAGCGGAAGGCCGGGATCCCGGTGATCTCCTCGCCGACGATGAGCAGGTGCATGTCGTGCGTCCCCTCGTAGGTGTAGACCGACTCGAGGTTGGCCATGTGGCGCATGACGGGGTAGTCGCCGACGATGCCGTTGGCGCCCAGCACGGTGCGGGCGCGGCTGGCGATCTCCCGCGCCGCGTTCACGTTGTTGAGCTTGGCCATGGAGATGCGGGCCGGGGTGGCCTTCCCCTGGTCCTTGAGCCGCCCGAGGTGGAGCGCCAGCAGCTGCCCCTTGGTGAGCTCGGTGACCATGAGGGCCAGCTTCTCCTGCTGGAGCTGGAAGCCGGCGATGGGCCGGTCGAACTGCACGCGCTGCAGCGCGTAGTCGAGGGCGCACTGGTAGCAGGCGTCGGCGGCGCCCAGCACGCCCCAGGCGATGCCGAAGCGGGCCTGGGAGAGGCAGGAGAGCGGCCCCTTCAGGCCCTTCACGCCGGGGAGCAGGCTCCGCGCCTCATCCACCACCACGTCCTCCAGCAGGAGCTCGGAGGTCACCGAGGCGCGCAGCGACCACTTGCCCTTCATCTCGGGGGCCGAGAAGCCGGGCGTACCCTTCTCCACCAGGAAGCCGCGCACCCCCTCGTCGGTCTGGGCCCAGACCAGCGCCACGTCGGCGAGCGAGCCGTTGGTGATCCACATCTTGGTCCCGTTGAGCCGCCACCTCCCGCCCGCCTCGCGCACCGCGCGCGTCCGCATCCCGGCCGGGTTGGAGCCGAAGTCCGGCTCGGTCAGCCCGAAGCAGCCCACCGCCTCGCCACGCGCCAGGCGGGGCAGCCAGTGCTCCTTCTGCGCGTCGCTGCCGAAGGCGAAGATCGGGTACATCACCAGCGAGCCCTGCACCGAGGCGAAGCTGCGCACGCCCGAGTCCCCCCGCTCCAGCTCGTACATGAGCAGGCCGTAGGCCACGCTGGAGAGGCCGGCGCAACCGTAGCGGGCAGGCAAGGTGGGGCCGTAGAAGCCCTGCTCGCCCATCCTGGCGATCAGCTCGCGGGGGAAGGTCGCGGCCTGGGCGTGGGCCTCGACGATGGGCAGGACCTCGGCGTTGACGAAGGCGCGCGCCTGCTGGCGCACCATCCGCTCCTCCTCGGTGAGGAGCTCCTGGAACCCCATGTAGTCGGTGATCTCGATCGACGATGCCATGCCGGGCCTCCTCAGCCGTGGGTGAGCGCGGAGCTGACGTTGTCCACCAGGTTCTTGAGCCGCGGGCCGATCTCCCGCTCCAGCTTCTCCCGCCCCACCTGGAAGGCGGGCCCGCTGGCGCTGAAGACCAGCACCTCGCCGTCGCCCGCCACCAGCGGGGCCGCCACGGCGTGGACCTCCTTGCGCCAGTCGCCCAGCGAGAAGCAGAGGCCGTGGCGTCGGTGGTCGCGCAGCGCCCGGTCGATCCCGCGCTTCACCTCGGACCAGCCCGACCCCGCCTCCTCGCGGAGCTGCTCGAGGAGCGCCAGCCGCTCCGGCCCGGGGAGGCCGCAGAGGTAGGCGCGCCCCATCGAGGTCGACGCCATGGGGATGCGGGAACCCGACTCGAGCTGCACCGCGAGGGTCGAGGCGCTGCGGTAGGTGTCCAGGTAGATCATGGCGAGGCGGTCGCGCACGCCCAGGTTGACCGAGACCCTGGCCTGCTCGGCGAGCGCCTGCATGAGTGGTCGCGCCACCCGGCGGACGTCCAGCTGGGCCAGCAGCGAGTAGCCGAGCGAGAGCACGGCGGTGCCGAGGGCGTACTGCTCCTGGGCCCGCGAGTGGCGCAGGTAGCCGAGCCGGGTCAGGGTGTGCGCCAGCCGGGACACGGTCGGCTTGGGCAGGCCGGTGCGCCGCGCCAGCTCCTGGTTGCCGAGCCAGCGATCGCCCGGTCCGAAGCAGCGCAGCAGCTCCAGGCCACGCGCCAGGGCGGTGACGAACTGGCGATCCGGGGCGTCGGCGGGAGCGGGCACGGCGGCGACGGTGCCAGAGCGCTGTTCCGCCGTCAACCGGGAGATGCTATTATTATGGAATGTCATTCCGCATAGCGAAATCCACTCCCGACCTCGCCCCCGGCCGGCCCGGCGCGCTGGGCCACCTCCGGGTCCTCGACCTGTCCCGGGTTCTGGCCGGCCCGTGGGCGTCGCAGGTGCTGGCCGATCTCGGCGCCGACGTCGTCAAGGTGGAGCGGCCCGGTGCCGGCGACGACACGCGCCGCTGGGGCCCGCCCTGGCTGCGCGACGCGCGCGGAGAGGAGACCGGCGAGTCGGCCTACTTCCTCTCGGCCAACCGCGGCAAGCGCTCCGTGACCATCGACCTGGCCCGCCCGGAGGGGCAGGCGCTGGTGCGGCGGCTGGCGGCGCGGGCCGACGTGCTGCTGGAGAACTTCCGGGTCGATGGCCTCGAGCAGTACGGCCTCGGCTACGCGGCGCTCGCGGCGCTCAACCCCAGGCTCGTCTACTGCTCCATCACCGGCTTTGGCCAGACCGGCCCCTACCGGCACCGCGCCGGCTACGACTTCCTGCTGCAGGCCATGGGCGGCCTCATGAGCGTCACCGGCGCGCCGGACGGCGCCCCCGGCGGCGGCCCCATGAAGGTGGGCGTGGCCGTCACCGACGTCCTCACCGGGATGTACGCCGCCACCGCGGTGCTGGCGGCGCTGGCCCACCGCGAGCGGAGCGGCCTCGGCCAGCACGTGGATCTCTCCCTGCTCGACGTGCAGGTGGCCATGCTGGCCAACCAGGCGCAGTCCTACCTCACCACCGGTGAGGCCCCCGGCCGGCTCGGCAACGCCCACCCCAGCATCGTCCCCTACCAGGCCTTCGCCGCCGCCGACGGCCACCTCGTTCTGGCGGTCGGCAACGACGGCCAGTTCGCGCGGCTCTGCGGCGTGCTGGGCCGCCCGGCGCTGGCCACCGACCCTCGCTTCGCCACCAACACCGCGCGCGTCGAGCACCGGGGCGAGCTCCTGGCCCTCCTGGAGCCGGCGCTGGTGGCGCGCCCGGCCGCCGCCTGGATCACGGCGCTCGAGGCCGCCGGCGTGCCCTGCGGCCCCATCAACGACCTGCGGCAGGTGTTCGATGACCCGCAGGTTCGCCACCGGGGGATACGCCAGGAGGTCGACCACCCCTCGGCCGGCCGCGCCGCGTTGGTGGCCTCGCCCATCCGACTCTCCAGGACGCCGGTGGAGCCGCCTTCAGCCCCTCCCACGCTGGGCCAGCACACCGACGAGGTGCTGGCGGAGCTGGGGCTGGCCGAGGCGGAGGTGCGGTCGCTGCGAGACGCGGCCGTCATCTGACCGCGCGATGCGGTGAGGTCCAGCGGCTACGACCAGCGCGGATCGGCCGTGAAGGTGACGGTGAGCCAGAGCCGGTGCGGCGGCAGCCCGAAGCCGGTCTCGAGCCGTCCGCGCAGCCGATCCAGGGCGGCGGCCGGGAGGGCGTGATCGGGCGCCACCAGGAAGTTGAGCTCCACGTCGAAGCCCTCTCCGAGCCGGGCCAGGTGGAGCTTCCAGCTGTGCAGGCCGGCGGCGGCCGCCTCGGCCTCCACCACCGCGCGGAAGCGCTCCTGCACCTCGGGCTCCGGGGCGATCAGCAGCACGTCGCGCATCGCGCCCGGGAGCACCCGCAGCGGCAGGCGCACCACCGCCGCCACCACGCCCAGCACCAGCAGCGGGTCGATGAGCCGGGCCAGCCGCTCCTGGCCGGCCTCCTCGAGCGCGTGGGCGCCGAACCATCCGGCCAGGATGCCGGCCGAGAGCAGCGCGCTCAGGAGCCACTCCTGCGCATCGAGGTGGAGGGTGACCGATGGCTGGCGGCGCAGCACCCGCCGCTCCCAGGCGAGCATGCCGCCCGCCAGCACCAGCGTGAAGAGGGCGAAGGCCAGCACCGAGGGCTGGTCGAGCGACTGGCCGCCGCGCAGGATGGAGGCCACCGAGGCCGCCACGGCGGAGCAGCAGACCAGCACGAGCGCCAGCGCCCGCAGCGCCACCACCAGCGGCTCGAGGTGGCGGAAGCCGAACTGGAAGCGGTCGTCCTCTGGCCGCCCCAGCAGCCGGGTGGCCCGCAGCGCCAGCCAGAGAGTCAGCAGGCTCAGCGCCGAGAAGAGGCCGTCGAAGAGGATGGCCCCCGAGCCGCTGCTGATGCCCCAGGCCAGGCCGGCCACCGCCGACACCGCCGAGGCGACCAGGGACCAGGCCAGCACCCGGTCGGCGTCGCGGGCGGAGACCGTGGCCATGTGCGCCTCCCTCGGGTCGCTCAGGAGAGCTCGAGCGAGATGTCGACGGCCTTGGCCGAGTGGGTCAACGCCCCCATCGACACGAAGTCGACGCCGGTGGCCGCCACCCGAGGCAGCCGCTCCAGCGTCATGTTGCCGGAGGCCTCCAGCAGCACCCGTCCGGCGGCACGGCGCACCGCCGCGGCCATCGCCTCGTCGGTCATGTTGTCGAGGAGGACGATGTCGGCGCCGGCCTCGATGGCGGCGTCGAGCCCCGGCAGGTCCACCACCTCGACCTCGATCTTGAGCAGGGCGCCGGCCCGGGCCCGCGCCAGGCGCACCGCCTCAGCGACCCCGCCGCAGGCCGCGACGTGGTTGTCCTTGATGAGCACCCCGTCGCCGAGGCTGATGCGGTGGTTGGTGCCTCCGCCCGCCCGGACCGCCGCCTTCTCGAGCAGCCGCCAGCCCGGGGTGGTCTTGCGGGTGTCGAGCAGGCGGGTCCTTCCGCCGCCCGCCGCCAGGGCGTCGGCGCAGCGGCGCGTGGTGGTGGCGACGCCTGAGAGCCTCTGCAGGAAGTTGAGCGCGGTCCGCTCCGCGCCCAGCAGCCCACGGACCGGCCCTTCGGCCTGTCCGAACCAGTCCCCCTTGGCCACCGCCGCGCCGTCCCCGACCTCGAAGCGGCAGCTGCAGCCGAGCCGCTCGAAGACGTAGCTGGCCACGGCGGTGCCGGCGAGGACCAGCCCCTCCTTGCAGAGGAACCGGGCCACGCCGTGCGCCGCGGGGTCGATGGTCGCCTCGCTGGTGGCGTCGCCGAGGAGCAGGTCCTCCTCGAGCGCCAGCTCCACCAGCCGCTCGGCATGAGCGGAGAGCCGGACCATCGGCTACTTCTTCTTGGCCTTCTTGACCGCCTTCTTCTTGGCGACCTTCTTCACGGCCTTGGCGGGGGCCTTCTTGTTCAGCCTCTTGCCGGCGGACTTGACGGCCTTGCGAGCGCCGGCCACGCCCTTCTTGACTGCCTTGCGGGCACTGGCCACGCCCCTCTTGACCGCCTTGCGGGCGCCGGCCACGCCCTTCTTGACCGCCTTGCGGGCACCGGCCACGCCCTTGCGGGCCTGGGCGACGGCCTTCTTGGCCTTCCTGATGGTCGGGGCGGCCTTCTTCTCCATCTGCTGCTCGAGCTTCACGGCCTCGGCCTTGACGGCCTCGACCACGGCGGTGGCAGCCTGCTCCATCTTCTCGCCGACAGGCTGCGCCGGGGCTGGGGTGACGCTCGGGTTCTGGGTGGTGTTCTCCATGGTCTTCTCCTCCATCGTTGGGTCCGCGCCGCTCATGACGGCGCGGTGGTTGATCAGCTTCTGCTTCGTCGTCCGCAGCTCCTCGACGCGGGCGCGATCCTTCTCGACCACCTCCGCCGGCGCGCGCGCCACGAAGTTGGGGTTCGACAGCTTGCCTTCGATCAACCGCAGGTCGCCGTCGACCCTGGCCAGCTCCTTGTCGATTCGCGCCGTCTCGGCGCCCACGTCGATGACGCCGGCCAGCGGGACCCGCACCTCGAAGCCCACCCCGACGCCGACGGCCGATTGTGGCATGCGCGGGGTGGCGGCGGCGAGGTGGACTTGCAGATTCTCGACGTGGGTGAGCCGAGCGACCCGCCGGGACTCACCCGCCTGGAGCAGGCCGTGCGTGGCGGCGTCGGCCACCGCGACGTGGACCGGTGTGGTCTTCCCCAGCGCGATCTTGTCAGGGATGTGCATCTCGCCGCGGATGTTCCGGATGGCGTCGATGATCCCGAGGATGGGGGCGAAGTCCTTCTCGGCAGCCTCGTCGACCGGTGCGACCGCCGGGTAGCGCCCCTCCATGATCGAGTCGGGCCAGTCGGTGGCTGCGACCCGCTGCCGCAGCACCCCCCAGAGCTCCTCGGTGATGAAGGGCATGAAGGGGTGGAGGAGCAGGTAGCTCGACCTGAGGCAGTGGACCAGCATCGCCTGGGCCGCCTCCCTCATCCCGGCGTCTTCCCCCTGGAGCGCCTCCTTGCTGAGCTCGACGTACCGATCGCAGAGCTCGTGCCAGACGAAGTGATAGAGGGTGTTGGCGGCGTCGTTGAACCGGAAGGCCTCCAGCGCCTCGACCGTCTCGTTCACGGCCCGCTGCAGCCGGGCCAGGATCCAGCGGTCGGCCAGGGTGCGGGCCGCCTGGCCCGGGTCGCCGCCGCGTTCGACGTAGCCGTCCAGGTTCATGGCGGTGAAGCGCGAGGCGTTCCAGAGCTTGTTGGCGAAGCCGCGGTAGCCCTCGATCCGCTCGTTGGCCAGCTTGATGTCGCGCCCCTGTGCCGTCAGGGCCGCCAGCGTGAAGCGCAGGGCGTCGGCGCCGTACTGCTCGGTGATCACCAGGGGATCGATGACGTTCCCCTTGGTCTTGGACATCTTCTGGCCCTTGGAGTCGCGGACCATGGGGTGGAGGTAGACGGTCCTGAACGGCACCTCGCCCATGAAGTGGATGCCCATCATCATCATGCGGGCCACCCAGAAGAAGATGATGTCGTGCCCGGTCTCCATGACCGAGGTCGGGTAGAAGGTCTTGAGGGTCTCGGTCTGGTCCGGCCAGCCCATGGTGGAGAAGGGCCAGAGGCCCGAGGAGAACCAGGTGTCGAGCACGTCCTCGTCCTGGCGGAGCGTGGTCGTGCCGCAGGTCGAGCAGGCGGTCGGGGCCTCGCGGGCCACGGTGACGTGGCCGTCCGGGCAGTACCAGGCCGGGATCTGGTGGCCCCACCAGAGCTGCCGGCTGATGCACCAGTCGTGGATGTTGCGCATCCAGGCCATGTAGGTGTTGGTCCACTGCTCGGGGACGAACTTGGTCCTCCCCTGCTCCACCGCCTCGATGGCCGGCTGGGCCAGGGGTGCGATCTTCACGTACCACTGGTCGGAGAGGAGCGGCTCCAGGATGGTCTGCGAGCGCTGGCAGCGCCCCAGCGCCATGGGGTTCGCCTTCGAGCCGCGCTCCAGCCCCATCTCGGCGAGCAGGCGCTTCACCTCCTTGCGGGCCTCAAAGCGATCGAGACCGGCCACCGGCCCGGCGGCGTCGGTCATCTTGCCGTCGAGCCCGATGACGGTGAGGAACTCGAGGCCGTGGCGGCGCCCCACCTCGAAGTCGTTGAAGTCGTGGGCCGGCGTCACCTTGACCGCGCCGGTCCCGAACTTCGGGTCGACGAGGATCCCGTCGGCGATGATGGGGAATTCCCGTCCGGTGAGCGGATGGCGGACCCGCTGCCCGATCAGCGGGGCGTAACGCGCATCGTCGGGGTGGACGGCGACGGCGGTGTCGCCCAGCATGGTCTCCGGCCGGGTGGTGGCCACCACGATCTCGAAGAGGCCGCCGGCCGGGCTGACCAGCGGGTAGGCGAAGCTCCAGAGCTCCCCGGCGTGCCCCTCCTCGTGCTCCACCTCGAGGTCGGAGAGCGCGGTGCGGCAGTCGGTGCACCAGTTGATGAGCTTCTTCTCCCGGTAGATGAGCCCCTCTTCGTGCAGGCGCACGAAGACCTCGCGCACCGCCCGGGAGAGCCCCTCGTCCATCGTGAAGCGCTCGCGCTCCCAGTCGAGGCAGGCGCCGAGCGCCTCGTGCTGCTGCCCGATGCGGGAGCCGTACTGCTCCTTCCAGGTCCAGACCCGCTTGAGGAACTCCTCGCGTCCCAGGTCGTGGCGGCTCTTCTTCTCGGTCTTCTTCAGCTCCTTCTCGACCACCATCTGCGTGGCGATGCCGGCGTGATCGGTGCCGGGGAGCCACATGGTGTTGAAGCCCGAGAGCCGCTTCCAGCGGATGAGGATGTCCTGGAGCGTGGCGGTGAGCGCGTGGCCGAGGTGGAGCGACCCGGTGACGTTGGGCGGAGGCAGCACGATGGAGAAGGCCGGCCGGGTCCGGTCATGCTCGTCGCCGTGGAAGTAGCCGCGCTCCTTCCAGACCTTGTACCAGCGGGCCTCCACCTCGCGATGCTCGTACCCCTTGGCCAGCTCGGACTGGGGCTGCTGCTGCGGATCGTTCTGCTGTTCCACGTCGGCTCCTGGCGCCACGGGCACTGGCCTCCGCTCGGGGTGGAGGCGCTGGCGGCGCGGGTTGTTCGGGCGACCGGCCCGGCGGCTCGGGGCTCAGCCCTGGCGCGCCTTGATGAGCCGATCGAGGTTCTCGCGGATGATGGTCTCGGCGAGCTGGGGGACCACTTCCCACACCACGCGCTCGATCACGTCACGAGAGGCCTTGGAGAGCGCCTCGCGCAGCACCGCCTCGCCGCCGTCGGCCGGCGCGGCGTGCCCCGCGAGGAGGCCACGGCCGCCCTGCACCACGGCCGCGGCCGGCTGGTGGCCGGTGGTCTCGGCGGCCGGCACGAACTCGTGCATCGGTGAGAGCAGCGTCGTCTCGCCCGGTTCCTCGGCCGGGAGATCGATCGGCTCGAAGCCCACCGTGGTCTCGACCTCGAGCGACGGCTCGAGCTCGAGGGAGAGCTCGGGCTGGGGCGGCACGACCTCGACCGCCGGGGGCGGAGGAGCGGCCGGCGCGGCCGCGGGGCGGGGGGGCGCGACCACGGCGCGCGGGATCGGCGCCTCGACCGGCGTCACCTCGATGTCGCTCCAGTCGTCGTCGCCGGCGGCCAGCTCGATCGGCTCGGCGGCGGGAACTGGCGATGGAGCCGACGGTGGCGGGCGGGGCGGAGCGACGTCGAGGCCGAAGAGATCTCGCCGAGGCGAGGCCGGGGCGGCTGCCTCCAGCGGTGGGGGAGGCGGCGGGTAGGGCCGGGCCGCCACCGGCGGGGCCGCTGGCGGCGCGGCCGGCGATGCGAAGGCGAAGGGCGCGGCGGCCGGCACGGGGGAGGCCGGCGGCGCGAGGGAGAACGGCGCAGCGGCCGGGGCAGGAGGCGCGGGGCGTGCCAGGGGGGGCGACGGCGCGGTGGGCGGCGGGCGCGCACCGGGCGGCGGCCGGGCGCCGGGCGGCGGGAAGGCTCCGGGAGGGGGCCGAGCTTCGGCGGGCGGCACGGCCCCGAACGGCGGGCGGACCGCGGCCGGCGGCATGGCGCCGGGAGGCGGACGAGCACCGGGTGGTGGCATGGCGCCGGGTGGCGGACGGGCACCGGGTGGTGGCATGGCGCCGGGTGGCGGACGGGCACCGGATGGTGGCACGGCGCCGGGAGGTGGACGGGCACCGGCCGGCGCTGCGGGCCAGGCCGGTCGTGGCGGTTGCGGGGCGGCCTGCGGCGCCACCGGTGCCGACGGTCGGGGCGCGGGCGCAACCGCCGGAGGGGGCGCGACCTGCGCGGCCGGCGCCGGAGCCTGCGCGCCGAACGCCAGCGGCGTCGCGCCGGGCGCGGTGACCGGTGCCTTCCCCTCGACCAGCTCGCGGACCTTGTTGATGAGGGCCTGGCTCTCGAAGGGCTTCTGGATGAAGGCGTCGGCGCCGGCTGCCTTGCAGCGCGCCTCGTCGAAGGGCTCGAAGGTGCCGGCCAGCATGATCACCGGGACCCCGGCCAGCGTCGCATCCGACTTGATCGTCTCGCACGCGTCGTAGCCGTTCTTCTTCGGCATCAGCGCGTCGAGCAGGATCACGTCGGGCCTCGCCGCCCTGGCCTTCACGACCGCATCCTCGCCGTTGTCGACGACGCTGACGGCGTAGTCCTCGTTGGCGAACGTGATGGCGACCATCTTCTGGATGGTGACCGAGTCGTCCGCGAGGAGCAGG
>Ga0315271_10002081_pt1 | contig 12441 bp, 10 predicted proteins | sample C3_top_MG_FD_204664 | JGI IMG/M metagenome (GOLD analysis project Ga0315271, IMG submission 204664) | Sediment microbial communities from Yellowstone Lake, YNP, Wyoming, USA - C3_top | ecosystem: Environmental > Aquatic > Freshwater > Lake > Sediment | place: USA: Wyoming | collected 2017-08-01
ATAGCGCTGACTGGTTGGAATATCATTATTGTAGATGATGCGGTTCATGGTGAACACCACATCGTCGGCTGTCAGAGGTTCGCCGTCGGACCAGGTTACGTCGTCACGCAACTGCACTTCCCAGACGAGTCCGTCTGAATCCATGGGTTCCGGCATGGATGCCGCGAGACGGGGCTCGACTTTATAGGTCACACGATTGCGAGTCAGCAGGCCTTCGTACAGCCAGTCGAGCAGGCCTGAAGTGACCGCATCGGTCGACAGAACCACGTTAAAGGTTTGGGGGTCGTCCCCCAAGTTCAAGCGGAGTTCGCCCCCGTACACGCCCCGGCTGTACTGGAAGGTCTCGGCAGACGACTGAACCGCCTCCACGGAGGGCGGAATGGACGGAGCGGAAGAAGGGATCGATTCCTGCGCCGGAATCCGGAACAGAAGTCCAATCCCAATAAATCCCGCTACAATCGCCAATAACGACAGCACATACCGCATGAGCTATATCCCCAGAAAGAATGGACTTCTTTCCATAAAGAAACGGGGATACTACACCAAATCAAGCAGACATGAATAGTTTTTATCCTGTTCGAACCAGACCGGATTTCCAAGGCTTGGACCCCTCCCTTGCCCGGCCGTCCAAGCCTTGGAATCCTCCATGGACTCAAGGGCTTGGATTCCGGCATGCGCCGATTCCAGATTGGAGGTTTGATCGCATTGGCAACAAAACAGGCTCCGCGTTGTTTTCTGTTTCGTTTGGATTACGGACGCCCCGTCGGGTCTGCCACCCGCATCACTTGATCACGATACAGATCCGCCTTCTGCTGCGAGGCGAAGTCGGCTGATCCTCCCGAGGATTTTTATAAGCCCAGTCCGCGGTTAAGAGAAAGAATCGGCAACATGACCGCCAGGGCGATCAAGAACACAAAACCCCCAAGCAAAATGAACAGGACCGGCTCCAGCAAACTGAGACCTCTGGAGAGCAGTCGCTCCCACACCTCTGAGGAACGATTGGCTGCAGCGTTGAGCATGGCGGGCAGGTCCCCTCCGGTTTCGCCCGCTTCCGCCCATCCTGGCAAATGAACGGACAAAGGAGGGATCCTCCTTAACGCATCCGATAGCCGGCCCCCGTGGCGGATGGTTTCGATTTCCTCGCCCACGCGAGCTTCCACCCATGGACTTCCGGAGGCGCGACCGGCCAGATCCATTGCTTCCAGAAGCTGGACCCCGCTGTTCAGCAACAGGCTTACAGTGCGGGCGAAACGCATGGACACCAGGGCCGAACGCGCGCGACCGATCCATGGAAATCGAAATAACCGTCGGTCGACGGTCATCCGGAACTCGGCAGAAACCGTCCTTCTCCGCACCAGGAGCCAAACAAACCCCAAGGCGAAGCAGCCCAAGGGAACCCCCCATCGCATCGCCCGACCCACCGCAAGCATCATCCGCGTGATCAGAGGCAGGCTCACCCCGGATTCCTGCCAAATTCGGGCAAACGCAGGCAGAAGGATTCCAAGCAAAACCACAGCCACAACCATCGCGAGCACACCGACAACCACAGGGTAGACGGCTGTTGCAAGAAGCCGATCGCGGATCCGGCATCCCTCCTCCAGATGAGCGGCCGCGCGATCCAGTCCGACGTCCAACGCGCCGACGCGCCGGCCCGCATCGAGGAAGGAGGATTCAAAAAGGGACAAACCTCCCGCTTCCGCCAAGGCGCGTACGGGATCAGCGCCCTCTTTGACCCGATCGCGAACCCCTGCAAGTAATCTGCGACAATCCCGGAGTTCCGGCGAATCGATCAGAAGATCCAACGCACGGATCAAGGGGAGTCCCGCCCGCAACAGAGAGGCGGCCTCACGATAGACCGTGGAGCGCACAGAGGGTCGACGAAATGAATGTCGATCCGATCCGCTGGATTTCGAAGAACCCGCAGGCGTTAATCGCTCGGTAAAGATCCCGCGGGCCGCAAGCAGGGCTCTCGCTTCCTTGGTTCCGTCCGCTTCCACCAGCCCGCGCGAGGCGATCCCTGCCCCGTCAAAACCGCGGTACTCAAAGGTTCTCACAAATCGCCCTGCGCATTGCGCCGGCCCGCAACGCGAACCAGTTCTTCCAAACTGGTTTCCCCGTTCATCACTTTTCTCCAGCCGTCCTCGGCCAGGGAAATCATGCCTTGGTCGTGCGCGATCTGGCGCAACGAGTGAAGATCCGCTCCGGCTCGCACGGCCTGGGAAAACGGTTCGTGAATCACTAGAAGCTCAAACAGGCCGACACGCCCCTTGTACCCCTCGATACAGGCGGGACAGCCCCGGGCCACCCAGTGTTTTCCGCGCTCCGGCGCGTCGGCTGGCGGAGTCACGCCCGCATTTCGAATTTCATCCAGCGTCCACAATGCGGGGTCGCGGCATTCAGGGCAAAGCCGTCGCGCCAGACGCTGGGCCAGAATCCCGAGCAAGGCAGCGGAAATCAAGTAGGGCTCCACGCCAAGGTCGGCGAGTCGCAGCACGGCACTGACCGAATCGTTGGTATGTAACGTAGAAAAAACAAGATGCCCCGTCAGAGAGGCTCGAACCGCGATTTCAGCGGTCTCCAAGTCGCGCATCTCGCCCACAAGCACCACATCCGGATCCTGACGCAGCACGTGACGCAGGCATCGCGCAAACGTCAGATCAATACGGGGATTAATCTGAATCTGGCTGATGGCGGGGAGGCGATATTCGATGGGGTCCTCAATGGTCATCACATTCAGCCGACGGGTGTCGACGTCCTGCATGGCGGCATACAGCGTCGTCGTTTTTCCGCTTCCCGTCGGACCCGTAACCAGCAGAATTCCCTGCGGCTCCGCCGCCAGTCGACGGAAGACGGCGCTCATCCGTGCGTCCATGCCCAGCGCCTCCAGAGGCAGAACGGAACTTTCGCGCCGAAGCAACCGCAGGACAACCCGTTCGCCATCGGCGATCGGGACGGTGGAAACTCGAATATCGATTTCGCGATCTCCAATCCTAACCCGCGCAGCGCCATCCTGCGGAAGACGACTCTCGGAGATATCCAGTTTAGCCATCACCTTCAACCGGGAGGTCAGCGCCGCCTCCATGTGTTTAGGCGGGGAAGACCGGTCGGTCAACATCCCGTCGATTCGATACCGGATCCGAAGCCGGTTTTCATAGGGCTCAATATGGATATCCGAAGATCTCTGCCCAAGCGCATCCAGCAGCATCAGATTGACAAACCGTGTGACCGGGGCGGCTTCCGACAGATGGAGCAGATCTTCTCCTGACCTCGATTCCGGAGCGCCCGCGGCGGGTGCCATCTCCCGAAGCACCTCTTCCGGCGTATCGGTTTGGCGCACATAGCAGCGGTCAATGCAGGAGACGACTTCCGCCTCCGTGGTAAGCACCAGACACGGCTCTTCTCCCAAAAGCAGTGCGAGACTTTCCATTTCTGGCAATCGTTCTGGATGAGCGGTCAGGACGGCCATCGCCCCTAGGTGGCGGATCGGAAGCATTCCGTTACGCCGGGCCCAATCCACCGGCAGTCGGCGCACCAGCTCCGGATCAAGGGCCGTATCCGGAACGGTTTCCATCCAAGGCGCCGACCATTGCGCCGAAAGCGCTTCTAAAATATCACAAGGGGTAACGATTCCGTCTTCCAGCAGGACATCCCCTATTCTCCGACCGGATTCGGTGGCACGGCGAGCCGCCGAATCCGCCTGCTCTGTTGTGATTCGCCCCTGACGTATGAGACTCTCTCCCAGTCTAGGCATGGGCTACTCCTCCTTGAGTGGTGGCGTAACCTCCTCAGAGGGCATTTTTGCGCGTTGCTCCAGGATCCTCTTGTACTCCGCCGATTGCTCTATATCGGTCACGAGGCTGGGCGTTACAAAAATGAGCAGATTGCTTCTCCGGGTCTGGTCGGAGGTGCTACGGAAGAGGAAACCCAAAAACGGAATCCGGCTCAGAAGAGGAATCCCGCCGGCCCGCTTGATCCGATCTTCACGAATCAACCCGCTGATCACCACGGTCGAGCGATTCGACACCGTCACCGTCGTGGAGACTTCTCTCTTGGCGATGGTAGGAGCGAAGAGCATGCCCGGGGGCCCCTGGTCGATAATGGCCTCGATGCTCGGATTCAGCTTCAAGGTAATCTGTTTCTCCGGATTGACATGCGGAGTGACTTTCAATTTAATGCCCACATCGATGCGATCGATGTTCTGGATGATGTCACGGGTGGTGCCGCCTCCGCCTTCAATCGTGGATCGGAGAATGGGAATATTCTCCACCACGCTGACGGTCGCTTCCGTGTTGTTTTGAGCCCACAGGGGCACGCTGGACAAAATCCGCACGTTCCGGTCCTGCTGCAACGCATGCAACAGAAAAGGAACTCGAGGCAACCCTCGCGAGTTCACTCCGTTGGCAACACCCACAGCCAACCCTTGCGGAAAAACACTCTTCGTCACGGCGTCCATGGTGGCATCGACTTCCCCGGGGCGACTCCGCCCGATCACGGTCGTTCCGCCATCCGGAGATTCGATGGTTGACCATTCCACCCCCAAATCGAGTTCCTTCGTCAGCGTAACCTCGGCGATCAATATCTCGATCATGACTTGCTGCGGCATCTGATCGAGACCTTCCACCAGCTCCTTGATCCATTGAAAATCGCGAGGGGACGCCTCAATGAGCAAGGCGTTGTTGGACACATTGGCTTCGATTCCGATGCGTTGCGCCTGATCTTTCGGCACACTTTTCGAGAGTAGCGCATTCAGGGAGGTTGCCGCCTCCTGAGCGGACAGGTACTTCAGAAAAAGGGAATTCAACCGGCCGTTTCCAGAAGGCGATTCAACATCCAGAAGGGAAATGAGCCGCTTCAGTTCCGTCAATTGTGATGGAGAGCCGACTAAAACGAGACTGTTCGCCTGCGCAGAGGCCACAACCAGTGAATCGGCCGGCAGCGAACCGCCCCCCTCCGCAACCTGGCGCAGATGCTGACTCACCCGGGCTCCGGCACGTCCGGCTCCTTGGAGGGCCGCCATAACCTGTTCTGCGACGTCTTCTGCAGAGGCATACTTCAGCGGCATGACTTCCAATGTCCGGGACACCCCTTCGCGATCCAGTTCCGCCAGCACTTTCTCCAGTCGTTTCAAATTCGATTCGAGATCGGTAACGATTAAATGACCACTGGGCGGGAATACGGATAACTGTCCTGTCTTGCCTCCGCGAATCAGGGGTTCAATGGCGCGGGCGACTTCCGCAGCGTCCACATTCAGAACCCGATAGATCCGAGTCACCAGTCCGGCCCCCCCTTCACTGACTGCGGGCGACACGGAAATCGTCGAATCGGGAATCGGTACGATAAACGTCTGATTATCCCGTTCCACTACAGTGAAACCGCGCGATTCCAGAATAGAGAGCAGAAGAGGGTACAACTCCTCGACCGGAAGGGGTCCGGGCGACACCACCGTGACTTTTCCAGCAACCTTTTCATGCAGGATAAAGCGACGCCCCGTTGTTTCGCTGACCAGTTGAATCAGCATCTTCAGATCCGCCTGGTCAAAGTTGAAATTCACCCGCGGCACATCCGCGGCGAGTCCCGCACCCGGAGCCGCCCCGAGGGCCCAGGCCAGACTGACGGCGGCGACCCTCCATCGAAGGGAATGCGGCGTCCTCATCCTCCGACCCCCCGTTCCGATGCTTCAATGAAGCGCATGAGGTGGATCACCTCCTCGGTCTTCACCAGGGCTTCAGTCATTTTCTGGAGTGCCTGCCGAACCGACAGCCCTTCGCGGTAGAGAATGCGGTGCGCGGCCTTGAGTTGCTGCTGCGCATCCTCACTGACGCCGCGTCGTTTCAGTCCGATGCGATTAATGGCTCGCACCTGAATCGGATGGCCGTCTGCAATCATAAACGGGGGAAGATCCTGAGTGACCTTGGAGCAACCGCCGACTATAGTCAGTCTTCCGATGCGAACAAACTGATGGACTCCGCTCAACCCGCCGAGAACCACCTGATCTTCAAGCACGACATGCCCGGCCAGCAATGCGCAATTGGCCAGAATCACATCGTTTCCGACGAGGCAATCGTGGGCCACATGCGAGGAGGCCATCAGCAGACACCGCGCGCCGACCCGGGTCACGTCGCCGTCCGCAGTTGCCGTGCTGAGGGTCACGCACTCGCGGATCATCGTATCCTCCCCGATCTCCGCACGCGGGGCGCCACCCCGGAATTTAAGATCCTGCGTCTGAGTCCCGATCGAAGCGAACGGCCAGACGGTACAACGCGCCCCCATCGTCGTGTGCCCGTCGACCACCACATGGGAACGCAGGCAAACCGCATCCCCCAACCGCACATGGGGGCCCACCACACAATACGGCCCGATCTTCACGTCCTCGCCGAGTTCGGCTTTGGCGTCAACAATCGCTGTGGGATGAATAATTCGCATTTAGAAGGTCTCCCGAGCTGAAAGAAAATCCCTAAGAATTTCGAGCGTATCCGAACATCAGATCCGATTCGGACGCGACCTCGCCCTCGCAGGTAATTCGCCCATGCACGCGCGCCATGCCCAGCCTGATGCGAAGAATATCCACTTCAATACGAATACTATCCCCCGGAACCAGCATTCGACGGAACTTCGCCTTATCGATAGAGAGAAAATAGGCAACGGTGCCTTCTGTTTTCAGCAGTCGGGCCAGCAGAATGCCGCCCACTTGCGCCATCGCTTCGATCTGCAAAACACCCGGCATCACCGGATGATCAGGGAAATGCCCCTGAAAAAAAGGCTCGTTGCAGGTCAGGTTTTTCATCCCGACAATCCTCGTCTTGAAATCACATTCTAACACACGATCCACCAGCAACATGGGGTATCGATGGGGAAGAATCTTTAAAATATCTACTAATTCCATAATGGCTTTCACTGAGTCCACTCCTCTCCCATCTGATAGTAAGCGAGATTCATATACAACGGAATCCCTTTTGTCTTGTTGGGCAGGCTATCGGAAGCCGGGTCGACTGTCGACAAAAATGGCCGCGCGGGCACCCGCTTCGTTCGCCCGGCACGAGCCCTTGGTAAAAAGAAAGCCCCCCCGTGCACCGGGAGGGCTTTTCGTCGAATGATTACCGTCAGAACGTGGCGAGAGTGACCTCAATGCTGATGTCATCCAGCTTCTTCTCTGTCGGAGCTTCCTCAACCTCGATCGGCTGATAGGTAGGTAAAAATCGATAGTACACCATGAGACTGAGCGCGCTGAAGCAGGTCCCGTACACCGGACCGTAGACCCCCTCGGACACGCCCGTCGGGGTCCAGCTGCCATCGGCATTCTGGTTCTGGACAAGCATCCGTGCAAATACGTTATTCCATCGATCCCAGCTTTTTCCACCACTTTGGAAGAACGCCTGCGTGGTATAATACCAGGTATACAAAGGCCAGCCAGATGGATGTTTCTCTGTCCACAGGGGTTCCCAGTTGGCAATACTATTCAACCCGGCCGTGACCTCCGTATCTTTGGCATGTCCAAGCAGTTGCATGGCCAGAATTCCAATCGGCGTCACACTGGGCGAAGATCCGGCATTCGGATCGGCGTCACCTACCTTTGGCCCGCCTGGCGCATATTTGAACTGAGCATCGGTTTCGTTATAATTGATCTTAAACCCTTGGATCGCCAGATCCATGGCCTCTTTCAGGCCGGTAACACTCGCCCCGGAAATGTAAGCCGCCTTCATCGCCTGAGTCATCCACCCGGCCACCGATGTATCCCGCCGAACATCCGTAGTGATCAGGCCGTAATTGAAGGCCCCTGTAGATTGCTGTCCCTGTACGATCCGGCCAATCGCCAGCTCCATCACGGGCTTGATCGAAGGGATGCGCGTCAGGGCAAAGGCTTCCGCCAGCGCATAGGATGCGATGCCCTGAGCGTACATGGAGCCATCCGAGTGGTTGAAGGTTCCATCGCTCTTCGCATCCACTTCCACGAGAAAACGAATGGCTTTCTCCACTGTTTTTCCATATCGCTCGGAGGTAGGCGTTTCCCCGTGCGCCAGAAAGGTTAGCAGAGCCAATCCGGTCATGGCCGTCTTGCATCGCGCATGACCTTCGCCCTCCCAGGAACCGTCTTCCAGTTGATGCTCCTTCAACCATTCCAGCGCGCGCAGAACGGCGGACTCCGTGGCGCCGCTCCCCTTCCCGCCATACTTCTTCAACGCACTCGCCCGTCCCGATGCGGAGCGACCGGCGAACAGCCCGCGCATCGTCAGGGGACTTTGCACATCCGTACGGATATCCAGAGCTGCGAAATTTTCATCAGGCTGCGCATTTTCCATCGGTTGGACGTCGGGAGGGGCATCCACCACCACATCGAATGCCGGCAAATCCATCTGCATTTCAGGCTCGATCAACTGCTCCAGTTCTTTGATATCCTCGAGCTTTGTCTCATTCGGATCCACCACGACCACTTCAATCTCCGATTGCTTATTGGAAACCGCCCCCTTGAAAAAATACATGACCAATAGGATCAGCAGGGCATGAAAAGCGATGGATCCCGCGGGCCCCCACAGATGCTCCAGAGCCTTGCGACGAAGCCATTTTATCCGAGCCTGGACATCCATTTCATAAAACGAATCGATCGGATCGCCTTCCGTCGCGGCAGGCAGGCCTTCCGATGGGCTAGGTGTTTCTTCTGTCATACTCAAGTCCCTTTCTGCCTCCCCAGTCACTTCATCCTATTCACGAATCTCACTCCACGGCCACCGAGCCGTCCGAAGCTTCTTCCGGCCAGACCTGTTTTTTGGACAGTCTCCCGGTTGGAAAATCCAGACGCAATTCCAAAGAGGCTAATTGGAACTCAAGACCGACAGATTGATGAGCTTATTCTTTGAGCAAAGGTCCAGCACCTTCACAAGTCGTTCATGGTGCGACTGGGGAGCTGCGAGAATCAGCACCGTCTGTTCTTTATCCAGTTCCGCCAAAAGCTTGATCATCCGCGGCATGTCCGTATCGGGAACCGGCTTATTGTTAATCGTGTACCCGTCCGGGTTAACGCTGATCCGGAGCAACTGCACCGGCTTTTGTTCCGTTCTCGTCTTCTCCGGCGAAGGGCGGGTTACATCCAGATTCGCATAGACGTCCACCGGCTTGATGGTCACGATGAAATAGATGAGCAACTGAAACACGACATCGATCATCGGCGTCATCGGGAGCTCTGAACCCGGCATGTCTCTTTTTCGATTTGTTCTAGCCATCGGATATCTCCGGTTACTTCATTTTCTCGGCGCGTTCCTTGATCGCACCAAATTTGATCCGATAGAGCCCGGCCTGTGAGCAGGCATCCATCGCCTTGCGGATATAGTCATGAGTCGTCCGGCCATCCGCACGAATGATCACGGGTAACGTCTGTCCATACTCACGAACGCTTTTGGTGAGAATCACTCGAAGAGAGTCTTGCGACAGCCGGGTCCGGTTGATCATGGTGCGACCCTTGCTGTCCACGTCGATATTGATTTCCCGCGGATCTTTTTTCTGAACGGGAGTCGCATTCGGCGCCATGGCCATTGTCATGATCTGATCGAGCCGTTCATTCTGCATATCCGCGGTAATTACGAAGAAGATGATCAGCTGAAAAACGACGTCGATCATCGGCGTCATGTTAATACTGCCATCATCTCTTGCCGCTTTCTTTCGTTTCGACATAAGAGAATCCTTCCGGGAAAAGAGCGGGGCCTCAAGCCCCGCATCGGATCAGCTTTCCACAATTTCGACATTTCTCAGCGACTTGATCAGGTCCATGGTCAGAGCTTCCATGCTGAGAATGACGTTCGAAGCACGGTTTTTGAAATAGGTGTAGAAGCTGACGGCCGGAATTGCCACCAGCAGACCTACCGCCGTCGTCCACAGCGCCTGGGCGATGTTCAGGGCCAGCAGGGACTGTTGGGCGGCGCCTGCCTGGGACGTGGCCAGATTGGCAAACGCATAGATCATTCCTTGCACGGTTCCGAGCAGTCCGAGCATCGGGGCGATGTTCGCGCACATGTTCAGATAAGCCACCCGCTGCATCAGCTTTTCACTTTCCAGTTCTGCGGCCACGCCGACCACGTCTTGAATGACGTCATAGCCTTCCTGCACATTGGAAAAACCGGCGCTCAGGATATTGGCTAACGGGGTCGGGCGCTCTTCACAATATTTCAGGGCCTTCATCACATCGCCCTGAACCATCGCTTCGCGAACTTGCTCCACCAGATCCGGTGGCGCGATTTTGCTTCCCTTGACCGTGATGAACGAATCAATAATCAGCGCGGCGGCCGCAATCGAGGAACCAAAAAGGCCGATCCACAGGATGATCCCCAGCCAGCCGCTGCTGATAATCACGATCCACAGCCCCATCCCGTTTCCCTTCGCGTCCGTGGAGGCCCCGTCGGCTCCCTTCGCGTCCGCCGGGGCTCCGGCGACCGGTTGCAATACGTCTAAGGCTCCTGCCGGGGCCGGGGCCGGGGCGGCTTGAGCAAAAACGTTCATCGCATACAGGGACAAGCCACTCACCAGCGCCACCCTCATCAACCGTTGCATCCGTCTTTTCATGATTATTTGCTCCTTCATCGACAGGGAGGTTCTTCCTCCATGGTTTCACTCATCGCAGATCCAACAACCTGCGTTTTAATTCATCTTGCCCTTGGCTTCCACTGCCTGAGGGCTGTCCGGAAACTCATCCACAAGCCGTTTGTACCAGTCCTTGGCCCGCGCGTCTCTCATTTTCTCCAGCGTGGAGGCGGTTTTAAAGAGAGCGACGGGCATCAGAGCTTTTTCCCCTTCATAAAAACGCACCGTTCTCAGGTAATCCAGCACGGCCGATTCCAGTTGATTCATGCCCGCTCGAAGATCGCCGCGGAGCAGTTGCGCCTTGGCGGCATCCGTCGCAGGCCCTTCCCGGATCAACTTCTCCAGTTTAGGTTCCAGAACAGTGGCTTTGCCGGCCGCCGCCAGCGCGGCATAATAGGTCCAGCGCGCCTCCTCGACCTGCTCGAGCTTGGGATTGTCCATTAAAACCGCTTCAAATAAAGTCACGGCCCGGACGGCATCGCCCTTGGCGACCAGCGCATGGGTCAGCGGAACGATTCCCTGCTCATCCCACGAGAGAAACCGCATCTCAGAAACAATTTTTTCCAGCACAGGAATGGCGGCATCATATTGCCCCGCATGGACCTGTTGCAGGGCGCGCTCGAAGTCGATCGGTTTATCTGCAGCCGCCTTTACCACCTGCGTCCGGTCGATGGTCCTTTGCTGGCCGGTCGCGTCCGTCAGGACGATCGATCCGTCGTTCTTCACCCGGATCGCCACCCCGTCTAAGCGACGATTTCCCTGCAGTAGCACATAGGGCGCGGCCGAGGCGCTCACACACCCTCCCAAAACTGCCGCCCATAAAACATACCTGATCCAGTTTGTATTCATCGTCCGTCTCCTGTTGCCTTGAAATTCAATTATTTTTCGGTTCTGAATCCGGGGGCGGTGCCACGTTCATCGCCGCCTTGAAATTAGCATCGGCGCGAAGCCGGCGAACTGCGGCGACCTGCTCGCCGGCGGGAAAATCGCGCAGATACTGGTCGCACGTATTCAGGGCATCTGTATAGCGCTTGAGCTCAGAGAAAATACGAATGCTTTCCATCAGACTTTCCGTCACCATGGGCTGGATTTCCCGATTCGCCGGATCCCCGAATAGCGCCACCCGCTGATACGACGCCACTGCGGCATGCAGAAAAGTGCTGGCTTCGTCCGGCTTCCCCGCTGCGGTCGCGCGTTCGGCGAGTTTCTTTTGAACTCGGGCGAGTTCGATGTTCGCCGTGTTCGCACGAACCGGAGTATCCGCTCGCTGAAACACATTGCGCAACGCCTCGACGGCCTCCTCCAGACGACCGGCTTCCCGGTGCGCACGGCCCAGAGTGAACTGGGCATCAAAGAACAAACCCGACAACGGAAACGCCGTAAGCAATTCGCCCATCTTCCCTGCGGCTACATCGAACTGACCCAATTCATAGGCCGCTTTACCCCACCCGTACAAAGAGCGCTCGCTAACGGCACGATCTTCCGGATGGGAGGCCTGAATTTTTTCGAATCCTGCGGCCGCTTCGGCGTAAAGCCCCGCGTCGAGCATCCATTGCGACACACGCAGAATCTGATCCATGCTGTACTTACTGCTTTCGTCCATCATTTTCCGGAACGCTTCCCTGGCAATATCCGGTTTCTTGATATCGATGGCCGAACGAATCAGGGAGAAACGGGCGTTCCGGCCCTCTTCCGATTCGGGATACAATTGCGCCAGCTCGTTGAACGTGGTGGACGACGCTTCCGTCCGCCCCAACTCCACCTGCATGGTTCCTATCAGACTCATCGCTCGCGGTGCCATATTTGCCTTGGGATATTTCTGGAGAAAGGCCTTCAGTTGCTGAATGGCGGCTTCACGCACCCGGGGCAGTTCCT
>Ga0315271_10002082_pt1 | contig 12438 bp, 7 predicted proteins | sample C3_top_MG_FD_204664 | JGI IMG/M metagenome (GOLD analysis project Ga0315271, IMG submission 204664) | Sediment microbial communities from Yellowstone Lake, YNP, Wyoming, USA - C3_top | ecosystem: Environmental > Aquatic > Freshwater > Lake > Sediment | place: USA: Wyoming | collected 2017-08-01
CCGCAACTTCCAGCCCGGGAATGTCGGAGGCACCCGGCGGCACCGGGTACAAGCCCTTGCGTTGCAGCACATCCGGTCGATTGACACCACTGGCACGCACGCGAATGAGCAATTCCCCGGCGCCCGAAACGGGCACGGGTCGCTCAGCCGGACGCAGAACGTCGGGCTTGCCGTAGTGTGTGATTTCAATGACCTTCATGCGTTTTGGCCTGATCTGGCCGACAGCGCTTGCCTAAGCAGCGCGGTCAGCCATCAATTCCATGGTTAGGCGACTCGATCAGGAACGATTTTCTTGTGCCGGACGCTCCAGCAGCGCCTTCATCGACAACTTGATGCGGCCTTTTTCGTCGGTTTCCATGACCTTGACGCGAACCACTTGTCCTTCAGTCAAATAATCAGAAACTTTTTCGACACGCTCATGCGCGATCTGGCTGATGTGCAACAGGCCGTCCTTGCCGGGCAACAAAGTGATCAGGGCGCCGAAGTCAAGGATCTTGACGACCGGGCCTTCGTAGATCTTGCCTATCTCCACTTCAGCGGTGATCTGCTCGATACGGCGCTTGGCTTCCTCGGCCTTGGCAGGGTCAGCCGAGGCGATGGTGATGGTGCCGTCTTCATCGATGTTGATTTGCGTGCCGGTTTCTTCGGTCAGCGCACGAATCACCGAACCACCCTTGCCGATCACGTCGCGGATTTTTTCCGGATTGATCTTCATGGTGAACAGGCGCGGCGCGAAGGTGGACACCTCGGTCTTGGCTCCAGCCATGGCCTCGGTCATTTTGCCCAGAATGTGCATGCGGGCTTCCTTGGCCTGTGCCAAGGCCACTTGCATGATTTCTTTGGTGATGCCCTGGATCTTGATGTCCATTTGCAGCGCGGTGATGCCGCTGGTGGTACCGGCCACCTTGAAGTCCATGTCGCCCAGGTGATCTTCGTCGCCCAGAATGTCGGTCAGCACGGCAAAGCGGTTGTCTTCCTTGATCAGGCCCATGGCAATGCCGGCCACGTGGGCTTTCAAGGGCACGCCCGCATCCATCAGGCTCAGGCAGCCACCGCACACCGAGGCCATGGAGGACGAACCGTTGGATTCAGTCACTTCAGACACCACACGCATGGTGTAGGGGAAATCTTCCTTGGTCGGCAACACGGCGATCAGCGCGCGCTTGGCCAGACGGCCATGGCCGATTTCACGGCGCTTGGGCGTGCCAAAGCGACCGGCTTCACCGGTGGCAAAGGGAGGCATGTTGTAGTGCAGCATGAAGCGGTCTTCAAAATCACCGGCCAGCGCGTCGATGCGCTGGGCATCACGCTCGGTGCCCAGCGTGGTCACCACCAGCGCCTGGGTTTCGCCACGCGTGAACAGGGCCGAGCCGTGGGTGCGCGGCAGCACGCTGTTGCGGATTTCGATGGGGCGCACGGTGCGCGTGTCACGACCGTCGATGCGCGGCTCGCCGGCCAGAATCTGGCCGCGCACAAGCTTGGCTTCGATGTCGAACAGCATGCTCTCGACCTTGACGCTGTCGAACTCGACACCATCGGCCTTCAGGCCAGCCATCACGTCGGCGTAAGCCGCGCGGCACGCCTGGGTGCGCGCCTGCTTGTTGCGGATCTGGTAGGCGGCGGTCAGCTTCTCGCTGGCCAATGCGCCCACCTTGGCGATCAAAGGCTCGTCCTTGGCCGGCGCCTGCCAGTCCCAAGCCGGCTTGCCGGCATCACGCACCAGTTCGTGGATGGCGTTGATGGCGATCACGCCTTGTTCGTGACCGAACATCACCGCACCCAGCATGACATCTTCGGGCAACTGGTCGGCTTCGGACTCGACCATCAGCACGGCAGCTTCGGTGCCGGCCACCACCAGCTCAAGCTGGCTGTTTTTCAAAGCGGTTTGACCCGGGTTGAGCACGTATTCGCCGTTGATGTAACCCACGCGGGCGGCGCCGATGGGGCCGTTGAACGGGATGCCGGAAATCGACAGCGCGGCGCTGGTGGCGATCATGGCGGCAATGTCGGCCTGCACTTCAGGATTCAGGCTCACCACATGGATGATGACCTGCACCTCGTTGTAGAAGCCTTCGGGAAAGAGCGGGCGAATCGGGCGGTCGATGAGGCGGCAGGTGAGCGTCTCCAACTCGCTGGGGCGGCCTTCGCGCTTGAAGAAGCTGCCCGGAATTCTGCCGGCGGCATACGATTTTTCAGCGTAGTCCACGGTCAGGGGAAAGAAATCCTGCCCTGGCTTGGAATCCGTTTTGGCGACCACAGTGGCCAGCACGACAGTGCCGTCCATGTCGAGCAGCACCGCACCGGTGGCCTGGCGGGCAATTTCGCCGGTTTCCATGGTGACCGTGTTTTGGCCCCATTGAAAAGTTTTGGTTACTTTGTTGAACATCGTCATTTTTCAATCTCCTGTGAGTTTGGGGGATGCAGGCCATCCCACCGAAGCCCGGAAGCCGCAACACAGAACACGATGCCATTCCAGAGCCCCACCCGGTTTCGGGCCATGAGGCTTTGGAATGACACAGCTTCGCTCCGTTTTTGCCACTTTCGACGTAAACCGAAGTAAAAAACGCCTGAGCTAGTGACCTAACTCAGGCGTTGATCATTCCTTGCCAACCAATTACTTGCGCAAGCCCAGTTTGGCAATCAGGGCCAAATAGCGATCGGCGCTCTTGGACTTGAGGTAGTCCAGCAGTTTGCGGCGGCGGCTCACCATGCGCAGCAGTCCGCGACGACCGTGGTGGTCTTTGGCATGGGTCTTGAAGTGGGGCATGAGCTCGTTGATACGGGCGGTCAGCAAAGCCACCTGGACTTCGGGACTGCCGGTGTCGCCGGCTTGGCGTGCGTTGTCTTTGACAACCGCAGCTTTGATACTGGATGCAATCATGTAATTTCCTGTAGGTTAAGAACTTGCGACAGGCGCTGGAACGGCCCCTGACGTGCGCTGCTGCAATTTGCAGAGTCCGCCATTATAGCCAGAGCCGGATGACCCGGCGGCAGGTGGGCAGGTCGGGTGCAGTTCAAAGTGTTGTGCGAGAGATAACAGGCCTAAGCAGATATCACGGTCGGGGATGAAACAGCCGGGCGATTCGCTTTGCTACGTGTCCGCCGGCCTGCGGCCTCCCCCTTTACCTTCGCAAAGCGAATCACCCGACTGTTTCGATGAGCCTGTCGGTTTGCTTGCACCCCAAAACCGCATGCGCATGGCCCGGTCGCCACGCCGGGTTTAACCTGAGGCCTTGAGTTTTTGGGATGGCACACAGTGCCAACTGCACCCCGGCATGTGCCATGGAGGCATGCCATGCCGAACGGCAAGCACAAGCTCAGGGGCGCTGCATGGCGCAACTGCCGGGCTGCTCGGCACTGGCTGCCGAAACGCTTTTCACCACCCGGAAACCGTAACCCGAACCCTCGACATCGAACTTCACCCCGGGCGCGCCGAGCCTGTCCATCAGCCCCACCACCAGGGGCTGCTGAAACTGATGGTCAGCCGCACGCATGAAGCCGGTTTGCGAACTTAGGGTGATGCTGGCCTTTTCCAGCTGGTAGGCCACCGCGATGGCATCCAGGCTGCCCGCCTTGTCAATGGCCTGCGCCAGGGCTTCCACCATCAGTTGCATGCGCATGTGGACATAGTCATCGGCGGGTTTGGGATAGCGGGCGCGAAACGAGGTGTAAAAAGCCTCGCTTTGCGCGTTCTGCACATTGGGCAACCAGTCGGCCACCGCCAGCACCTTGCCCACGCCCGCCTCTCCGATGGCGGCCGGTGCGCCCAAGGCGTTGCCATAGAAGGTGTAGAACTTGCCGTCAAATCCGACATCTTTGGCGGCCTTGACCAGCAGCGTCAGGTCGTTGCCAAAATTGCCGGTGATGACCGCCTGCGCCCCGCTGGCCTTGATTTTGGCCATGTAAGGCATGAAATCCTTGACCCGGCCCATCGGGTGCAGTTCATCACCCACAACGTTGACATCGGGGCGCAGCGCCGCCAGCTGGCGTTTGGCTTCACGCGCCACCGCATGGCCAAAGCTGTAATCCTGACCGATGATGTAAACACTTTTGAGGGCCTGGTCATCTTTCAGCACCGACATCAGCGCGCTCATGCGCATGTCGGCATGGGCATCGAACCTGAAATGCCAGAAGCTGCACTTTTCGTTGGTCAGAATCGGATCGACCGCCGAGTAGTTCAAAAACAGCACGCGCTGGTCTGGCACACGCTGGTTGTGCTTGTTGATGGCATCGATCAAGGCGGCCGCGGTGGCCGATGAATTGCCCTGCACGACAACTCTGGCGCCGTCGTCAATGGCAGATTTGAGTGCCGACAACGCCTCTTCGATCTGGCCTTTGTTGTCGTAGCGCGCCAGCACCAGCGGGTGCTTGCCGGCGGCCACGCCCGGCGCCTCACGCAGCGTCACACCGCCCCGGGCATTGACCCGCTCCACAGCCCAGATCAGGTTGCGAAAAACTGCCTCGCCGGTGTTGCCAAAGGGGCCGCTCAAGGCCTCGATCATGGCGATTTTGACGGGTGCACCCGTGGTTTGCGCCAGCGCCACCAGCGGCGAAACGAGCATAAGAACGAGCCCCAACGCCACACGAACAACTATTTTCAACATCACAATTTATGACTCAGGTGCAGCCGTGTCACTCGCCAAACTGGAGGCAGGCGGCTGGTTCATGTAGAACGGCGCGTAGTGTACAAGTTGGCAAGCCAACTTGTACATTTGTAATTATTTATTACGACAAGCTTCTCGATTCGAACCAAGCAGACGGTTCTTGTGTCGTCAGGCACCAGCCGCTTGAATTTCATCGAGCGGCCAGCGCGGCTTGACATCAAAGGCATAAGCCTTGCCGGCCGCCTGAATCCCGGACTGAAGTCGCATGGCGGCGGCCATGGCAATCATCGCGCCGTTGTCAGTGCACAAATGCAATTCGGGGTAATGCACCCGCACACCGCGCTGGGCGCATGCCAAATCAAGCTGGTCGCGCAAACGGCGGTTTGCACCCACGCCACCGGCCACCACCAGGCGCTTTAACCCCGTTTCTCTTAAAGCAGCCAGTGATTTTTTGACCAGCACCTCGACAATCGCGGCCTGGGTGGACGCGGCCAGATCGGCCAGCAGCGCGTTCGGTAACGACGCCACCGGGCAGCACTGCGCCATGGCGACTTTTTTGGCCTGCACCATCACGGCGGTTTTCAACCCGGCAAAAGAAAAATCGAGGTTGTCGCTGTGCAGCAAGGGGCGCGGCAACCTGAACGCCAGCGGGTTGCCCATTTCAGCCAACCTGGCCAACGCCGGGCCGCCCGGATAAGCCAAACCCAGCAACTTGGCCGACTTGTCGAACGCCTCACCGGCAGCATCGTCAATGGTCTCGCCCAAAATCTGGTAGCGCCCCACCCCGTCCACCCGCATCAACTGCGTGTGCCCGCCTGACACCAGCAGGGCGACAAAAGGAAAAACGGGTGGATCGGCGCTCAAAAAGGGAGACAGCAAATGCCCTTCCAGATGGTGCACACCGAGCACGGGCTTGTTGAGCGCTGCGCCCAGCGCGCACGCGACGCCAGCGCCGACCAACAGCGCGCCGGCCAGGCCCGGCCCGCGGGTAAATGCCACCACATCCACCTCGCTCAAGTGGCAATCCGATTGCCGCAACACGTCCTGGGTGAGCGGCAACACGCGTCGGATATGGTCGCGACTGGCCAGTTCGGGCACCACGCCGCCATAGGCCTGGTGCATCTCGATCTGGCTGTACAGCGCATGCGCGAGCAGCACCGGCAGGCGCTGGCCATCGACCTGCACCAGCGCCACCCCGGTCTCGTCGCACGACGACTCAATCCCCAGGACCTTCAGCACGGCAGTCCTCGACCACAACACCCGATCAAACCGGTTCCTTGTACTGGTCTTCGAGCAACTTGGCCTGTGCGGCGGCCAGCCGGGCAATCGGCACCCGCGGGCCCGAGCACGACACGTAGTTGAGCTTGATGTGATGGCAAAAGCGGATCGAGCCGGGGTTACCGCCATGTTCGCCGCAGATGCCGACCTTCAGGTCCGGATTGGTCTCACGGCCCTTTTGCACCGCCATTTTCATCAGCTGGCCAACGCCCTTGATGTCGAGCACCTCGAACGGGTTGTCTTCCAGGATGCCGGTCTCGTTGTAGAACGGCAGGAATTTGTTTTCGGCGTCCTCTCGGCTGAAGGAAAAGGTCGCCTGGCTCAGGTCGTTGGTGCCGAACGAGAAAAACTCGGCCAGCTCGGCCAGGCGGCCAGAGCGCATGCAGGCGCGCACCACTTCGAGCATCGAGCCGAACTTGAACTGCACGTCGATGCCATGCGTGGCGCGCACTTCCTGGCGAATGCGCTGCACATAGCTGTGGATCCGCTTGAGTTCTTCCACCGTGGCCACCTGCGGCACCATGATTTCGGGGTAGATCTCGATGCCTTGCTTGCCGCACAGGGCGGCGGCTTCCAGAATGGCGCGAATCTGCATGCAGTAGATTTCGGGGTAGGTAATGCCCAGGCGCACGCCGCGATGCCCCAGCATCGGGTTGACTTCGGCCAGCGCGCGCACTTTTTTCAGGATTTTTTCCTTCTTGGCGATGACTTCTTGCTCCATGTGCGACTTCTTGAAGGTGCCCAGAGCGCCCATCAGGGGCGTCAGTCCGTCAGCGTATTGCTGGTACAGCTTGGGGTTGAGCAGCTTCAGGGTTTCCGGCAGATCTTCCAGCGCCTTGATGGTGTCGCGCAACTGGTGCAGGTGCGAGATTTCAACTTCCAGTTGCCCTGCCGTGGGCAAAAACTCGTGCATCGGCGGGTCCAGCAAGCGCACCGTCACCGGCAGGCCTTTCATGGCCTTGAAGATGCCCTTGAAGTCTGCACGCTGAATCGGCAGCAGCCGGTCCAGCGCCGACTGGCGCTCTTCGGGCGTTTCGGCCAGAATCATTTCCTGCACGATCGGCAAGCGGTCGGTAGCGTTGAACATTCGCTCGGTGCGGCACAGGCCGATGCCCATGGCACCAAATTCGCGCGCGCGCAAGGCGTCGGCCGGCGAATCGGCGTTGGCCATCACCTTGAGCGACGCCACCTCGTCGGCCCAGGCCAGCAGAGTGTTCATTTCTTCAGAGAATTCGGCCTCCACGGTCGGGATTTCGCCCGCATAAACGTGGCCGGTGCCGCCGTCAATGGTGATGACATCGCCTTCCTTGAGGACCGTGTCGCCCACTTTGGCGCTGCGCAATTGGTCGTTGATGACGATGTCCTCGCAGCCCGACACGCAAGGCTTGCCCATGCCACGCGCCACCACCGCCGCGTGCGAGGTCTTGCCGCCGCGGCTGGTCAGAATGCCCTGCGCCTGGAAGAAGCCGTGAATGTCCTCGGGCTTGGTTTCCTCGCGCACCAGAATGATCTTTTCTCCGGCGCGCCCGCGCGTCTCGGCGGTGTCGGCATCGAACACGATCTTGCCGGAGGCCGCGCCGGGCGAGGCCGACAGCCCTTGTGCCAGCGATTTGGCGTGAAAATTGGGCGCCAGTTGCGGCACCAGCAACTGCTCCAGCACGGCCGGCTCGATGCGCAACAGGGCACGCTCCTTGGTAATGAGCCCCTCGTGGAACATCTCAACCGAGGTGCGCACCATGCCGCGCGCGTTCATCTTGCCGTTGCGCGTTTGCAGGCAGTACAGAATGCCCTTCTCGATGGTGAATTCAAAGTCCTGCACTTCGTGGTAGTGCGACTCCAGGCGCTGGCGCAGCGTGATCAGCTGGCGGTGAATCTCGGGCATTTCCTGTTCCATCTCGGCGATCGCCTTGGGCGTGCGGATGCCCGCCACCACGTCTTCGCCCTGGGCGTTGACCAGGTACTCGCCAAAAATCACGTTCTCGCCGGTGCCGGGGTTGCGCGTAAAACCGACGCCGGTGCCCGAATCGTTGCCCATGTTACCGAACACCATGGTGCAAATGCTCACCGCCGTGCCATTGGCCTGCGCCTTGGTGATGCGGAACTGCTTGCGGTAGTCCACCGCGCGCTTGCCCATCCAGGAGCGAAACACCGCGCCCACGGCAATTTCAAGCTGCACGAATGGGTCTTGCGGAAAGGCCTGGCCGGTCTGGCGCTCAACAATGGCCAGGAACTCACCCGCCAATTCCTTCAGGTGCTCGGTGTTCAGGTCCACATCCAGCGGCGCGCCGTATTTGCGCTTGATGGCGGCCATCGACTGGTCAAAATGCTCGTCGCTGATGCCCAGCGCAATCTTGCCGAACAGCTGGATGAAGCGCCGGTAAGCGTCATAGGCAAAGCGCTCGTTGCCGGTCTGGGCGATCAGGCCCTTGAGCGACACTGCGTTGAGGCCAAGATTCAGGATGGTGTCCATCATGCCCGGCATCGACATCGCCGCACCCGAGCGCACCGAGATCAGCAGCGGATTCTTGCTGTCGCCAAAACCCTTGCCGGTCTTCTTTTCCAGCGCCGCCATGTGGCTGCGGATTTCATCCATCAGGCCGGCGGGCAACTGGTTCTTTTCGAGATAGGCGTTGCAGGCATCGGTGGTGGCGGTGAAACCGGGCGGCACGTTCAGGCCAATCTGCGTCATCTCGCACAAATTCGCGCCCTTGCCCCCCAGTAACATTTTGTTTTTGCCATCGCCCTCTTCAAATGCATAAACATATTTTTTGCTGTCCGCCATGATGCTTCCTTTTGAAAATGTTGACCACGATTCCAGAATCTTGCTGCCAGTGATTATGCTAGCGCCGGCGCCGCACCAATCCCGCGCAGATAAGCGCTGACGGCGGGTGCCGCCACCGCCACCAGATCAAACGCCTTGGGTTCAAGCAACCAGGTATGAATCAACCCGACCACCAAAGCGTGCAGGCCTTGCGCCGCGTTGGCTTCAGGCACGACCAAGACCTGCGCACGCTGGGCGCAGGCATCCATCAGACTGCGCTGGATATGGTGGGTGACGGCTTGCTGGGTCTGCAGTTGGCGTTGCTTGACGGCCAGCAGCTCATCGACATATTCCACCTTGAGCGTCGCCACCTCGAACACCCGGCGGGTGCGCTCATCGGCGGCGATTTTGTGCAGGACATCGAGCAGCGCCCGCTGCAACTCGGCCAGCGGATCCTGCACCGGGTCGTGCCCGAGCAACTGCAAGGCCTCCTCCATCGGCAAGGTAATGCGCGCCATCATGGCGTTGAACAAATCGGCCTTGTTCTTGAAGTGCCAATAAATTGCCCCGCGCGTGGTGCCGGCCGCCTGCGCAATGTCTTGCAGGCAAGTGCGCGACACGCCTTTTTCAGAAAAAACACGCTCTGCAGCATCCAGCAACTGGTGCCGGGTGGCAAGTGCATCTTCTTTGGTTCGACGAGCCATGCTGGACCTTCTGGCGAAGTGGTTAAAAGAGGGAATCTGCAAAATACATACATCATTGTATTTATAATTTTGCAAAAATCGGAGCGGCTTCGGATCCTGCCGCCCTCCATCTCACAACACAACACCCGGCATGAACATGGTTACCACTCCATATCCTTCTTTGGCTTACGCAAGGCGCACCTCGTTCATCGGCACAACCCGGCCTGGCCGCATGGGGATGATGCTGGCGCTCGCCACACTGATGGTCGCATGCGGCCAAGGCAGCGCCCCCGCGACAGGCCCGGGCGGGCCGGGCGGTGCGCCACCGCCTGCTGAAGTGGGCGTGGTCACGGTCAAAACGGGGGATGTGGGTTTGGTGACCGAATTGCCAGGCCGCCTGGAGGCCTCGCGCGTGGCGCAGGTGCGGGCCCGCGCCGCCGGCATTGTGCAAAAGCGCTTGTTTGTCGAGGGCAGCAGCGTGCGCGCTGGCCAGGCGCTGTTTCAGATCGATGCCAGTCCCTACCAGGCCTCGCTGGCCAGCGCACAGGCGAACCAGGCCAGGGCAGAGGCTAATTTGATGCAGGCCAGCGCACTGGCCGAGCGCTCCAAGCCGCTGAACGAGGCCAAGGCCATCAGCCAGTTGGAATTTGTCAACGCCCAGGCAGCGCTCAAATTGGCCGAGGCCGACGTGGCCGTGGCCCGCGCCGCAGTGCAATCCGCCCGTATCAATCTGGGCTACGCCGCCATCACCGCGCCCATCAGCGGGCGCATTGGTCGCGCGCTGGTCACAGAAGGTGCGCTGGTCGGCCAGGGTGAGGCCACGCCGATGGCCGTGATCCAGCAAATCGACCCGATGTATATCAATTTCACCCAATCGGCCACCGAGGTCATGCAACTGCGCATCGCCATGGAAAAAGGCCAGCTCAAGCGCGCCGGGGCGCAGGCTGCCAGCGTGCGGGTGCTGCTGGAAGACGGCACCGAGTACTTCAAACCCGGCAAACTGCTGTTTTCCGACCTGACGGTGGACGCCACCAGCGGCCAGATCACGCTGCGCGCCGAAGTGCCCAACCCGGCGGGCACGCTGCTGCCGGGCCTGTTCGTTCGCGTACGGCTGGAGCAGGCGCAGATTGGCAACGCCATCACCCTGCCGCAGCAGGCGGTCACGCGCTCACCGCAGGGTGACTCGGTGATGGTGGTGGGCGCAGACGGCCATGCGGCCCCGCGCCAGGTCAGCGTCGGCTCACAGCAAGGCGGCCAGTGGGTCATTTTGGACGGCCTGCAAAACGGCGAGCAGGTGATGGTGGACGGCTTCCAGAAGCTGCGCGGTGATGCCCCGGTGAAACCCGTGCCATGGCAGGCCCCTGGCCGCGCTCAGGCCAACTCAGCCACTCCGCCGGGCACGCCAGGCACAGCCGCCGCGCCAGTAGCGCAACAGCCTGCCAGCGCTTCTTCCGGCGCCGCGCGCTAAGGGGCCCGGCTCATGGCAAAATTTTTCATTGACCGGCCCATCTTTGCATGGGTCATTGCGCTGTTCATCATCGTGATGGGCTCGGTGGCCATCACCCAGTTGCCGATTGCCCAATATCCGCCGGTGGCGCCGCCGTCGATCGTGATCTCGGCCAGCTACCCCGGGGCGTCGGCCAAGGCGCTGGAGGACAGTGTGCTGTCGATCGTCGAGCAGGAAATGAACGGCTCGCCCGGCTTGATCTACATGGAGTCGGTGGCGCAGGCCAACGGCACCGGCAGCATCACCCTGAGCTTTCAGCCCGGCACCAATCCTGACCTGGCGCAAGTCGATGTGCAAAATCGCCTGAGCCGGGCCAGCCCGCGCCTGCCTTCCGCCGTCACACAACAAGGCGTGCGGGTGGACAAAGCGCGCAGCAATTTTTTGCTGTTCGCAATCCTTTCGTCGGATGATCCCAAGCTGGACCCGGTGGCCTTGGGTGACTACGCATCGCGCAGCGTGCTGCCTGAGTTGCAACGCATCAACGGTGTGGGTCAGGCACAGCTCTTTGGCACCGAGCGCGCCATGCGCATCTGGATCGACCCGGCCAAGCTGCAAAGCTACAACCTGGCTGCCAACGACGTGACGACAGCCATCCGCGCCCAGAACGCCCAGGTCTCTGCCGGTGAAATCGGCAGCCTGCCCAACGTGGCCGGCCAGGGTATTGCCGCCACCGTGGTGGTGCACGGCCAACTCAGCAGCGTGACGGAGTTTGGCAACGTGGTGCTTCGCGCCAACACCGACGGCTCGAGCGTGCGCCTGAAAGACGTGGCACGCATTGAGCTGGGTGCGCAAACCTACGCGACATCGGCGCGGCTCAACGGCAAGCCCTCCACTGGCATTGGCGTTCAGCTCTCTCCCAGCGGCAATGCGCTGGCCACCGCCAAAGACGTGCGCGCGCGCATGCACGAGCTGGAAAAATTCTTTCCCACGGGCATGACATGGGCCATTCCCTATGACAGTTCACGCTTCATCGAAACCTCGCTCAAACAGGTCGCCGCCACGCTGCTGGAAGCTGTTCTGCTGGTGTTTCTGGTGATGTTTTTGTTCTTGCAGGACTGGCGCTACACCCTGATTCCGACGCTGGTGGTGCCGGTCGCGCTGCTGGGCACCTTTGCCACGCTGCTGGCTTTGGGCTTTTCCATCAATGTGCTGACCATGTTTGCCATGGTGCTGGTGATCGGCATTGTGGTGGACGACGCCATCGTGGTGGTCGAAAACGTCGAGCGCATCATGAGCGAGGAAGGCTTGCCACCCTTGCAGGCCACGCGCAAGGCGATGGGGCAAATCTCGGGCGCCATCATCGGCGTGACGGTGGTGTTGATCTCGGTGTTTGTCCCGCTGGCATTTTTCAGCGGCTCCATCGGCAACATCTACCGCCAGTTTGCCGCCGTGATGGGCGTGTCGATTGCGTTCTCGGCATTTATGGCGCTGTCGCTGACACCGGCTTTGTGCGCCACCCTGCTCAAACCGGTGGAGGCCGGGCACCACCATGCCAAAAGTGGTTTTTTTGGCTGGTTCAACCGCGGCTTTTCCAGAACCGCCAAAGCCTATGAAGGCGGCGTTGCCAGACTGCTGCCACGCGCCGGACGCTACATGGTGGTCTAC
>Ga0315271_10002083_pt1 | contig 12438 bp, 11 predicted proteins | sample C3_top_MG_FD_204664 | JGI IMG/M metagenome (GOLD analysis project Ga0315271, IMG submission 204664) | Sediment microbial communities from Yellowstone Lake, YNP, Wyoming, USA - C3_top | ecosystem: Environmental > Aquatic > Freshwater > Lake > Sediment | place: USA: Wyoming | collected 2017-08-01
GCCGAAGCCGTCTTCGCGCGCAAGCACTTCCGCAAGTGGATGAAGCCGCAGCGGCAGAGCCTGCCGTTGGCACAGATGCCCGGTCGGGCGTGGGTGCAGTACGACCCGATCGGCGTCGTCCTGGTGATCGGGCCGTGGAACTACCCGTTCTTCCTGTGCATGTCGCCGGTGGTCGCCGCGGTCGCGGCCGGCAACGGTGCGGTGATCAAACCCTCCGAACTGGCCCCGGCCACCTCCGAGCTGATCGCCCGGCTGGTTCCGCAGTATCTCGACCCCGAAGCCATCCGGGTGGTGGAGGGAGCCGCCGACGTCACCCAGGATCTGCTGTCGCAGGGATTCGACCACGCGTTGTTCACCGGCGGCACCGAGATCGGCCGCAAGATCATGGCCGCAGCCGCGCCGACGCTGACCCCGGTGACGCTCGAACTCGGCGGCAAGTCGCCGGTGCTGGTGCTGCCGGACGCCGACCTGGACGTGACGGCCCGGCGGATCGCCTGGACCAAGCTGCTCAACTCGGGCCAGACCTGCATCGCGCCCGATTACGTTCTGGCCGATCGCGCGATCGCCCGGGAACTCACCGAGAAGATCGTGGCCACCATCGCCAAATTCCGCGCCGACCAGACCAATGATTCGCTGCGAATCGTCAACGAGCGCCAGTTCGATCGGCTGGTCTCGCTGCTGGCCACCACCACCGGCACGGTCGTCACCGGCGGTGGTTCGGACCGCTCGACGCTGAGCATCGACGCCACCGTGATCGTCGACCCGGCGCCGGACGATCCGGTGATGGCCGATGAGATCTTCGGACCAATCCTCCCGATCATCACCGTCGGGTCGACCGAGGAAGCGGTTGCGTTCGTCAACTCAAGGCCGAAGCCGCTGGCGCTGTACGTCTTCACCGCATCTCAGGACGTTGGTCGCGATCTGGTCGACCGGATGCCGTCCGGCGGGGCGGTGATCAACCACATCGCGATGCACTGCCTTGTTCCGCAGTTGCCGTTCGGCGGTATCGGAGCCAGTGGGATGGGTGCCTATCACGGACAGTGGGGCTTTGAGGCACTCAGTCACCGCCGCGCCGTGCTGTCCAAACCGGCCAAACCCGACCCGAGCCTGCTGTACCCGCCCTATACCGACCGGGCCATGAAAATCCTGCGCCGCCTGCTCTGAATGGGGCTGCTCTAAACGCCCGAGTCTAGAGTCGGCGTCGTGAGTAACCTGCGCAGCAACGATGACAGCTGGGACATCGCCACCAGCGTGGGAACCACCGCGGTGATGGTGGCCGCTGCCCGGGCCCGCGAGACCGAGAGCGCCGACCCGCTGATTCGCGACCCCTACGCTCGGGTCCTGGTGGCCGGTGCCGGTGCTGGAATGTGGGAGGGCTTCCTGGACGACTCCTTGGTGGAACGGATCAAGTCGGCCGACCCGGAGGCCGCGGCGATCTTCGAGAACATGCTCGGCTATCAGGCCGTGCGCACCCATTTCTTCGACGCGTTCTTCGCCGCCGCCGTCGCCGCGGGGATCCGACAGGTCGTGATCCTGGCCTCCGGCTTGGACTCTCGCGCCTACCGACTGGACTGGCCGACGGGCACTGTGGTCTATGAGATCGACCAGCCTAAGGTGCTCGAGTACAAGGCGGCGACCTTGGCCGAGCACGATGCCGAGCCATCCTGCAGCCGTCGCGAGGTTGCCATCGATCTGCGGCAGGACTGGCCCGCAGCGCTGCGGGCGGCCGGGTTTGATTCCGGGGCGCCCACCGCATGGCTTGCCGAAGGTCTGCTGATGTATCTCCCGGCCGAGGCACAGGACCGGCTCTTCGAGCAGATCACCACTTTGAGCGCGCCGGGAAGCCGCATCTCAGCGGAGGCAATGGGCTATCGCGATGAGGAACGACGGGAACAGATGCGTCAGCGCTGGGAGAAGATGGCCGAGGAGGTCGGCTTGGAGCAACCGGTCGATATCGCCGATCTGATCTACAACGACCCGCACCGCGCCGACGTCGTCGACTGGCTCGCCGCCCACGGTTGGACCGCGTCCGGGACGGTGTCCAGCGATGAGATGCGCCGGTTGGACCGCTGGGTGGAACCGCCTAATCTTGACGTCCAGGACGGGTTCTCCACCTTCGTCGTCGGTGAGCGCACCCTTTAGGATTACCCGCAGCAACCCGAGAGAGGACCCCCATGCCAGGAGTGCAGGACCGAGTCATCGTCGTCACCGGTGCAGGCGGCGGACTGGGCCGCGAGTACGCCATGACCCTCGCCAAAGAGGGCGCCAGCGTCGTGGTCAACGACCTCGGCGGTGCCCGGGACGGCACCGGCGCCGGCTCGGCGATGGCTGATCAGGTGGTCGCCGAGATCAAGGCGGCCGGTGGGCGAGCGGTGGCCAACTACGACTCCGTCGCCGACGCCGCGGGTGCGGAAAACATCGTCAAGACCGCACTCGATGAGTTCGGTGCCATCCACGGCGTGGTGAGCAACGCCGGCATTCTCCGCGACGGAACCTTCCACAAGATGACCGACGAGGCGTGGGATTCGGTACTGCAGGTTCACCTTTACGGCGGCTACAACGTGATCCGTGCCGCGTGGCCGCATTTCCGCGAGCAGTCCTACGGCCGCATCGTGGTGGCCACCTCTACCAGTGGGCTGTTCGGCAACTTCGGTCAGGCCAACTACAGTGCCGCCAAACTCGGCCTGGTCGGGTTGATCAATACCCTCGCCCAGGAGGGCGCGAAGTACAACATCAAGGCCAACGCCGTCGCGCCCATCGCGGCCACCCGGATGACCGAGGACATCATGCCGCCGGAGATTCTCGAGAAGCTCACCCCCGAATACGTCGCACCGGTGGTCGCCTATCTGTGCACCGAAGAAGTGCCCGACAGCGCATCGGTGTTCATCGTCGGCGGCGGCAAGGTTCAGCGCGCGGCGTTGTTCCAGAACGAGGGCGTCACCTTCGATGCGGTGCCGAGCGTCGACGATGTGGCCGCCAACTGGTCGACGATCGACGACATGTCAGCGGCCAAGCGGGCTTCGTTCAAGCTCTGATCGTTCCCAGCGCGGCGATTGCCAGCCCCAGAACGAGGGTGAGTAACCACAGCGGCCGGGCGGCGTTGGTGAAATCACCTGCCGGGGGCGATAACGCGCCGGTGGCCAGCACCCCGCTGAGTGCAACGCCGAGACTGATGCCGATCTGCTTGCTCGTGCTGGTGATGCCGGCGGCCGCGCCAGCTCGGTCCTGCGGCACACTGCTCACCGCGGCGTAGTTGACCGGCACCGTGACCATCCCGAAGGTGATGCCGAAGGCGGTGCAGATCAGGATCAGCAGCCACCGCGGTGCTGCCGGGTCCAGAAATGCCAGCATCGCTGACATCACCACCGTCATCAGGCCGGCGATCAGTAGTGGCGGCCGGTTGCCGAACCGACTGACCAGGTGGCCCGAAATCGGCGAGAACACCAGGACGGCGACGCCCACCGGCAGGAGTAGCAGGCCGGCGTGCACGGCGGTGTAGCCCCGCCACCCCTGCAGGTAAATCGACATCATGAAGAGAAACGCTCCCCAGACGGTGAAGACGCTCAGGGCGATCACCGCTGCCGCGGCGAAGGCAGTGGAGCGGAAGAGTCGAAGGTCGATGAACGGATCAGGGTGTCGCGACTCGTGGCGCAGGAAGCCCACGAACGCGCACGCTGCCGCGGCCGCGGTCATGATTACCCACGGATGTGTCCAGCCCCGGCCGGGGCTTTCGATCATGACGAATACCAGGCCGAAGAGGCTGCCGGTGCCCAGAAACTGTCCGAGCAGATCAGTGCCTCGCCTGGTCGAGGTTTCACTCTCCGGCACGAGCATCGCGCATGCGACGACGGCCGCCGCACCAATCGGGAGATTGATCCAGAACACTCCGCGCCAGCCGACCGTCTCGATGAGCAAGCCGCCGACGATGGGCCCCAGGGCCAGCGCGGCACCGAATACCGCCCCCCAGATGCCGATAGCGCGGGCTCGCTCGGTGGGTTCGACGAAGACCTGGCTGATGATCGCCAATGCGACCGGGTTCATCATCGAAGCGCCAACCGCCTGTATCAACCGCGCGGCAATGAGGACGTCGATGGTGGGTGCCAGACTGCACAGCAGCGAGCCGAGCATGAAGACGGTGGTACCGATCTGCAGGACCCGACGGCGACCGAATCTGTCGCCGGCTTCACCACCCAGCAACTGCAGAGATGCCACGCCCAGTGCGTAGATGGCGATGGTCCACTGTGCGTGCGCGGCGGTGGCGCCCAGGTCAGTGCGAATCGACGGAATCGCGAGGTTGACGATGGTGAGATCCATGATGGTCATCAGCACGCTCAGACAGCAGATCGCCAGAATGCCGAGCTTGCGGCGGGTGCTCACCCGACGAACCTACCGGCCCACCCGCACGCACCACCGGTGATGCTTCGGTAGGTTCGTCCGATGAGCAACGGCGGCCTGGTCCTCGTCGCCGTGGCGATCGCGATCGGCCTCGTCGGCGTTCTGGTGCCATTTTTGCCGGGCACCCTGCTGGTCTGGGCGGCGATCGCGGTGTGGGCATTTGTCGAGCAGGCCACCCCCGCCTGGGTGGTCCTCGGTGTCGCCACCGCAGTCTTGGCGGCGAGCCTGCTGGTGAAATACCTGTGGCCGGTGAAACGGATGCGCGCGGCCGACGTCAGTGGGTGGACGCTGACCGCCGGCGCGGTGGCCGGCGTGATCGGGTTCTTCGTGATCCCGGTGGTCGGTCTGCTCGTCGGGTTCGTGGCCGGGGTCTACCTGGCCGAGTTGGCCACCCGCCGTGACCGCCGTCGGGCCTGGGCATCGACGGTGCACGCCGTCAAAGGTGCGGCATTGTCGGTGGGAGTGGAACTGGCCGGCGGCCTGATCGCCACCGCGGCCTGGGTTGTCGGCCTATTTCTAACCCATTAAGTAGTGCTAACCCATTAAGTAGTGCTAACCCATTAGCGCCGTGCGCAACCGCGCCACGTCGTCGGTGCTCACCGCGGACGCCCGCAGGTAGGCGTCCAGACCGCCGTAGTTCTCGTCGACGACACGGCGCGCGGTGCTCAGATAGTGCTCTCGCACCCCGAGCACCTCATCGGTGAGCCGCGACTGCATGAACGACACGACCTCGTCCGTCACGCCCTCACGGCTGCGCGTGGTCTGCAGAATGTGATCGCGCAGCCGGGCGGTTGCGCCATTGCTGTGCAAATAATCGTTGAGGATCGCGTCTCGATCGACACCGGCGGCCTCGAGAGCGACCGCTACGGCGAATCCGGTGCGGTCTTTACCGGCGAAGCAGTGCACCAGTACGGCCTTGTCATCCGCCAGCAGGCTGATGATCTTCTTCACCGCGTGCTGCGCCCCGCCCAGTGTCGGGAACCGCTCGTACTCGTTTGTCATCCACCGCTGTCCCGCCTCGGCGGGCTCCTCATCGGAGTATTCGGTCATCATCTTCTGCCAGGCGGTCTCGTGTGGTGCTTCTTCGGGCTCGCCGGATTCGGAATGCGTGTGCGAGACCTCCGGGAACGGAAGGTGATGGAGCACAACAGTATCGGGCACTGCGCCGGGGCCGCGCCGCGCCAACTCAGCTGGGGAACGTAGATCGGCCACATCGGTCACGCCGAGCGCTGTCAGTGAGCTGCGGCCGAGGTCGTCGAGCTTGCTCAACTCGCTGGACCGGTACAGTCGACCCGGCAGGATGTTTGTCGTCTGGGCGACATCGCGGAAGTTCCACGCCCCGGAGAGCCTTTCGTGGTCGGTCTCGTTGCCTGGGCTCACCCGCCGGTCACCGCTGCGGCCAGTGCGCTTTTCTCCCGGCCGATTTCGGCGCGTGCGACGGTGCGGATGTGTACCTCGTCGGGCCCGTCGAAGACTCGCATGGCGCGGTGCCAGCCGTACATCCGGGCCAACGGGAAGTCGTCGCTGACGCCGCCGCCGCCGTGCACCTGAATTGCGCGGTCGATCACCGTGCAGGCCATCAGCGGAGCCACCGCCTTGATCTGAGATACCAGGCTGAACGCCGCGCGGTTGCCGTGCTCGTCGATCGTCCACGCGGCCTTTTCGCACAGCAGCCGGGCCTGATCGATCTCATTGCGGGACAATGCGATCTGCTGTTGGACCATGCCCTGCTCGGCCAGCGGCTTCCCGAACGCGATGCGGGTGCGGGCTCGTTCGGTCATCAGCGCCAGCGCACGCTCCGCCACTCCGATTGCGCGCATGCAGTGATGAATGCGGCCCGGACCCAACCGGGCCTGGGCGATCGCGAACCCCATGCCCTCCTCGGCCAGCAGATTCGACGCCGGGACCCGGACGTTCTCGTAGACGATCTCGGCATGACCGTGTTGGTCCTGCCAGCCGAACACCGCGGTGGAGCGCACGATAGTGATGCCGGGTGTGTCGGTCGGCACCAGGATCATCGACTGCTGCTGATGAGAGGCGGCGTCGGGATTGGTCCGGCCCATGACGATCAGCACCTTGCACCGCGGGTCGTTGGCACCGGAGGTCCACCACTTGCGGCCGTTGATGATGTAGTCGTCGCCGTCGCGGGTGATCGCCGTCTGGATGTTGCGGGCGTCGCTGGAGGCCACCGCAGGTTCGGTCATGGAGAAGGCACTGCGGATCTCACCGGCGAGCAACGGTTCGAGCCACTGCTTCTTCTGTTCGGCGGTGCCGAACATATGCAGCACCTCCATGTTGCCGGTGTCGGGCGCGGCGCAGTTGATCGCCTCCGGCCCGATCTCGGTGCTCCAGCCGGTCAGTTCCGCTAACGGCGCGTATTCGAGGTTGGTCAGTCCGGATTCGGCGGGCAGGAATAGGTTCCACAGCCCGCGTTCCTTGGCCTTCGTCTTGAGTTCCTCGACGACCGGCGGAACGGTGAAGTCACCCGGGCCGGCCGCGGCTCGGTAGGCGTCATAGGTTTCCTCGGCAGGCACCACATGATCGACCATGAACTCGGTGAGGCGCTTGTGGTAATCAGCCGCCTTGGCGGACATGGCGAAATCCACTGCTCGTTCCTTCCACTGATGTGGTCGTCAGCCTATGCCAGGGCTGAGTCCACCGCATTGGCGGCGTCATGCCCGGACTCTATCGCCCCGTCCACCCAGCCCGACCATACCCCGGCGAAATCCGCCCCGGCCAGATGGATTGCGCCCCAGCGTGATTCGACGCGACCGTGAGTCTGTGGCTGCCCGGGCCGCAACGCCACCCAGGTGCCCTTCGAGTAGGGATCGCCGATCCAGTCGTGGCCGTAGATCTCCTCGACGGTGGCGTCCAGTTTCAATTCGTCGAGCCCGGCCTGCAGCAGATCGGCTCGGTCGACGGCCAGGTGCGGCGCCAGGCCGAAGGAGGCCATGATGGCGCGCTCGCCGCCCGCTTCGGTGACCGTGCCCTTCCACGTGGCTTCGATCACCCCGGGCCAACCCATCGCGAACACGTGGTGCAGCCCGGCCAGCTTGGACCAGACCTTGACGCACCGGCCGGTGTGTCCCTCGCTGACCAACTGCGCCAGGGTGGGTGGAAGTCCCGGGGTGAATGCGATATCGCCCAGGGTGTTCAGCGGCGCGGCCAGGATGACCTGGCGGGCCGAGTAGCGCGCGCCGGCGGCGGTGACCACCTCCACGCCGTCGGATGATTGCGTCACCGAGGTGACCGGTTCGCTGAGCCGGATGCCCTCGGCGATCTCAGCGGCAACACGCTCGGCGAGGCCGCCGCTGCCGATGTCGACCCGGGCCAGGGAGGCGAAGAAGGAGTAGTCGGGGTTGTGGTCGAAGCCCGCGATCTCGCGCAGGTAGACCAGGGCCGAGAATTCCTCGGGCAGGGCTCCGGTCAGGGTGTAGGACTGGGCGCGAAGAAGATCGGCGATGGCCGGCGGGGCGTCGAGCTTGGCCAGGTACTCGCTGAACGGGATGTCGAGGTGGGCGGTGTTGTCCTGGGTGAAACCCTCGGCGAACACCACCGGAGCGATGTCGGCCCGCAGCCGGTTCAACACCTCCTCCAACTCGTTCATGTCGATCAGGCCGTCGGGTTCGTCGCCGTCGGCGTGCCGGCCATCGAGGTACCAGCGGCTGGCACCGCCCTTGTCCGCCTCGACGAACTGTGCGCCGTAACGGGCCACCTCGGCCGCCATGAAGTGGTGCCGCGCCGGGTCGAACCACTCGGCACCGAGGTCGATCACGACGTCGGTTCCGGGGAACGTGCCCGAGTAGGTGCGCCCGCCTGCGCGGTCCCGCGCTTCGAGGACGACCACGTCGCGACCCGCTTCGATCAGATCGCGGGCAGCCACCAGCCCGGCGAAGCCCGCTCCGATGACGACGACATCCCAGACCCCGGCTGAGTTCATGGCTCGGATTCTTCCACGACGCTGCCATTCCGGGGCCCGATGGTCAGGGCCGGGCAGTTAGGGTGTCACGAGCATCGGGTAGGCCCAATCCTAGGAAGCACGTGCACAGGTCATGACGAACACCGATACGACAGGTTCCACCGGCACGACAGTTGGCGTCGTCGTCGAGTCGGAGCCCGATGAACGCCGGGTGGCGCTGGTTCCCAAAGCGGTCTCGACGCTGGTGAACTCCGGCGTCGCCGTGGTCGTGGAATCCGGCGCCGGTGACGCGGCACTGCTGCCCGATGATCTCTACACCGCCGCAGGTGCGGTGATCGGCGACGCCTGGGGGTGCGACGTGGTGGTGAAGGTCGCCCCGCCGACGGCGGCCGAGGTGGCGCGGCTGCGTTCGGGGCAGACCCTGGTCGGTTTCCTAGCGCCACGCAACGCCGACAATCAGATTGACGCGCTCAGGACCGCCGGTGTGCAGGCGTTCGCGGTCGAGGCGATCCCGCGGATCTCCCGCGCGCAGGTGATGGATGCGCTGTCCTCCCAGGCCAACGTCGCCGGCTACAAGGCTGTGGTGTTGGCCGCGAGTCTGTCGACCCGGTTCTTCCCGATGTTGACCACCGCCGCCGGCACCGTCAAGCCCGCCACGGTGCTGGTACTCGGCGTCGGGGTGGCCGGACTGCAGGCGCTGGCCACCGCCAAGCGGTTGGGCGCGCGAACCACCGGCTACGACGTGCGACCCGAGGTGTCCGATCAGGTGCGCTCAGTCGGCGCGCAATGGCTGGATCTCGGAATCGATGCCGCGGGCGAGGGCGGCTACGCGCGCGAACTCACCGAGGATGAGCGGGCCGCCCAGCAGACGAAGCTCGAGCAGGCCATTGGCGGCTTCGACGTGGTGATCACCACCGCGCTGGTGCCCGGCCGCCCCGCGCCGCGGCTGGTGACCGCTGCCGCGGTAGCGGGCATGAAGCCCGGCAGTGTGGTGGTGGACATGGCGGGCGAGACCGGTGGTAACTGCGAACTCACCGAACCGGGACAGACCGTGGTGAAGCACGGCGTGACGATCGCCTCGCCGCTGAACCTGCCGGCCACCATGCCCGAGCATGCCAGCGAGTTGTACGCCAAGAACCTCACCTCGCTGCTGGAACTGTTGATCACAGACGGCGTTCTCGCGCCGGACTTCTCCGACGAGGTCGTTTCGGCCTCGTGCGTCACCCGCGATCGAGAGGCCTCCTGATGTACACCCAACTGCTGTCAAACCTCGCGATTCTGGTGCTGGCCGGTTTCGTCGGGTTCGCGGTGATCTCCAAGGTGCCCAACACGCTGCACACCCCGCTGATGTCGGGCACCAACGCCATCCACGGCATCGTGGTGCTCGGGGCGTTGCTGGTGCTCGGCGCTTTACCGGCCGACGCCCACTGGGGCGTGCGGATCATCTGTTTCGTCGCCCTGGTTTTCGGCACGCTGAACGTCATCGGTGGATTCCTGGTGACCGACCGCATGCTGAGCATGTTCAAGGGCCGGGCGAAGAAACCGGCGGTGTCGGCTGTGTCGGCTGAGGCGAAGGTCGACGTCAAATGAACTATCTCGTCGACGTCCTCTACATCGTCGCCTTCGGGCTCTTCATCCTCGGCCTGTCCGGGTTGACGGGACCCAAGACCGCGGTGCGCGGTAACTGGATCGCCGCCGCCGGCATGGGTATCGCCGTGCTCGCCACACTGATCAAGGTTCGCGACACCGCCGCGATCAACTGGATCCTGATCATCGCCGGCCTGGCACTGGGCGTGATCCTGGGTGTGCCGCCGGCCAAGAAGACCAAGATGACGGCGATGCCGCAGTTGGTCGCCCTCTTCAACGGCGTCGGCGGCGGAACGGTTGCGCTGATCGCCTGGGCGGAATTCATTGAGACCAAGGGCTTCTCGGAATTCAAACCAGAGCAGACACCCACCGTGGCACTGGTCGTCGGTTCGCTGTTCGCGGCGATCATCGGCTCGGTGTCGTTCTGGGGCTCACTGGTCGCCTTCGCGAAGTTGCAGGAGTCGATCCCGAAGAACGTCGAGAAGAAACTGGTGTCCAGCGCCAAGCTGTTCCAGGCGTCCAACATCGTGCTCTTGATCGCCGCCATCGGCGCGGCGGTGTATATCGGCGTGCGCGCGCATCCCGGCGAGGGCAGTGCGCAGTGGTGGATCGTGCTGGTTCTGGTGCTGGCCGCACTGATGGGGTTGTTCGTGGTGTTTCCCATCGGTGGCGCCGACATGCCGGTGGTCATCTCCCTGCTCAACGCGATGACCGGTTTATCCGCCGCCGCGGCTGGTTTGGCGCTCAACAACACCGCGATGATCGTCGCCGGCATGATCGTCGGTGCGTCGGGTTCGATTCTGACCAATCTGATGGCCGTTGCGATGAACCGGTCCATCCCGGCGATCGTGTTCGGTTCCTTCGGCGGCACCGACGCAGTGGGTGGTCCGGCCGGCGGGGACCAGGGCCCGGTCAAGGCCACCTCGGCCGCCGACGCCGCCATCCAGATGGCGTACGCCAACCAGGTGATCGTGGTGCCGGGCTATGGCCTGGCCGTCGCGCAGGCCCAGCACACCGTCAAGGAGATGGCCGACCTGCTCGAAGCCAAGGGCGTTGAGGTCAAGTTCGCCATCCATCCGGTCGCCGGCCGGATGCCCGGCCATATGAACGTGCTCCTCGCTGAAGCTGATGTCGAGTACGGCGCGATGAAAGAGATGGACGACATCAACGGCGAATTCGGGCGCACCGATGTGACGTTGGTGATCGGGGCCAACGACGTCACCAACCCGGCCGCTCGCAACGACTCGTCGAGTCCGATCTTCGGCATGCCGATCCTCAACGTCGACCAGTCCCGGTCGGTGATCGTGCTCAAGCGTTCGATGTCGTCGGGCTACGCCGGTATTGAGAACCCACTGTTCTTCTTGGACCAGACTTCGATGTTGTTCGGTGATGCCAAGAAGTCGGTGTCCGAGGTCATCGAGGCACTCAAAGATCTGTAGCGCTCATCAGCACCGTCTGCAGAGCGGCGCGGAACTCCTCGGTCAGTGGTTCCGGACCGTTCTCGCCGAGTGCGACCAGAACCGTGTCGCACACACCGATGCAGGTGCCGTCGATGAACAGTGCGGTCGACGCCACGTAGGAGGTCCTGCCGATCCGGCCCACGCCGGCCCCGGTCGCAATGGTCGCCGGCCAGTGCGCCTCGGCGAGGAAGTGCACGGCGTTTTGCGACGTGACCAGTCGGATCCGGCGCCGTCCGACGTCATAGGCATTCGGCAGCAGTCCCCGGTTCATGGTCGCGCGCGCGTTTTCGTGCAGTGACTCCAACGCCAGGTTGTTCAGGTGGCCGTTGGCGTCCATGTCGCCGTAGCGGGCGGCGATCTCGTCGATGACCGGATAGGAATCCAGCCGCAGTCGCCAGGGATGCGGACGGGGGGCGGTGTGAGTCGGGTCGGTCACAAGGTCGCTCAGCCTAGCAACTCGATACAATCGACCGTGGATTTCGACAGGCAGTCCGGCATCGACCCCGAACGACTGCGGGTGACGCTCGACGTTCTGGCCGAGTTGGATCGTCTCGACGAGTCTCATCCGGACTTCGTCGCCGTCCGCCGGGCGACGGGGCGCATGTTCAAGGCGGTGAAGAAATCCCGCCGGGATTCCAAGCGGTTGCAGATCGCCGAAGCCGACCGCGCGGTGGTCGCTGCGACCGCGACGGGCGCGCCGGATCGCATCGATGACGAAACCCGCGGCGTCCCCCTCGCGGCGTCATCGGCCACCGCCAGTGCCGGCACGCTGCTGCGCTCGCGGGCCTGCTATATCTGCAAGCAGCACTACACCCGGGTCGACGCGTTCTATCACCAGCTGTGTCCGGAGTGCGCGGCCTTCAGCCATGCCAAGCGGGAGGCGCGCACCGATCTCAGTGGCAAGCGCGCCCTTCTCACCGGTGGCCGCGCCAAGATCGGCATGTACATCGCACTTCGGCTGCTCCGGGATGGTGCGCACACGATGATCACCACCAGGTTCCCCCGCGATGCCGTGCGCCGTTTCGCTCAACTCGACGATTCACCGGATTGGTTGCATCGCCTCCGCATCGTTGGCAT
>Ga0315271_10002084_pt1 | contig 12436 bp, 13 predicted proteins | sample C3_top_MG_FD_204664 | JGI IMG/M metagenome (GOLD analysis project Ga0315271, IMG submission 204664) | Sediment microbial communities from Yellowstone Lake, YNP, Wyoming, USA - C3_top | ecosystem: Environmental > Aquatic > Freshwater > Lake > Sediment | place: USA: Wyoming | collected 2017-08-01
TCTCGAAAATTAAAGTAATTCTCTGTGAAATTCTTTGGCAAGCTAACTCAGAGGTATGGACTTCACTCACTTTACTAGACGATTATGTACTTCCTAGATGTAACGTTTCAAACACCATCGAGTTCATCTGATTAAGATAGATACGCTGACGATTTTCTGGCAGTCTGCCAAACAGCAGAAATGAAAAACGGCCCACATCTCTATGAGCCGTTAAATATCTGGTAGGGGAACGGGGGGTCGAACCCCGGACAAACGGATTAAGCTTAATGCCTGGCATCGAGCCAATACCAGTCAGTCATTTTCCGAATTCTTCAAGGTGCAGGCCGATCATCTGCAGCTTTCAATACGTCCAGCATCTCGCGATGTATCAGACCGTTGCTAGCAACAATCAGTAAGGTATTCAGAATATCATCGCCACCGTCAAAGTCGGTAACTGTACCACCCGCCTCACGTACCAGTACAATGCCCGCCACAATGTCGTGGGGCTTGACTTTCATTTCCCAGTAACCGTCCAGTTGGCCTGTCGCCGTGAAGCAGAGATTGAGTGCTGATGAGCCGATACGGCGCGTTGCTTGGGCGTTGTGCTGGAAGCCAAGGAAGTTTTTGATGTTGCTGTCGCTAGTATGGGTATCGTAAGAGAATCCTGTGATTAGTAGGGCGTGCTTCAGTACTGGCGTAATCGATACACGGATTGGCATGTCGTTGCGAGTGGCACCGTGACCTTGCGCGGCGGCGAACATCTCGTCGGTTGCTGGGTTGTACACAACTCCTACGGACGGCACGCCGTCGATCAACAGGCCCAGCGATACGCAGAACATTGGAAAGCCATGGGCGAAGTTTACTGTGCCATCAAGAGGATCGATCTGCCAAGTGTAATTTTTAAAGCTGGATTGGGGATTCTGGATTTGATAGATGCCCCCTTCTTCACCGATGATATGGTGTGTAGGGAAGCGCTGACGTAATTCTCTGACGATAAACTTTTCGCTGCGTATGTCGTACTCGGTCACTGGGTCGATATCACTCGATTTAAACTGCAGTGCCCTACCACGATGGTTTGCCAAGGCGGCAAGCCCCTCGCTCAAAACGGAGCCAGCGCCACGGGCGATGTTGACTGCAGCGTCCAGAATGGCAGTAAGCGAAGACTCAGAAGGCTTCGCTGATGATTCTTTCATGAGTATTGTCATGCAGGAAACTCCAGTGCAGACAAAAAATATTTCATCGAAATCAGCTTATATAATAAGCATGTAGTCTAGTCGTCTGTCGTGAATGCTTCAACATGGGAATAGTCAATTTGAAGCTGTGCTAATACTGGTTAAGGTCTCAAAATGGGTGGATATGAGGCATTACCGCATGGCGTAAAAAGAAAAACGGCCCCCATTTCTGGCAGCCGCTAAATATCTGGTAGGGAAACGGGGGTTCGAACCCCTGACAAACGGATTAAGAGGCTGTCAACCATTGAGAAGCGGGCTTACACCTAAAAATGTGCAGCAAGCTAACCAATTCGATGTTCTTGATAGTTGTAAGGTTCAGGAAAGGTTCGCAGCGTAATGTGGCAACCACGGTAAACCACAAGCTGATTTGTGGAGCCTTATATCACTTTATAAAAGGTAATGAAATGAACAAGATTATTGCTGCTCTGATTGCTGGTCTCTTCGCTGTTTCAGTTAGCGCTTTTGCTGCTGATGCTGCTGCTCCTAAGGCTGATGCTAAGCCAGCTGCTGCTGCTCCTAAGGCCGATGCTGCCAAGCCTTCTGATAAGGCTTCTCCGGTTGCCGATGCAGCCACCTCCAAGGAAAAGCCTGCTGCTCCGGCTCCTAAGAAGGCTCACAAGAAGGCTCACAAGGCTGAGCCTAAGAAAGATGACATGAAGAAAGACGACATGAAGAAGGACGACTCAGCCAAGTAATTTTGATTGGGTTTCTTCTGAAAGAGGGCAGTGTTTCGGCACTGCCTTTTTTATTGGCCCCTAGTAGTCGAATCGAGCACTAAAGAAGAGAAGGAAAAGGATAAGTGGGAGTGACTGACATCTTTAACAATATGTGAGAGTGCAATGCATAAAGCTATTTTGATGTTGCTACTGGCTTTGCTGAGCAATAGTGCGATGGCAGAGTGGGTAAAAATTGATGAGAATGAAACAACATCCGTCTACGTCGATCCTGCCACTATTGACCAGGATGGCAACAATGTGAAAATGTTTCGACTTTTTGACTTCAATACAGCCGAACTTCTCGATGGTGTTAAGTCATATTTGTCATCAATCGGACAAGACGAATATGACTGCAAAGAACAGCAATGGCGAAGGCTTTCCCTCTCGGTATTCTCAGAGAATATGGGCGAAGGGGAGGCAATTTATAATGACTATGAGGTTAGCAACTGGAAGCCGGTCTCGCCTAGTATAATAAGCAAAACTCTGTGGAAATACGCCTGCGGAAAGCCATAAAACTAATTTTTGGGTTGATTGATTTAGTTTGCTTCCATATAGACTTACATTTTCACTTGTGAGCAGAAATGAAAACGGCCCACATCTCTATGAGCCGTTAAATATCTGGTAGGGGAACGGGGGTTCGAATCCCGGATAAACGGATTAAGAGGCCGCTGGTGTGCTCGACAGACTTCAAGGCCATTGCCAAATTCCATCGAGACAACGGTAAGGCTTGTCGCTGTCTTTCATGGAATTATTGTTCCATAATTTAACATCTAGAGCTTAAACGGGATGAACCATGAATCCGCCAACATTGATGCTGAAGTCAGATTCACAGCTCAAAATACAAATTGCCATCGCCATAATACTTGCAGCAACTTTGTCCAGTGCAGCACAGGCCGACACTTATACAAAGCGTTCGAGCAGCCCCGCCACATATCCGAGAGTCCAATATGACGGATCAAGCGCATTACAGAAAAGCTTTAATTTCCCTGCATCTAAAGGCCAGTTGAAGAAAAATGGAGAGTGGGTAGTTGAGGGCAGTCTCGTACATAAGGGACTGCTATGCGCTGATTATGAGGTTGGCGTGCGTTTTGGCATCGCAAAGGAAGGCTGTACCGAGGTCGAATGGATCTCCACCGATCAATATGCAACATCGCAATCCTTGTGCAATAACGCAAAGATGCCCTATCGAGCGGTTATGCAAGAACCTGAACTTGAGGCAAGTTTCGACAAAATAACTTGCGCTGAACGAATAATCCGTTGCACTGGAACCTGCAAATAAATTATCAAGGGCTTCCTGCAGGGAAGTGTCCAGCTATTTCGGCGTTAGCTGGAAAATTCTGTTTTAGCTCTAAAACTCTAAAAGAACGAATGTCGACTGAGGGTCGATTTAAGAAGTCGGCGTATAGCCAAAAGGGAAAACGGCCCACATCGCTGTGAGCCGTTAAATATATGGTAGGGGAACGGGGGGTCGAACCCCGGACAAACGGATTAAGAGTCCGCTGCTCTACCAACTGAGCTATTCCCCCGTCAATTCATTGTCTGTAATTAATTGCTTGGGGCACGGATTATCGCGATTATCACTGGCAGTGTCAACCCTGAACGGCGCTGTGTAAGTGAGCTGGCGCGGTGGTAACATAGTGAAAAAATTGCCAGCAACCCTGAGAAAATCATGACCGTACACACCATCGCCACCCAGCCATTCAATGACCAGAAACCAGGCACCTCCGGTTTGCGCAAACGCGTGCCGGTATTTCAACAACCGCACTATCTGGAAAATTTCGTGCAGGCTATCTTTGACACCATTGGCGCACCACCGGGCGCAACGCTGACCCTGGGCGGAGATGGGCGCTACTATAACCGCGAAGCGATCCAGATCATTTTGAAAATGGCCGCAGCCAACGGTTTTGGCTGCGTGCTGGTGGGACTGGGCGGCATACTTTCCACGCCGGCGGCTTCCTGCATCATCCGCAAATATCAGACCTATGGCGGCATTATCCTTTCCGCCAGCCATAACCCCGGCGGGCCGGATGGCGATTTCGGCATCAAGTACAACACCGCCAATGGCGGCCCGGCACCGGAAAAAGTAACCGAAGCGATCTTCGCCAACAGCAAGAAAATTAGCCAATACCGTATTCTGCAAGCGCCAGATGCCGAGTTGGATGCAATCGGTGAATCCGATATCGGCGACATGCAGGTGCAGGTGATAGACCCGGTGGCTGATTATGCGGACCTGATGGCATCGCTGTTTGATTTCAACGCGATTCGCGGGTTGCTGAATAGTGGCTTTCGCATGAAGTTCGACGCCATGCATGCGGTTAACGGGCCTTATGCCAAAGAGATATTCCTCAATCGGCTTGGTGCTGCGGCGGATAGCGTGATGAATGTGGTGCCACTGGAAGATTTTGGCGGTGGCCACCCCGACCCCAACCTGACCTATGCACATGAGTTGGTAGAGATATTGTACGGAGACGATGCGCCGGATTTCGGTGCCGCCTCAGACGGTGATGGCGACCGCAACATGATTCTGGGCAAGCACTTTTTTGTGACACCTTCCGACAGCCTGGCGGTGATTGCCGCGAATGCAAAACTGGCGCCGGGCTATGCAAAGGGCGTGGCCGGTATCGCGCGCTCCATGCCGACCAGTGCGGCGGCGGATCGCGTGGCGGCTGCGCTGGGAATCCCCTGTTTTGAAACTCCTACCGGCTGGAAATTTTTTGGCAACCTGATGGACGCAGGCAAGGTCACACTGTGCGGTGAGGAGAGCTTTGGCACCGGCTCTGACCATGTGCGCGAGAAGGACGGCCTGTGGGCGGTGCTGTTCTGGCTCAATATTCTGGCGCTAAAGAGGCAATCGGTAGAACAAATCATGATGGCGCATTGGGCGCAGTTTGGCCGCAATGTTTATTCGCGCCATGATTACGAAGCACTGCCCAGCGAAGCAGCCAATGGCGTCATGCAGCATTTGCATGCCAGCTTCAATCAATTAACCGGCGCGCAGTTTGGCCGTTACACGATTAAAACTTGCGATGATTTCAGCTATACCGACCCCATCGATGGCAGCGTGAGCACCGGGCAGGGCATACGTATCCTGTTCAGCGACGGTTCGCGTATTGTGTTCCGCCTGTCGGGCACCGGCACCGAGGGTGCTACCTTGCGTATCTACCTGGAAGCGTTCGAGCCGGATGTGAGCCGGCATCATCTGGACGCGCAGGTGGCACTGGCCGAACTGATCAAGATTGCGCTGCAGATTTGCGAACTGAAAGCCCGTACCGGGCGAGACACCCCAACCGTGATTACCTGAGCCAGTTTTTTTTGGGTGAAAAAAAGGCCAGCAATGCTGGCCTAATTTTTTGACATCAAGTTATTTGTTGCCAGTTATTTTAGCTAGCCATTCTTGTGCGTCGACCATGCCATCGCCCTTTTTGTCCATCTGAGCGTAGATAGTTTCCTGGAACGCGAGGAACTCGTCCTTCGACACCTTATGGTCGCCGTTGGCATCCATTGCACCCATCATCTTCATGTTTCGGAGTTGGGTGGCGTAGCCGCCGGTGGCGATGCTGATTTCCTTTTTGCCATTGGTGCCGACCCACTCTGTTACATCAAGGTAGCCGTCCTTGTTGACATCCAGCATTTCAAACAGCGTGCCGTTATAGTCCTTGAATTCGGCAGCTGATACCATGTGATCACCATTGGCATCAACCATCTTCATCATACCCATGGTGTGAATTTCCTTATTATAACCGCCGGTAGCAACCATTGCATCCGCAGACGCAGAGGCGGAAAAAAAGGCTGAGGACAACAATACTCCGGTAACAAGCGCCATACTCTTAAATTGAACAGTCATAATCATCTCCTTATTAATATAAAAAATTCAACAACAAAATCACGTCCAGCAATCCTTAGTCAGACTAATGAGTTGTTACTTACATTTTGTTCTAAATTAACTAGAGATTGTTGATTGCGTGCTTATCATATCCTTACATATAATTCTGGTAAATAGATACAGTATTTATTGCGCAACAGATTCAGGTTGGAGTAGGGTAAATTCAAGCATCTGTATGGTGCAAATTGTGTATGCTAATTTTTTATTCTTCAATCTGTTTGATGGTCATCTTGCCTTGATACAGCCGCACGTCCATGCGGCCCAGGAACGACATGCCGAGCAGCACATCGCCACCCAGGCCGGGGGCGATGGTGGCTGCCACATCTTTTGCTTCAACGCCGCCCAGTTTGACTGATCCAAGTCGCGTCATATAAGCAACGCTATCGCCATTGGCAGTAATGGTGCGAATCGCCGAGTGGCTTTCCAAGCCTAGTTTATTTGCCACTCTTTGTGAAATGGCCACGCCGGTCGCGCCAGTATCTACCAGCACATCAACCTTGGTGCCGTTAATGATCGCCTCTGCACGGTAATGGCCATCCGGGCCGCGCTGTAAAGTCACCGTTTTCTCTTCACCCAGTACCGCTACTTTGTTGGGATTCAGCATGCCATCCACCAGATAGTAAATTCCGCCGGCCAGCACCAGCCAGATGACAACGACGACCAGGGTATTTTTTGACATCAGGCGCGCTTAAAACGGCAAGCTGACTTGTGGCGCGGCGGCCAGAATCAGCTGCTGGAACTGCGCCTGGATGCGCCGGAGTGCCGCTTCGCTATTGGCCTCGAAGCGCAGCACGATCACCGGTAGCGACCCCGGTTGCGGCTCATGGTTGACCTAATCAGAGCTTCCTTATAGATATTCGTCGATCCAGGCTTGCTGGATCGCTTCCAGCACCTTTTCGCCGCCGCGCTGGTGGTCATCGTCGAAGTCTTCCAGGCCCACCACGTAATTATGCAAGTCGACAAAGCGGATGGTAGCCGGATCCACATCTTCGTATTTGTCGCATAATGCTTCGGCGATTTCTTGTATGTCAGTCCATTTCATTGGGGTTTCCTCACTCCGGGTTTAATGCCAGCCGTCGACTACGATACGCAGATTATAACGTGAAAGTGATAGCGCGAAATCTAATGCGGTTCTGCATATGCCTGAACATGTTAAAATTCTGCTATTTACCTAGTCCCGGAAACTTGACCATGTTTAGCGCAGCAAAAACTCTTAGCGTTGTTGATCCTGATTTGTGGAAATATGTGGAGGGCGAACGTCATCGTCAGGAACAGCACATCGAGCTGATCGCCTCGGAAAACTACACCAGTCCCGCAGTGATGCAGGCGCAAGGCTCGCAGCTTACCAACAAATATGCCGAGGGCTATCCGGGCAAACGCTTCTATGGCGGCTGTGAGTATGTTGACCAGGTTGAGCAGATCGCCATAGATCGCCTGAAACAATTGTTTGGTGCGGAATACGCCAACGTGCAGCCGCATTCCGGCTCGCAGGCCAACCAAGCGGTGTATTTCTCCATACTCAAGCCAGGCGATACCGTGATGGGCATGAACCTCGGCCATGGCGGCCACCTCACGCACGGCTCGCCAGCCAACCTGTCCGGCAAGCTGTTCAACATCGTGGCTTATGGTTTGAACGAAAGAGAAGAAATCGACTACGATGAAATGGAACGTATCGCGCTGGAATGCAAGCCCAAGCTGCTGATAGGCGGGGCGAGTGCGTACGCATTGCGTTTCGACTGGGCACGCATGGCGGAGATTGCCAAAAAGGTCGGTGCCTATTTCATGGTGGATATGGCGCATTATTCCGGCTTGATTGCTGCGGGCGTATACCCGAACCCGGTGCCGCACGCCGACTTCGTCACCTCCACCACCCACAAGACGCTACGCGGGCCGCGCGGAGGCATCATCCTGGCCAAAGCAGAATTTGAAAAATCCATCAATTCCAATGTATTTCCGTCGCTACAAGGCGGTCCGCTGGTGCACGTGATTGCCGCTAAAGCGGTTGCATTCCTGGAAGCCTTGCAGCCTGAATTCAAAACCTATCAAGCACAAGTACTGAAAAATGCCAATGTGCTGGCAGAGACCCTGGCTGCGCGCGGCGTACGCATTATCTCTGGACGTACCGAGTCGCATATGTTTCTGGTGGATCTGCGGCCCAAGGGCTTGACCGGCAAGCTGGCCGATGTGTTGCTGGGCGAGGCGCACATCACCGTCAACAAGAATGCTATTCCGAATGATCCGGAAAGCCCGTTCGTCACCTCTGGTATCCGTATCGGCTCACCGGCGATTACCACGCGCGGCTTCAAGGAAGAAGAAGCCATGCAGGTGGCGCACCTGATTGCGGATATTCTGGATAATCCTAACAACGCTGCCGTCACTGCTACAACCAAGGAAAAAGTGCACGCGCTGACCAGCCGATTTCCTGTATATGGTGCCTAAGCTGTGAAATGTCCGTTCTGTGGCGCCGACGATACACAGGTCATTGACTCGCGGGTCAATGACGAAGGCGACAGCATCCGCCGCCGCCGACGTTGTGCGCAGTGTGACAAGCGCTTTACCACTTATGAAACCGCCGAGCTGCATTTACCGCAAGTGGTCAAGCAGAATGGCACGCGCGAAGAATTCAACTCGGAAAAACTGCGCCTTTCTTTCACCCGCGCCCTGCACAAGCGGCCGGTGCCAACCGAATATGTGGATCGCGCCATTGACCATATCATCCAGAAAATACTCGGCCAGGGTGAACGTGAAGTGGCGGCGCGCGATCTGGGCGAAATCGTGATGCAGGAACTGCGCCTGATGGACAAGGTGGCCTACATACGCTTTGCCTCGGTGTATCGCAGTTTTCAGGATGTGGATGATTTTCATGACGTGATTCGTGATCTGGATAATCCCCATCGCCACACCAGCGACAAGCCCGAAGAATCCTGAATCAACTAAGGAGCCTCTGATTAAGTCCGTCAAGCCATGACTGAAACTCCTGACGACTATTCATTCATGACCTTGGCGCTACGTCTGGCGGAGCGTGGGCTTTACACCAGCATGCCGAATCCGCGTGTGGGTTGCGTGCTGGTAAAACATGGAAAAATCATCGGCGAAGGCTGGCACGAGCGTGCTGGCGAGCCGCACGCCGAAGTGCTGGCCTTACGTCAGGCCGGTGAAAATGCACGTGGCGCCGATGTGTATGTCACGCTGGAGCCATGCAGCCATCACGGCCACACACCACCTTGTGCAGAAGCGCTGATTGCTGCCGGAGTGGCGCGCGTGGTGGCAGCCATGCCAGACCCCAACCCCAAAGTTGCAGGCAGCGGCCTGGCCATGCTCAAGGCGCAAGGCATAGAAGTGACATCGGGACTGATGGAAATCCAGGCGCGCGAACTCAACCCGGGCTTTATCTCGCGCATGACCCGCAACCGCCCTCTGCTACGCAGCAAAATCGCCGCCAGCCTGGATGGCCGTACTGCGCTGGCTAATGGCGTGAGCCAGTGGATCAGTGGTGAAGCAGCACGGCAGGACGTGCAGCACTGGCGCGCGCGTTGCTGCGCCATCATGACCGGTGTCGGTACCGTGCTGGCGGATGATCCGCAGATGACGGTACGCGCGTTCGACATTGGCCGCCAGCCTCTGCGCGTGGTGGTGGATAGCCGGCTGCGCATCTCGCCGCGGGCCAGGATATTGCAGGATGGCAATGCGCTGGTTGCCTATGCCGTTGATCCGGACAACAAGCTGGCACAGTTGCAGGCATCGGGGACTGAAGTCGTCATGCTGCCCGACAACGATGGGCGAGTATGCCTGCAAAGCCTCATGCAGGAGCTTGCAAGGCGTGAAATTAACGAAGTCATGGTGGAGGCTGGTAACGGTCTTAATGGCGTGCTATTGCAGCATGGCTGGATAGACGAACTACTGATGTATTACGCCCCGATATTGATGGGCAACGCAGCCAAAGGCATGTTTGCCATGCCTGCATTGACTGAAATGAGTCAGCGCAGCGAGCTTGAGATCTTCGACCTGCGGCAGGTGGGCAAGGATATCCGTATGCGTGCCCGAATCAAAGGTGGCGGATGATCTTTATCGATACCCACTGCCATCTTGATGCTGCTGAGTTTGATACGGATCGCGACGCGGTTGTGTGTTCTGCTTATGCCAGCGGTGTGAGCGGAATTATTGTGCCAGCAGTGGAGCGCGCCAATTTTGCTACAGTGTGCCAGTTGGCCGCACAGTATGCCTACTGTGTGCCGGCTTTGGGCATACATCCAATGTATGTGGATAACGCGCAGCCGCAGGATTTGGAGTTGTTGGCAGAACTAATCGAGCAACAGCAGCCGGTTGCGGTAGGCGAAATCGGCCTGGATTTTTTTGTGCAAAGCTTTAACCGCGAGCGGCAGGAATATTATTTCAGCGAGCAGTTGAAGCTCGCACGCTGTTTCGATATGCCGGTAATTCTGCATGTGCGCCGTGCGATCGACGACATTCTCAAGCATCTACGCCGCATAGTTGTAAAAGGCGGCATCGCCCACGCCTTCAACGGTAGCCGCCAGCAGGCGGATGAATTTATCAAGCTCGGGTTCAAGCTCGGTTTCGGCGGCGCGATGACCTACAGCCGGGCGCTGAAAATACGCCAGTTGGCCGCCTCGCTGCCCTTACAAGCCATTGTGCTGGAGACTGACGCGCCGGATATTGCACCAGAATGGGTAGGTTCAGGTGGCAGAAATAGCCCGGATCAGCTGGTAAAAATCGCGCAGGTTTTAGCTGATTTACGTGGCCTGAAACTGGCTGAAGTGGCCGAAATTACTACACAAAACGCGCTTGCGGTGATGCCAAAAATAGCTCAGTTATGCACACCACTTCAAGTGCAACATTAAGAATAGTAAAAAAACCATACAAATCCAATGACATATAATAAACCATTGATTTGTATTAGAAAATACATAAGATTAAATTTTAGGCGATTTAAAAAATTCCTTGTGGTGGCTAGAGTTACATTTTTAAGTCACAGATGTTCACAGAATTATCCACAGATATTGTGGATAGGCGTATTAAGTATTTAAGGATAGAACATGAAGGTGAACGGAGAGCATTTCAAAACTATCTGGGCTGACCCGCGCCTCAAGAGTGTGCATATTATTGACCAGACCTTGTTGCCGCACCGCTTTGAATCGCTGCAAATACACAGTGTAGAAGCCATGGAACTCGCCATCAAAACCATGCAGGTACGTGGCGCACCGCTGATAGGCGCGGCGGCGGCGTATGGCGTGGCGCTGGCCATGCTGCATGACGACAGCGATGCTGGCCTTGCTGTGGCCTGTAGCGACTTGCTTGCAACCCGTCCCACCGGGGTGAATCTGCAATGGGCATTGCAGCGCATGCATAATCATCTAATTGCCATAGAGCCCCGCCGGCGAAACATTAACGCATGGAAAGAAGCGGCAAAAATTTGTGACGAAGATGTGAAACTGAATCGGGCGATAGCTCAGCATGGGCTCAAGCTAATACAGCGGCTGGCTGGCAAGCATGATCGACCAATAAATATACTGACCCACTGCAATGCGGGCTGGCTGGCGACTGTAGATTGGGGCACCGCGCTGGCGCCGATCTATGCGGCGCACGATGCGGGCATTGCCGTGCATGTGTGGGTGGATGAAACCCGCCCGCGTAACCAGGGCGCCAGCCTCACCGCCTGGGAGCTAGGCATGCACGGCGTGCCACATACCGTGATCAGTGATAGTGCGGGCGGCCACCTGATGCAACACGGGCAGGTGGATATGGTGATCGTCGGTGCCGACCGGGTGGCCAGAACCGGTGATCTATGCAACAAGATAGGCACCTACCTCAAGGCGCTGGCGGCGTTTGATAACCGCATCCCGTTTTATGCGGCGGTGCCGTCTCCCTCCATAGACTGGACGATAGAGGACGGTCTTAGTGAGATTGCAATCGAACAGCGTAGCGCCGATGAAGTGGCGCGTATCAGTGGAAAATTGGCTGACGGCAGTATTGCTACTGTCCAGTTATTGCCTGCGGGCAGCCCGGCCGCCAATCCGGCATTTGATGTAACACCGGCGCGACTGGTGACCGGCATCATTACTAATCAAGGCGTCTGTGCGCCTGACCAGTTGACCAGCCTTTTTACCGAGAAAACATGAGGGGCAAAGATGATGCAAGCACAACGTGAACAACTGCTTCAAATCACGCGCAGGCTGTCCGAACTGAACCTCAACCGTGGCACCTCGGGCAATGTGAGCGTGCGTGCTGGCGAAGGCTTGCTGATCACACCTTCGGGCGTGATGGTTGATGCCATGACCCCGCACGACATGGTGTGGATGGATTTTGACGGTAAAACTCAGGGCGAGCGCCAGCCTTCCAGCGAATGGCGCTTTCATCGCGATATTTTGCAGGCACGCGCAGATGTTGGCGCGGTGATCCACACCCATTCCATGTTCGCCACCACGTTGGCCTGCTTGCGCCGTGATATTCCACCGTTTCACTACATGATCGCCTTGGTGGGTGGTGCCAACATCCGTTGCGCGCCTTATGCGCTGTTCGGCTCGCAGGCCCTGTCCGATGGCGCGCTGCAGGCGTTGCATGAGCGTAAGGCCTGCCTGCTGGCCAATCATGGCATGATTGCCCTAGGC
>Ga0315271_10002085_pt1 | contig 12434 bp, 10 predicted proteins | sample C3_top_MG_FD_204664 | JGI IMG/M metagenome (GOLD analysis project Ga0315271, IMG submission 204664) | Sediment microbial communities from Yellowstone Lake, YNP, Wyoming, USA - C3_top | ecosystem: Environmental > Aquatic > Freshwater > Lake > Sediment | place: USA: Wyoming | collected 2017-08-01
TGGCGGGCTTCTTCCCGCCCACCTCTGGCACGATCCGGCTCGACGGCGCGCTGGTCGGGGGATTGCCGCCCGAGGCCATCGCGGCCCGGGGCGTGGCCCGGACCTTCCAGATCGTTCGCATCTTTCGATCCATGACGGTGCTGGAGAACGTCATGGTGGGCGCCATGCTGCACCACCGCGCCGTGCCGATCGCGGCGACCATCGCCCTCGACACCTTGCGCTTCACCGGGCTGGAGCGGCGCGCCCACGATCCGGCCGGACAGCTCACCGTGGCCGAGCAGAAGCGGCTCGAGCTCACCCGGGCGCTCGCCACCGAGCCCCGGTTGCTCCTGCTCGACGAGGTGATGGCCGGGCTCACCGCCTCCGAGATCCAGGAGGCGGTGGAGCTGGTGAAGCGCATCCGGGCCCGCGGCATCGCCTGCGTGGTCGTGGAGCACGTGATGGAGGGCATCATGCCCATCGCCGATCGGATGCTGGTCCTGGAGAACGGCCGGAAGATCGCCGAGGGACCGCCCGCCGCCATCGCCGCCGACCCGGTCGTGATCCGCGCCTACCTGGGGGAGGGATACATTGCTTCGGGTCACTGACGTCCGCATCTCCTACGGACGCGTCCCGGCGGTCCACGGCGTGAGCCTGTCCGTGGAGGCAGGCAAGATCGCGGCCGTGGTGGGCGCGAACGGCGCCGGGAAGTCCACGCTCCTGCGGGCCATCGCCGGCCTGAACCGGATCGACAAGGGCAGTATCGAGCTCGAGGGGAAGCCCATCCACGGGCTCCCGGCCCACCGCCGCGTCCCGCTGGGTCTTTCGCTCGTCCCGGAGGGGCGCCACCTCTTCCCCCGCCTCACCGTGCGGCGCAATCTCGAGCTCGGCGCCTTCACGCGGAGCGATGCACGGGAGATCCGGGAGTCGCTCGACCTCGTGCTCGAGACCTTTCCGTTCCTGAAGGAGCGCCAGGAGCAGCAGGCCGGGACCCTTTCCGGCGGCGAGCAGCAGATGCTGGCCATCGGCCGGGGGCTCATGTCCCGCCCCCGCCTGCTCCTGCTCGACGAGCCCTCCTGGGGCGTCGCACCCATGCTGGTGGCCCGGATCTTCGAGACCATCCTGGCCATCAACCGGACCGGCGTGGCGGTGCTCCTCGTCGAGCAGAACGTGCAACGCGCCCTCTCCATCGCCCATCGCGCCACGGTGATCCAGACCGGGCGCGTCGTGGCCGAGGGAAGCGCCGCCGACCTGCTCGGGAGCGACCTGGTGCGCCGGGCCTACCTGGGGCTGTAGGCGGAGACGGAGACGGAGAGGAAGTGCCATGGGCGACGGACGGACGATGACGCCGGCGGAGGTCCGGGCCGCCTGCCGGGACGGCCGCCTGGACCGTCCCACGGCCGGACTGGCCGATGGATTCGTCCAGGCGAACTTGATGGTGGTTCCCCGGGAGGCGGCGTTCGACTTCCTCCTCTTCTGCCAGCGGAACCCCAAGCCCTGCCCGGTCATCGAGGTCGTGGAGGCGGGCCGGGTGGAGCCCCGCTGCGCCCCCGGCGCCGACCTCCGAACCGATCTGCCTCGCTACCGCGTCTACCGCGATGGCCGACTGGAGGGGGAGCGAACCGACGTGCGCGATCGGTGGTCCGACGACCTGGTGGCCTTCCTCATCGGCTGCAGCTTCTCCTTCGAGGAGGCCCTGGCCGCGGCCGGGGTGCCGCTGCGCCACGTGGAGGCTTGCAGCAACGTGCCCATGTACAGGACCCGGTTGGACACTGCCCCCGCCGGCCGCTTCCAGGGTCCACTGGTGGTGAGCATGCGCCCCATACCGGCCGCCCAGGTGCCGCTCGCGGTGCGGGTGACGGGCCGCTTCGAGCGGGTCCATGGCTCGCCGGTCCACGTGGGCGAGCCGGCGGCGCTGGGCATCGCCGACCTCGCCCGACCCGACTATGGCGATCCGGTGGAGATCCGCCCGGGGGAACTGCCCGTGTTCTGGGCCTGCGGGGTGACGCCGCAGGCGGCCGCCATCGCTAGCCGCCTCCCCTTCTGCATCACCCACGCGCCCGGCTACATGTTCGTGTCGGACCTGACCAACGCCAGCCTGGAGAGCTAGGCGATGAAGGACCTGGCCGGCAGGACCGCCGTGATCACCGGGGCCGGGAGCGGCCTCGGGCTGGAGATGGCCCGCCGCGCCCACGCCCTGGGAATGCGGCTCGTGCTCGCGGACGTCGAGCCCGCGCCGCTCGAGCGGATCGTCCGCGAGATCCGCGCAGAGGGCGGCACGGCGCTGGGCGAGCTCGTCGACGTCGCCGACGATGCACAGGTGGCGCGCCTGGCACGGAGCGCGTTCGCGGAGCTCGGCGAGGTGAACCTCCTCGTGAACAACGCCGGCGTGGGCGGCGGTGGCTACGTCTGGGAGACCGGCGAGAAGGAGTGGAACTGGGTGCTTGGCGTGAACCTGATGGGCGTGGTCCACGGCCTGCGCCACTTCATCCCCAGGATGCTCGAGGCGGACGCCCGCGGGGTGCCCGGACACGTGGTGAATACGGCGTCGATCGCGGGGTGGCTCGCGACGCCGATGTTCGGCGTCTACAACGTGTCGAAGCACGCGGTCGTGGCGCTCACCGAGACGCTCCACCACGACCTGCGGCTGGCGGGAGCGACGATCGGCGTCAGCCTGCTCTGTCCGGCCTTCGTGCCCACCGGCATCGCGCGCTCGGAGCGGAACCGGCCGGCCCACCTCGCCGATCCGGCGCCAGTGACGGCCTCGCAGTCCCGGGCCCAGGCGGCGGTGGAAAGAGCCGTGGCGGGCGGGAAGATCGGGGCCGACGACGTCGCCCGGATGACCTTCGAGGCCGTGACTGCGAACCGGTTCTACGTCTTCACCCATCCGCGGATCATGGCCTCGGTCCGGGCGCGTCACGAGGCGGTTCACGCCGGGGCGCAGCCCGCCGATCCCTACGGGCAGCGGCCCGACCGGCGGCCCGACGCTCCGGGGCACGGAGACTCGAGATAGACCTCCGCCCGGGGTGTAGTCTTGGGCACCATGCACGCGCCCGTCCTCATCGCCCTGGCCCTGGCCGTCTCCCCCTCGCCGCCGCGGACGTTCCGCGTCGACGCCTACCACACCGGGAACGCCACCGAGGAGCGCTTCGCCCTCGACCGGTTGGTCGTCGAGCCGCTTCCCTTCCCGGGCAACCCCGACCGGCCCCTCGACGAGATGAACATCGGCAAGTACCTCTTCGAGGTCCGCGACCTGGCGACGAACCGGCTCGTCTACTCCCGCGGCTACGCCACCATCTTCGGGGAGTGGGAGACCACCGCCGAGGCCAAGGAGGCAAACCGCACTTTCCACGAGTCGCTGCGCTTCCCGGCTCCGGACGGGCCGGTGCAGGTGGTGGTGAGAAAGCGCGACCGGCGAAACGCCTTCCGCGAGATCTGGTCCATCGTGGTCGACCCGAAGGACATGTTCGTCGACCCGTCGCCGCCCGCGCCCGCCGGTCCGCTGATCGAGATCCAGCGGAGCGGACCCCCGGAGCGAAAGCTCGACCTCCTCATCCTGGGCGATGGCTACACCAGGGGTGAATGCGCGGCGTTCGAGGCCCAGGCCCGCAGGCTCACCGAGGCGCTCTTCGCCGTCGAGCCCTTCCGGTCGCGCCGCGGCGACCTGAACGTCTGGGCGCTCTGCCCCCCGTCCCGGGAGAGCGGCGTCTCCCGTCCGTCCACGGGCATCCACCGGAACAGCCCGGTGGGGGCCACCTTCGACGCCTTCGGCTTGGAGCGCTACGTCCTGGCCTTCGACAACCGTCGATTCCGGGAGGTGGCCTCCCAGGCTCCGTACGACTTCGTGGCCATCCTCGTGAACGCGGAGACCTACGGGGGCGGAGGGATCCAGGGGCTCTACGCAACGGTGGCGGGTGGCAGCCTGTGGGCCCCGTACATCTTCGTCCACGAGCTGGGCCACCACATCGCCGGCCTGGCTGACGAGTACTTCACCTCCGACGTGGCCTACCTTCCCGGCGAGCGGGTCGAGCCCTGGGAGCGCAACGTCACCACCCTCCCCGATCCGTCGCGGCCGAAGTGGGGAGCCACGCCGGGGACCCCGGTACCGACACCCTGGGACCATCCAGGCTACGAGAAGCGCTCCCGCGAGTTCCAGGAGAAGCGCAAGGCCATCCGCAAGCGCAACGGGCCGGAATCGGAGATGGACGCGCACTTCCTGGCCCAGAAGAAGGAGGAGAGCGCGAAGCTGTCGGCCGAGCCCCACGCCGCCCAGGCGGGAGCCTTCGAGGGGGCGAACTACGAGGCGAAGGGCTCCTACCGCTCCCAGGTCGACTGCATCATGTTCTCGCGCAACGACGTGCCCTTCTGTTCCGCATGCCGGAGCGCGCTCGGCGACGTCATCGACCAGTACGCGGGGGCGCGACGTTGACCGGGAGTGAACCATGACCGCCACCTCCAGGAATCTCGTTCAGGTGTTCGAGGATCAGGCGTCCCGCCGTGGCGACGCCACTGCGATGACCTACAAGCGCGGGGGAGCCTGGCACCAGGTCTCCTGGAAGGAGCTGGGACGGCGCGTGCGCCTCGCGTCCGACGGCCTGGCCTCGCTGGGCGTCCAGGCCGGCGACCGGGTGTCGATCATGGCCGACACGTCCTGCGAGTGGATCATCGCCGACCTGGCCATCATGTCGGTGGGGGCCATCACGGTTCCCATCTACCAGTCGAACCCTGCGCACGAGGTCCAGTACATCCTCGACGACGCCGGCTCCTCCTGGATCTTCGTGGACCACGAGCACCAGGCCGCCAAGATCCGCGAGGAGAAGGCCAGGCTGCCCGAGCTGCGCGGGGCGATCCGCTTCTTCGGCGACCCGAGGGCTCCCTACGAGCAGACCCTGGCTGCGCTCGAGAAGTCCGGCCTCGAATGGCAAGCCTCGAACCCCGGAGCCCACCAGGCGCGGGTCGCCGCCGTGAAGCCCTCCGACGCCGCCTGCTACCTCTACACGTCCGGAACCACCGGCAATCCCAAGGGCGTGGTTCTCACGCATGGCAACTGGACCTACGAGGCCGAGGCCGCCGCGGGGATGAAGATCCTCCGGCCGGACGACACGATCCTGCTCTTCCTTCCCATGGCCCATTCCTTCGCCAAGCTGGTCGAGGCGGCCTGGTTCGGGGAGGGCGCAACCGTCGCCTTCGTCGAGTCGATCGACCGGATCGTGGAGAACGCCGCCGAGTGCGGGCCGACGATGATCCCTTCGGTGCCCCGCATCTTCGAGAAGGCCTACGACGCCGTGCTGGCCAAGGGCCTGGCCGCGCCCGGCGTGAAGGGCTGGCTCTTCGGGCTCGCCATGAGCGGCTTCGACGCCTGGGCCGAGGGCAAGTCGAAGGGGCTGGAGGTGAGGACCCTGGGCTTCCGCGTCGGCGAGAGGCTCGTCTTCCCCAGGCTGGCGGCGGCGCTCTCCGAGCGCTTCGGCGGCCGGATCCGCCTCTTCTCGTCGGGCGGGGCTCCGCTCTCGCCTAGGATCAACTGGTTCTTCACCTTGCTCGGCTTCACGGTGCTGGAGGGCTGGGGCCTCACCGAGACCTCGGCCGGCACCTGCGTGAATCCCATCGGGCGCAACAAGATCGGAACGGTGGGCCCTCCGGTCGCCGGCACCCGGATCCGGATCGCCGAGGACGGCGAGATCCTGGTGAACGGGCCCGGGGTGATGAAGGGTTACCACCGCCGTCCCGAGGCGACGGCCGAGGTCCTCCAGGACGGCTGGCTCCACACCGGGGACATCGGCGAGCTCGACGCCGACGGCTACCTCAAGATCACCGACCGCAAGAAGGACCTCATCAAGACCTCGGGCGGGAAATACATCTCCCCGCAGAACCTCGAGAACGAGCTGAAGGGCGACCCGCTCATCTCCCAGGTCGTGGTGCACGGCGACAACCGCAAGTTCGTGACGGCGCTCGTCACCCTGAGCGAGGAGAACGCCCGCCGGTGGGCCACCGAGCAGGGAATCGCCGAGGACGAGCCGCTGCACCCCCACCCCAGGATGAAGGCCCGCATCCAGCAGGCGGTGGATGCCCTGAACGCCAGGCAGGCCAGCTACGCCACCATCAAGAGGTTCGCCATCCTCGAGACCGACTTCTCCCAGGAGCGGGGCGACCTCACGCCCACCCTCAAGGTGAAGCGCAAGGTGGTCACCGAGCGTCACAGGAAGCTGCTCGACTCCTTCTACGTCGAGTGACGGCCCGCCGAGCCCGGACGCCCTAGCCCTCGACCACGATCAGGTCGTCCGGAAACCCGGTGATCCGCTCGCCGCGCCCCTCGCCCACCACCCAGGTGTTCTCGATTCCCACCGCCCCCTGGCCAGGGAAGACGAACTTCGGCTCGATGGCCACCGTCTGGCCCAGGCGCAGCGGGGCGTCGAATCCGGGAGCCAGCACCGGGATCTCGTCGAGCTCGAGGCCGATCCCGTGCCCGACGAAGCGGGCCTGGGCTCCGGGCGGCCCCATGAAGCGGTCGCCGAGCCCTGCGGCCTGGGCTCGCTCGCGCGCCAGCGCAAAGAGGCCGCTGGGCAGGGCGCCGGGCACGAGCGCCTCCGCGAGCTCGCCCTGGATGGAGCGAGCGAGCTCGAAGGCCCGCTCGAGCTCGGGCGCCAGGCGCCCGCACACCGCGATGCGCGTCATGTCGGTCACGTAGCCGTCCTTGATGGCGGTGTAGTCGAGGAGAACGGGCTCGTTGCGGCCGACGGGGGCGATGGAGGCGCCCAGCGGCGACGAGGGCGACAGCCCACGCCCGGTGACGGGGCCGTCGAAGTAGCTGGGGGCGGTGGCGGCCGCCCCCGCGATTGCCAGCCCCATGAAGAACTCCTGGTTGAAGCCGCGCACCCGGGGGCTCCCCTCGTTTCCAGCACGGCGCATGCGCATCTCGAGCTCGGCGGCCAGGTCCACCTCCCGCATCCCGGGGCGCAGGAATGTGCTCACCTCGCCAAAGACCCCGGCCAGGAGCCGCGCGGTCTCGCGCATCCGCTCCAGCTCCCAAGGGGACTTCACGCTGCGCAGGTCGCGCACCAGGCTCGACACGTCGGTCCACACGACGCCCGGCAGCGCCTTCGTCCACAGCTGTTGCACCGCCACCGGCACGACGTCCAGGGTGAGCCCGAGGCGTCGGACGGAGCCGACCACGCCGGCCAGTTCCCTCGAGGACGGAAACGGGATGACGCGAGACAGCGGGCTCTCCGAGCGGGCCCGCTCCAGGCTCTTGCGGACCAGCAACACCGGCTCGCCCACGGCTGGAAGCCAGAGGGCGGCGTTCTGGCGCGTGCCCGAGAGCCAGAGGACGTCGACGGCATGGAGAAGCAGCGCCCCTTCGAGGCCCTGCTCGATCAATCCCCCGCGAAGGGCGGCGAGGCGGCTCGTGCACTCAGCTTCGGGGGTCAGGGGCGCCTCCTGTCACGACCGCGTCCACCGTCACCGGCACCCCGTTGAAGTCTGCGTTGCCACACGATGGGTCCACCCGTTGCTCGTCGGCGAGGTCGTTGAAGCTTACCCCGGCGTGCGCCGCGGCGACCCGCAGCGAGACACCGTCCCGCCCGTGGCCCCACCCGTGCGGGAGGCAGACGACGCCGCGTCCGATCTCGTCGGTCACCGACACGGGCACCCGGATCGACCCGACCCGCGATCGGACGAGGGCCTCGGCGCCGTCGGTGATCCCACGCGCCGCCGCGTCCTCCGGGTGGAGGAGGAGCGTGCAGGCGGGCGGCCCCTTCACGAGCCGCGCACTGTTGTGCATCCAGGAATTGTTGCTGCGGAGATGCCGCCGGCCGACGAGCAGCATCGCGCCCTCCACGGCCTTGGCTGACCCCGCCGTCGCTGGCGTGGCTTCGAGGGCGGCGTCGAGACGGACGAGATCCGCCTCGAGCGCCGGCGGAACGAGGCGGATGCGCCGCTCGGGCGTGAAGAGCCTGCCCGGGAGCCGCGGCTCGAGTGCGCCGAGGTCGATCCCGTGGGGCGAACTCTCGAGCTTTTCCAGGGAGAGGCCGTGCGGGCCGGCCCGCAGGATCCCGTCGAGCATCCGCTGCGGACCGAGGGCCCTCACCTCGCTCAGGGTCATCCCGGGCCCGGGCGGCCGCTCGTCCACGCGACGCGCCTGGAGCGCCAGGGCGAGGTCGAGGAGGATGTCCCAGTCGTCCCGGACGCCGGGAGGTGGGGCCACCGCTGACCGTGCGTAGCGGGCAACGTTCCGCACCGACACCGTGTAGAAGATCAGGTCGTAGTGGTCGCGCTCCAGCCCGAAGGTGGGCGGGAGGATCAGGTTTGCGTGGCGGGTGGTCTCGTTCCGGTAGAGGTCGATGGCGAGCTGGAACTCGAGGCCGGCGAGCGCGCGGTCGAGGCGCCCGCCGTTCGGGGTCGAGAGTACCGGGTTCCCGGCGAAGGTGACGAGGCCGCGGATCTGCCCTTCCCCGGGGGTCTCGATCTCCTCGGCGAGGGTGGCGACCGGCAGTTCCCCGCCGAACTCGGGAAGCCCGCGCACCCGGCTCCGGAAGCGCCCGAAGCTGCCCAGCGATCCCCTGCGCGCGGTCTGGGCCACCACGTCCGCGGCCGGCGTGGTGAACATCGCGCCGCCGGGCCGGTCGAGGTTCCCGGTGACGACGTTCAGGGCCACCACGAGCCAGGAGGCGATCGCCCCGAACTCCTGCGTGGATATGCCGACCCGGCCGTAGCACACGGCGGAGGGCGCGCCCGCGAACTCCCGAGCCAGGGCGCGGATCGCGTCCGGCGCCACGCCTGCCCGGGCGGCCACCCGCTCCGGAGAGTATCGCGCCGCGATGGCGCCAAGCCGCTCGATACCGTCCGTGAAGCCGGCCAGGCGCCCGGGGCGCTCGAGCCCCTCGGCGAAGATCACGTTCAGCATCCCCAGGAGCAACGCCGCATCGCCGCCGGGTCGAATGGCGACGTGCCGGTCGGCGATCGCAGCCGTCTCGGTGCGCCGGGGATCGACGACGATGAGCCGCCCTCCCCGCTTCCGGAGCGCCGCGAGCCGGTCCGCGATCCCCGGAGCGGTCATCAGGCTGCCGTTCGAGGCCAGCGGGTTCGCTCCCAGTACCAGGAAGAGGTCGGTGCGGTCCACGTCGGGCACCGGGAAGAGGGACTGGTGCCCGAACATCTCCAGCGCGGCGAGCATCTGCGGCAACTGATCCACCGAGGTCGCCGAGAAGCGGGAGCGCCCTCCGAGCGCCCTCGACAGGAAGGGGATGCCGAGCATGGCCCCGTACCCGTGCACGGTGGGGTTGCCGGCGTAGAGACCCACGGCGTTCCGGCCGTGCTGCTCCTGGATTGCCGTGATGCGCTCGGCCGCCTCGGCCAGGGCGTCGTCCCAGGAGACGGGCTCCCAGCGGTCGCCGACCCGGCGCATCGGTTCGCGGATCCGGTCCGGGTCGGCCATCACGTCGGGGATCGCCGCCGCCTTCGGGCAGACGTGACCTCGACTGAAGGGGTCGTCGCGATCGCCGCGAACGCCGATGACCCGTCCGCCCTCCACCTGCACGGTGATTCCGCAGGTCGCCTCGCAGAGCATGCAGGTATGGAGCCGGGTCTCTGGCATGGCCCGGTCTTAGCGGGCGATCGCCTCGAGTGCCCGCCGGATCGGCTCCGGGATCTCGACCGACCTCGCGGCGCATCGATCCACGAATACGTGAACCACCGTCCCGGCGGCGCGCGCAGCGCCATCGCTCCCCGTGAACGCGGCGACGCCGTACTGGACCGAGCTCCGCCCGATGCGCTCCACCCGCAGTCCCACCTCGAGCTCGTCGGGATAGGCCACCGGACGAAAGAAGTCGCAGGCGGAGCTCACCACGAAGCCCACCACCGGGCTGGCGTGGATGTCGAGCCCGCCGCGCTCGATGAGGTACCGGTTGATGACGGTGTCGAAGTACGAATAGTAGTGCGCGTTGTTGACGTGCCCGTAGACGTCGTTGTCCATCCAGCGTGCCGTGACGGGCCTGAACCAGGCGTAGCCCGCGCGCAGGGGCGCGACCTTGTCGACCATGCCGCTCCCTCCTAGCCGGGGACTGCCCCTCGTCCCGTCTGGCTGGCGTGGTAGACGACCTTCCGGGCTCGCATGACGTCCCCGAGCGGGCGGTGGGCGACCAGCGCCGACCAGGGATCGAAGATGCCCGCCTCGATGCGCATCTGCAGTGCTTCGTCTGCCGGGCCGGCTGACGCCCCCTTCGGAAGGACCACCCGCGCCACGGTGAGGTAGGGCGCCTCCGCCTCGGACCAGTCCACCGAGGCGTCCTCGATGGGCGTGACCCGCTCGTCCGTGAAGAACTGGAGCTGAAGGTCGAAGACGAGGTCTCCCCCGGACAACCGTCGCAGGAAGCCGGCGGCCCAGTCGGCGGCGGCCCCGGGCGCCGCGGTCGAGCTTGCAGGGAGCAACCGGACCCGGGCCGCGTAAGGCCCGCATGCGATGGGCGCCGCGCTGTGGAAGCGCTCCGTCGCGAAGCCGGTGAAGGGGCGTCCGATGCTGCGCGCGAACCGGGCCAGGAATCGCGCCCCGCCGATGGGGCCGTAGCGCCGGAACACGTGGGCGAGGAGCGCGCCCCCGCCCTTCCCGGCGGCGAGGACCAGGTCCACGAATTCGTCGCTCCGCGGGAAGGCGAAGGCAGGGTGGTTGATGAGCAGGAAGTCCTGCGAGGTCGTCTCGCCGCCGAGCGCGCCGGGGCCTCGCAGCCCGAGCACCTTCACCGCGAAGCCGCGCACATCGGGGCGCCGGTCCGGGGCCCGGTCGGCGCTCCCGTTCGAGAGGCGAACCCAGGCATCGTGCGAGCCCGGCGTCGCGAAGAGCCCGTGCCGGGCGTGCTCGGGGAGGCCGGGAAGCACATCGAACCGCCCGGCGATGCCCAGGACCTGCTTGCGGTGGAGCGCACGGCCAGGCCCGAAGCGTTCCGACTTGCGCCTCTGCATCTCGGCGAGCTCCGCCGCGTACCGAGCGAAGCGCTCCGCCTCGTCGGGCGCCAGCCTCTCCTGCCACGCGATGCTGGGCTTGCCCATGAGGGGTTCTCCTATCGCTGGACGCGGGATCTCGCAACGCCGACCCCTCCGCCTCCGGGGCGACCGAGTCACGAAGGTCCAACACGCCTCGTCGCCCGCTGCAGGGCTAGCCTTTTCGTCGCTTCTTCCGCATGGTCACCGATTCGCCGCCGATTCCCCAGTTGTCGGTATCCACCTCGTCGATGACCACAACGGTGGTGGCCGGGTTCTTCTTGAGGACGTCGTGCAGCAGGTTGGTGACGCCTCGGATGAGCGCCGCCTTCTGCTGGGCGGTCGCCTCTACCCGGGTGATTCGGATGTTCACGTACGGCACCGTTCCTCCTTGGCCGGGCCAAATGCCCCGGCAGGCATGACGTACCGATAACAGTTCCGAGCAGCGTCGGCCATACCCACCGCCGGCCCGCCTCGGGCCTCAGGCGCGCCTCGCCCGCTCTCTGACGAGAAGGCTGCATCCCGCGCCGAAGGCCGCGGCCCCGGCGAGGAACAGGATCGCCCGGGACCACGCAGCGGCGAGGTCGCCCGATGCCCGTCCCTGGTCGAGTTGCCAGCCGATGAGCGGCTGGAGCAGGCCGGTGCCGAGGAATACTCCGACGTTCACGACGGATGTGGCGATGCCGGAGTGTTCGGGCCGATTCACCTCCTTGGCGACTGCCCAGGTGAGGGTGAACCCGGGGATGAGGAGCCCCATCAACGCGAACCAGGCGAGCGTGGCAGGCAGCGGCCACCTGACGTCCAGGACCCAGGGCGTCCAGGAGAGCGTGTAGAGCAGCGTGTAGGCCCGCATCACGCCGCGTCGGCTCCCGAGCCGATCGGAGACCGTACCGATGAGCAGCGCTCCAGCGGCCACGCCGAGCAGGAGGACGCTCGCGTGCTGTGCTGCGACGACCTGACCCATCCCGTGGACCTCGACCAGGTACGGAACGGCCCACAGTCCCGCGAAGGCCAGGAAGCTCCCACCGATGCCCAGGTTGACGAAGAACCCGGGCCAGGTGGCCGGGTTCGCCACCACCTGGCGGAGCGCCAGGGTCCAGGGTTGCGGCGGCCCCCGCCCATCCTTCCCGGGATTCACGGGCGCGAAGCCGACGTCCTCGGGCCTGTCCCGCACCACGAACCACGAAGCCAACCCGAGCGCCAACGACAGCGCGGCAAGCGCCACGAACACGCCGCGCCAGGAGGCCTGGGTGACCGCCCACGCGAGCGGCGCTCCGGCAAGCACGGCGCCAAGGTTGCCTGCGAACATCGTGGCGCCGTTCAGCGTGGCGAAGCGGTTGGCCGGGAACCACACCGCGTTCACCTTGAGGACGGCGATGAAGGCCACCGACACGCCGACCCCCACCAGCGTCCGCCCGGCGGCGGCGACCTCCCAAACGGGTGCGAACGCGAACACGAGCGATCCGGCGCCAGCGACCAGCGACCCC
>Ga0315271_10002086_pt1 | contig 12430 bp, 7 predicted proteins | sample C3_top_MG_FD_204664 | JGI IMG/M metagenome (GOLD analysis project Ga0315271, IMG submission 204664) | Sediment microbial communities from Yellowstone Lake, YNP, Wyoming, USA - C3_top | ecosystem: Environmental > Aquatic > Freshwater > Lake > Sediment | place: USA: Wyoming | collected 2017-08-01
CCATGCTGTTTCTCAGTGAAACCAGCGGCTACCGCACACCCAACTTCCTGCTGCCCAAGTGCAGCCAGAACCATGGCAACTACATCATCAGCCTGGGCGCCCTGACACGCTGGCTGGCGACCCAGGCCGAGAGTCTCGGCGTCGAAATCTTCCCGGGCTTCGCCGCGGCCGAGGTACTCTACACCGAAGGCGGCGCCGTGCGCGGCGTGGCCACCGGCAATCTGGGGGTCGGCAAGGATGGAGTGCCCGGCGAGAACTTTCAGATCGGCATGGAATTGCTGGCGAAATACACTGTCTTTGCCGAAGGCTCGCGCGGTCATCTGGGGCGCCAACTGATCGAGCGCTACAAGCTCGACGAAGGCTGCGACCCGCAGTCCTATGGCATCGGCATCAAGGAGTTGTGGGAGGTCGATCCGGCCCGTCATGAGCCGGGCCTGGTCGTGCATACGGCGGGTTGGCCCATGAACGACAGCACCTATGGCGGCTCCTTCCTGTACCACATGGAGGACAACAAGATAGCGCTGGGCTTCATCACCGGACTGAACTACGCCAATCCCTACCTGAGCCCGTTCGAGGAATTCCAGCGCTGGAAGACGCACCCCAACATCCGCTACTACCTCGAAGGCGAGGACAAGGGCCTCAAACCCGCCAAGCGGCTGGCCTATGGCGCGCGCGCCATCACCGCCGGTGGCATGATGTCATTGCCCAGAACCGTATTTCCGGGCGGCGCGCTGGTCGGTTGCGATGCTGGGTTTCTGAACGTCAGTCGCATCAAAGGCAGCCACACCGCCATGAAGTCGGGCATGCTCGCCGCCGAGGCCGCCTATGACGCCGTCACGGGAGGGCGCCAGCACGACGAACTGGACGCCTATCCCGAAGCTTTCGAGCACAGCTGGCTCTACACAGAACTCAACAAGTCGCGCAACTTCAAGGCCTGGTTCAAGTATGGACTGACGGTAGGCTCGCTGATGAACGGCTTCGAGCAGTTCGGCCTGCGCGGACACATGCCCTGGACCATCCGGCGTGACAAACCCGATTACGCCTACCTCAAGCCAGCGGCCGAGTGCACACCGATCGTCTACCCCAAACCCGATGGCAAGCTGACCTTCGATCGCCTGTCCAGCGTCTATATCAGCAATGTCAACCATGAAGAGAACCAGCCGGCGCACCTGACACTCAAAGACGCCAGCGTGCCGGTGGCGATCAACCTGGCCAAGTTTGCCGGTCCCGAGGCGCGTTACTGCCCCGCCGGCGTTTACGAATTCGTCAAGAACGACGACGGCACCGACCGGCTGCAGATCAACGCCGCCAACTGCGTGCACTGCAAAACCTGCGACATCAAGGACCCGACGCAAAACATCGTCTGGATCACGCCTGAGGGCGGTGGCGGGCCCAATTACGCGGGCATGTAGTTCACGCCACCAGGGCTGGGGTTAGAATCCCCACGGTCAGGAGAGAGCACCTGCACGCAGGTGCCGCCGAAGGCGCAGGAGGCTGCTGATGCAGGCTGTGAACGCTCAGGCAAAAGGACTGACAAACATCTTGCAAGAGATGTACCCACTGGAGAGAGGTTGCATTCGATGCGGCCCACCGAAGGAGCAAACCTGCATCGCCAGGCGAATCTCTCAGGTAAAGCGGACAGCGGGGCTAGCCCATGGCTTCGGTCATGGAATTTGTTAGACCCCTTTCCTGTACCGGAGTCCGCTGATGACCACCACGCCCGACAACCTGCTGAAAACGCCGCTCAACGACCTGCACGTCTCGCTCGGCGCCCGCATGGTGCCGTTTGCCGGCTACTCGATGCCGGTGCAATACCCGGCGGGCCTGATGGCCGAACACCATCACACGCGCAGTGCCGCCGGCCTGTTCGACGTTTCCCACATGGGCCAGTTGCGCCTGGTCGGACCCGATGCGGCGGCCGCATTCGAGAGCCTGATTCCGGTCGATGTCATCGATCTGCCGGTCGGCAAGCAGCGCTACGGCCTGCTGCTCAACGACGACGGCGGCATCATCGACGATCTGATGTTCTTCAAGCGGCAGCAAGACATCTGCGTCATCGTCAACGGCGCGTGCAAGGTGGGCGACATCGCGCACATCCAGGCCAGGATCGGCCAACGCTGCGAGGTCGTTCCCATGCCGGAACGCGCGCTGCTGGCCTTGCAGGGGCCACAGGCCGTCAGCGCCTTGTCGCGGCTGGCGCCAGGTGTCGAAAAGCTGGTGTTCATGACGGGCGGCTATTTCAAAGTCCAGGCCGGTGCTGACAGCATCGAGGTTTTTCTGACGCGCAGTGGCTACACCGGCGAGGATGGCTTCGAGATTTCCGTGCATCAGTCGCAGGCCGAAGCACTGGTGCGCGCCCTGCTCTCTCAGCCCGAAGTCAAGCCGATCGGCCTGGGTGCGCGCAATTCGCTGCGGCTGGAGGCCGGTCTGCCGCTCTACGGCAACGATATCGACAGCAGCACCACACCAGTTGAAGCGGGCCTCAATTGGGCCATGCAGAAAGTGCGGCGAAACGACGGCGCGCGTGCCGGTGGCTTTCCGGGCGCGGCAAGAATACTCGCGCAGCTCGCCGGCGGTACCGCGGCACCGGCGCGAAAGCGTGTCGGCCTGGTGGCCCTCGAACGCGTTCCCGTGCGCGAGCACACCGAGCTACAGGACCGGGGTGGCAAGCGCATCGGTGAAGTGACCAGCGGGCTGCTCGGTCCGACGATCGACAAGCCGGTCGCCATGGCTTATGTGACACCCGAATGCACGGCAGTGGGCACTCGTATCAACGCCATCGTGCGCGGCAAGCCGGTGCCTATGGAAGTGGTTGCCATGCCCTTCGTGCCGACGCGCTACTACCGCGGCTGATTTTCAAATTCATTTACTTTACTGATCGGAGAACTTCATGAGCATCAAATACACCCCCGAGCACGAATGGATCAAGTTGGAGGGCGGAACCGCCACAGTCGGCATCACGCACCATGCGCAGGACGCCTTGGGCGACGTCGTGTTCGTCGACCTGCCTGAAGTGGGCAAGACCTTTGCCGCCAAGGACATTGCCGGCGTGGTTGAATCGGTCAAGGCCGCGGCTGATGTCTACATGCCTGTCAGTGGCGAAATCGCCGAAGTGAACGAAGCCCTGCGCGCGGACCCGTCTCTGGCCAATAACGATCCACTGGGTGCGGGCTGGTTTTTCAAGGTCAAGCTTTCCAATCCAGCCGAGTTGGACGGCCTGATGGACGAGACCAGCTACGCCACATTTTCCGCCCACCCTTGAACCAGGAATCTTCATGTTGATGCAATCCGCAAAGACCCTGGCCGAACTGGAAAACACTTCAGAATTCGTTGCGCGCCACATTGGCGTGGACGAGACCGATGAAGCCGTGATGCTCAAGGCCGTCGGAGCGAGTTCCCGGCGCGAGCTGATAGCGGCCATCGTGCCGCGCTCGATCACCCGCAGCGCCCCCATGAACATCCCGGCGGCAGTGACCGAAGCGCTTGCCCTGGCCGAGTTGAAGGCGATCGCGTCAAAGAACAAGGTCTTCAAGAGCTATATCGGGCAAGGCTACTACGACACCTACACCCCGGGTGTGATCTTGCGCAATATCCTGGAGAACCCGGCCTGGTACACCGCCTACACACCCTACCAGGCCGAGATCAGCCAGGGCCGCATGGAGGCGCTGGTGAACTTTCAGACCATGATCACCGACCTCACGGCGCTGCCCATGGCCAACGCCTCGATGCTCGATGAGGCCACGGCGGCGGCCGAGGCCATGACGCTGGCGCGACGCTCGGTGAAGGCGCGCGGTCAGGTTTTCATTGTCTCGGGCGACTGCCACCCGCAGACCATCGAGGTCATCCAGACCCGCGCCGCGCCGCTGGGCATCAGCCTCAAGATCGTGCGCTCGGCCGACGAATGGCAGGACGCGATCGCTTGCGACGACTACTTCGGCGCGCTCAACCAATACCCGGGCAGCACGGGTTGGCTGGCCGAATGGTCGCTTTCGGCCGACCTTATCCACAGCAAGCAGGCAGCCTTGATACTGGCCGCCGACCTGCTGGCGCTGACCCTGCTCAAGCCGCCCGGCGAGATGGGTGTCGACATCGCAGTCGGCACGACGCAGCGCTTTGGCATGCCGATGGGAGCCGGCGGGCCGCACGCCGCCTACCTGGCCTGCCGTGACGAATTCAAACGCTCGATGCCGGGCCGTCTGGTGGGTGTCAGTGTCGATGCGCACGGCAACCCCGCCTACCGGCTGGCGCTGCAAACGCGCGAGCAGCATATTCGCCGCGAAAAGGCCACCTCGAACATCTGCACCGCGCAGGTCTTGCCGGCCGTCATCGCCAGCATGTACGCGGTCTACCACGGGCCCGACGGCTTGAAGCGCATTGCCGAACGCGTCGCCGCCTACACTGCCATTCTGGCGCACGGGCTCAGAGCGCTGGGCTGCAATCTGCTTTACGGCACTGCCTTCGACACCGTGACGGTGCAGGCCGGGAGCGTTGCTGCGGCGCAGGCGATTGCGCAAAAGGCGCGCGCCTCCGGTGCCAACCTGCGCCTGCTGCGCCAGACCTGCGTCGGCGTCTCGCTCGACGAGACCACGAAGCGTTCGGACCTTGAAATGCTCTGGTCCTGCTTTGCGGATGGCAAGCAAGCCCTGCCGCGCGTGGCCGATCTGGAAGGCAGCGCACCGGATCTGATCCCCGCCAGCGTGCGGCGCAGCAGCGCCTTTCTGACGCACCCGGTTTTCAACACCTACCACTCGGAAACCGGCATGCTGCGCTACATCCGCCGCCTCGGCGACAAGGACCTGGCGCTGGATCGAAGCATGATCCCGCTGGGCAGTTGCACCATGAAGCTCAACGCCACCAGCGAGATGATCCCGATCACCTGGCCCGAGTTTGCGTCCATGCACCCCTTTGCACCGGCGGATCAGCTGCAAGGCTACAAGGAGCTCGACGAACAATTGCGCGCCTGGCTCTGCCAGGCCACGGGCTACGCCGGCATCAGCCTGCAGCCCAACGCCGGCTCGCAGGGCGAGTACGCGGGCCTGCTGGCGATCCGCGCCTACCACGCGGCGCACGGCCAGGGCCAGCGCAACATCTGCCTGATTCCATCGAGCGCGCACGGCACCAATCCGGCCAGCGCGAACATGGCCGGCCTGCAGGTGGTGGTGACGGCCTGCGATGCGCAGGGCAATGTCGATCTGGTCGACCTCAAGGCCAAGTGCGAACAGCACAGCCAGCAGCTGGCGGCGGTGATGATCACCTACCCGAGCACGCACGGCGTGTTCGAGACCAGTGTCAAGGAACTGTGCGCGCTGGTGCATTCGCATGGTGGCCGCGTCTATGTGGACGGCGCCAACATGAACGCCCTGGTCGGCCTCGCGGCGCCCGGCGAGTTCGGCGGCGATGTCAGCCACCTGAACCTGCACAAGACCTTCTGTATTCCGCACGGCGGCGGTGGCCCTGGCGTTGGGCCAGTCTGCGTGGTGTCCGACCTCGTGCCCTACCTGCCAGGCCATGCAACCGGCGGACTGAAGTCAAACGGCGCGGGGGCCATCTCTGCTGCACCGCTGGGCAACGCAGCGGTGTTGCCGATCAGCTGGATGTACTGCCGCATGATGGGTCCGGACGGCCTGCAGGCCGCGACCGAAGTTGCCATTCTGGCCGCCAACTACGTCAGCGCCCGCCTGAAGGATCACTACCCCACCCTCTACGCCAGCAGCAACGGGCATGTGGCGCACGAGTGCATCCTGGACCTGCGCCCCTTGAAGGAAAGCAGCGGTGGCGTCAATGGCATCTCGGCCGAAGATGTGGCCAAACGGCTGATGGACTATGGCTTTCACGCACCGACGCTGAGCTTCCCGGTGCCCGGTACCTTGATGGTGGAGCCGACCGAGAGCGAGACCCTCGACGAGCTGGACCGCTTTATCGACGCCATGATCGCGATCCGGGCCGAGATCGCCAAGGTCGAGCAAGGCATCTGGCCGCAGGACAACAACCCGCTCAAGCACGCGCCGCACACGGCGGCCGCCTTGATGGCTGAAACCTGGGACAGACCTTACCCGCGTGAAATCGGCGCCTTCCCGCTGGCGACCCTGAAGCAGGTCAAGTACTGGCCGCCCGTGGGCCGCGTCGACAACGTCTACGGCGACCGCAACCTGTTCTGCTCCTGCGTGCCGGTCGGCGAGTGATCGGCGCTCAGCCGTCGACCCAGGCGCATTCGCAGGTGAAGTGGCGCAGGTATTGCGGCTGTTTGGTGATCTTCACGCCGCGAATGTTGGCGGCTTTTTCCTTGACCTCGGCGATCACCTCGGCGGCGTAGTCGAAGTGCGACTGCGTGTACATGCGCCGCGGAAAGGCCAGCCGCACCAGTTCCATGCTGTGGTAGGTCTCGCTGCCGTCGGCCAGGCGCTTGCCGAACATCACCGAGCCGATCTCGACACCGCGAATGCCGCCTTCCAGGTACAAGGCGTTGCACAGCGCCCAGGCCGGGTAATGCGCAACCGGCATGTCGGGCAGCACGGTGCGTGCATCGATGTAGACCGCGTGCCCGCCGGTGGGCTTGACGAAGCCGACGCCCGAGGCCTGCAGGCGCTCACCCAGGTACTCCGCCGTGCGCAGCCGGTAGCGCAGGTAGTCTTCCTGCATGCCCTCCTCGAGTCCGACCGCCAGGGCTTCCAGGTCGCGCCCCGCAAGACCGCCGTAGGTCGGAAAGCCTTCGGTCAGGATCAGCACATTGCGCACTGCATCCATCCACTCTTCGCTGCGCAGGACGATGAAACCGCCGATGTTCACCATGCCGTCCTTCTTGGCGCTCATGGTGGCGCCATCGGCGTAGGAGAACATCTCCTGAACGATATCGCGAATCGATGAATTCTCGTAACCCGGCTCTCGCATCTTGATGAACATGGCGTTTTCGGCAAAGCGGCAAACGTCCATGATGAAGGGCTTGTGGTACTTCTTGAGCAGGGCCGCATAGGCGCGGATGTTGGCCATCGAAACCGGCTGGCCGCCGCCGGTGTTGTTGGTGACCGTGATCATGCCGAAAGGAATGCGCTCGCCGGCGGATTCGAGCAGCGCCTCGACCCGCGCCAGATCGATATTGCCTTTGAACGGGTAGATCAGCGCCGGCTGCAAACCCTCGGCGATCACCAGATCGGCGGCCTCGACGCCGATGTATTCGAGGTTGGCCCGCGTGGTGTCGAAGTGGCAATTGTTGGGCACCAGATCGCCCTTTTTGCAGACCGCCGTAAACAGCACCTTTTCGGCGGCACGTCCCTGGTGCGTCGGCACGAAATACTTCATGCCGGTGATGTTCTGGATCACCGCTTCGAGCCGGTAAAAACTGCGCGCGCCGGCGTAGCTCTCGTCGCCTTCCATGATGGCGCCCCATTGCCGCGAGGACATGGCGCCGGTGCCGGAATCGGTCAGCCAGTCGATCAGCACATCTTCGGCGCGCAACTTGAAAACGTTCAGTTTGGCGGCCTCCAGCAGTTGTTCGCGCTCGATCCGCGTGGTCATGCGGATCGGCTCGATGCTCTTGATGCGAAATGGTTCAATCAGTGTTTTTGGCATGGCAATCGGGTGAAGTTAAAAGTACGCAGGGCGTGAAGGTATCACCAGCGAAATCAGCGTGGTGTCGGGTATTGCCAACAGATCGAAAATATTTCAGACAAGCCAACGATAATCGCAGCCATCAGCCCCGACACGGACCGGCTGAGGCGTCAACTTCAGGAGCAAGAAATGGCAAAAGGTCAGCAAAACAGCAACAAGATGGTCAAGAAACCGAAAAAGGACACGGCGCCCGCCAAGCCGGTGTCGGCCGACGCAGTGCGCCCCACCATCACCACCGTGGTGCCGGTGCGCGGCAAGCTCAAGAACGCGCCCGGAAAGAATTAAACGGCCTCCAGGCTTGGCACTTCGCGTGTCGCAGCGCCGGATAGGCTCAGCGTGCTGTACGCCGACGACGCGTTGCTGGTGCTGGACAAGCCGGCCGGCCTGCTGTCCGTTCCCGGGCGTGGCGCCGACAAGCAGGATTGCCTGAGCGCCAGAGCGCAGCGTCAATACCCTGACGCATTGATCGTGCACCGGCTCGATATGGCCACTTCGGGGGTCATGCTGCTGGCACGCGGCGGCGTCGCGCAACGTAGTTTGAACCAGACCTTCGCGGAGCGCTGCGTCAGCAAACGCTACATCGCCATCGTCGACGGGCAACTCGCCGCACCGTCTGAAGACTGGGGCGTTATCAGCTTGCCGATCCGTGTCGACTGGCCGAACCGCCCGCTGCGTATCGTCGATCACGACAAGGGCAACAGCAGTGTGACGCGCTGGCGCTTGCTGTCCTGCAACAGGACGGAGGACACGAGTCGGCTCGAACTCGAACCGGTGACAGGACGCTCACACCAATTGCGCGTTCACCTGCAGGCACTGGGGCACGCCATCCTTGGCGATGCGCTCTATGGCAGTCCGAGAACCCGGGCGATGGCAAGCCGCCTGATGCTGCATGCGAGTTCGATCGAGCTGCGCCATCCGCTGACCGGCGAGACTATGCGCTTTGCCAGCAGCGCGAGTTTTTGACAGGCTTGGCGCTCACTCGACGCGCGTCACCGATGTCGGCCTGAAGCCAAAGTCGGCCGCCTTGCCTTTGCGCGCGCGCGCCGCCCTCGCATTGTTGAGACTGCGAATCTCCAGGGTTTCCTCGCGCTGCTTGCCGCCGCGCCCTATGCCTTCGATGCGAACACTTCGTGTGTAAGCGGCGGCACCGGCCAGGCTGTCCTTGTCCTGCAGATCCATCAGCATCAGACCCCGGCCGCCATTGTTCATAAGCTTCAGATCACCGATCTCGAAGGTCAGAATACGGCCGCCACTGGACACGCAGGCCACATGGGTGGCCGGCGCGATCGGCGCGCTGCCCTGGCTGGTGCCAACCGGCGAAGGCCGGCACAGCACCTCGCCCTGGTTGCAGTTGACAAAGCCCTTGCCGGCCTTGAGCCGCGAGGTCATGCTTTCGACTGTCGCGATAAAGCCGTAGCCAGCCGAACTGCTCAGCAGCAGGCTCGCGTCGGCGGGGCCGGCGAAGTAATACAGCAACTGTGTGCCGGCTTCGAGCTCCAGCAAACTGGTGATCGGCTGGCCATCACCGCGTGCTCCGGGCAATTGCGCCAGCGGCACCGAATAGACCCGACCATTGTTGCCAAACGCCAGCAGAGTGTCCACGGTGCGGCACTCGAAGGTGGCGTACAAGGCATCGCCCGCCTTGAAAGTGAAACTGGCGGCTTCGTGTCCATGTCCCTTTTGCATCCGGACCCAGCCTTTCTCACTGACCACCACCGTCACCGGCTCATCGACCACCTTGACCTCCAGCACCGCCTTCTTCTCGGCCTGAATCAGGGTCCGGCGCGGATCGGCGAAGATCCTGGCGTCCGCCTCGATTTCCCTGATCATCAAGCGGCGCAATGCCGCCGGACTTGCCAGCAGATCCTCCAGCTTTTTCTGGTCATCGCGCAAGCTTGCCAGTTCCTGCTCGATCCTGATCGCTTCGAGCCGGGCCAACTGGCGCAGTCGGATCTCCAGAATATCGTCAGCCTGCCGATCCGACAGGCCAAAACGTGCCACCAGCGCGGCCTTCGGCTCGTCGGAATGACGAATGAGGGTAATGACCTCATCGATATTGAGCAGGACGAGCTGGCGCCCCTCCAGAATATGAACCCGGTCCAATACTTTCTTCAGCCGAAATTGACAGCGGCGTTCGATCGTGCTCTGTCGAAATTCGATCCATTCGCCCAGCATTTGCCGCAGCGACTTCTGCACTGGTCGCCCATCGAGCCCGATCAGCGTGAGGTTGATCGGTGAAGTGGTCTCCAGGCTGGTATGGGCCAACAGCGTGGTAATCAGTTCCTGTTGTTCAATTTTGCTGGTCCGGGGCTCACACACCAATCTCACGGCAGCATCCTTGCTCGATTCGTCGCGCACGCCATCGAGCACCGACAGCACCGTTGCCTTGAGCTGGTTCTGCTCCAGCGTCAGGGCCTTTTTCCCCGTCCTGACTTTGGGATTGGTCAACTCCTCGATTTCCTCGAGCACCCGCTGCGTGCTGACACCGGGAGGCAACTCGGTCACCACCAATTGCCACTGAGCGCGTGCCAGTTCTTCGATCTTCCAGCGCGCCCGCACCTTGAGCGAGCCGCGGCCGCTACGGTAGGCCTCGGCGATCTCATTGGCAGAACTCGTGATCTGTCCACCGCCGGGATAGTCGGGGCCCGCAATGATGGCCAGCAAGTCTTCCTGACTCAGCTGGGGGGCCTTGATCAGGGCAACGCAGGCGTCGGCCACTTCACGCAGGTTGTGGCTCGGAATTTCAGTCGCCAGTCCGACGGCGATGCCGCTGGCGCCATTGAGCAATACAAAGGGCAAACGCGATGGCAACAAACGCGGCTCCTCGGTCGAGCCGTCGTAATTGGCGCCAAAGTCAACCGTGCCCTCGTCGATCTCATCGAGCAATAAGCTGGTAATCTTGGCCAAGCGCGCCTCTGTATAGCGCATGGCAGCGGCCCCGTCGCCATCCCGTGAGCCAAAATTGCCCTGCCCATCGATCAGGGGATAGCGCTGACTGAAATCCTGCGCCATGCGCACCAGGGCATCGTAAGCGGCCTGGTCACCGTGCGGATGAAACCGGCCGAGCACATCGCCCACCACGCGGGCGCACTTGACCGGCTTGGCCCCGATGTTGCCATTGACGCCACCGAACCCGAGGCCCATGCGCGACATGGCGTACAAGATGCGCCGCTGCACCGGTTTTTGTCCATCACAGACATCCGGCAAGGCACGCCCCTTGACGACGCTCAAGGCGTATTCAAGGTAGGCGCGCTGGGCGTAGGTGGCCAGGTTGAGCTGGCTGTCGTCCTCCGGCGCTACGGGGTCGAGATCGAGTATTGCTTGGTCTGTCATGGGTAACGATTTTTCGTGGTTGGTACGGCCATTGGCGGAGGCTACGGCGATGGCCAATGGGGCGTCTTCCTCATGCTGGAGTACCAGAAATCGTCAGCCGCCCCATTGGCCATCACCTTCAGGTTGCTTCGACATCGGGAATCCGCTCGCTCGTGTTGTTCATTGGTCAAACTTCTCTCCGCTACTGTTGAAGTGCGGTTGTCAACGATTTGCCTTCGAATGCGTACCACGACTTGGCGAAGTGGTTGGGTTTGGCGACTGACGATTTCTGGTACTCCAGCATGAGGAAGGCGCCAAGCCCAACCGCTTCGCCACGCGCACAACAAATGGAACTTGAGCTAGACGTCAATCTCAACAGAATCCCCATGAAGTTCCATCAGTTCACGCCGCGCCCCCGCTTCACCCTTGCCCATGAGCTTGCTGATCAAGGCCTCCGTGGCCGCAAAGTCGATGGCACCGAGTGCCACCGGCAACAGGCGCCGGGTGTCCGGATTCAGCGTGGTGTCCCACAACTGCTCGGCGTTCATTTCACCCAGACCCTTGAAGCGGCTGATGCTCCAGGCGGTCTCGCGCACACCCTCCTTGCGCAACTTGTCCAGTATGGCGGTCAGTTCCCCTTCGTCCAGCGCGTAGGCCTTGGAAGCCGGCTTCTTGCCGCGCGCCGGCGCATCCACCCGGAACAGGGGCGGACGGGCCACAAACACATGCCCGGCCTCGATCAGCTTTGGAAAATGCCGGAAGAACAGGGTCAGCAGCAAAACCTGAATATGCGAGCCGTCGACATCGGCATCCGACAGAATGCAAACCTTGCCGTAACGCAGTCCGCTCAGATCGGGCGTGTCATTGGGGCCATGAGGGTCGACGCCGATCGCCACGGCAATATCGTGAATCTCGGTGTTGGCGAACAGGCGGTCGCGGTCGACCTCCCAGGTATTGAGCACCTTGCCGCGCAAGGGCAAAATGGCCTGGCTCTCCTTGTCGCGCCCCATCTTGGCACTGCCACCAGCCGAATCGCCTTCGACCAGAAAGACCTCGTTGTGCGCCAGATCCCGGCTCTCGCAATCGGTCAGTTTGCCCGGCAGAACAGCCACGCCCGAACCCTTGCGCTTTTCGACCTTTTGCCCGGCCTTCTGTCGCATCTGGGCCGCCTTGATGGCAAGCTCGGCCAGCTTCTTGCCGTATTCAACGTGCTGGTTCAACCATAGCTCCAGCGCCGGCCGCACAAAACTCGAGACCAGACGCACGGCGTCACGGGAGTTCAGACGCTCCTTGATCTGACCCTGGAATTGCGGGTCCAGAACCCTCGCAGACAACACATAGCTGGCACGGGCGAAGACATCCTCCGGCAGCAGCTTGACGCCCTTTGGCAACAGCGCGTGCAGTTCGATGAAACTCTTGATCGCCGCAAACAGGCCGTCGCGCAATCCGCTCTCATGCGTGCCGCCGTCATGGGTCGGAATCAGGTTGACATAACTCTCGCGCACGGTCGGCC